>Ga0208507_1000661_pt1 | contig 21325 bp, 16 predicted proteins | sample CryBogCBH12Aug01_FD_184626 | JGI IMG/M metagenome (GOLD analysis project Ga0208507, IMG submission 184626) | Freshwater microbial communities from Crystal Bog, Wisconsin, USA - CBH12Aug09.1 (SPAdes) (version 2) | ecosystem: Environmental > Aquatic > Freshwater > Lake | place: Crystal Bog... | reverse complement strand
GGGGAACGCTCATCGGTTGCGTTGCAGCGATCAAGATCCTCCCCGGACTGTTCATCGTCTGGTTCCTCGCACGCCGCCAATGGGGCGGTGCGCGTCGCCTCGTCGGGGCTGCTGCTGCCGTGACCGCCATCGGGTGGATCCTCGCCCCGCACTACAGCGCTGAGTTCTTCTTCCACGTCCTCCCGAGCGGCAAGGACATCACGCTGGCGACTGGAGAAGCTGGAGCCCAATTCTCATCGTGGACGTTGCACGCAGGGATGTTGGCGAACCAATCGCTGAAAGGGCTCCTCAGTCGTCCACCCTTCCTGTGGACCTCCACCTCATCGTGGCTCCTGGTCGCCGTTCCGGTCGCACTCTGGGGTGTCGCACTCACCGTCGTGACCCTCCGACGGGAGCGGGAATTGACCGCGTTCATCGTCCTTTGGGCGACGATCACCCTGCTATCGCCCGTGAGTTGGCTCCACTACTTCGTCTACGTGGTCGTTCTTCCCGGAGTTGTCGTCGCCGAGTGGCGGCGATCTCCGCTCATCGCTGGGGGTGCAGCAGTGTTCTTCGCGACCACCATGGTCAACCTCGAGAATCCTGCGCTGACCGCCCCTCCGGCGATGCACCTCGCTGCACTCGCTGCATTCAGCCTTCGAAACTGCTTCGTCCTCGGTGCGGGGTTCTTCCTCGCCTGCGTCTCCATCGACACCCTCGTCACCACGAGGATGACGGCCGAACAATCGTCTCGAAGACTCCGCTGATCGCCGCATTCCCGTTCAGCAGTGCTCTAACGTGAGTCTGACGTGCAAGAACTGAGGAGGTCGCGGATGAGTTCACCGTCACAACCCACTGATGGAACTCCCGAAGTTGAGCACCTGATCGAGGAACTCGACCACGAAGAAGCTGGTCTCTTGGCCACCTACGACGCCATCCCTACGCGGGCCAAGGTTGGCGTCTTCGTTGGCGTCGTCCTCGCCATTGCCATTCTCCTCGCGATCTACCACGATGCGTCCTGGCATTGGTTCGAAGTCCACACGGGCACCGTCAATGAGACCGGCCCCTACTACGGCTTCTGGAGTGGGTTCGGATCTGACCTCGGCGAGGCCACCTTGGTCGCTGGCGCAATCGCGCTCTTCCGGCACCACAGCTGCCACGTCCGCGGCTGCGCCCGACTCGGGCGCCCCGTCGAAGGGACGCCATACCTCGCCTGCCCGAAGCACCACCCGTCCCACAAGGGCTCCAAGCGCGGCGTCACGCAGCGGACCATCCACGAAGCACACGAACAACATCGGTCGTGATCGACTCGCTTCAACGTTGTTGACGGCCGAACCGTTCGCTCGCACGGAACGGTGTACTTAGCATGTGCATAGGTGAAAGCACCGCGCCACCCTAAACGGCTTCAGGCTGGAACCCTTGCCAACGTGGTTCTCGCAACACGCATCGTTGCGGCCGAGTTCGCCATTGAGGATTCCGACCAATCTGCAGCGGAGGGGCACCCCCTCGCACAGTGGGGACTTGGATTTGTCCTATCTCAGCGCTGCGAGCAGCGCCGTCGTCGCTACGTGGGAGAGGTAGGTGCTCTCGGCGATCGTCGTGTGGTCGAGGTCCCCGACAACGACGTTTCCTGCCACAACGGGAGCGCACAGCGAGCCCTTGCAGAACCAGGTGTTCGTCGGGATCAAGGATGCGTGCACTGCCGCTGCCACCGCTGGGTCTCGGCTCGTCAACGTGGTCTGGTACATCGGCGTGGTCGCCGCACACTGCAGTGGCGTTCTCGCCCGGGCCAAGCAGGCCGGGACGGCAGTGTGAAAGAACGGAGATGTTCCCATGATGATGCGCTTGATAGAAGGGGTGCCTGCCGTTGCATTGGTGAAAAACTTGGTCATCCCGCCCACCCACGTTGGGATGGAGATCTTCCACGACATCGCCAGCGACTGGACTGCGACGATTGCGGTCGGCTTCATGCTGGCGATATCCCGCTCGACGGCCGCGTGCCATGTCACACAATTGGTGGCGATCGCTGCTGTCGTCAACTGCGATGACGTGTAGTTGAGATCTGCAGTGGGGCAGCCCTCGAACATGAAGACTGCGAGCTTGTACTGACTCGTTGCGAGACCCGTAGCGAAAGCGGGAATCCAGTTTCCAGCATTGGAGTCTCCGAAAAGGACGATGGTCTTCGCGGCATTGGGATTGCCGAAGAGGCAGGGAACGGGAGCGCTGACTTGCGCTGGGACATCGTTCGGGTTGCACGCCTTGCCCTCAAAATCGCCAATCGACGTCTCCAATCCTGTCAACGTTGACAGGGAGGACAACGATGGCGTCAGCGTTCGTGGGACGCTCGTCGCTGCGAGCGAAGACTGAACTGCGGACTGGACCGCTTGGAGGCTGTTGGCAATTCCCGAAGCTCCAACGACATCGCCAGTTGCAACTTGCATGGGAAGGGCAATGGCCATCGAACTTGCGAGCACGAGGATTGCGCGCCGTATCCGACTCTTCCGCATCGCTCTAGCTGACAACATTCCACGCCCCTCTCGCTTCAGATCATCAGAGACGTTAGCGGCCACTCGCCCCGAGGTCACACCGGCAAATTTCTGCTCGACGGAGGAAATTCTCTGAGTACGTGGCGTCGCGTCACTCCATCCCACCCCTCGTCGTGCGACCCTTGCCGAAAGATGAGGGCTTCCCCGGCCGGGTGCATGACCCTGCACTTGAAGGACTTCAAGTGCACCCGTCGAAGAAACAACCTGCTCACGAATGCAGTGGCAGTTCACTAACCTCATGATCATGGAACGTTCCCGGCCACGGAAGACATGAACGTCTTAGTCACCGGTGGAGCCGGTTTCATCGGGTCACATGTCGTCGACGAACTCCTCGGTCGTGGCGTTACGGTCACAGTGATCGACGATCTCTCGACTGGATTTCTGTCGAATCTCCCCCTCGATGCGATCACTTTCGTCGAAGGATCAATCGTTAATGGGGAGACCGTTCGTCGGGCAATGCGGAACATCGATGCGGTCGTCCACCTCGCCGCTCTCGTCTCGGTCCCACGTTCGATCGAAGACCCTCAGCTCAGCGCTTCCATCAATCTGACGGGAACCCTAAACGTGCTTGAATCTGCTCGGGATGCGGGGTGCTCGACAGTCGTCCTCGCTTCGTCGGCTGCGGTGTACGGCAATTCCGACCGACCCGTGCAATCAGAAGATGATGCGTGCTTCCCGCTCAGCCCTTACGGCACAGAGAAGCTCGCCAACGAGGGCTACGCGCGATCGTTCAACCAGGCATTCAGCATGCGAAACGTCTGCTACCGATTCTTCAATGTCTACGGCCCGCGACAACTCCCCGATCACGAGTACGCCGCCGTGTTGCCGAAATTCATTGGCCGAGCGCTCCATGGCGAACCCTTGAGCGTGCATGGAGATGGCGAACAATCGAGAGACTTCGTCTTCGTAACAGACGTCGCTCGAATTTTGAGCTCGACCGTACTCGGGGACTGCGAGCCTCACGATCTCGTGTACAACTTGGCCTTCGGTGACGTGCACTCCGTCAACGCTGTCGCGCACCACGTCCTCACGGCCACGGGCTCCACCGATCCAATCGTTCACGCCCCCCCGCGGCCCGGCGACATCCGTAGTTCTCGGGCAAATCATCATCGCCTCGCATCGCTCTTCCCAGAATTTCGCCCAACAGCATTTGCCGACGGAGTCGCAACAACCGCAGCCTGGCTCTCGAACGCATTGGCGAACCGACAAATTGTGGAGAGCTCAAGTCCACGAGAGGACCAAACTCCGTGAGTAGGACAGCACAGCCATTCAACGGGGGCCAAGACGGAACCAATAGCCCTCCGGCCACCAGCGAAGCGCCGACAATGAAGGAAACCTCATCATCCACTCCCGTAGTTACCGTAGCCGGGGCTAGTGGGTTTCTCGGTGGTGCCGTAATTCGAGCACTCCTCGCGAAGGGCTACCAGCCCATCGGGCTCGCTCGAAGTGCGACTGCCGCAGCGACGATCGAATCTCGTGGCGTTCAAGCGATTCGCTACGACGAGCACAATCCCGAAACCCTTCTGGCCGCGCTGCGACGCTCCGGCGCAACACGGCTGATCTCCTGCCTCAATCTCGCACTGGGCCAGGGGCCTCTTTTAGTTGAGCTCGCCGAGGCAGCGGGAATCACACGAGGCATCTTCGTGTCGACGACCTCAATTTTCACCACGATTCCCAACCATTCGAAACCAAAGCGTCTCGCCGGTGAAGCTGCGATCGAAAGTAGTTCGATTCGATCCACGATTATTCGGCCGACCATGATCTACGGGCTGCCCGGTGATCGCAATATGGAACGGCTCCTCAGACTCCTTCGCGTCACGCCGATCGTCGTAGTTCCCGGAAGTGGGGGAAATCTGATCCAGCCTGTTCACGTTGATGACCTCGGCGCCTTCATCGTCCACGCGCTGGCGAACGACCAGACCATCGATCAGGCCATCAATGTCCCTGGACCGTCAGCGATGACCCTCCGCGAGGCTCTCCAGATAGCCGCGGGATCTCTCAACAAGAAAGTGCGCATCGTCTCCGTACCGCTTGCGCCAATGATTCGATTCGTATCCCTCTATGAGCACCTCTCGCGTCGTCCGCGAATACGCGTTGAACAAGTGCGTCGCCTCAACGAAGACAAGGCCTTCGATCCAGAACTCGCCATTTCTCTGGGCTTTCGGCCAACGCCATTTGCCGTCGGCATTTCCGAAGAATCGACGAAGCTCTTCAATCGATAACGGGCTCGAACGGCCAGACCGTTCTTGAAACCGATGATCGAATCACCGGCAGATCACGAGGTCGTCACCGCCCGCAGCACAGCCGCTGTTGCGACTCTTGAGAGGTAGACGCTCTCGACCTGTGTGAGGTGATCATGATCAGCGGCAACGACATTCCCTGCAACCACAGCGGGACAAATTTGACCCGAGCAGAACCATTGACTCACCGGGATCAGCTTTGCCTTCGAAACTGTGGCCACCAGCGGGTCTCGTACGTTGATGATGGATCCGTAGGTCTGCGAGAGGTTGAGCGCGCAGTTGGACGTATTTCGTGCCCGAGCGAGGCACTGTGCTACTGGAGTCATGAAGAACGGCGTTGTTCCCATCACAAATCGCTTCGTGGCAGCCGAGTGCTGCGTCGCGGCGGCGAAGAATTTCGCCATGCCCGCAGCCCACGTCGCAGGTGGGACGCTCACGAGCTCATAGGACGATACGGCGAAGATTGCGACGGGTCGCAGCGCACTAATTTGCCGTTCGACGGCTGCGTGCCACGTTCGACATGCCGATGCGTTGGCAGCCGTGACCAGCATCGCCGCCGTGTAAGCAATGTCCGCGCTGGGACATCCTGCGTAGGAGAACACCACGAGATGGTACGAACTCGAACTCAGGCCAAGAGAGAGTGCAGGAAACCAGTTGCCCACATTGGAATCTCCATAGAAGACGATGGTCTTGGAACTCTCGAGGTTCCCAAAATCGCACGCGACTGGACTTCCAATCTGCGCCGCGTGGGTTGTCAAGTTTGGAGTGCACGCGTCGAGGAGCGCTACGCCAGTTTGACGATACGTATCCACAACCGAATCGAAGGGCGGATTCAACCGGTGAGCGCAACGAGCTCGGCGAGCTTCTCCGATGGTGTCATGAATTGAAGTGTCTCGCGAGGCCGGCCGTTCAGGCTCCGCTGGATGCGCTCCAAGTCCTCAGCTGACTGCTTCGACAGGTCGGTGCCCTTGGGCAGATATTGGCGGAGCAGCCCGTTGGTGTTCTCGTTCGACCCTCGCTGCCAAGGTGAGTGCGGATCACAGAAGTAGACCGGGATCCCAGTGGCGACGCTGAACTCCGCGTGGCGAGCCATCTCCTTGCCCTGGTCCCAGGTGATGGTCTTGGCCAGCTCCCGAGGCAGGGTGGCGATGGCGGCCTTCATGGCCGCCTCGACGTGGACGGCTCCCTTGCCGTCGGGCAGGTGGAGCAGGAGCAGGTAGCGCGTCGAACGCTCGACGAGGGTGCCGACGGCGCTGCGACCTCCGGCTCCCATGACGAGGTCTCCCTCCCAGTGCCCAGGGACGGCTCGGTCCTCGACCTCGGCCGGGCGTTCCGAGATCATGACCATGTCCTTGATGCGACCCCTCGTCTCGACGTGGCCTTGGTGCTTGCGCTGGGTGCGGCCGCTGCGCAGGCAGCGGGCCAGCTCGCGTCGCAGTTCGCCTCGGCCTTGGACGTAGAGGGATTGATAGATGGTCTCGTGGCTCACGTGCATGTCGGGATCGTTCGGATGCTCCCTAGTCAACCGCCCCGAGATCTCCTTGGGCGACCAGAGCTCTTCGAGCCAGGTGGTGACCTGTTCGACCAAGGGTCCGTGCTCGAGCTTGGCGGCCTTGGGCCGTCTCGCGCACCTTCGTGCTCGTTGGTGGGCGTCGAAGGCCCGGTAGTGCTGCCGGCCGCCGTTGGCGGCGACCTCGCGGGTGACCGTCGAGGGGCTGCGCCCGAGCTCCTTGGCAATCGAGGTGAGCGACTCGCCCCGACCGAGGCCGACCGCGATCTTCTCTCGCTCATGATCTTGAAGCCGATCAGGGCGAGGTTGCCATGGATCTGAGGCGACCGATGCCTTCTTGATCTCAGTCACCTGGACCCAGACCCCAGACAACGACCGGCCCATCACCTTGGCGATGTCCTGAAGCCTCTTTCCCTCAGCGCGCAGCCTGCGGGCCTGGCTCTGCTCGTCAGCGGTGAACCGCTTTGCCATCTCCATCTCCTTCGGTCAGTGACAACTGATGTTGTCTACTCACCGAAGCGTTGCGACGACCGGTTGAACCCGCCCCTTGGATTTTCTGATCGCTCAGGGCGAAATCTTCATCGGGAAACCTGCGCCGACGTCCATCTTCGACCTGTGCTAGAAAACAAAAACTAGAACAGGTTCTAGGTCGCAGAGACCTAGATAGCCCTTGGGGGGGAATATGAAGACAGCAAGAGGAAGGTTGGTTGCCGCGTTCACATCGGCGGCAATCGCAACCAGCGGATTCGCGCTGGTGACCATTGGTGGTGCGGGCGCTGCGACTGCGCAGACGTTCGGGACGCTGGCGTCACCGTGCAGCAACGCCTCGACCACCCACTACACCGCATCGGACCGCGGGGTGACCAAGACCGGGATCACCATCGCAACCGGTGATGACGCGCTCTTCCACGGCGTCAACGCCGAACTCGGCAGCACCGTCAAGGCGTTCGCTGCATGGTGCAACGCCCAGGGTGGCATCAACGGCCGCAAGATCACGGTCGACTACGCCTCGGCGTCGTCGAGCACTGCGCTGCAGTCTGCGCAGACGGCCATCGACGGCTTCTGTGCCAACAACGACTTCATGATGGTCGGCGAAGGCTTCGCCCTCGATGGTGGCCAAGCCGAGCACAACCGCCTCGCCTGCAACCTGGTCGCGGTTCCTGGCTTCACCGCCACGAACGACACCCAGGACGCCTACGAGTCCTACCAAGCCGTTCCAGACCCCATCGCCTCGGCGTCGGGCACTGCTGCGACCTTGGGCACCAAGCTCTGGGGCGCTTCGGCGACCGGCAACGCGTGCTCCATTCGCACCACCGACCTCCCGTCGGCCCAGCAGGGTATCCAGAAGGACGAGATCGCCTACACCACCAACGGTTGGCTCTTCGACAACTGCGACATCAGCTTGACCACCACGTCGACGAACTCCGCCATTGGCGGCGCCATCTACGGCGCGAAGACCAAGGGTGATCCGCTGCTCCTGTGGGCGAATGGTTGGGGTGCCGAGCTCATGACGATCCTCGGGTCGGGCGTTGCGCTCAACTACCACCCGATCATCTTCGGTGAGTCGAACGTCTACGTCGAGAGCAACCTCTACGGAGGCCTTCTGCCCTCGCCGGCGAACTTCGAGAAGATCGCAGGGGAGAGCACGGCTGCAGACAACCTCTACGCCAAGCTCTTCACCGAGCCCTTCGAGGCTGCGTCGACCGTCCCTGCCGTTGCCAAGTTCATCTCGATCGCTGGCACGAACAACAAGTCGGCGCTCGCCGAGCAGTCGGCTTCGTCGTTCCTCCTGTGGGCAACGGCTGCCAAGAGCTGTGGCGCTGCGCTGACCCGTCAGTGCGTCGTGAACTACCTCGGCAAGGCGTCGAACTTCACCGGCAAGAACGCGTGGACCGCCGGTGGCCTCCAGGCTCCGACGAACCCGGCCACCAACACGCCATCTGGCTGTGCGCTCATCATGCACTTCTCCGGTGGTACGTGGACCCAGGCCGCTCCGTCGGGCCGGGTGGGAACCTTCTCCTGCCCAACGGGCACGGCGACGGGCATCGTCTCCACCGCGGCCATGATCAGCCGCCTCGGACTCTCGAGCGACTACGACTCCAGTGGCAAGTTCATTGGCGACCTCGGCAGCATCTCGAAGTCCAGCCTCATCCTCCCGAAGAAGTAGTCCCTTCGGAACGCAGTAGTCCTGCGGTATGAACGCTGGGGTTGGACTTCGGTCCAACCCCAGCGTTCTGCCCACACCCTGACCACCTCTCGGAGGAGCCCCAGTGGCGAAATTTCTCGAATTCACGTTCCTCGGCCTCACGAGTGGCGTGCTGCTCGCACTGGCAGCAGCCGGACTCGTCCTGACCTACACGACCTCGGGGATCTTCAACTTCAGCCATGGCGCCGTCGCCATGTTCGCCAGTTTCGCCTACTGGCAGGCGACGAACCAGTGGGGCTGGAATCCGCTCCTCGCCTTCATCATCGTCGCCCTCTTGGCGACCCCGCTGCTCCAAGTAGGGATCTACCACGTCATCATGCGGCGGCTGAATGGACTCTCGGAGATCACGAAAACCGTGGTCTCCGTCGCGGTCATGGTGGCCCTGTGGAACCTCTCGGAGTGGCTCTGGAACCCGTCGTACTTCCACTTCTTGCCCCTCCCGTTCGGTCAGAACGGTGAGTGGAAGATCACCATCAGCGGCCAAACCGCCTACTTCCAGTACTTCGGTGTCCTCTGCGTGGCCATCACCCTCGCGGTTGCCGTTGCTGGATCGATTCTCTTCAAGCGCAGCCGGGCTGGCCTCGCGATGCGAGCCGTCGTCGATAGCCCATCGCTCCTCAGCCTGAACGGTGGGAATCCGAACCGGATCGCCCTCATCTCCTGGGCCATCAGTGGCGCCTTCGCTGGCACTGCAGGCATCTTGATCGCGCAGTACCTCGGCAACCTCGACGCGACCTCGCTCACGATCTTCGTCCTCGGCGGTGCGATCACCGCGGCGATCATCGGACGGCTGAAGTCCATTCCGTTGACGGTCGTCGGTGGCATCGTGATCGGCCTCGGCACCGCGTACTTCAACGGCTACGCGCCACAGTCGTGGTCGAACTGGTCTGGCGGTTGGGTGGCAGCAATCCCGATCGTCATCTTGTTCGTCGTCCTCTTCATCCTGCCGCAGAACCGACTCCGAGGCGCTTCGCTCGTCAAGGTCAGAGAGCAATTCGCCGTCCCGTCCGTGCAGAACTCCGTAGTCGCCGGTTTCGCACTCTTCGCCTTCTTCACCGCCCTGTCCTTCATCATGGGATCAGACATGGACCTGAAGCTCGCCTCTGGTGTGGCGCTCTCCCTCGTCGGGCTCTCGGTGGTGGTGCTCACCGGCTTCTCGGGGCAGATCAACCTCGCACCAATCGCACTCGGCTCCGTTGGTGCCTTCGTGGCCTACCACCACGGCATCATCGGACCGATGTTCAACGGTGTGTTGTCGCTGTGGGGAATCCTCCTCGGTGTGGCCGCAACCGTGCTGGTCGGATGCATCGTCGCGCTCCCGGCACTGCGACTCCAGGGCATCTACCTCGCCATGGCCAGCCTCGGGTTCGGGTTGCTCATGACGTTCATCATCTACACCCCAACTGGCGTGCAGACCATTCCACTCCTGCACTGGCACGTGGCGTTCTTCGTGAACGGGAGCCTCACGTTCCCTGGCATCAAGGTCGGACCGTGGCTGCTCACCACTGGTCGGCAGTTGCTGATCGCCTTCACGGTGACCTTCGTCGCCGCCTCGCTCTGCGTGGTGCGACTCCGGCGGGGATCGCTCGGCCGACGCATGATCGCTCTCAAGGACTCCGAAGCTGCCGTGGCGACGCTCGGACAGCGGATCGTGGTCCTGAAGCTCGCTGCTTTCGGCATCTCCGCAGCACTGGCCGGCCTCGGCACGATTCTGTACTGCGTGTCCCTCCAGACGGTCCAGGCCTCGAACTTCAACATCTTCGCTGGCATCGGGCTGTTCATGGCGGTGGTGATCGGTGGCTACGGTTCCGTCTCCGGTGCGCTGTTCGGCGGTATCGGCGTCAGCGTCGGCCTGAGCGTCATCGCGCAGACCTTCTTCAACCTGTCGGTCTCGCACCCGTCGGGATTCGGCCCGATCAGCTGGTCGCTGGCGGGACACCTCGCCCTCCTCATGCCGGCGCTCATCGGCATCAACATCGCGAAGGCACCCGGTGGCCAAGCGCAGAAGACCGCAGCGGGCTACGTGGCAGTGGTGCAGAACAAGGCGATCCTGGCTGCGACCCTCGGTGCGGTCGCCATTGCCTACCTTCTGGCGCTCACTAAGGTATGGGGCAACTGGTGGTTCGTCTTGGCGTTCTGCGTCATTGGCGTAATCTCGCCACTGACCGCACAGCGGATCAGCAAGCAGCACACTGCGGGCGCTGCGCCCGTAGCAACGGGGGAATTGGTGGGGCAACGATGACGCAAGCACTGCTTCAGGTTGAGAACGTCTCGGTGAGCTTTCGAGGAACGAAGGCCCTCCAAGACGTGAGCTTCTCCTGCAAGTCGGGAGAGATCACCGGCCTCATCGGTCCGAATGGCGCCGGCAAGACCACGATGTTCAACGTGATCTCAGGACTCCTCAAGCCATCGTCTGGCCGGGTGGTGTTCGACGGGGTGGATTTGACGAGAGCCAAGCCGGCTCGTCGGGCCAAGCAAGGCATCTCCCGAACCTTCCAGCGGCTCGAACTCTTCACCTCACTCTCGGTGCGCGACAACCTCCGAGTCGCCGGTGAGATCCACAATGCAACCCGTCGCTCGAACCGGGTCGATATCGCTGCCGAGACCGAGCGCGTCATGGGGCTCTTGGAGCTCGCCGACGTTGCCGACCGCGAGGTGACCGAGTTGCCGACGGGGCGTGCTCGCGTCGTCGAGGTTGCTCGAGCTCTCATGACCAAGCCCAAGTTGGTGCTCCTCGACGAACCGGCATCGGGCCAGAGCGAGGAGGAGACTGAGCGCTTCGCCGAGTTGCTCAAGCACCTCGTGGCGACCGACGGCCTGTCGGTGTGCCTCGTCGAGCACGACGTCCCGCTCGTGATGGGGCTCTGCGACACCATCCACGTCCTCAACTTCGGCGCACTCCTCGCCAGTGGCACGCCGGCGGAAATTCGATCCAACAACGATGTCGCCGATGCCTACCTCGGCGCCCCAGAGGAGACGATCTGATGGCCTTGCTCGAACTCCGTGACGTGCGCGCTGCCTACGGCACCATCGAGGTCATCCACGGCGTCGATCTCGAAGTCGGCGCTGGTGAAGTGGTGGCCCTCCTCGGCTCCAACGGTGGGGGCAAGTCCACCCTCATGAACGTGATCTCGGGCTTGCACGCCCCGACGACCGGCACCATCACCTTCGATGGTGCCGACGTGACCGCGACGAGTGCGTCCGCTCGAGTGAAGCAGGGGATCTGCGCGATCCCCGAAGGTCGCGGCATCTTCCCGAACCTGACCGTTCGTGAGAACCTCCGCCTCACCACCTACGCCGGCGTGAGCGCCGCTCAAGTCGAGGCCATCGCCTACGACCGCTTCCCGCGCCTCGCTGAGCGGAAGAACCAACTCGCCGGGACGATGTCGGGCGGTGAGCAGCAGATGCTGGCGTTGGCCCGAGCATTCGTGGTGAACCCCAAGTTGCTCATCCTCGACGAACTGTCCATGGGCTTGGCCCCGCTCATCGTCGAAGACCTCTACAGCCGGGTGGCGGCATTGGCCGCCGAGGGATTGGCCCTGCTGGTCGTCGAGCAGTTCGCTCGAACCATCCTGCCGCTGGCCACCCGTGCCGCCATCATGGCCCACGGCGTCATCACCAGCGTCGGAACTCCGCAGGACATCGAGGCGCAACTCAGCGCCTCGTACCTCGGTTCGAACTAGACCGCCGGATCTGGGGCGAGTTCGGCGGCCACGCTGAGCGATTCGCCGCTGACGAGCTCGAAGCGCTCCACGACGCCAGCATCGCTCAGGTCACCCTGGACGAGTGCGACGGCCCGGAGGTCATCATCGGTTCCGGCGATCGTGGCCAGCGCCACAACTGCTCGCATCGAGCGCTGCTCGGTGGTCTTGGTCCGGCGGATAGCTTCGAGCACGGTGGCTGCCACGCTGCGGAGGTGCACGTCTCCAGCGGCCGGAGGGAACTCCGACGCCGTCGGCCAGGCGCTCCGGTGCACGGAGGTGTCCTTCGTCCAACGCCACACCTCTTCGGTGGCGAAGGGGAGGAATGGGGCGAACAATCGGAGCAGGACCGACAAGATGAGGTCGAGGGTCGCTCGAGCAGACGCCGAGGTCGGGGAGTCTTCGGCGTAGGCGCGGGTCTTGACGAGCTCGAGGTAGTCATCGCAGAAGGTCCAGAAGTAGGCCTCGGTCCGCTCCAGAGCTCGGGCGTAGTCGTAGGCCTCGAAGGCTGCGGTGGCGTCGTTGACGACGGCGAGAAGGGCACTAGCTTCGGCCAAGTCGATGGGCTCGGTGATCGCCCCGAGCGAGGTCGGCGGCTGCCCCTCTAAACGTCCGAGGACGAACTTGGACGCGTTGAGCAACTTGATGGCGAGTCGACGACCCACCTTCATCTGGGCATCGTCGACGGCGAGATCCGTACCTGGGCGAGCAGAAGCTGCCCAGTAGCGAACGGCATCGGCCCCGTGGGCGTCGAGGAGGGGGAGTGGGGTGACGACGTTGCCCTTGGACTTGCTCATCTTCTTGCGGTTGGGATCGAGGACCCAACCCGAGATCAGGGCATTGGTGAACGGCAGCGTGTTGTGGCCGAGGTGCGAGCGCACCACGGTCGAGAAGAGCCAGGTCCGGATGATCTCATGCGCCTGGGGGCGCAGGTCCATCGGGAAGACGCGCTCGAAGAGGTCGTCATCGTCACCCCAGCCGCCGGCGATCTGCGGCGTGAGCGAGGAGGTCGCCCAGGTGTCCATGACGTCGGGGTCACCGGTGAATCCTCCCGGTTGGTCGCGCTGGTCCTCGGTGAACCCGGGTGGCACATCGGTTGAGGGGTCGACGGGCAGGTGCTCGAGGCTCGGGAGCAACGGGGTCGAGTAGTCCACGGTGCCGTCGCTGCGGATGCCGTACCAGAGGGGGATCGGCACGCCGAAGAAGCGCTGGCGCGAGACGTTCCAGTCGCCGTTCAGGCCCTCAACCCAGTTCGTGTAGCGATGGCCCATGAAGTTCGGGTGCCAGTTGAGCTCCGCCCCTCGGGCGAGCAGTGCCCCACGCAGCGGCAGCGTGGCGACGAACCACTGGCGCGACGACACGATCTCCAAGGGGCGGTCACCCTTCTCGAAGAACTTGACCGGGTGGGTGATGGCCCGAGGTTCGCCGATGAGCGCACCGGAGTCGGCCAAGAGCTCCACGATTCGGGTCTGGGCGGCCTTGACGGTCTTGCCTTCGAGTTCTGCGTAGTTGGCGATGGCCGCGTCAGGGGTGGTCGAGGTGATGAGGCCGCTCGCGAAGGGGCTCGGCTCGAACCGACCGTTGCGACCAATGGTGGTGCGGGCTGGGAGGTTCAGCTCTCGCCACCACAGCACGTCGGTCGTGTCGCCGAAGGTGCAGATCATGGCGATGCCGGATCCCTTCTCGGGATCGGCGAGCTCGTGGGCGAGGACGGGCACCGACACCCCGAACAGTGGCGTGATGACCTCGGTTCCGAACAGCGGCTGGTAGCGAGCGTCGTCGGGGTGGGCCACGAGCGCAACACAGGAGGGGAGGAGCTCGGGACGGGTGGTCTCGATGTCGACGCTGCCGGTGCCGTCGGCGAAGGCGAAGCGAACGCGGTGGTAGGCGCCGGGGCGCTCACGGTCCTCGAGCTCAGCTTGAGAGACGGCGGTCTGGAAGTCCACGTCCCACAGGGTCGGGGCCTCACGTTGGTAGATGTGACCGCTTCGAACCAGGTCGATGAAGCTGCGCTGGGAAACCCGTCGGGCCCGCTCACCAACCGTTGAGTAGGTCATGGACCAGTCGACGGAGAGGCCGAGCCGGCGCCAGAGGTTCTCGAATGCCCGCTCGTCTTCGGTCGTGAGCAAGGTGCACAGCGCCACGAAGTTCGGTCGAGAGATGGAGATCGGCGGATCGTGAGGGGTCTCGGGAACGACGAAGTCCGGGTCGCAGGGGAGTGCGGGATCGCACCGGACACCGAAGTAGTTCTGGACCCGCCGCTCGGTCGGCAGGCCGTTGTCGTCCCAGCCCATGGGGTAGAAGACCTCGCGACCGGCCATGCGTTGGTACCGGGCGATGGTGTCCGCGTGGGTGTAGCTCGAGATGTGTCCGAGGTGCAGCTCCCCAGAGACCGTCGGGGGCGGGGTGTCGATGGAGTAGACCTCAGCCCGGGTCTTCGTCCGGTCGAAGGCGAAGGTGCCCTCGGCGTCCCAGACGCTCGACCAGCGTTCCTCCAAGCCTTCGAGTCCCGCCTTGGCAGGGATCTTCGAGGCAGCTGCGCTGGGGTTCGTGGGGGAGGGTGAGGTCATGAGTGGTTTACCGTAGTGGAATGCTGAATTTGCACGACACCGCAACTGGTTCGATCCGCCCGATCGCTCCCGAAGGAGCACCGGTGGTGTCGATGTACGTGTGCGGACCCACAGTCTACGACCTCCCCCACCTCGGCCATGGACGCTACGTCTTGGTCTGGGATATTGCCCGGCGTGTGCTGCTGGCGACGGGTCACGACGTCCGCTTCGTCTCCAACATCACCGATATCGACGACAACATCATCAATCGGGCAACCGAAGAAGGGCGTACCGAAGCCGAGGTTGCCGCAGAGTTCGAGGAGCGATGGTTCGAGGCGCTCGACGCGCTTTCGGTGCTGCGTCCGACGGAGGTTCCCCACGCCACGGCCTACGTGGAGGAGATGGTGGCCCTGATTGGTCGCCTCATCGATCGTGACGTGGCGTATCGAACGAGCGACGGCGTCTACCTCGACGTGAGCGCGGTTTCAGACTACGGACTCTTGGCCGGCCAGCCACTCGACCAGCTGCGCGCTGGCGCACGCATCGCGACCATCGATGAGAAGCGCAGCCCGCTCGACTTCGTGTTGTGGAAGGACGCCAAGGACGGCGAGCCGCGCTGGGATGCACCCTTCGGCGCTGGTCGCCCCGGCTGGCACACCGAGTGCGTGGTGATGAGCCTCAACCTCCTCGGCGAGGGGTTCGATCTCCACACGGGGGGCCAAGACCTCAAGTTCCCCCACCACGAGAACGAGCGCGCCCAAGCCGTCGCCGACGGCAAGGTGTTCGCCAACCACTGGGCCCACTCTGGTTGGGTCATGGTGGGAGCAGAGAAGATGAGCAAGTCGCTCAAGAACTTCACATCGCTGACGGACCTGCTCGCCACCCACGACGCTCGGGCTTACCGTCTCTTGTGCGTGCAGAGCCACTACCGAGCCCCCCTCGAGGTGACCGCCGAGACCATCGCAGCAGCAGAGGCTGCACTCGCCCGGCTGGACAACCTCGCTCGTCGCCTCGACATCGCGGCACTTCCCGCAGGCCCGGTAGTGCTCTCGGACCATGACCTCGACCCCGATGCCCTCGCTGCGTTCATGGCGGCACTCGAAGATGACCTCGACACCCCTCGGGCGTTCGCGCAAGTGGCGACCTTGGTGTCCTCCGCCAACAGCGCAGCCGACGACGGTGACCTCGAGGGGGCCAGAGCCCTCGCTCGAACCGTGGCCGTCCTCCTCGGGGTCCTCGGCATCACGCTCCACGCTGGCACCGAGGTCGACGAGGACGCAGCAGCCTTGGCGATTGCCCGAGACGCCGCCAGGGCGGCCAAGGACTGGGCTGAAGCTGACCGTCTCCGCGGCGCGCTGGAGGCGCTGGGGTACATCGTTGAAGACCGGGGCGGCGCCACCACGCTGCATCGCTGAGGACCCCGGCCGGGCGGGCGAGAGGAACACTGCTAGCGTTCGGAGTGCAATCGGAGTTCGCTGTGCGGTTCCTCTTGCAGTGCTGGCGTCCGCCAGACAGTACATATGAAGGAGGATCGCTCCAGTGGCAACCGGAACGGTCAAGTGGTTCAACGCAGAGAAGGGCTTCGGCTTTATTTCTCAGCCCGACGGTGGTAGCGACGTGTTCGTCCACCACACTGCGGTGCAGATGCAGGGCTACCGGGTTCTCGAAGAGGGCCAGGCAGTCGAGTTCGAGGTCGAGCAGGGTCCCAAGGGCCTCATGGCCAAGGACGTTCGTCCGCTCTAACGAGCAGCACCCGAGCAGTTGGAAGAGCGGCGCCGATTTCGGCGCCGCTCTTTCGCGTGCCGAGGAAAAATGGACGGCCCACCTAGAATGCACCTGAGCGGTCGGAGGAGGTTGCGCGTTGTCGATGTGGTCTCTAGCGATGATCGTGAAGAACGAGGAGGCGAATCTCGCCGCAGCGCTCGAGGGTGCTCGCCAGTTCTGCGATGAACTCGTGGTGGTCGACACCGGGTCAACCGACGACACCGTGAAGATCGCAAAGCAGTTCGGTGCCAAGGTCTCCTACTACCAATGGGATGACAACTTCTCGGCGGCGCGCAACAAGTCCTTCGCCCGGGCGATCGGCGAGTGGATCTTCTGGATGGATGCCGACGACAGGCTGTCGGAAGAGGCCATCGCCGCGTTCCAAGAACTGAAGCAGTTCTCTGCCGGGAAGACCGACGTGGACGCGATCTGGACCAACTTGGTGGTCTACGACGTCAACGGGCTCGTGACCTACAGCCACGCCAAACCCCGAGTCGTTCGGCGTGCCGCCTCGCTGTTGTGGGTAGGAATGGTGCATGAGTACATCGACGTCGGTGCGGCGAGGTCGAGCTTTTGGCCGTCGGCGTGGGTGGAGGACCACACGTCGTATCGCCGGATCCCCACCGACCGCAACCTGCGCATCTTGGAGAAGGCCATCACTGGTCGTGAGCGAACGCCACGCAACCTCTACTACTACGCCAACGAACTGCGAGACCACAAGCGCTTCAGCCAAGCTCTGAACGCCTACCGGGACTACCTCGAGGTCGGGTTCGGTTGGGAGATCTACGACTCGCTCAACTCCATGGGCAAGTGCCAATTGGAGATCGGCGCCAAGGAAGCAGCGAAGGCGTCGTTCCTGCGGGCCGTGGGTGAGGACCCCGCACGAGCTGACGCCTTCATGGCCCTCGGCGAGATCGAGTACATGGAGAAGAACTACGAGCGAGCGATCCCGTACTTCAAGGCAGCCTGCGGGATGAAGCGTCCAGAGATCGGTTTCGCCTTCGAAGCGCACTACACCTGGTTGCCGTGGGATCGACTGGCTATCTGCTTCTCGGAACTCGGGGAGTACGAAGGTGCCATTGCGGCCACTGAGCAGGCCCTCAAGACCTGCCCCGACCGGGCCCGACTCGAGCAGAACCTCGCGTTCTTCCGTTCCAAGCTCGAGGCCCCGCCGATCGTGCCCATCGAACTCCCTGAGCCACCGAAGGACGTGCCCTACGTCGTGGTGCACATCCTCGCCCGTGACAAGGCAGCGACCTTGCCGTACTACCTGGAGACGCTCGAAGCCTGGGACTACCCCAAGCACGCCATGACCTTGTGCATCCGCACCAACAACAACAGCGACGAGACCGCCGAGATCCTGAAGAACTGGCTGGCCGTCCACGCGTCGGACTACCACTCCGTCGCCTTCGACGACAGCGATGTGGATGCGCCGATCACCGGCCTCGGCGTCCATGAGTGGAACCCACTGCGGTTCCAGATCTTGGGTGAACTCCGTGGGCAAGGCGTCGACTTGGCCAGAGCTGCTGGTGCAGACTTCTACTTCACGAGCGATGCCGACAACTTCCTCGCCCCGCACACGCTGTCGACGCTCGTGGCTGCGAACCTCGGGGTGGTCGCACCGTTGGTGGTGAACGCTGACGGGCCGCCGGAGGACCCGACCTTCCCGTACTACGCGAACTTCCATGAAACGGTCAACGAGCGGGGCTACTACCAACCGAGTCCCGGGTACTCGCTCCTGTTCACGCGCCAGGTGCTCGGGATCCACGAGGTTGCCCTCGTGCACTGCACCTACCTCCTCCGCCGTGACGTCTTCGATGCCGTGCAGTACCTCGACGACACCGAAGATCACGAGTACGTGATCATGGCTCGCCACCTACGGGCCAAGGGCATCTACCAGTACTTGGACAACCGAGAGGTCTACGGCGTTCTGACGCTCAACGAGGATGCCGATGCCTGCCGACAGGTGCTCAGCACCCTGAGCGCAGAGCGCACGCCAACCACTTGAGCCCCACCGGCGACGATCGCCACCACGCCGCCGCTGCTCGGTTACTCTGTGGTAACCGAGCAAGCGCCACCGTGGACTTGCGCGCCCGTGGAGGTTGTCATGGCTGAATTCTCAATGGAGCTCAACGAGGACCAGAAGACGGTCCAGTCGTGGGTGCACGACTTCGCCGAGAACGTGATCCGTCCAGCAGCCCACGAGTGGGATGAGCGTGAAGAGACGCCGTGGCCGATCATCCAAGAAGCGGCCAACATCGGCCTCTACTCCATGGACTTCATGGCCGATGCCTTCAGTGACCCCAAGGGACTGAAGATGGTCATCGCCTTGGAAGAGCTCGCCTGGGGTGACGCTGGAATCACCCTCGCCCTCATGGGCACCACCCTCGCCGTGGCCGGCATCATGGCCAACGGAACCCCCGAGCAGGCCATGGAGTGGATTCCGCAGTGCTTCGGCACCCCGGACAACCTGAAGCTCGCCGCCTTCGGTGTCTCTGAGCCCGATGCTGGTTCTGACGTGTCGTCGCTCAAGACCCGTGCCGTCTACGACGCTGCTACCGACGAGTGGGTGCTGAACGGCACGAAGACCTGGATCACCAACGGCGGCATCGCCAACACCCACGTGATCGTGGCGTCGGTCGACCCTGAGCTCGCTGGTCGTGGCCAGGCATCCTTCGTCATCCCCGAGGGGACCAAGGGCATCTCGATGGGCCAGAAGTTCCAGAAGATGGGCATCCGCGCCAGCCACACCGCAGAGGTCGTCCTCGACGACTGCCGCATCCCCGGGCGCATGCTGCTCGGCGGCAAGGAGAAGCTCGACGAGCGGCTCGCCCGTGCCCGTGAAGGGAAGAAGTCCGGCGTCCAGGCAGCGATGAAGACCTTCGAGACCACTCGACCCTCGGTCGGCGCCCAAGCCCTCGGCATCGCCCGTGCTGCCTACGAGTACTCCCTCGACTACGCCAAGGAGCGCAAGCAGTTCGGCCGTCCCATCATCGAGAACCAGGCCATTGCCTTCAAGCTCGCCAACATGAAGATGCACATCGACGCTGCTCGCCTCCTCGTGTGGCGCGCCGCGTGGATGGGCGCCACCGGTCAGCCCTTCACCGCTGGTGAAGGTTCGATGTCCAAGCTCTACGCCGGTGAGACCGCGGTGCGCGTGACCGAAGAGGCCATTCAGATCCTCGGTGGCTACGGCTACGTCCGTGAGTACCCGGTCGAGCGTTGGCACCGTGACTCGAAGATCTTCACCATCTTCGAGGGCACCTCGGAGATCCAGCAGCTCATCATCGCTCGCGCCATTTCGGGCATCCACATCAAGTAGGTAATCCCCTGCCCTCGGCACTGCCGAGGGCAGGGCCACGACCGATCGCGCCGACGCCATGGCTCGCTACATGATCTCCTTTGATGACGGAGCGATGCAGATCGCAGACGACGAGCTCCACGCCGTCGGTGAAGCAGCGCACGCCGTGATGTTCGCAGCACAAGAAGCTGGCGTGTGGATTGCCGGCGGAGGTTTCCACACTCAACAGGCGTCCATCGTGCACGGCGATGGCCTCGTGGAGAAGGGTGCGTTCCCCGAGACCAAGGCGGTGCTCGGTGGGTTCAGCATCATTGAGGTGGCGACCGAAGCTGGAGCACTCGAGTGGGCTCGGCGAACCGCTGCGGCATGTCGGATGCCACAAGAGGTGCGAGTGATCATGGACGACCCGCTCGTCTAGGTCGACGGCACCCTCACCCGGGCTCCTCGCTCGCTCCTCGGCAGAGCGGTGCCCAACTAGCCTCGGGTGCCATGGCGGAATCCGCGCTCAGCAACTCCATTGACCTCGACCGCGCCGTCGACCGTCGACCCATGAGGGAAGTGTTCTTCGCACCGTTCGGGGGCGGACAACGGCATCGCCGAGGTGGTGACGGCCTTCGAGTCGGCGTCGGGGTCGTGCTCTTGGCGGTGCTCTCGATCGTCGCCCACGCTGGGGCCACGGTGCAAGCAGGGGCGACTGGCGTCGTCATGCCGCCACCACTCGGGAGCCGCTGGGTGATCACGACAGCCTGGTTCGCCTGCACCATTGGGGTCCTCGTCGCAGTTGGCCTCGCTGCGGTTCTGGCCAAGACCACGGTGCTCCTCCGCGATGGCATCGTGGCCTTCGGCGTGAGTCTCGCTGGCGCCTTCGTGTACCGAGCACTGCTCGGTCCAACCATTCCGAGCGCTGCAGATGCTGGCTACACCGGCTTCAACACCACCTCGGTAGTGCTCCTCCTCACGACGTCAGCTGCGGTGCAGTTGGCGGTTGCCCCCTACCTCAGCCGGGGACTGCGGCGCACGATCCGGGTCGTCATCACGGTGGCGGCGATCATGGCGGTCCTCCACGGCTCAGGGGTGGCCACGGCGGTGGCCACCTCGGTCGTTCTGGCGTGGACCGCAGTGGCCGTCGTGCACCTCCTCGTTGGCTCTCCCGAGGGGCTGCCGAGCATCGATGACGTCGCTCGGCTCTTCGTGGCCATTGGTGCCACGGTTGACGACCTGACCCTGCAGCCCTCGAGAGGGTGGGGCGCGGTTCGCTACTGGGGGAAGGTTGGCGCCATTTCGGTCGAAGCGGTGATCGTCGGTCGCGATGCGACCGAGGCGCAATTCCTCTCGAAGCTCGGACGGACCATCTTCTTTCGCGACTCGGGTCCGAGTCTGGCGACCACGAGTCTCCAGCAGGTCGAACACGAAGCCTTCGCCACCGTGATGGCGGAGCGGTCCCTGCCAGGTCGGGTGCCGGTGGTGGTCGCCGCCGGAGAGGTTGGCGGCAATGCGGTGCTGCTCGTGGAGCGACCGGCGGGGGAGCG
>Ga0208507_1000655_pt1 | contig 21533 bp, 20 predicted proteins | sample CryBogCBH12Aug01_FD_184626 | JGI IMG/M metagenome (GOLD analysis project Ga0208507, IMG submission 184626) | Freshwater microbial communities from Crystal Bog, Wisconsin, USA - CBH12Aug09.1 (SPAdes) (version 2) | ecosystem: Environmental > Aquatic > Freshwater > Lake | place: Crystal Bog... | reverse complement strand
GCAGACCGCAAAGCGGGCAAGTTGGTGGAATTTACCGGCTCGCTGGCATCGCTCTTAAAGCCAGCAAAAAAATCCTTAAAGCAAAAAACGAAACGCTCGTCGCAAGAAAAACCAGTTTGGAATGTGATTCCAGAAACTTTCACGGATGGCTGGATGTTCGGTTCTTACAGTCGTTATGCCGATCCGAAAGGATGTTGCGATGGCGATGGCTTTGTCATCGCACCAGACGGCCAGCGGGCGGAATTGGATTGGATTGTCGGCACGGACAAACTCAAGCGGACAAGCCGATCCGATAAACGCATCTGGGGCGTGTTTGAAGTTGGCTTTCCACGCGCGGTGACGAGCAAGGCAGATTTGGCCGCTAACTTCCGGGCAGTGCTGCCACAAATTAAAACCGCGTTTGCCCGCTACCTAAAACGCTACGCCACGGAAAAGCGCAAAACTGTATCTAAAACATCTCGCACTCAAAAATGAAAATAACATGAAAAACAAAGCCTCAAACACCTTGATGGTTAAACAATTGGCAGGCATGAAATTTGAACTCGCCGGATTTTTATGTCTGGCTACCGCCGCCGTTTTAATCGCGCCGCGTGAATGGGAACGCGGGCTGGCTCTTGGCCTTGCGATTGGCGGTTTAATTGCCTATTTAGGCAAAGCCGTACGACGGGCAAACCGATCTTAACTCGCAAAGGAAACACGGACATTTGCCAACTCATTCATGCCTGAAATCTTACACCTGAATTTGCACCGTGAATGGTTTGCGGCCATCGTCTCCAAAACCAAGTGGATTGAATATCGCCGCCGCACGCCGTATTGGAAAACACGCTTGGAAAACCGGAAATATGACGTAATCCAATTCCGCAACGGCTACGCCACCGCCGCGCCGGAAATGCAGGTAGAATTTCTCGGCGTGCGCCGGATTAAAAAAAACGGCCAAAATGTTTATGCCCTCCGGCTTGGAAAAATTCTAAAAATCAAACACTGGAAAATTAAATAATAAATTCGATTTATGAATCCGAACGACATAATGCAACAGCAGCAGACCATAATTGACCAGATTATGCACCGACAAGGGCAATTAGGCATCTTGGCATTTATCATTTGGCTGGTCGGAGTTTGCGTCAGCTGCTGGGTGATTTATATGTTTTACCGTTGCCAGCGCGATGCCGCCGACGAATTGAAAAAAATCCGGCTGATTTACCAGTATGAGGTTGAAGATCGCAAAGATGAGGCCAAACAGCCGCCACGGACAATTTCCACCGCAAAGGATAATCCCTTCGCCTCATCTTCGCCCGAAGAAAAATACAAACCGAAGGGCTAAAACCCGTTTTTTTCGCGCCAACCGTAACGGACGGGGAGTTTTAATTTTTCAGTGCCTTTTGGTGCCTTTTGGTGCCTTAAAAGCGGGTAAGAGTTGACCGAAGCTGACCGCAATAGTCTAGTGCTTATCCGGGCGAAAAACATTGATAATACGGGCGATTCCTAATGAAAGTGACCCTTTTGAGGGATTTCTAAAGTGGTGCCCACGACAGGACTTGAACCTGTATGATGTTACTCACTAGAACCTGAATCTAGCGCGTCTGCCAATTCCGCCACGTGGGCAACGTGTATTATCAACGAATTAGGCAGGGAAAACCCTGCCTGATTTGATACTGTACTGCTTTTTGTGCTGGTTGCCTGATAAAAGGCAATTCAAGCCAATACCACGACTTCCCTAGTTCTCCAATCGTCGCACTTCAGGTTGGCAACCAGCGTCTGCACCGGTCAGCAACATACCAGAAGTTCAGCGATGAACGCAAGCGTCCGATTCGTGCATGGTGGTTCCGCAATGACTGTTTGGCTATTGGTTGGGAGCAAACCAAATAACGCGCGAAGAATGACAATGAAAAAAACTTGTAACAATGTGGAGGCGAGTCAAAATCCTAAAAATCAGCCCGCGTTAGCAACAGGCAACAATCAAATGGGAATTCCTGTTTATTTTATGTCACAATTTACCTCCACCGAAAAGAATCACCACCCTGAACCGACCGCCATCCGTGGCCAGGACCGTCGTGGTTTCTTGAAACGCCTCGGTGCCGGGGCCTTGGCGGCGGGCTTGCCATGGACGGCATCTGAAACTGCTGCCGCTTCCAACAAAATCATCCCGCCACCGCAAGTTTCGGGGCCGATCCCGCAGGTCACCATCGCGGGCGTCACTATTCCGCGAATGATCGTTGGCTCGAACCCGATCAGCGGTTTCAGCCACCAGATTCATAACATGACGCTGGCGTATCTGGATTATTTCAATCAAGAGAACACGACGTTGTTTCTGAAACACTGCGAGGAAGCCGGCCTGACATTGTGGCTGATGCAAAACGAGGATAAAACCCGCGCCGCCATCAAAGCTCGCTGGGCCGCCGGCTCGAAAATGCGCGTCTATTTTCTCGGCCGTCTCGACGCGCAAGGCAAGCTCTCCAAGGATATTCTGGAATACAAGCCGGCGTTTTACGTCCACCACGGCAATGTCACCGACACTCTCTTCAAGAATGGCAAACAGGAACTCGTGCATGATTTTGTGAAGCGGGTCCACGACGAACTGGGCATCCCCGCCGGCGTTTCCGCACACAATCCCGATTGCATCAAATACATCGAGGACAAAGGATGGGAGGTGGACCTCTACCAATGCTGTCTCTATTATGTGACGCGGCCGAAAGATGAAATCCAAGCCAAACTCGGCGGTGCGCCGCTGGGCGAGTCGTTTCTGGACACCGACCGCGACCATATGCTCAAGCTAGTCCAAGAGGTCAAGAAGCCCTGCATTGTATTCAAGATTCTCGGTGCCGGCTGGCACTGCAACAATGATTCAGCGGTGGAAAACGCGTTCCGCTACACCCTCGAGCGCATCAAAAAAACCGACGCATTTCTGGTCGGCATGTGGCCGAAATTCAAGGACGAGATTTCCCAAAACGTCCGGCTGACGCAAAAATACGGCTAGATTGGCTAATCAGAGTTTGAGAATCCGCCCTATGGATGGCGTTCAGCGAGATTCAGGCAGACCTATCATACTCAACGGCTCCAGCACAACGCCGCAGAGAATGGCATTGCCCTTCACCGGCGTCAGCGTGAGCGCAACGGCACCCGCTGATTGGAGCGTGACCGGATAGGTGAGTCTGACCACGCGACCAGAGCCGCCGGCATGGCTGAATATATCCACGCGGTCGGCCGTAAGATTCGCAACCTTAACTTCAAACACTCGCTGGCCAGCTGCGGTGGAATCCAGATCGAGCAACAACAAATACAGACGATAATCGCCGGCCGGCAGGACGAGCGGTGATTTATTTTTGTCACGCACATCCACGGACATGATGGGACATAGTTTCAGTGTTAGCGGTTTGGTGATTTCAATTCCGCCGTGACAAACCTCCCGCCAGGCCGCCGGCACGGATTCATCCTTCACCACTGGCGGCGACAGCGGAAAACTCATGGCCGCCGCGCTCGCTTCCTTTTCTCCCCAGGTTTCCCACAAATCGTGGTCCGACCCGAAATGGAAGGTGTAGGTGCCACGCGCTTGGGCCAGCTCATCGTGCGAGGTTGGCGCAAAATTGATGCGCACCGGCTCAAGTCCCAGCGCCTGCCGGTGACTGACAATGTGACTCAACCAGCGGGTGTTCAATGATACGACCAAACCCTGCTCGCCACGCGTGATGCCGACGATGGAACTGAAACGGGCGAACTGTTCAATCACTTTTTCAGGATGACATTTGGCCATGAGCGCCCGGCTACCGGCGAGGTCGCCCTGTTTCAGCAATTCTTGCGAGTCCTGAAAATATCCGTGCGCCTCGTGGAACGCTGCGATGAATTCCTCCAGCCCGCGTTGATAGTCGAAGCGCTGCTGCTGTTCCGGCAAAAGCCCGGCGGTTTGAGCCTGATCAATCAAGGCGAGCCGGGCGCGGCAACCGGCGATGACTTCCGTGATGTTCGTCAGCTTGCGGTCAATCACCCAGTCACTCGTCTCGCGACCGAACTGCGGCGCGCCGGCAATCCACGCTTGCAGATATTTACCCATCACTTCCCGATTCTGCCGGCCAAACCAGTCTGCCGCGAAATCCCGGCACGTTTCCCGCAGCGGCTGGTTTTTCGTGTTTTTCCAGACCTGTTTCGCAAGGCTGGCAAAGTAAAGATCCAGCGGACGCGTCGTCCAATGGATAATGCCGAAGCCCGCCGCTTTTGCATCGTCGAGCTTGGCGGCGAATTCCGGCAACGGTGTGAAGGGCCGACCGAGGTAACATCCGTCATCATGGTGCGCCCAGACGACCGGAATCACCGGCCGGTGCGAGCCGATTATCCGCAGCTCCGCGCGCGAGTCCGCCTCGCCAAGTTGTGGCTTGTCGTGGAGAACATCGTAATCCAGTCCGATCAATGGCACGTCGGCGGGGAAAAATTGGTCCGCTGCCGGAAGAAATTCAAAACCCCAGGTGCCGGCGGCAACCTGCGTCCCAGTCGCGTTGCAATCCTTCAACGCACGATCAAAAGCACGGACAATCTTGCCCATCGCAAAAAGTCCGGGTGCGTGCCAGAACTTTCCAGAATCCGGCATCCGGGCAACCTCGGCCGCGAATTCCTTTTGCCACGTTTCAGGCAGATCGCCAGCCTTCAAAGTCACCCACGGCGTGCTGTCACGGCGAAACCAGACGACCAGCTTCGTGATCTGCGGGTAGGTTTTCAGCAGCGCTCCAACCTGTGCGCGAAAGTAGGCGTAGCCTTCCGCCGTGTCTGGATTCGGAAGCCAGATGCGGTTGGTTGAACTGCCCTTCAAAGTTGAAGTTGCGCCGCTCGCCTGGAAACGCGCCGGCTCCGGCAGCAACATCACCAACGCCTGCGGATTCGCGCTGGGCGTGTCCACGTCCACGGCAAAATAAACGCCCATGGCCCGCTGCGCCGCATCGGCGAACACTTTTTTCATCAACGACTGCGCGGCAGCGACACGTTCGTCATCCGCCACCAACCCCGCGTCCGACCCGAATGCCGGTTCGCTGAAAACTTCGCCACCAAAAATCCGGCGCACATCGGCCACGTGCATGGTGGACCAGTCGCGACCCATGATCGTTGTGGAGAGATAGCCGACCGGCTTGGCGACTTCCTTGAACGAGAATTCCGTCATCGGGTTGTTGCCGTAGGCGTGAACCATGACCGCGTTGAAGCCCAGCTTCTGCGATTGCGCGGTCCACTTCTGCCATTCGGGGAAATTCCACGTCGAGCAACCGCTCAAGAAATTGTGCCAATTGAAAACGAGGCGTTCGCGCGCAAGCGGAGCGTTCTCCAGCTTCCAGCCGGTAAAATCGAACGCGCCCGTTTTGGTTGCAGGCAGCGTGTCACCGCTCAAATGGAAGCCGCAGCCCAATTGCGTCAGCAGTTGGTAAACTCCGCAAGCCGTGCCGCGCGCATCCGCACCGGCGATGATGCCCAGTTCCAAATCGCCGGTCGGTTGCGTGCGAACTACAAAAGATTCCGGTGCCGCCGAAATTTCGCCACCCAAATGCGCACGCACCAATGAATCGGTAATCTGACCAAGCAGAATGGCTTTTCCGCTGACCGGCAAGTTTGTGGCGATGGAAAACTGATCTTGCGGATACAAGCGCCCCAGCAAACCCGCCAGGTCTTGGGCAGCGATGCGTTCGCTGGATTGCGCATTCACGGCCAGCACAATGGGCACGTCCGCCGCCGGCAGACTGACGGCACACAGCATAATGGAAAGGAGCAAAACAATTGGATTGCAGGCCATGGCATTCATGATTTTAAAATTACCATTGTGTTCACCGGCCAAATTCCTGCCACGCATCACGAAACCACTGGATGACTTTCCAAGGCGTGCGAATGGAAGTGTTGCAGCTCGCCGCCAGCATGAACCGGTGCGTGTAGGGCCGCAGCCGGCCGAACAATTCCTCGACGTAATGCCGCACCTCATCGGCGCTCTGAAATTTTTCCGTCTCCATCGCGCTGATGCCGCCGGTGATCAGAAACCGGTCGCGGGTCAGCCGCATGACCTCGTCGAGCTGCACGTCGCCGAGCGGCGGGAACGCCACGCCTTCAAGGCCGTCAACACCGAGTGAATCAATCAGCTTCAGGTTGATCTTCTGCCGGCCGCAGGCGTGGATGAACAACGTGCTGCCGTGTTCATGCGCAATGCGGCTGGCCTGCTCATAAAACGCCGCGGAGAATTTCTCGAGATAAGTTGGCGTGTGAAACGCGGCGTCGAGATTGTCCATCGCCATCATCGCCGGCACGCCGGCGGCGGCAATCTGGCGCACAAGTTCGAGTTGCGCCGCCTCATGCAGCGCGAGCAATTCGCGAACGCGCGGTTCGTCGTCATCAATCAGATAGGTGGTGTTGACCGCACCGGCGAGCAGGTGCAGCGCCTTGAGCGGGCTGAACAACTCGCCGGCCACCACAAAACCGTCATTGCCGACGAGCGCCTGTTCCTGCGCGTAACGCTCCGGCAGAAAACGCCAGCGACGTGCCCGCAGCAATTCCTCCAACACGCCCAGCGGATCCGCCGTGTCGTCGAGCGTGAATTTTTCCTGCACCAGCGTGGAGTCGGCGAAGATATAGCGTTGTCGTTCGGTCACTGTGCCGTGGTGCCGCGTGGCGTAGGTCCGCGTGATGACCCGGTCGCGGCCCTCGGTGCGAATTTCCTCACGCGCCTCCACGCCGTCCCAGACTTCCTCGGCCAGACCACCAAACCAGCCATGCTGCTGGTCAGAATAAATGTTGCGGCTGAAAACATCCAGTCCCAGATGACGGATGAAGTCGAGTTGCGTGCGGCAGTGCGCGAGTTCCGGCGGCAACAGGCCGTGGTGCTGGTGGTGCGCGAACCATTGCCAGTAATTTGGCGCATAGACAATGCGGTCAGGCTGCTGCCGGTTCAGCACACGCCGCACTTGATCCTGGCCGGTGGCAAGGGACGAACGAGTTTGGATGTCTGGTTTAAGCATGGTTAAACACCACCGGTTTCATTTTTGAAATCAGGGGTCGCATAATTTAACTTACAAAGTCTGCAGGGCCGCCTTCATCCAGCCGCACGCGTAAGCCATGCCAGCGTGCCAGGGAGCACCGCACGTCATCTGCGGCGCGTGGTCGGGAATCAGCACACCGTCAAATCCGTTCTGCTTGAGAATTCGCAGCACGCGCAGCATATCAATGTCGCCCTCGTCCACGAAGGTTTCCCGGTAATGCGGCGCTTTGCCGCGCACGTTGCGAAAATGGACGTAAGCCAGTTTGCCCTGACGGCTGTAACTTTCAACCGCATCGTAGATATTGCCATCGGTCATCTCCGCGAGCGTGCCCAGACAAAATTCCAGCGCGTTGCGCGGGCTGGGGCGACGGTCAATCAACCGCTGATAAAGCTGCGGCTGGTTCACGAGCCGTGGCTGACCGCGAACGGTCGGCGTCGGCGGATCATCGGGATGCGCCGCCAGCGTGACGCCAGCTGCCTCGGCGACGGGCACCAGCGCATCGAGAAATTCACCGTGTCGCCGCCATAATTCTGCTGGCGTGACGGGTGCGAGATTTCCCGCCGAAGCGGTCCGGTCATAAATCATGTTCCAAACCATGCCGTTCGGAATAAGTTTGTCGTAAGCGCCGTCCATCGCGACAACTTCCGCACCGCCGCGCCCCCACGGTCCTTTCACCCGGCCGGCGACCCCGGCGAGCGAGAAGTTGTAGCCGATGATGGGAATGCCCGCTCGCCCGACAGTGCGGATGATGGTTTTCAGATTTTCAAGCTGCTGCGCCTTCTTCGGCCCGTCGAGCAACACATCGTGCCAGTGCGCCGGATCGAAGTTCTCGATGGCTTCAATCTGCAAGCCATGCGAGGCGGCTTCCGTCTTGAGTGCGGAGAGTTCCTCCAACGACCAGAGTTTGTCCGAATCGCCGGCGAGTCCCCAGCCGGCATCGTCGCCGATGGGTTGGTCGTCGGGACGATTGCTGCGCGAGGAACGAAAATAATCCACAAAATGCACGACGAGATGCGTCGCGCCACACTGGCGGGCGAAGCGGAAATGATCCGCATTAAGCTGATGCCGATAGAGACCGAAGCCGAGTTTCATACGATTCAAAAACCGATGCTGATGCCGCCGTCCACCGGCAGGACCACGCCGGTGACAAATTTCGCCGCCGGCGAACAAAGATAAACCGCCGCCCAGCCGATATCCTCCGCTTCGCCGAATTTGCCCATCGGCGTGCGGCCAAGAATTTTTGCCTGCCGCACCGGATCATCAGAGAGCGCCTTGCGCATCATGTCCGACTCAATCCAACCGGGCGCGATGGCGTTGACGCGGACGTTGTCGGTGGATACTTCCGAAGCCAGCGTCCGCACCATGCCGACATAAGCGCTCTTGGCGGCGGCATACGCGATCACTTTCGGTATGCCGAACAATGATGCCATCGAGGCAATGAAGATAATGCCGCCATGCTTCCGCTGAATCATTCCCGGCAACACCGCCCGCGTGAGCGCGTGCGCGCCGATGACGTGCGTGTTGAGGACGGTCAGAAATTCCTCGGGGCTGGTTTCCACGGCGGATTTTTTCAGATGAACCCCGGCGTTGTTGATCAAAATGCTTGGCGGCGAGCCGGCGGCGCGCGCGGCCGCTGCAACCAATTCCGCCGCCTTGCCGTGTTCCATCACATCGTGCCGGACGTAACTGGCCGCCGCGCCCAACGCGGCCGCCGCTTTTATCAATTCCTCTTCGCGCCGGCCCGCGAGCACGACCTTCGCGCCGGACGCAACAAAACTTCGAGCCATGCCGAAGCCGAGTCCCGTGGCACCACCGGTGATGATGGCGACTTCGCCGTTCAACTGGAACGGCGGGATCGAGTGATTGGATTCCATATTTTTGAAAGACTGCGGAGTTACGGTTGAGAAAACATCTTATGTTATCGGTTGTTTTGCGGCGGCATTATTGCGCGCCCGGGGTTTTCCAGTAAACCCAATTTGACCAGTTGCAGCACCTCGCTACCCGCCAACAGAAACGTGCCGGTGACATATTCGTGCGAGTCCTCGGCCTTGACGGCCACGGGCCGGTCACCCGTCAATTGTCCCCAGCGCACCTTGCCTTCATCGCTCACGCAGCCCACCAATCTCGTCCACGCCTTGCGGATGACAGGCAGAAAAACTTCACGGTCAAGCAGGCCGTTGCGAACACCCCAAGCCATCCCGTAACAAAAGAAACCCGTACCGCTGCTTTCAGGCATGGCGAATTCCTCGGCATCGCCGAGATTGGGCCGCCACAATCCGTCGGGTTGCTGTAGCTTTGCAATCGCCGCCGCCATCTGCTTGAACAAAGCCTCAAACTTTGGCCGGCTGGAATCGTTTTTGGGCAGGGCGGACAAAATTCTCGGCAGACTGGCAAAAGCCCAGCCGTTGCCGCGCGACCAAAAAACTTTTTTTCCATAGAGGTTCGTTGCCTCGATGAACCGCTTGTCGCGATAAAACAGGCCGGTCGCCGGATCAAAAATCTCCGCATGAACGTCCCAGAAAAAGTCGTTCATCCAAGTCAGGTATTGGGCATTGCCGGTGGCCTTGGCCAGCATCGTCAAGGTCGGCGCGCCCACATAAAGTGAATCAGCGTAACGGCGGCCACCTTCGAGATACCACACTTTCGCACCGCTGGGCGTGTTTGACCGACCGGAATTGAGCCACTGGATCAATGGTTCGATGTACGCATGGTTGGTAGTTAAAAAATAAAGCTCCAGGTAAGTTTGGGCGCAGGTGAGAACGTTGCCGCCAGACTTCTCGGTGCCGGGTTGCCACTGGTTCTCCTCGCTCCAGCGCATGGCCTGCTCAAGGTATCGCTGGTCGCCCGTCGCCGCACCGGCCGCCATCACCCCAGTGAACCAGGTGCCGCGCACCCAATTGCGGTCCAGTGCTTTCATCACGGGATGGGCCGTCTGGTAGTCATTCACTTTCCGCATCAAAGTGGTGATGGCTCCGGGCGAAAAGAGATTGGTGGCGGTCGCGACAGATTCCCCAGAAAACTGGCTGTGGCCAGCCGACGGAATGAAGCCGCCCAACAATATGCAGCCGAATCCGAGCGCAAGGTGAAAGCGTGAGTTCATGGTTTTGATTCCGGCAATCGGGGATACAGGAGCGGAAAATTCGGCGAGAAAGGTTCCTGATATTGGTAGAGCTCCGGGTAGCCGAAACTGGGATGCACCGGCGGCTCCGATTCGCCACGCAACAACGTGAGCGCCACGCGCACGCGATCGCGATTGGCCTCGAGGCCGACAAACCGTTCGCCAAAATACCAGAGTGCCCATTTGCCCGTTTCAGCCCGGCGCATCACGGCGAAAAGCTGATCAATGGCGGCTAGCGACTGCTCCAATGCGGCGATGGCTTGCGGCTTTTGGTTTTCGCCGTAGGCCGTCATGGCTTGGCAATACGATTCCAACATGTCCAGTGAGTAGAGGTGAATGGAAAAAGGCGTCAGCACATTGGCTTGGAAGAAATCGCGGCGCGCGGCCGGCACGCGCGGTTCCAGCACGGTGGCAGCAGCAACCAATTGCTCAACGTAGACCCGATTGGTCGCGGCGAAACGCTGCGCTGCACCGAGAGATTTCCGCATGGCTGCGGACAGCGGCTGGCCAGCCTGCAACTGGGGCACCATCGCGGTAGCGAATTTGCGCAACATCGTGTGCGCCGCATTATCGCCCTTGCGCTGGTCGGCCCGTTGGTAGGGAATGTCGAAGTAGCGGGCATAAAGCGCCGCAACTTCCCCTGCCAGTTGCGGTCCAAACTGTCGCCGGCTCCAGTCATTCAGGAAAGCCTCCTGATTTTCGGCATCGCTGCGCGCGAGCCACGGGGCGGCGTTCCACGCCAACCGCATGGCGCAGTCGGTCGAGAGTGGCACCGGCCGCACGTCGCTGACATTGACCAGGAAAAAATTTGTGGCGCCGGCGCGCGCGAATCGGCCGAGTTCGTGCAAGATGCGGGCAGGATTAACCATTTCACTCAATTGGTTGGCGGTGTTATTCAACATGGCCGTGTGATAATAGGTGCCCTGCCCAGCCTTGACCATGCCGTCATCGCGGATGATTCCCGTGCCATCGTCGGGCCAGACCTGCACGACGCCAGCAGGCAACTTGAGGTGGCCGGCCTGCATCATCTCCGCGCCTTCCATCCAGAGGTTGGCGATGATCATCGCCTGCGGATAAGCGGCCCGGATCAGTTCGACCTGCTTCGCGATGGCCGCAGTGATGACCGCGCCGCGCGCCTCGGGAGTGTTAAGCTCCGGCTCATCGGCCCAGAACGGGCGGTCGTGTTTGCCGCGGTAGCCGACGGTCCAGACCACTTCCCGCCCCTTGAACGCCGCAATGCATTCGCGCCAGTAACGTTCCATGATGTCGGGATGTTTCGAATAGGAAAACGGCACGTCCTTGGGCCAGCGGTAGGTGTTCAGCCCGACGACAAGGATGTGATGCATGTTCAACGCCAGTCCGCGCCGCGCTGCAAGTTCCCAGCACCGTTCGTCGGGAAAATTGAACGTGCCCGGTACGATCATGTTTCCCCGCAGCCGCAAAAGCGTCTCGCAAATGCGGTCGAGCATTTCCAGCGAGAACACGTTTTCACGCATTGGGTCGGGAGCGTAGCCGCCGAGCAAATCCTCGTCGTTGATGAACCAGCCCCGATACTTGAACGTCGGCGGGCCGGAATTTTTGTTAAAATCGCTGGTGACTTCGACGCGGCCTCGAAAGACCGGCTCCTTGTCCACCCAGAAATACCATGGATCCACGCCCAAAATCTCCTCCGACAACGCGTAGGCCGCGTAAATCGCACCGTGCACATCCGCGCCCGTCGCGACCAGTGTCTGTCGCCCGGCTGGGTCACGCTGGGCGCGCAAAATATAACTCTCCGCGCCGGCCGCTGGTTCTTTCACCAGCTCCTTAAACCACGGTCCCTTCGTGCCGAGGTAGATCACCGGCCCGGCAAAATTTGTCGGCGGCTCGTTCAGCAAAACCGGACGGTGGCCGAGCACCTTATACCAATCGCCTTGCACATCCAATAACGCGCGTTGGACGGACTCCGGCTCATTGGTCGCAACCACCCATGGCGTGTCGGCCGTGATGGCAAAAGCGTTGGTTTGATCAGCGCGTCCCACCGCCCCCAAAAACGTCGCCGCCATCACGATCAGGAAGCCGGCCAGCCAGGTTGATTTCATAAAATTCATTCTCGTTCCAAAGCCACAGAATAATTGTCGGCGGATCGGTTTCATTCACAAGATTCCATATTTTTGAAAAGCGGCGGCACTCGACATTCCGTTTTCAATTTCCTTGCGAACAAGATTTTCGCCAGACGCCTTCTTTATCGCCGCGGTGATGACTTCCTGTTCCACGCGACGAGGCACAACCACCACGCCGTCGAGGTCACCGAAAACCAAATCCCCCGGTTCGACGGACACTTGACCGACTTCGATGGAACAACGAAAATCCGCCACCTGAGTGCGCACCGCCGAATCCTGCGCAAATCGTCCGCGGCTGAAAACCGGCCAATTCTGCTCCACCACGCGCGGTGTGTCGCGATGAAATCCATTGATCACCGCGCCCGCGGCGCCGCGCGTCCGGGCGGTGGCCGTGAGAATTTCACCCCAGTAAGCGCATCGCATATCACCACCGCTGGCCAAATAGATTTCTCCCGGCTGCAACTGGTCGAGCGCTTCGGTGAGTTTTCCAAATGGTTTTTTCTGCGGCCCATGCACGTCCATCATCAGCACCGGCATCGCGCGCCCGGCAAGCTTCATATCTGAGAGCAGCGGCTGGACCGGCGGCGGCAGAAACTGGTGTGTGAAGCCGAGCCGATCCAGGATGTCACCCACCACCGGCGTGTAGAGCCGGGATTTGATCAAATCAAAAAGTTCCGTGTCGGATTTCCAATGGGGCATGGCGCCAAGTTTGAAGCCTTCGCGCTTGGCAGGCGAGCGGAGATTTACGAATATCGTTTCGTGAAATCCGCCCAGCCCGTCACGATGCGGCACGTCGCACACGCTGCCGGCGTCGCCGTCTCCACAATTTCCAAAGCACTGCGCAATGATCCTTCCATCCCAGAGAAACGCTGTCGCGCCATACAAGCGGTCGCCGAGCGGCTCGGCTACCGCCCGCATCCGCTGGTGGCCACGTTGATGTCGCAGATTCACCATCATCGTCGGCGCAGCGATCCGCACAACATTGCATGGATAGATCTCTGGCCCGCCGGAAAGGACAGCGCGGCTGCCATGAGTGCCGAACCCGCCCTGCGCGGCGCACGCGAGCGGGCGCGTGAGCTGGGCTATGGAATTGAAGTCTATTCCGCCGGCTCGAACAGGATTTCCCCAAAAAACCTACACCGCACACTCACAACGCGTGGCCAGTGGGGATTTATCATTCCGCCCGTCCCGGAATCGGCCATGAGATTTCCGCTGGATATGCGCGGATTGACGGGCGTCACCATTGGCACAAGTCTCCACGAACCGGTGATGCATCGCGTTTCACCGAATCATTTTCAAGGATGCGTGCTGTTGTTTGATCGGTTGCGCGCAAAAGGATTTCGCCGCATCGGGCTTGTCCTCACGCCGGCAATGAACGGGCGCGTGGAAGGCAAGTGGCTGGGAGCATTCCACGCCTGCCAGGAACAGGTGCCCAAGGGCGATTGCGTGTCACCGCTGCTCGCTACCCGCGACGACAAGCAAATACTTGCCCGCTGGCTGCTCCGCGAAAAACCCGACGCGGTGCTCGTCGCCGAGAAATTCTTCTGGACTGGAATTCATCAATCGAATGAAAACTCTTTACGGCGGCCATTTATCGCGTGGCTGATGCAACAGGCCAGCAGTCGTGGATTTGGCGGGCTCGATCTCAGGCTGGAGCAATTAGGCCGTGTCGCCGTGGAAATGGTGGTGGCGCAAATTCATCGCAACGAACGCGGCAGCCCGGCCATCCCGCACACCGTATTGATTGATGCGGTCTGTGCTGATTCGCAGACCGGGGTTGAGCCAGCTTGACCGTGATCAGACATCAAAATGATTGCAACGTTTTTTCCACTATGCAATCCAATTAGCCCAATCGGGCATGTTGCCGGCGATACTCGCTGGGCGTGACTCCAAGAATCCGCCGAAATTGGCGCGCAAAATAATTACTGTCGCTGAATCCAACCTGATAGGCGATTTCCGTCACGCCATATCCGGTGCGCCGGAGCAATGACGCGGCACGGTTCACCCGCAGTTGGATCAGGTAGGCGATGGGCGAACTCCCCATGGCCGCCAGAAAGGTCCGCATAAAATTCCGCTTCGACATATGCGCAATTTTTGCCAGCCGATCCAAGTCCACCGGCTCATGATAGTTCGCCTCCAAATGGCTGATGGCTTCCCCAATTCGGAGCAGGGCGCGGGAATCCGAATTCATCGCCCTGGCAAAACACCGCGACAGGTAGCCCACAATCTGCATGAACGATGCGGTCGCCATGAATTTAAATCCACCCGACCGGTTTTTCAGCTCCTTGTCCAACGTGTCCACCAGGCCCATCAAGAGGCTTAACTCCTGCGGCATCAAACGCAACCGACTGTTGAATTGATGTCGTTGCCGCCAGGCCGGTTCCAGAATGAATAGCGCGTGATAACCGGGGAGCATGTGCAGATCATGATTGCGCAGGTTCAGTTTTTCCGGTTGAAAAAGAATATTCACCAGACAGAGCCGTTTCATGCTGTGATAATCGTGCGGCCGCGAACCGCCAATCACAAACACATCTCCCGGATTCAGGAGATACGATTCCTTGCCGGTGACATGAATCCCTTGTCCAGCGGTTATAATGACAATTTCAGCAAACTCATGGGCGTGGAGGCCAAACGGCTCCTGGGGATCACGGCGCTCAACCGCGATGGGAAATCCATCCGGCTGGAACCAATCTTGGCGTTTGAGTATTTGGTGCGGCATGGCAGGCGGCGAAAGCACGGCTGCAGCGAAGAAATATGCTTGGCCATATAGTGCTAGTCTTTGGCATTATTGTCAAGGACACGCCTAGGTTTCATCAGTAGTGTATTTAAGAAATACCCTTGGACAACTATTAGCCGCCACTTGATATGACCCATTCAAAACAAAACATACAGACCGACTATGAGCGGTCCAAAGACCGCTACGCCGCGCTCGGCGTGGACGTGGACCACGCGCTGAAAACCCTCGTACAAATCCCCGTCTCGCTGCACTGCTGGCAGGGCGACGACGTGGGCGGCTTTGAAAATTTCGGCGGCGCACTCACTGGCGGCATCATGGCGACCGGAAATTATCCCGGCAAAGCCCGCACGCCAGATGAACTTCGCGCCGACCTCGAAAAAACATTGTCGCTGATCCCCGGCAAGCATCGGCTGAACCTGCACGCCTTTTACGGCGAGTTCGGCGGCAAGAAAGTAGACCGCGACGCCATTGAGCCGAAGCATTTTGCCAACTGGATTTCTTGGGCGAAGCATAACGGACTCGGTCTCGACTTCAACCCGACGTGTTTCTCGCATTCAAAATCCGCCGACGGCTTTACGCTCTCGCATGCGGACAAAGGTATCCGCCATTTCTGGATTGAACATTGCATCCGCTCGCGCGAAATCGGCGCGGCAATGGGCAAGGCGCTCGGCAAGACCTGCGTGACAAACGTGTGGATTCCCGACGGCATGAAAGACACACCAGCCGACCGCGTCGCGCCCCGCGCACGCTTGGCGGAATCACTGGACGCGGTTTTCAAAAAGGGTATTTCACCGAAACTCAACTTGGATGCCGTCGAGCCCAAACTCTTCGGCATCGGCAGCGAAAGCTACGTCGTTGGTTCGCATGAATTTTACCTTGGCTACACCGTCAGCCGTAAAAAAATGCTAACGCTCGACGCCGGCCATTATCATCCGACGGAAAGTATTTCAGACAAGATTTCCAGCGTGCTGCAATTCATGCCGGAAATATTGCTGCACGTCAGCCGCGGCGTCCGCTGGGACAGCGACCACGTGGTGATTCTCAACGACGATTTGCTCGCCATCGCCCGAGAAATCGCGGTGAACGGTTTTGAGAAACGCGTGCACATCGGGCTGGATTATTTCGACGCAAGCATCAACCGCGTCGCCGCATGGACGATTGGCACACGCAACATGATCCGCGCGCTGCTCATCGCGCTGCTGGAAACGCCGCTTATCCGCACGGCGGAAGCGAGCGGCGATTTTACCACGCGACTGGCCTTGCAGGAAGAGGCCAAGACGCTGCCCTTCGGCGCGGTCTGGGATTACTACTGCGAGAGCGAGGGCGTTCCCACTGGCGAACATTGGTTGACGGAAGTTAAAAACTACGAGCAAAATGTCCTGAGCAAACGCAACTAAACCAAAACCAAATCAAATAATATGGGCAATCCATTTCTCGGCGTATTCCTGCACTGGTGCGGCGGCCTGGCCTCCGGCAGTTTTTATGTGCCCTACAAAGGCGTGAAAAAGTGGTCGTGGGAGACCTACTGGCTGGTCGGCGGCTGTTTCTCGTGGATCATCTGCCCTTGGCTGTTCGCCTATTTCATGACCAGTGACCTGGTTGGCGTGCTCAAGCAGCAGTCCGCCAGCACGCTGTGGTGGACTTATTTCTTCGGCCTGCTGTGGGGTCTCGGCGGGCTGACGTATGGCTTGACGATGCGTTTTCTGGGCCTGTCGCTCGGCACGGGCGTGGCGCTAGGATATTGCGCGGCGTTTGGCACGCTGGTGCCGCCGATTTTTAAATACTTCAAGCCGGACTATTTTGTGTTTGCCGGCAGCCCAAGCATCGCTGAAATCGCCAAATCCACTTCGGGCCAGGTCACACTGGCAGGCGTGGGCGTTTGTCTGGTCGGCATCGCCATCGCAGCGCTGGCCGGCTTTACGAAAGAATCGGAGATGCCGGCCGAACAGAAAAAGAAATCCATTAAGGAGTTCAGTTTCAAAAAGGGCATCCTCGTTGCCACGTTTTGCGGCATCATGAGCGCCTGTTTTGCATTCGCCCTGCAGGCAGGCAAGGACATCAACGCCGCCTCACTCGCCGCCGGCACTAATAAAATCTGGACCGGGCTGCCCGCGCTCCCGGTGCTGCTCCTCGGCGGTTTCACCACCAATTTCATCTGGTGCGTGCTGTTGAACTTCAAGAACCAGAGCGGCTATCAATATCTCGCTTCACACGTCAAAGGAGAGCACGCCCACCACGGCGGCACCGGCAGCGGCGAACACGGCCCGGCCGATGATGTCGTGGCAGGTGGTCCGGTCACGGATTTGAAAATTCCCGTGCTGGGCAATTATCTTTTTTCCGCACTCGCGGGCACGACCTGGTATTTCCAGTTTTTCTTTTACACGATGGGCGCGACGCAGATGGGACAATATGATTTCGCCTCGTGGACGCTACACATGGCCAGCATCATCATCTTCGCCACGATGTGGGGCTGGATTTTTCATGAATGGAAAGGTTCCAGCAAAAAGGCGCATCTGCTCATCGGCGGCGGCATTGCCACACTCGTGCTTTCGACCGCAGTGATCGGCCTGGGCACGGCCATGAATGGCGGTCGATCCGTCCACGACATACTCAAGCTGCTGCTGGGTCAGTCGTAACATGAAACGCCATGCGTTCAAAATGAAGTTGAAGCCGGATTTTGCGGCGGAATATAAAAAACGCCACGACGAAATCTGGCCGGAGCTGGCGGCAGAGCTGCGGACGGCGGGAATTTCCGATTACTCGATCTTCCTCGACGAAGAAACACTCACGCTGTTCGCCGTACAAAAACTGGGTGATAATAATTCAGCCATGGATCTGCCCGGTTCGCCCATTGTCCGCAAGTGGTGGGATTACATGGCACCGTTGATGGAAGTTCATCCCGACAAGGCGCCAGTCACTAAACCACTGCTCGAAATTTTTCACCTCGACTGAATCCCACGGCAAATGGTGGAAAAATATCAAACCACTTCGCGATACACGTCCGGGTGCGGGCGGGAGATCACGACGGCATTGACCAACACGCCGGCTTCAGCCAAAACGGCGCGCCCAGCATTCACGCCCGCTTGAACCGACGAAACATCGCCGGTCATCGAGCAAAACGCCTTGCCGCCCATCGCCATCGCGAGGCGGACTTCGAGGAGTTGCACATCCGAAGTTTTCGCTACGGCGTCAGCAGCTTGGATCAAAGTGGCAACGTTGAACGATTCAATGATGCCGAGCGCGCCGGTAGTCTCCGCTGGTTGCGTGCGCCCCAGCGCGATAAAAACGTCAGGATGCAAATTGGCAATGACAAAGCTGTCAATGAGGCATCCGCCCGCCGCTTCACAACCCGCTTCGACAGCGGCGGTCACGCCGGCGGTTTCACCACCAACGAGCACCATGTATTTACCGGAGCAAATCGAGCGAGACAAAATTAAGCGCACATTGCCGGCTTTGAGCATGGTGTCCGCCACCTGAAAGCCGGCGGCGATGCTTGATAATTCAATCAATCCAACAGATTTCTCAGCCATAAAATTAATTCTCCAAAATGATTTGTTTATCGTTCGCCTCGCGCACCGTGCCAGCCATCGGCGCGTGCAAGATCGCCCCGAGCGCGTTCGGCGCGGGTTCGCCAATGATTTGCCCGAAACTCACGCGGTCGCCAATTTTCACTTTTGAAATACAAGGCGTGCCGGCACTTTGCTTGAGCGGCAGGATAAGCCGGCTGGAGGAAATTTCCCGACGCACCAGCGGTGCGGGCACATCGTAATCGAGAACGTGCAATTTTTTGGCGAGTGATTTGATCGGCACGCGGCGGCCATCCATCATCGCGTGCGGCTTGGGATTCATCGGACCAGCCCACTTCATTTGCTTGGCACGCATCATGGATTTGGCGTCGTCGCAGGCTTCCTTGGGAAATAATTCCTCCGGACAGGAATAAAGCGTGCACAATCCACAAGAGCAGCACATTGCCGCCCATTGGTTATAATAATCTTCGCCGGTGCCGGTGAAGGCCAGCGTGCGCATAACTTGGTGCGGCTCGACGGCGTATCCCAGCAAAAAGCGCGGACAATATTCCGTGCAGTAACGGCATTGGTCGCAGGCGGACTTGCCGATCTTGGCTTGCATCTTGGCCGGTTTTATTTTCCGTTCAATGGTGTGATGCGTGCGCGGCAAAATCACCACGCCAGTGGAAGTTTTGGTGACGGGCGTGTCAAGATCGTCGGTCGTCGTGCCCATCATCAAGCCACCGAGGCAGAGCACCGGATCATCGGTGTCGAGTCCGCCGACGTATTCGATGCATTCACGGAAGGTCATGCCAATCGGCACGCGCAAGGTCGCCGGCGATTTCACCGCGCCGGCGATAGTGAGCGTTTTGTGCGTGAGCGGCTTGCCGTTGTGGGCGGCGGCGATGTTCACAAACGTCTCGACGTTATTGACGACGACGCCGACCGCGATAGGAATACCGCCTGGCGGAATCAATTTGCCGGTGACGTTGAAAACCAAATCGTATTCATCGCCGGCCGGATAATAATCACCCAGCAACTGGACACGGACATTCGTGCCTTTGCTCGCGGCTTGCACGGCGGCGACAGCGTGCTTCTTTTTGCCTTTGACGCCGATGACGCCTTCCTTCGCACCGACAGCCTCAATGGCGAGCTGCATGCCACGCACGAGGTCGGCGGCACTTTCTTCCATCGTCACCGCGTCCTTGTGCAAAAGCGGTTCGCATTCCGCGCCGTTAGCGATGACGATTTCAGCCTTGGCGTTGAGCTTGACGTGCGTCGGAAAACCGCCACCGCCCGCGCCAACCACGCCCGCCTGCCGAACTTTTTCTGCAAGATTCATTTTATTTTTGGTTTAAAAATTATAAATTCACCATGACACCATTTTCATGTGCGACTGGCGCGACAACCACCTCAACTCCGTGCGCGCGCAGCGCCGCAACCAGTTCATGCGGTGCGCGGCTGTCGGTGACAATCGTATCCACCAGGTCGAGTCCGCACAGGGGCGAAACGGATTGCCGGCCAAACTTCGAGTGGTCGAGGCAGAAAATGATTTTTTGCGCGGCCTTGAGCATCGCGCGCTGGATGTCAATCAGCAGAGCGTGCGAATTTGTCACGCCTTCGAGCGTGATGCCGCCCGCGCTCATGATCGCCACGTCGGCGCGCATTTTGGAAAATGCCTCGACCGTCATCGGCCCGACCAACACGCCGAGGCGCGGATAAATCACACCACCCGCCAAAATCACTTCCACTTTGTTCGCCGAAGCAAAATGATTCGCCACCGGCAAAGAGTTCGTCACAATCTGCGGCGATTTTTCTTCGAGATGCCGTGCGACGTGATAGACCGTCGTGCCGGCATCGAGGATTACGCTTTGATTTCCACCAATGAGTTCGGCGCAAGCTTTGCCGATCGCTTCTTTTTCAAAAAGCTGATGTGCGTCGCGCGCAGAAAACGCAAATTCGTCCGTTTTCGGCGTGACGATGCGTGCGCCGCCGTGCGTGCGCCGCAAATTTCCCGCCACTTCGAGCGTCGTCAAATCGCGTCGGACCGTGGAAACCGACGCTTCGACGTGCTGGGAGAGTTCTTCCAGCGACGCGAATTCCACGCGCTGAAGGTAGGCTTCAATGCGATGTTTACGCTCTTCTGCGGTCATGTTTTCCCTAATTTGATAGATTTTGGAATTATTTGCAAGATAAATGTTGACTTAAATCTAAAAACTGGCAAAGTCAGTCAAATCTTATGGCTGTAGCTGCACCACATCGCGCCGTCGTCGAACACATGGTTCGACAGGCGGTTTACGCCAAACTTGGCAAACCTTTACCACGCATTGCCAGCGGGCAAAGTCCGCTCGTCGTCAATGTCAGCGCGCGTCACTGCCATCTTACGCCGGAAGCGGTGGAAATTCTTTTTGGAAAGGGCGCGAAGCTTTCCGTTCACAAATGGCTCTACATGGACGGACAATTTGCCGCGAAGGAAACCGTCACGCTCATCGGTCCGCGCAGCCGCGTGATTTCCAATCTGCGAATTCTCGGCCCGTGCCGGAATCTCAACCAGATCGAGCTCGCCTACACCGATGCCGTTGCGCTTGGTTTTGAAATCCCGTTGCGCAGTTCCGGCGACATCAAGGACACTCCCGGCTGCATGTTGATGGGGCCGGCCGGTTTTTTTGAAATGCCGCAAGGCGTCATCCGCGCCAAGCGCCATGTTCACATGCATCCGACGGATGCGGAATTTTACGGCGTCAAAGCCGGCGACCACATGAAATTAAAAATCGGCGGCCCTTGTGGCATCACGCTTGACCAATTGTTGGTGCGCGTGGATCCAAGTTTCAAACTGGAAGTGCACATTGACACCGACGAAGGCAACGCATGCAATCTGGAACCGCACACGCCGGTCGAATTGATTAAATGATTTTCCAAAACAATTTCTCGCAACTCTGAACCATCAACCAAAACAAATTATGAACGAAGCAATAGGAATGATTGAAACCAAGGGCTACGTCGGCAGCGTGGAAGCCAGCGACGCCATGGTCAAAGCGGCCAACGTCACGTTGGTCAAAACCATCGCCATCGGCGGCG
>Ga0208507_1000653_pt1 | contig 21544 bp, 16 predicted proteins | sample CryBogCBH12Aug01_FD_184626 | JGI IMG/M metagenome (GOLD analysis project Ga0208507, IMG submission 184626) | Freshwater microbial communities from Crystal Bog, Wisconsin, USA - CBH12Aug09.1 (SPAdes) (version 2) | ecosystem: Environmental > Aquatic > Freshwater > Lake | place: Crystal Bog... | reverse complement strand
GGGTTTCGTTACAGCGGGTGATGGACAGGCCGGGGGTGTCGCGGGGCACCAGGAAGGCCGAAGTGCTCTGCTGCATGCCGACGCCAGGCTTGGTGTTGGCGTAGATGACATACAGTTTGGCGTCATAGCCGTTGGAGATGAACTGCTTGCTGCCGTTGATCACCCATTCCTTGCCGTCCTTGACCGCCTTGGTGCGCATGGCGGTCTCCGGCACATTGTAGGGCAGCCAGCGGTCGGATGCGCCGCCCGGCTCGGTGGCGGCATTGGCCAGGAGGAATTGCGGGTCCTCGACGATCCGCGGAAACCAATAATCCTGCAGATGCTTCGGCGCGTAGGTGCGCAGAAGGGCGGCGACCTTCCAGTTCTGCGACAGCTTGTCGGCGACGCCGGAATCGCCGCGGGCGACTTCCTCGCCGAGGATGGCCAGGGTCTGCACCTCGGTCGCCCGGTCGAGGGCAACGCCGCCGTATTCCTCGGGAATGCACACCGTGCGCAACCCCAGGCGGTCGGCCGCCTCGAGGACCGACGGGGGCAGGCGCTCACCGGGATTCATATCCCATTCCCGTTCCCAATTCTTGCGGATGAAGGGCAGCACATACTCGTCGACGAAACCACGGCAGGTTTCCCGCATCATCAGTTGTTCCTGGGTTTCCGACATGATCAAAGATCCTTTTTGCTGAACGAATTCTGTGACCACTGTTCAGGTATCAGGCAACCACTGTCAATCAAAGGCCACGGAGATGTCCGAATGGCGAAAGTGATTGTCCGGAAGTGAAAAAATTGACCCGCCTTGCGGCGACTCCGCCGGCGCATTAGACTGTCCGAGGTGATCTGCTTTTTTCGAAGAGCAGGGAGTATTTATTTGGATTTGCCGTTTTCACCCATTGTCCGGCCCTACCCTCGCGATCATTTCGTGCCGGCGCATGATCACGGTTGGCCGCAGCTGCTCTACGCCACCAGCGGCCTGATGCAGGTCGAGACTGCGTTGGGGGTGTGGGTGGTTCCACCGCAATGGGCGGTCTGGCTGCCGCCGAAATGCCTGCATGAAACCCGCATGCTTACCGACGTCAATTTGAGTTCGCTGCACCTGCCGCCGTCATCGGTGTGGTCGGACCGCCATTGCGAATTCATCGAAATGTCGCCGTTGTTGCGCGAACTGCTGGCGGTGCTGGCCGAACCGGTGGCCCCGGGCACCGAACGGCGGCGCGAGTTGGTGGCGCAGTTGATGATCGAGGAATTGACCACCGCCAGGACGGCCGGCCAGCCGGTGCCGATGCCCGAGGAACCGCGATTGCGGGCGCTCTGCCGCAAGGTGCTGCTGGAGCCGGCGGCCCATGAAACCCTGGACGGCCTGGCCGAGAGTGTCGGCATCGGCCCGAAAACCGCGGCGCGTCTGTTCCAGCGCGGCCTCGGCATGAGTTTCCGCCGCTGGCGGGAATCGGTGCATGTCGCCAATGCCCAGGCCTATTTCGCCCAGGGGTTGCCGGTGAAGTCGGTGGCGTCGCTGCTGGGCTACACGCCCAGCGCCTTTTCGGTGATGATGCGCCGCCATTCGGGGGTCACACCGAAGGCCCTGAAAGGCAAATTCGACAGCTGAGGGCTTATTCCTCGGGCAATTGCGGGCGCGGACGGCGGGCGATGTCCCAGGCCGCGGCGCGATCGACGCCCATCATGCCGAGAATATTGGCCAAGGCCTCGTCGAACAGCTTGCCGACCTCGTCATCGCTCATCGGCACCTCGTTGACGGCGACGCAGACCGCCGCCACCGCCCACATCGCCTGGCGCCAGGCGAGATTGACGTCCTCGACCATGTAGCGCTTGGCCGCCACAGCCTGACGGATGTCGGTCTTGCCGTATTTGCCGAAGACCTTGACCATGGTTTCAGCCATCTGGCCCGGCCGTTTGAACAGAAAACGCCAGTTCTTGTCGCGTCTTGCCGCTTCCATCAGACATCTGGCGCCAAAGGCGAAGATCTGTCCGGGATCCTTAAACGTATTGGTGACGACGCGGATGCGCGAGCCAAGGCGGTTCATCGTCCCCTCGACCACCGCCAGGACGATCTGGTCCTTCGATTCGAAATAGGAATAGATGGTCGCCAAGGCGAGATCCGAGCGATCGGAAATCTCCTGCATGGTGGTGGCGTCCGGACCCTTTTCCTGGATCAGTTGCTGAGCGGCGGTCAGAATGGCGTCGCGATGCCGTCGCCGACGACGCTCATGACGGGTTTCAGGTACCGCCCCGCCATCCTTGCCGGCGTCAACCACGGTCACCATTCCTGCTCCTTCTATTGCTGCAGAAGGAACACATAACACGGTCACGCAATAAAATTAACGCCGTTTTATTGCCGCCCGCCGGGTCAATGAGACAGATAGATGGGGATCCTGGTATTGCGCAGGACCGATTTGGTGACGCCGCCCAGCAGGGCTTCGCGCAGACGACCGGCGCCGAACGCCCCCATGACGATCATATCGGACTGGTGATCGGCGGCTGCGGCCAGCAAGGCGCCGTCCACCCCCGGACCGAGATCGCCGGTGACCAGACGCACGGTCGCCGCAACCCCGTGTCTCGCCAGATGGGCGGCGATGGTGTGCCCCGGCTGTACCCCCGTCGGCTCGTTTTTCGCCGCCGTGACGATGACCAGTTCGACCGCCTCGGCGGCACGCAGCAGCGGCAAGGCGTCATGAACCGCCCGCGACGATTCGCGACCGCCGCCCCAGCCGATGGTGACCCGCTTACCGACGGCGGTTCCCGGATGCCCGGCCGGAACCACCAGAACCGGCCTGCCGGAATGAATGACAAATTGGGCCAAGGCGTTCGGCGTGACAAATTCATCACCGAAGGTCATCACCGCCAGATCGGTGAAGATGGACAAATGGGCCAAGGCTTCCACCGAACGATCGGCCATCATCACCCATTCTACGCTTTCCCTCAGCGGCGCCAGCAAACTGGCAACTTTCGCCTGAATCTCCTCGCGAAGACGGTCCCTTTGCTCGGCGAGATCATCCGCCAGCATCATGCCACCGGCATGCAGGGCCATCGCCGGAACTTCGGTGACCGCTCCCTCAAGGGCGGCGGTCAGACGGGCCTGGAACGGGTGCGCCAATTGCGCCGCCACCTGGATGGCGGCCAGGCAGTCGGGCCGACCATCGGCGAATACCAGAATATCCTTCATCGGGGGCCTCTTATGTTGTCGGCTTCAGCAGGAAAGTTGCCAGGGCTGGCAGCAGGATCAGCGCGCCAACCATGTTCCAGACGAACATGAACGCCAGCAGGATGCCCATATCGGCCTGGAACTTGATCGGCGAGAAGATCCAGGTGGCGACCCCGACACCCAGCGTGATGCCGGTGAGGATGACCACCCGGCCGGTGAACAGCAGCGCCTCGTAATAGGCCTTCGACAGCCCGGCGCCGGTACGGTAGCGGGCCAGGGTCACCGACAGCACATAGAGCGCGTAGTCGACGCCGATGCCGACGCCGAGCGCGATCACCGGCAGCGTCGCCACCTTCACCCCGATGCCCAGCGTCACCATCAGCGCCTCGCACAGCACCGAGGTCAGCATCAGCGGCAGCACCGCGCAGACCACCGCCCGCCACGAGCGGAAGGTGATGAAGCACAGCGCGATCACCGCCAGATAGACCAGCAGCAGCATTTCCTTGTTGGCCACCTTGACGACGATATTGGTCGCCGCCTCGATGCCGGCATTGCCGGCCGCCGACAGGAACTTGAGCTCGGCGCTGCCGTTGCTGCGGTCATACTCCTCCACCGCCTCCACCACCGAGGTCAGGGTGTCGGCCTTGTGGTCGGTCAGGTAGACGTAAAGCGACAGCAGGTCGCAGTTCTGGTTGAACAGCTCGCGCGGCGCCCGCGTCACCGTGAACCCCAGCATGTCCTGGGTGCGCGGCAGGTCGAACCATTTGAGGCTGCCCTCGTTCTGCCCGGCGGCGAAGGTCTTGGCGAGATCGGCCAGCGAGTTGGTCGACACCACCCCGGGCAGCTGGCGCAGCCGCCATTCCAGGGCGTCGACCTGCGACAGCACTGAGTACTGGTTGCACTTGCCCGACGGCGTCTTCACCATCACCACATAGATGTCGCTCGACGTCGCGTAATTCGCCGCCATGAACGCGTTGTCGCGGTTGTAGCGGGAGTCGGGGCGCAGCTCCGGCGCCCCCGGATCAAGATCGCCGATCTTCAGATGCGTGCTGACCACGAACCCGCCCAGACCCATCGCCGCCGCCACCGCGATGGCCACCCCGGCCCATTTGCGCTGGGTGAACAGGTCGAGAAAGGCCCAGAACGGATGCTTGGCCTGCGACGCCGCCGACAGCTCCTTGCGCAGCGTCCGCGCCGCCGCCGAACGGCTGACCCCGGTGAACGACAGCAGGATCGGCAGCAGCACCAGATTGGTGAAGATCAGCGCCGCCACCCCCATGCTGGCGGTCACCGCCAGGTCCTGGATCACCTTGATGTCGATCACCATCAGCACGGCGAAGCCCACTGCGTCGGCCAGCAGCGCCGTCAGACCGGCGACAAACAGCCGGCGGAAGGTGTAGCGCGCCGCCACCAGCTTATGGGTGCCCCGCCCGATGTCCTGCATGATGCCGTTCATCTTCTGCGCGCCGTGGCTCATGCCGATGGCGAAGACCAGGAACGGCACCAGGATCGAATAAGGATCCAGCTCGAACCCCAGCAACGGCAGCACGCCCAGCAGCCACACCACCGCCACCAGCGAACAGCAGACCACAAGAAGGGCGCTGCGCACGCAGCGGGTATAGAGGTACAAAACCGTGGTGGCGATGGCGATGGCGATGGCGAAGAACACCATCACCTGCTTCAGCCCCTCGATGAGGTCGCCGACGATCTTGGCGAAGCCGGTGATATGCACCATATGCAGCCGGATCGGGCCGCTCTGGTATTTGGCGCGGATCTCTTCCATGCGCGCCGACAGCTTGCCGTAGTCAAGACGGTTGCCGCTGGCCTCGTCGCGCTCCAGCAGCGGCACCACCAGGCTGCTCGACTTGAAGTTCGCCGACACCAGCCCGCCGATCTCGCCCGAGCGCTCGACATTGTGGCGCACCTTCTCCAGGCTGTCGGGCGAACCGTTATAATCGTCGGGCATCACCGGACCGCCGTCCATGCCCTCCTCGGTCACCCCGATCCAGCGGGTCGCCGGCGTCCACAGGGATTTCATATAGGGGCGGTCGACCCCGGGGATGAGGAACACCTCGTCATTGATCTTCTGCAGCGCCGTCAGGTAATCGGCGCTGAAAATCGTCCCCTCGGTGGTCTCCACGGCGATCCTCAGCGTATTGCCGAGACCGCCGAGATCCGACTTGTTGGCCAGATAATTGACGATATAGGGATGGCTGGTGGGGATCATCTTCTCGAAGCTGGCGTTCAGCTGCAGCCGGGTCGCCTGCCAGCCCAGCAGCACCGTCGCCAACAGGCAGATGAGGATGATCGCCAGCCGGTTGTTGAAGATCAGCCGCTCGCCGAGATTGCCCGAGTTCTGGTTGAACTTCGCCAGATCGGCGATCACCGGATGTTCGGCGAGGGACGCATCATGTTTCATTTTACCGATCCCTGATCAATCGACTGCCGGGCCAGGCGGGTGATCCCCCCCAGGCCGCTCACCACCACCGCGCCGTTGCCGGCTTCCACCACCCCGGTCAGCGGCATCGCCTGGCGCGGACCCATGCGGAAGCTGTGCCCCTGGTCGCCGCTCAGCAAAAGGTTGCCGGTCAGGTCGACCAGCAGCAGCGAGCCGTCGGCCAGCGTCACCGACGCCGTCAGCGTCTCCGGATCGTTGGTCTCCACCTTGCTCCAGCTCTTCAGCCCGTCGGCCGAGCGGTAGGCGTTGCCCCTGAGCCCAAAGGCCAGCACGCCGTCTTTGATATGGCGGACCCCGAAATAGGTGCCGTCATAGGGCAGCTTCACCGCCTCGAAAGCGGCGCCGCCATCGGCCGAGTGGTACAGCGTCCCCTGCTCGCCGGAAATCAGGATGTCGTCGCCCGCCACGTCGATGGCGTAGAGATGCAGACCCTTGCGGTTGTCCAGCCGATCCTGCCGACCCTGCCAGCTCTGGCCGCCGTCGCCGGTGGCGAGGAACAGGCCATAGGCGCCGACGATAAAGCCCTCGCGCTCGTTCTTGAAATAGAGGTCGAGGAACGGCTTGTCCGCCCCTTCCGCCACCTTCTGGTCGGCCTCGCCGAGCAGACGCCGGCTCTTCATGTCGTCGGGATGCGCCGCCGCGAAGGCATTGGCCGTCTCCAGCACGATCGCCGCCGCCTTGGTGCCGTCCAGCTGTTTGACCCAGCTCAGCCCGCCGTCCTCGCTCTTCAGCACGACGCCGCTATGGCCGATCGCCCAGCCGGTCTTCTCGGTGACAAAGCGCGCATTGGTCAGCGCCACCGACACCGGCACCGCGGACTGCTTCCAGCTGTCGCCGTTGTCGTCCGAGGTCAGCACGATGCCGCGCTCGCCCACCGCCACCAGACGCTTGCCGGCCGTGGTCACCGCCATGATCACCGAATTCTGCGCCCGCGCGCTGATCAGCGCCGGCCGTTCCAGCACATCCGGCTCGGCCAGCGCCGGCGCCGCGCAGGCAAGCACCACCAGACCGCCCAAAACGGCGCAGCCTTTTGCCAAATCAACCATGACCCACCTTTGTAAAATAACGGGGAGGGTCCTGCCCTCCCCGTTCGCGCGTCAGCCGTTAACGGACCGCTTCACCGGCCAGCAGTTCCGGCGAGAAGAAACTCGCCGGAGGCGGCTCGATGGTCTTCACCGGCGCCTTCGACCCGACCAGGCCGATGTTCAGCACATAGGCGCCGGTCTGGAAGTTGTAGACACCCCAGTCGACATTGCCCAAAACCGCCGGAATGTCCGGGCACAGCAGGGTCAGGCCGTAGTTGTGCTTCCACAGATTGCCCTGGGCGTCCCAGGAATCGCCCAGCAACGCCTCGCCGGTATCCTCGTCGAAATAGTAGCGGCGCTTCGGCACCACATGACGCTTGCCTTCGGCCAGCGTCGCCTCGACCACCCACACCCGATGCTTCTCGAAGCGGATGACGTCGGGGTTGAGATGATGCTGCAGGAACACCGTCTCCGGCGTCGAGGTGACGATCTTGTTGTTGTTGTAGGGAACGATCAGCTCCTGCTTGCCGATCAGCTTCCAGTCGTAGCGTTCCGGCGAACCCAGCCAGATGAACGCTTCGTCGAAATTGCCGACGCCCGACATGACGAAGTCGGGGGTGTCGAAGCCCACCGTCGGCGCCTTGCGCACCCGGTGCTGGCCGGTCAGATACTGCCAAGCCTGGCGCGGATGGTTGTACCAGTCGGTGTTGTCGACGATCAGCAGCGACTCACCGGCCTTGAACGACGGACCGGTCGCCTTCTGCACATGCCACCAGTGATCACCGGTCCAGCTCGCCTGGCCGTTCTTCAGGTGATAGGGATATTCGATGGTCTGGTCGGCCTGGGTGGCCAGCACGATCTTGCCGTCCGACGGCACCACATAGGCGCGGAACTCGTAGAACACCGCCTCGCCCGACCACTGCAGGATATGGTTCCACAGAACCTCTATGCCGGTCTTCGGAACCGGGAACGGCTTGCCGCCATAGGCGCCCTTCAGGGTCTGGCCGTTGTTCTCCAGCGTGGCATTGACCGCGTTCTTCGCCGTGTTGTCGTAATACCACTGCGGCGCCGACGCCGTCCGATGGGTCGGATAGACGTCGATGCGGTAGGTCGAGTACTTCTGGAACAGCGCCTTGTCGCCGTCCGACAGCAACGCCGCGTACTGCGCCAGATTGGCCGGCGTGATCGAATACAGCGGCTTCTCGGCGGCAAACGGATCCGGACGCGCGTCGCCGTTCTTCCAGCCCGCCGCCACCGTCGAATAGCCGCCGTCCCAGGCCGGGATGCTGCCGTCGGCATTGCCGGCCCGTTCGGCCCCCAGCGGCGTCAGCGTCGTCTTCAGCTTCGCCGCCTCGTCGGCCGTCACCCCGGCATAGGCACCCTGGCAGACCAGCGGCGCGAAGACCGAAGCAATCAACAATTGCTTGAAGTTCATGGTTGTTACCCCCTTAGAAAGAACGCTGGACGGTGAAGGACACAAAGTCCCGATCCGCCAGGGATTGTTTGTTCGACACCACCGGACCCTGACCGGTCTGCAGCGCGTTGAGCGGTGACAGCCAGTTGCCCGAAGGACCGAAGAAGCTGGTGTAGGACAGACCGATGCGCCAGACGTTCTGGTAGTTGCCCTTCACCCCGATGGAGACGTCGCCGCCGCCTTCGGTGCCGCCGTTGAAGTTGAGAATGGTCGATGAACGACCGATCGGGTTGAAGCCGATGCCGATCGGCACCACCAGGTCAAGACCCGGCAGAACCTGGAAATAGTTCGGCTCGAAGATCATCCGGAAGGCCACCGCGTCCCGCGTCGTGTTGGGATCCAGGGCCCCGGGGTTGCGGCTGATGCCCAGGCGGTTGTTGTAGGCCACCTCGGCCAGCAGATCGCCGCCGTCCCAGAAGGCGCTCGGACCATACAGATAAATGCCCGACAGATTGGCATGCAGGCTTTCGCCAACCGCGTAAAGATAACGGTTCTTGCCGTCCGCCGTCGTCCCCGGGGCAACGATCTGCGGGTCGGACACCAGGTCGTTGTGCCAGCGATAGGAGACTTCCGTCGCCAGGCTGATGTCTTCGACGTTCTTGGTGGCGCTCCAGCCAACCGACTCGATGCCGTTGTGATAGACCTCGGTCAGACCGCCCAGACGCAGACCCTGCGCCGTCATCGTCGGCACGAAGGCCGGCGACACATAGAGGTTCGGCGTCTTGTCGTTGTAGCGGACATAATACAGACCGAAATCAAGATCGTATTTCGGCACGCCGAATTTAAGCTGCACGCCGCCCTGGCCGCTGTCCTTGCCGCTGATGTCGCCGGTGCGCCAGAAGCCCGCTCCCGGAGGGCCGACAAACAGCCGCTCGGAGCCGATGCCGACAAAGTCGGTGGCCGACAGGAAGCTGCCCGCCGGCGGAATCAGCGTCGGGCGCCATTCCAGCTGGTAGTAAGCCCCCACCGCGATCTGCGGGGTGATCTGCAACTGCCCCGATACCTGGTTGACCGGGCGGATGATCTCCTTGAACTGCGAACTGGGAACCGTCAGCAGCTTGATCAGATCCACCGGCTGCTGGGCGCCGGCGATGCCGTTGCCGCCGAAGAACAGCGTCTCGCCCCACACCAGGCTGTGACGGCCGACGCGGCCGCTCAAGCTGGTATCGCCGATATTGGCGCTGCCATAGGCGAAGCCGTTGAGGATCTCGGCGTTCTTGCCCATCCATTTCTGGGTCTGGGCGGTGAAATCGCGGTTGGTCCTGGACATCGAATTGGTCGACGACGCCGAGGTGTTGTCGGTGGTCTGGTCATAGGCCGCGTCATACCAGGCGGCGACGCTGGCCGAGACGCCGAAACGCTTGTACGAGGCGTCGAACTCGCTCAGCAGGTCGAAACGGTTCGAAACGAAGCCCTGCTTGAAGTTGCGGTCGCCGTCGTCAAGGTTGACGTCATTGGTCAGGCTCTTCGCTGGGTCGCGGACGCGAAACGAGCTGCTGTACTTGAACGTGTTGTCCCAGCGGATCTTGTAATCCGTGCTGCCCGTATCAAAATCTATCGCCTGGGCAACCGAAGCCCCCAGAACACATCCAAATGCGACGACCGCCGAGGCGCAAACACCCGTTAAAAGACGGTGCCGGCTTCGTTGGCCCAGCCTTGAATTCAACACACTCTTCATATCGTTCTCCCCTTTATCTTACTAGTAACTCAGTGCCATACTCGGAATTGAAAAACCTATACTATTGTGGACGTCATCAGCTAAATTACGATTTCCACTTGCTGTTTTTCTTCAGAATGCTTGAAAACTGAACGGGCGGCGCTCGGACTTACTTAAGGCAGAAACAAATCCGTAATAGCCGCATGATTCTTTCCATCCCCAACGCGAGGCCTTTGGCCCCATTTCTGATGATGATATCAATTTTGAATGCGCAGTCAATAACGATCGTATTTTTCCAATGATCCCCAGCGACCGTCTGACGACAGCCGCGACCGGCGACTGTCGTCAGAACCGAGCCGTAGAGCCGGTTTCAGTCGAAATTATTCTTCTTGCCGTGGCGCACATAATCGCCAAGCTTGCCGATATGCTCGCGGCTATGCACCGCCTTCTTCTTCGCCACATGGGCAAACATCTGGATGCCGAAGCCGCCGTCGAGGTCGTCGGTCAGTCTCTGGCGCCAGGGGCGACGGATAATCTGCGTGGTCAGCCGGCGGGTGATGCGCGGCTGGGTCATGATGTGATCGGCGATGACATAGGCCCGCTCGATCAGCTTTCCCTTCGGCACGATCTCGTTGATCATGCCGTATTCCAGGGCCGTCTTGGCGTCGATCGCCTCGCCGGTGAGCAGGGCATAGGCGGCGCGCTTGACCCCCAGCAGTTCCTGGAAGCAGCTGTGGATGCCGTCGCCGGGAACCGAACCGATATCATAGTGCAGGTCATAGATGACGGCGTCCTCGGCCATCAGCGTGATGTCGCACATCAGCGCCAGTTCCGAGTGGAAGCCCGGACCGTTCATCAGGCCGATGGTGGGGATCTCCAGGTCGTTGACCAGGGCGAAGGAATTGATCCGGCCATCCTTGTAGGCGTGTTCATAGGCCCAGTCGGCGACGTTTTCCTCTTCCAGGGCAAAGCCCTGGGGATCGGAATCCATCATGAAGTCGTCGCCGGTGCCGGTGAAGATCATGATCTCGTTCTTCGGATCGGCGCCGAGAGTCTTGAACAGCTGGCCGACCGAGCGATGGTTCTGCACGCTCAGCTGCACCGGCCCGCCGAGGGTATGGGCCTGCGCCAAAATCACCCCGTCCTCGCGACGCTCCAGCTTGTAATGATCCTTGAAGCGTTCTTTGTATTCAGCGAAATCCGGCGTCGGAATAAAATCTTGCAACGACATTACACATTCTCCCAGAAGTAAGAAAGAATCAGATCGAAATCAACCCGATATACTTAGATTCACTAAGAATAACAGGAATAGTTTGATCCTTTTTTGACTGCGCCTTGACAGAAACAGAATATTCACCACTGTCCTTCGCCAGGTCGTCAAATTTGAATTCACCGAAGACATCGGTCACCGACTCGGCGATGACTTTGCCGCCCTGGGTCAGGCTGACCCGCGCCCCTTCGACGCAGTCCTCCACTCCGTCGACAGCGCTGATGACGGTGCCGCCGATGAAACAGCGGTCCATGAGATACAGATTCTTGTAGTAGACCCGCGGCATGGTCTTGGCCTCGGGCAGCAATACACGCAATTTCTGCTCGGCAACCAGGCGCCGCATTTCCGCATCCGACACCTTCACCGACTGCAGGGCACCGGTCGCGCAGCTTTGCTCGATGCGGGTCCGTTTCCAGCCGCGGTCGATCAGATGAATGTCAAAGCACCATTTCTGCGGCAGGTTCAGCTCGTCGTTCCAATAGATGGCGCCATAGGGACAGGACCCGACCAGCTGCCTTTGCCCCTTGGCCTTGACCGGATCAAGCATCACCACCCCGTCGGGGCGCTTGTACATGGCGCCGTTCTGCGAGGCCTTGATGCAGGGCGCGTCGTCGCAGTGGTTGCACATCACCGGCATGGAATGGGCATCCACAATCGGGTGATGGCCGCGTTCCTTGACGACCAGGTCGACCCAGTTATGTCCATGCAGCGGCTGCGGCGCGGCATAGCCGGGAAAGTCGTTACCGATGTGTTCGTCTTTGACGGCAAGGAAACAGTTGCGGCAGTTCTCGCATTTCTCGACGTCGACTATCATGTTCCAGGAGGACATTGCTCAGGCTCCTTATTCCAAATGCTTCCGGGCGACGGCTATTCGGCGGCGCGATCGGCCCAGGCGGCGGATTGGGCATTCCACAGTTCGATCTGCACCTGACAGGAGGCCGGCCCCATGCTGCTGGTCTTCAGGCTTTGCGAGCGGCTTGGCGTCAGACTGTTGACGCAGCCGCCACGATCCGGCGAGGTTCCCGGATGTCCCAGCGGCGAATGGACCGCTGAGGACTCGTAGGAATGGGCCACACCCTTGCACAGGCGGCTGGTGACCTCCGCAGCGCAGATCAGCGAACCGCGGTCGTTGAACAGACGGATCAGATCGCCGTTCTTGATACCGCGATCGGCGGCGTCCTCGTGGCTGACGCGGGCGATCCAGTAGTAGAAGCCATCGATCAGGATCCGGTGTTCCTTGATGTCGTTGATGGTCGAATCCTTGCCGTCGCCCAGCGAATGGAAGCTGTAGCGGACATGCGGCGACAACAGCTGTACCGGATAACGGTCAACCAGTTCCTTGGTATGCAGGCTTTCCCAGCCCGGTATGTAGGTGTTCAGCGCCGGACGTTCCGGATCGGCGAATTTCTGCAGGCTGTTGGGAATGAATTCGAACTTGCCGGACTGCGGCTGCAACCCTTCCAGCCAGGTGCCGGTATAGTCGCCCGGCAGCGGATGCGGCTCCGGCACATCCTTCTTGCGGCCCTCGTTGAACCAGTTGTAGGCGGTCGGCGCCCGCAACTCCTCCTTCTCCGGCGGCACCACGTAATAGCCCTTCTTCATCAACTGCTTCCAGCTGATGTGATTGGCTAGGTCCGAGCCTTCGTAGATGCGCTTGCACCAGTCGATCTCGGACATGCCTTCGGTAAAGACGGCGGACAGTCCAAGGCGCTGCGCCAGCCCGGTGTAGATGGCGTAGTCGGATTTGGATTCGCCCAGCGGTTCGATCAGCTTGTGCTGCAGCACGATCACCCGATGATTGAGCTGCGCCTGGAACTGATGGCCGTAGCCGCCGCAGCCCGACCACTCGCCGATATCCCAGCGTTCGAAATTGGTGCAGGCCGGCAGGATGATGTCGGCATACTGCGTTTCGCCTTCCATCCAGATCGACTGGCTGACTACGCAGGGAAGGTTTTCCGACTGGTACATGCGGATCCAGCGATTGGAACCGGCCATGGTGCCCAGCGACGCCCCGCCGTATTTGTACAGCATCTGGATCTTCGAATGACCCGGCGCCGGATAGCCGTAATTGAAGAACTGGCCCTGGATCGAGGTCGGATCGGTGAAATACCCTTCCGCCTTGCCGTCGAGGATTGCTTCCGGAAGCTGCAGCCGCGGAATGATCTGCTTGCTGGGGTTCATGGTGATGATATGCGGAATGCGCTGATAGGTGTTGGGGGCACAGCCGGTATTCTGAAGGTCGCCGGAGATGCCGCCGTCGGCATAGCCGGGGAACCAGAAGCTGAAGTCGATCGGCGTGCCGATCTGCATATTGCCGAAATTGACCCCCGGTTTGCCCATGCCTTGCATGGCCATCATCATGACCATCATGCGGGCGAACTGGCTGCCCGTCGAATTGCGGCAGGCACCGCCGAAGCCGTTGCCGAAACTGCCGCAGCCGAGATAGGTCTTCTTCTTCGCCCAGTCGCGAGCCAGGGCGCGGATGTCACGGGCCGGCACGCCGGTTTCCTCGGCCGCCCATTCGGGAGTCTTGGGGGTGCCGTCCTTGCGCCCCATGATGTATTCGGCCCATTCGTCGAAACCGGTGGTGCGGTTCTTGACGAACTCCTTGTCGTACAGGTTTTCGCTGATCCACACATGGCAGATGCCCTGCGCCAGTGCGGGGTCGGTGGTCGGCCTGGGCGCGATCCATTTGCCGCCCAGCAGTGCCGCGGTGTGGTTCCAGAAGGGGTCGATATGGACGAACTTGATCCCCAGCTGCTTGGCCCACAGGCGGCGGATGGTCCCTTCGAACGCCGCGTAGACGCCGTTGGTGGTTTCCGGGTCGCTGGACCAGAAGACGATCTGCTCGCAGTTCTTGAGGATATCCTCGACATGACCGAAGGGTTCACCGGCGCCGAGGCGCATGGTGTGGCCCCAGTGATGGGTGGCTCCCCAATACCAGCCTTCCCAGCTGTCGGGATTGTGCATCACCTTGGTGAAGCCGACGGAATTCCAGAAACGGTAAAGCGAGCTCAGGTAATAGCCGACATTGCCCCAGGTATGGTGCGAACCGTGCGACAGCGCGATGGCGCCCGGCCCGAAGTCGCGCTTCAGGCGCTTGATTTCGGTGGTCACCATGTCGAAGGCTTCGTCCCAGCTGATCCGTTCATAGCCGGAGATGCCGCGGTTATGCGTATTGCGCTCGCCATTGATGTCGAAATCGACCCGCTTCATCGGATAAAGCAGGCGCTCCTTCGAGTAGATCAGCGACTTCGAACAGATGGCGTAAGGCGCCGCGCTGGTCTGATGCGGCGGCACGAAGGTCTTGCCGCGGGCCTTGATGGTCCAGGCGCGGGCATCCTGGTCGGTGAATTCGATGGGGGTGAAGCGGACGATCCTGCCGTCCTTGACATAGGCATGCAGCGGACCGCCATTGGTGTTGGTGGTGTAACGGCGCTCGCCGTTGCCGACATCCTCGCCATATTCCCAGGCGACGGATTGGGCCATGTTGACGGTATCGGTCAGCCAGGTGGTCAGCTCATCCGGGCCGATCATGCCCATCTTGAAATTCTTCATCGCATCGATGTTGAACAGAAAGTCCTTCTTCGGCGACAAGACTTTAAGAGCGACGAATTCGCTCTTAAACATGATGGTTACATCCGGATTGGGATGAATAACAGGCTTACTCGAGATCTTGCCATTGCGGAATTCGATGTAGCGGCCGACGGAATTATCCATCAGCTTTAGCTGCGCCACCATATTCTTTTCTTTTAATCTCTCGCGAAAAGCGGGAAAGCGGATGGCCGTCAACCTGAGGACCTGTACCGCCGCAAAAAGAATAATAGAAAGCTTCATCCCATCCTCCTTGGCACAATCTGCGCGAAGGCTGAGGCACCTGCATCGCCCGGCGACACAATCATCCGTTTTCCTGCCGACCCGCGGCACGAAGACCGACTGATCCCTGTCTTTCCGGAGCGCCCGGGTTCCCTCCAACCACAGCCTTATCGGCCTTCATTTCGCTCAAAAATGAATGCTATTATAATTTTGATGAAGTTTCAACAACGCAGAGATATCCTCATAAAAATAGGCCACTTACAAAGGCCCGGTCATTGTGTTATCAAGTCTCAAAATCATCCGCCCTGCAGCCGGTAATAATACAGGGAAATACAATGGTCATAGAGAACGAACAAAAAGAAACAAGAAACCAGCGACGCAAAAGACAAAATCGCGCCGCTCTTTTGACCGCTGCCAAGGAAGTAATGGAAGAAAAAGGCGTTGAATCGGCTACGGTTCAGGAAATCGCCGAACGGGCCGATGTCGCCCTCGGTACGTTTTATTCTTACTTTAATTCAAAAGACGAAATCGTCACCGCGGTGATCGAGGGGATCATGACCCGCCTGGGGCGGCGGATCCGCCGGGTCACCGACGGTTTCACCGATCCCGGCCAGGCCACCGCCTATGGATTCCGCACGGTGATGGATGTCGCCACCACCGATGCCCAGTGGCGCTGGCTGATGCGTCGCCCCGACACCCTGGCCAACACCATGATCCGCATGTTCGGCCGCTACGGCATGGTCGATATCCGCCGCGGCATGGAAGCCGGCCGCTACGACGTCGCCGACATCGAACTGGCCTGGAACCAGGCGTTGTGGGCGGCGGCGGCAACCTGTGTCGCCATCTGTTCCGGCAACCGATCAGCGGAGGACGCCGACAGGATACTGGAAATCGCCACCGCCAATATTCTCTGCCTGATCGGCGCCGATCGCGTCGCCGCCCGCGAACTGGCCCACCGCCCTCGCCCGCCGCTGCCGACCGACGAATAAAAAAATCGCCGTAAGAAAGTCAGGAGGATTTGCCGATGCTCTATATTCGACTTTGTCTGGACAAGCCGGGAATGGTCGAGCTACGCGAACGCCTAAGGGCCGAGCACCGCAGCTATCTGGCCAACCAGCCACTGCGTCTGGTGCAGGCCGGCCCGCTTTGCGTCGATGACAGCAACGACACCAATCTCGGCAGTTTTATGATTGTCGAAGCCGCCAACCGGGATGAGGTTGTCCGAATGCACGATAACGACCCCTTCAGCAAGGCCGGGTTGTTCGCCGAATCCATCATTCATCGCTGGGACAAGCATATCGGCTGAACAACGTTAGCACTTAAAAAAATGGCCGGGCGAGATCGCCTCGCCCGGCCAGTGGTGTGGGTTGGGTGCCGTCAGGGAGATGTTGCGGCACCCGGGTCACACCGCCAATTGGGAGGAAATGGCGGCGGATTTCTTAAGGCCAGCGGCCGTTAACCAGCGTCAGATATGGATCGGCTGCCCGGCAATTCCGCGCGCCGCCTCCATCAGGGCCTCGGACAGGGTCGGATGCGCATGGATCATGCCGCCAACCTCCTCGGCCAGCAGTTCCGATGCCTTGGCCAGCATCAGTTCGTGAATCATTTCCGTGGCATTGGCACCGACGATGTGACCGCCCAGGATCTCGCCGGTGGTCGGATCGGCCAGGATCTTGACCAGCCCCTCGGTCTTGCCGACGGCGACGCTTTTGCCGGCGCCGCGAAAAGGGAACACCGATTTCTTGAAGGCGATTTTCCGCTCGGTGGCCTGGTCCTCGCGCAGGCCGAAGCCGGCCAGCTGCGGTTCGCAATAGACCGCCGACGGCACCAGGTCGGCACTGATTCGGCTGTCCCGCGGCGGATGGCCGGCGATGAATTCGACGGCGATCTCGCCTTCCTTCGACGCCACATGGGCCAGCGCCGCGGTATTGGTGACGTCGCCGATGGCGAAGATGCCGGCGACATTGGTCTGTCCATAGGCGACGGTTTCGATCTGGCCGCGCTTGTTCAGCTTGACCCCCAGCTTTTCCAGCCCCAATCCGCCGGTATTGGGGACCCGGCCGAAGGCCGCCAGGACCTTTTCGCAGGACAGCTCCGTGGTCTTGCCGGCGGTCTCGACGCTGACCACCGCGCCTTTCGCCGAGGTCTTCAGCGACAGCGCCCGACTGCCGGTGAGAATGGTGATCCCGGCCTTGCGGAACCCGGCATCGACCACCGCCGCCGCCTCGAAATCCTCGAAGGGCAGGATATGCGGCGCCATTTCGACCAGCGTCACCTTGACCCCGAAGGCGTTCATCACATAGGCGAATTCACAGCCGATGGCGCCGGCGCCGAGAATGACCAGGTCCTTGGGCAAAGTCGTGGCCGCCAGGATGCCGGTGGAGGACAGCACGGTCTTCTCGTCGATGGCGAAGCCCGGGACATCCATCGGCCGCGATCCGGTGGCGACGATGATATTCTTGGCGCTGACGCTCTTGCCGCCGTCCAGGGACAGCTTGCCGGGACCGGCGATGGTGGCGGTGCCGGAAATCAGCTCGACCTTGTTCTTCTTCAGCAGAAAGGCGACGCCGCCGGCCAGGGTCTTGGCAACCTCGCGCGATTTGCCCTGGACCTTGGCATATTGTAAGCCCGAGCGGTCGATCTTCACCCCCAGGGCTTCCATCTCCTTCAGCGCCAGGTATTCGCCGGCCTGATGGATCAGGCTTTTCGACGGGATGCAGCCCCAGTTCAGGCAGACGCCGCCGGGCGTGTCCTTTTCGACCACGCAGACCGACAGGCCCAGCTGGGCGGCGCGAATGGCCGCCACATAGCCGCCCGGACCGGCGCCGATGACGGCGATGTCGTAAACCTTGTCCATGGCGGGGCTCACAGCAGCATCAGTTCGGGATTGCTGAGCAGATCGGACAGCGCTCGCACGAAGCGGCCCGCCGGCTCGCCGTCCATGGCCCGATGATCCCAGCTGAGACTGCAGGGCAGCATGGTGCGGATCGCCACCTGCCCGTCCACCACCACCGGCTTGTCGATGGGCGTGCCGGGCTGGAAGATGGCCACCTGCGGCTGATTGATCAGCGGCGACGACAGCAGCCAGGTGCCGGGAGCGAAGCCCGAGGTGCTGGAGAGGGTGATGGTTCCGTCGGCCAGATCCTCGGCCGTCGCCTGCCCGGCCCGGGCGCGGGCCACCATCTCGCGGATCTCGCGATCGATGGCCAGCACGCCCTTGCTTTCGGCATTGCGCACCACCGGCACGATCAGCCCCGATTCGCAGTCCGTGCGCCCCGGCAGGGCGACGGCGATACCGACATTGACATTGTCCCAGACGACGATCTCGTCGCCCACCAGATGAGCGTTGAGGATCGGCGCCTCGCGGATGGCCAGGGCCGTCGCCCGGGTCAGCAGGGCGATCTGCGAGATACGCCCGCCCAACTGCTTTTCGCGGGCCAGCATGGTGTCGCGGACGGCCACCAGCTTGCTGATGTCGACCTCGAAGAACATGTAGACATGCGGCGCCGTGGTCTTCGACTTGACCATGCGTTCGGCGATCACCTTGCGCATGCCGGTGACGCCGATTCGCTGGCGTTCGCGCATGCCGGCGACCGGCAAGGCCCGCGCGGTGGAGACGGCAACCGGACGGGCCATGGCCTCCAGCACATCCTTGCGGACGATGCGCCCGCCGGGGCCGCTGCCCTGGATGGCGGACAGATCGAGGCCGTTCTGCTGGGCGATCTTTTTCGCCAGGCCGGAGACCAGGATCCGCCTGCCGGTAACGGCAACGGCGGCCGCCTGCTGCGGCGCCGCCTGGACGGCAACGGCGGCAGCAACGGCAACCGGCGCCGGCGCGGCGCCACCACCGGTAAGCTGCTTGTATTCGGCTTCGGTTTCGGCGATGCGGGCGATGACCGTCTCGGTCGGCACCGTCGTGCCTTTTTCCACCACGATATGCAGATAGCCGGCATAGGGCGCCGGCAGTTCCGTGGTCACCTTCTCGGTTTCGATGACCACCAGGGTCTCGTCGCGGCTGGTTTTCTTGCCCTCGGCGACCACCCAGTCGATCAGGGTGCCCTCCGACATGCCCATGGCAAGCTGGGGCAGGATCATATCGCGGATCATGATAAGCCCCCGCTCAGCGGCAGATGTCGCGCACGGCCGCTTCGATGCGGTCGGGCGTCGGCATGGTGTAGGCTTCCATATAACCACCGGGAACCGGAATATGCGGATGGCAGACCCGCTTCACCGGCGCGTCGAGCAGGTCATAGCCATGCTCCATCATCTGGGCGGTGACCTCGGCGGCGAAACCGCCGCGTTCGAAGTCCTCGTCGACGATGATCAGGCGCGAGGTCTTCTCGATCGACTTCAGCAGGGTGTCGCGGTCAAAGGGTTCGAAGCTGCGGGCGTCGACCACCTCGATGCTGATCTCGCCGGCCAGTTTCTCGGCCACCTGCAGGGAATGGTGAACCTGCAGGCCGCTGGCCAGGATGGTCAGGTCCGAGCCTTCGCGTTTGACATCGGCCAGACCCAAGGGAATGACATAGTCGTCGGTCGGCACATGGCCCTTTTGCATCATCAGCCCGACATGCCACAGGAAGAACACAGGGTTATTGTCGCGGATCGCGGCCTTCATCAACCCCTTGGCGTCATAGGGGGTCGAGGGCATGCAGACCTTGATACCCGGGTGATGGATCAGCGCGCCATAGGGCAAGGTCGCATGTTCGTTGGCGACCCGGCGGCCGACGCCGCAGGCGCCGACCATCACCATCGGCATGGGATGCTGGCTACCGTGCAGGAAATGGTACTGACTGGCCTGCAGAAACACTTCCGAGCCGCAGTAATAGGAAAATCCGGCATACATGAAGTCGAGAACCGGCCGCAGCCCTTCCTGGGCCGAGCCCATGGCGCAGCCGACCATGCCGGTTTCGGCCAGCGGCGTATCGACGATCCGATCCGCTCCGAATTCCTCGATCAGGCCCGTGGTATGCGGAAAGGTTCCGGCCTGGATGCTGATGCCCAGCAGATAGACGCTTTCATCGCGGCGCAGTTCCTCGATGTAAGCTTCCTTGATCGCTTCGCTGAGCGAAATCTCCCGTGTATTTTTCATGACTGGATTTTCCGTCTTTCCATCAAACCGCATAGACTTGATTGATCAGTTCTTCCACCGGCGGCATCGCTTTCGGGCTCTTCTCGCAGAAGTCCTCGATGGCGTCGGCCTCCTGGCCGGCCTCGACGACGATCCGGTCGATATCCTTCTGGGTCAGCAGCTTTTCCTTCAGCAGCCGCTTCGCCGCCAGCTTCTGCGGATCGAATTCCTGGCGCCATTTAGTCATCTGCTCGGGGTCGCGAACCCGGGCGCCGGCCTTGTTGACGGCGCCGACGCTGTGCTCATGCACCCGATGGGTAACGCATTCGACGAACATCGGGCCCTTGCCGCCGCGGGTATGAGCGATGGCCTCCAGGGCCGCCTCGCCGCAGGCGAACAGATCATGCCCGTCGACCACCTTGGCCGGAATGCCGTAGCCGGCGGCCAGGGCCGAGATCCGCTCGCCGGGGAAAATGTCGGTGAGCGCGGTATGCTGCGACATCTGGTTGTTTTCGCACCAGAAGACGATCGGCAGCTTCCAGTTGGCGGCCATCAGCATGGCCTCATGGGCGCGCCCCTCGCCATAGGAGCCGTCGCCCGAACAGTTCATCACCACTTGGCCGCTCTTCTTGTATTTGGCGGCGAAGCCATGGCCGACGCTCATCGGGAAGTTGGCGCCCATATTGCCCGACCAGCCGGCGATATGGTCGTCCGGATAGGAACAGTGATAGCTCGAACGGCCTTTACAGCAGCCGTCGACCCGGCCCATATGCTCGGCGAAATAGGTTTTCACGTCGACGCCCTTGGACACCATATGGGCCAGGCCATGGCTGCGCAGATGCGGCCACAGGCAGTCGGTCTTGTTGAGGAAGCTGCCGGCGGCGACACCGGGCGCCATGGAGATCGCGCCTTCATGGTAAAAACCGACCAGACGACCGCTGCGGATCAGGCGCATCATCAGCTGATCCAGGGTCATACCCCGCACCAGATTGCGGAACAGCAACAGTTTCTGCTCTTTGGACAGGGACATGATCAGCACTCTCGCCAAATTTCTAAAATTCGTTCGATAATGAAGCCTACCTCAAACTTGATATTTGTGTCAATGTAGGTACATCGAACGATCTGCAATGGAGTTATACGCGATGATTGTCGTCTTTGGAGCCGCCGGACTCTGCGGCGCCGCAGTCACCCAGGCACTGTTCCGGGCCGGCGTGACGGTACGCGGTTTCGTTCACCGTGAGGAAAGCCGGGAGCTGGCCCGCCAGGCCGGGGCGAGCGAGGTGCTGGCCGGCGACCTGCGCCGTCTCGACGATGTCGAGGCGGCCCTGGCCGGGACCTCCGGCGCCTTCTATGTCAGCCCGAAATTCATCGCCGACGAGGCCCATATCGGCCGCGCCGTGGTCGCCGCCGCCGAGCGCGCCGGGGTCAGCAAATTCGTCCTGCAATCGGCGCTGCATTCCTGCGACGGACGCATGCTGCATCATGAAGCCAAGCGCGAGGTCGAGGTGGCGCTGCATGACAGCGACCTCGAGTTCACCATCCTGCAGCCGGCCCGCTTCGTGCAGAACCTTCGCCTGTCATGGAAGGACATCCTCGCCACCGGCATCTATAAGGAGCACTTC
>Ga0208507_1000652_pt1 | contig 21556 bp, 20 predicted proteins | sample CryBogCBH12Aug01_FD_184626 | JGI IMG/M metagenome (GOLD analysis project Ga0208507, IMG submission 184626) | Freshwater microbial communities from Crystal Bog, Wisconsin, USA - CBH12Aug09.1 (SPAdes) (version 2) | ecosystem: Environmental > Aquatic > Freshwater > Lake | place: Crystal Bog... | reverse complement strand
ATTAAAACACAGCCCGGCCGAACTGCTGGGCTGTTTGCTGCTGCCGGATCAGCCCCAATTCTGGGACAGCCTCGCGACGGCGGCGGCCGCCCGCCCCACCTTCCGCCCCGACCAGCCCAGTGCCGAGGAAAAGGACGCCTATTTCAAGCTGACCAACGACAAAAACATGCAGGAGGTTTACGCCTATTATCTGGAGAAACGCATCCGCCCCGACAGCACGCTGGAATCGCACTCGATTTTTGCGGAGGGCAAGCTGACCACCAACCGTTTCGGGCTGCCCACCGGCCTCGTCTATGACCCCACCAAGTATCCCGGTGATTTAACCCTCGAGCGGCAGGCGTTCGACAACTGGGACTATACCAACGTCTCCTACCTGGGGCTGACCAAGGAGTCCTACGCCTTTCATGACCTGGGGCTGGACAACCTGATTGACCCGAACACCGGCAATTACACGAAATCAATCCTGCAACTGCTGGATCAACTCAACCGGGATGCCAATCCCAGCGCCATGTTCCGCGCGTATGTGTCGCTCCAACTGCTTAACCTCGCCGGCCCCCGCCCCGCCGAATGGGGCCTATACTGGGCACCGGGGGTGGCCCTGCACCTGCAGAATCTCAAAAACTGCGGGGCCGGGGATTTGCGCAGCGGCGACTGGCTGGTGGGCAAACGGTATCCGGTTTACGAACGGCGGCTGAAAGATTATTTCGCGCAGGCCCGCGGCGACTCGCTCGAAAAACAGGCGGAGTTTTTCCAAATGCTGGCTCATCGGGCCTGTGCGGCGGGCTTTGCTTTCGCCGGGTTTGCGGACGCCAATGGCCAACCGGTCATCAACGAGGCGAATGCATCCGCCCTGGAATGCTGGGGCTGGAGCACCCGCTCCGCCGCGCCGCGGTTGCTGCTGCGCCGCAGTGAGAGTGGGGCGGCCTGGCAGAAACTGGCACCGCCATTGCCGTTTACCCCGCTGCTCGTGTTTGGCGAAGATCGGCGGCCCCTGTTGCAACATGTGTCGGATATCACCGGGTATCCCCTGTCCAATGCCACCCCGTTCCTACCCCCCCTCTTTTCCGGCTTATGAGCGACACCTCCGCCTATCTATTGCGCTGGCGCGGACGACAATCCGGCCCCTGCACCCTCCAGGAAATTAATCGCAAGCTGGACGATCATGAGATTGGCATGACCCACGAAATCCAATATCAGGATCGCTGGATCAGTGTGCAGGAGTTTCTGCGGTTGCAGGCAGTGCCCCCCCCCGCCGCCAATCCTCCGGCAGTCACCTCGCCCCCACCTCTTCCCCGCACGCCCGGCGGAGCCGTGGCCGTTCCTCCTCCCATCGCGCCCGCACCGGTCGCCACGGTGAATTCCAGCCCCTGCCGCCGGCTCATTTTTGCCGGTCTGGCCATTTTGCTTGGCTTCCTGGGGGTGCATAACTTTTATGCCCGTCACTGGCTGACCGGGGTGATTCAATTGCTGGTCAGCGTCGCCAGTTTGCTGCTCGGATTTGGTGTCATTGCCCCGTGGCTTTGGGCCATGGTGGAGGCTGTCCTGGTTCGCCGAGACGGTTACGAACGGGAAATGACTTAACTCAACTGCTACCAGCACCATTCAACTGCCAAACCTTATGGAACCTTCCTCCAATCCACTGCCCCCCAGGTCTGCGGACACCGGCAAACGCGCCCGCACCGTATTGGGCCGATCCGGCCCCGGCCCGCAATCCGGCGGCGGCCGGCCACCAGCGTCCCCCGGCCCCGGGGGCGTCAAATCCCCCAGTGACGGTGCCGGAGGGGACCGGCCCATGCTGGTCTCCCTGAGTTGGGCGAATCAGGACATCGAGAATCGCTGGGGCATTTTTGCCGGCGGCCGCTTCACCAGCGTGAACAAACTGCTGGTCTTTCTGCTGGCCGCCATCCTGACGAGCATTTTTTTGGGCATCATGTTTGCGCTTTACCGGGGCCCGGAAGGCACCTTTTCCCATTATTTGGCGGAATTCTTCGTCCGCTCGAACAATCTGCCCGCCACCATCCCGGCCAGCTTGGCATTCTTTCTGGGGATGATTATTGTGGCGCTGAAAATCCCCAAGCTGCGGCTCCAGCGGCAGGCCTTGGATTTGGCCGTCGTGCCCCAACACCAGGATTTCGCGCTGAACGAGGCCACCGCCAAAACGGTGCTGGAGCGCATGCGCAGCCTGGTGGATGACACCCGGAACTTCATTCTCCTCAACCGCATTGACCGCGCCCTCTCCGGCCTGCACAACATTGGCGGGGTCAGCGATGTCTCCACGATTCTCAAAGGCCAGGCGGACAATGACGAAAACCAAATCGCCGCCAGCTATGCGCTAATCAACGCGATGGTCTGGGCCATTCCCGTGCTCGGGTTCATCGGCACCGTGCTGGGGTTGAAGGTCGCCATGTCCAAATTCAATCTGAGCGGCGATGCCAGCCAGATCAAGGACAGCCTGGGACCGGTCGTTTCCGGCCTGTCCACCGCCTTTGAAACCACGCTGGTGGGATTGGTGTTTGCCCTCCTCCTGCACCTCTCCTCCGATCTCGTGCAGCAGAAGGAAATGGATTTCTTGGACGAGTGCAACGATTACTGCCACGCCAACGTGCTGTCCAAATTGCGGGTGCGCGGCGAAAACCCGAACCCGGACAAACCGGGACGGCCGGCCACCGGATTGTAACTGTCGTTCGCCCAGCGCCCGCCTATGTCCAACAAACTGCGAAACAAGACAGCGCGGGTTTCGTTCTTTGCCTTTCAGGACATGATCACGGCCGTGACCGGCGTGCTCATGGTGGTCATGCTCATGCTTTCGCTGGATCTGACCCGCCAGGTGGCCAGTCCGGCAGCGGCCGCCCGCACCAGCCTGCGGAAGCAGGTGGAGGCGGCTCATCAGCAATTGGAAACCCATCAGGAGACGCTGGCCCAATTGCAAATCCGGCTGAACGGGGCCATGAACCACGTGTTCGTCATCCCGGAGCAGGACCGTTCCGGCAAAGAAGTGGTGCTGGTGGTGCTTTCCGCCACGGATGGCTGGGTGGCCCGGCTGGGAGAAAATAACCCAACCCAGTTTTTGGTGAACAACGGCCGCACTGCGTTCAAGCAGGTATTGGACGGGTTTGACCCGGGCCATGACCGGCTGGTGTTCTATGTGCGCCCCTCTGGCATCGGACATTTCGAAGTTTGCCGGGATTTGGCAAAAAAACGCGGCTTCAGCTTCGGCTATGATGCGGCAGAAGAAAACCGGCAGTATTTGCTGGCCCCCCCTTGAATCATGAGAAAGAAAGCAGCGGGATTCTATGCAGACAGCCTGGAAATGTTGCTGGACACCATGTGCAACATCCTGGGGGGTATCATTTTTATCACGCTAACGCTGGCGGTGCTCACACACGACTCCTCCACCCCGGCGGCCAACGAGCGGCAAACCGCCGAGTTAAACCGTCAATTGGAATCCGTGACCACTTCCAATGCCACTCTGGAAGCCCAAATCCAAGGCGCCCTCTCACAACTGAATGTCCCGCAGCAGACCAACCTGATGCGGCTGCCCAATGTCGTAAGTCGAACTTCCAAGACCAATTGGAGTGTCATTGTCCGTTACCATCAGATCTATCCATTGTATAGTGCCCCGGCGGTGGGCCGCACGGCACCGGTGAAAAACACCCGATCTTTGGAATGGCGCGGCACCTATGTGGAACCCAGGGCGGGCCAGGGCGAACCGGTGGAAACCGGCATCGCCGAAATGGTGCGAAAGTTTCAAAGCAGCGGCCACACGAATTACTACTTTGCCTTTTGGGTCTATGATGACTCGTTTGACGCTTTCAACCGCGCCAAGGAGATTGTATTTAATATGGGGATGCAATATGGTTGGGAACCCATGGCGCAGAATGAACGACTGACCCTGAAAGGTCGCGGGCCCGGGATATTGCCACAGGAATAATTGGAAATTAACCAGCGAGAGCCAAAGGACATTACATGAAACATTACTGCGTTCAATGCGGACAAGCCATCGAGAGCGATGATTCCGCCACCTCGGCCACCTGTCCCGCCTGTGGCCATGTCACGCAATTGCCGGGTGCCGCCGCCGGCCCCGAAACAAGCTCTCCAGCCGCAGGGGCCCGCGTGCCCGTCGGAACTTCTCCCAAGCCCAAACTCCAGTGGACCCGCAAAGATCTGGCCATTGGTTTGTTGGGATTAATCAGCTTGGTCCTGCTGGTGCTGCTGTTCTTGCGCCCCAACCAACCCGCCCGCCGCCTGATTTTTGGCAACCTTGGATCGTCTGGAAACAGCAAAGTTGTGACTGGATCCGGTGAATCTGGCTCGCCCGACAAGAACATACCGTCGGAAGGCGGAACCGGGGGCAACGGCGGTGGGATGTCGGGCTCAACTGCAGGCGGTAATTCCGGCGGTTCGGGTAGTGGTGGTTCGGGCAACTCCGGCCCCGGTAGCAGCGGCAGCAGTTCCGGCAATGACGGTGGTTCCGGCAGCAGTGGCTCAGGTTCCGGTGGAACTGCCAACGCGGCGGGTGGTTCGCCAGCCGGAATTTCACCCTCGGCCAACGACACCCCCAACCTAAGCGCCATTACCCCGGATCAACCGGCTGCTGCTTCCGGTGGAACCGGCAGCGGTTCTGGCAGTGGTGGCGGTTCTGGCAGTGGTGGCGGTTCTGGCAGTGGTGGCGGTTCTGGCAGCGGTGGTGGCTCGGGCAGTGGATCGGGGAGCGGCGGCGGCTCTGGCAGCAGTGGAGGTTCCGGCGGTGGCAGTAGCCCGGGTTCCGGTAGCGGCGGCAATGGCGGCTCAGGTTCTGGCTCTGGCTCCGGTGGCGGCGCTGGTGATAGTGGTTCTGGCACCGGCGGTGGCTCCGGCAACGGCGGGGGTTCCGGTTCAGGCTCCGGCGGCAGCTCGGGAAATAGTGGCGGTTCCGGTAGCGGCGGTAGCCCGAGTTCCGGTGGTACTGGCGGCTCCGGCGCTGGCTCGGGCTCCGGCAGTGGCTCTGCAAGCGGCGGCGGTTCCGCAGCCGGTTCCGGTGGCAGTGGCTCCGCCGGCAGCGGCAGCGGTAGTGGCTCCAGTGGCAGTTCGGGTGATGCCAGCCAGTCGGGCGGCGCAGGTTCCACCGCCCCAGAACTGGTGGCACAACAGGCGACCCAGGATTTGGCCGGCAATGGCTCGCAACCGGCGGGGAGCAACCCTGCTGGCACCGGCAGCAGCGGCACACCGACCAGTTCTCCCGATGGCACCAGCCCCGATACCGGCGCACTGGCCCAAGGTCTCCCTCCTTCCAGTGCCCCGGCGGGAAACACACCCGACGCCACGCCAAACCCGCCCACGCCGCCCACGCCGCCCGCCACGCCAGCGGCCGACAGCGGCACACCGGATGCATCCGATACAACCCCGCCGGCTCCGGATCGGGTTGCCCGCAACACCCAGGCATTGCTGGACATTAGCCTGACCGGCACGAATGTGGTCTTTGTCCTCGACCGGTCGCCCAGCATGAGCAGCGATGAAAAAACCCTCGCCGCCCGGCAGGAACTCCTCAAGGCGTTGCACAATCTGAATACCAACCAAAATTTTTACATCGTCGCTTCCCCGAATCAGAACATGCCTGCGGCCACATTTTTGCCGGCCACGGACATGAACATTGACGCCGTCACCAACTGGATTTTTGCCACCAGCAATTCCCCCGCTGCGGCCGACCTGAAAACCGCCCTACAAAAGGCCTACAAGGTCAAACCAGACACCGTCTGTCTGCTCACCGACGGCCATTTTTTCACGAATGCGGTCGAGTCCATCGTCCAATCCAACGAGCTTGTGCATGCCAGCATGAATACCGTGAACTTCTTTGACCGCCAGGGTGAAACCGTGCTGCGGCCGCTGGCGGAGGATAATAACGGCACCTATAATTTCGTCCCACCGCCCGGAACGAACCAAGTGCCGGTGGTGACGAATGCCAGCCCGGCAGCGGCCGAAAGTGCCACGCACTGAACCGGGCCGGCCCAGCTTTGCGCGATGAAATTCTGCCCCCACTGCGGAGCCTCGTTGGGTGCGGCCACCGGGCCGGGCGCCAAGTGTCCCGGTTGCGGGCAGTCGCCCACTGCCCCGCTATCCATCCGCTCGTCCGCCGGAACCGCTTCGCCCTACCGGGCCAAAGCCGCACCCGGCAGCCGCCTTAAGCTGAATTTGGTCATAGCGCTGACCATCGCCGTCCTGTTGATATCCCTGTGGCGGCTGATGACCCGGCCGGAATTTTTTGGCTCGGCGGGGGCCATAATGCGCACGAACGTTTTCGGGTCGTTCGGCATCCGTCTGGCCCAGTCGGCCGGCATCGGCATCGGCGGCGGCGATGCCCCGGCGGATTCCCCGGACGCACCCGCCGAAACGAACAGCAATCCCATCGGCAGCATCACCAATGCCACCCCTGCCACCTCGCCGGTAGTGACTGCCGTCAACTCTAACCAAAATCCCGGAGTGGCCGAAATGACAATGGATGACACGCTCATCACCAACCGGTCGGAAAAGGTGATCGTCAGCACCGCCACCGACATCAATAATACCAGCGAACCGGCGACCAACAGCCCAGACGCCGCCGCTTTGGCCCAGCGCCTGGGTGCGGTGGGGGCGAAAACTGGGGACATTGAATTTTCCCTCAGTTGGAACAATGTCAACGATCTGGACCTTCACTGCATCGACCCCCGGGGTGTGGAAATCTGGTTTGAAAACACCAATTCCGTGGCCTCCGGCGGATTGCTGGATCACGATGCCAACGCCCACGACTTCGTCAACACACCCGTGGAAAACATCTACTGGCCAGTAAATGGCGCGCCCCCGGGGAACTATCAGGTGTTCGTCGTATATTACGCACGGCATGGCGGTCAGGATCCCACCCGCTTCACCTTGCGGACTCTGGTAAAAGACCAAACCAACTATTTCACGCGAGCCATCTCCTATACCGACAACCAGCAGAAGGTCTGGGTCTGCACCGTGCAATACGACCCGGCCAATCCCGATGCGGCAAAACGCCGGCGTTTTTTGAACCCCCGCCAGACGCGGTAATTTTTCACAAAACTGGACAACCTGCCCCTTTGAAGGCTTCGCTGGTGTGCGGGCGGTTCGTTCCGTCAATCCTTATCCAGTCACTGATCGTGCCCGGTGGTAACTCCGTTTTGAAGAGGGGTCCGTTTTGAAGATGGTTCGGCCAAATATAAGCTCAGAATTCCCGGCAAGTACCAAACGCGGATATGGTCAACTCCTTGTTATAATGGAGGGATTTCACCCACCGCTAACAACTGCTAACAATCCCGAAGTTTTCTTACCCCGGAGATCCAAGCGGTGTTCCACGGCGTTAATTCTAAAGACGTGAGGGCGAAAGCTGCGTTTGCTTGCCATGCCTCAGTTCATATCAAAAACTTCAGCATCGGCAAGAAAATGTTAGCGGAATGTTAGTAATGCTTTTTGAAAATTGTTTTCTTTTTTTGTTCGCAAGTGGTTAAAAACAAATACTAAAAAGCTGGAGCCAATGGTCGGGATTGAACCGACGACCTACGGTTTACAAAATCATGACTCCTTGTAAATTTGCAGATTTGACGTTTGAGGCTTGTTTGGCTCGAAAAAGCCCGCATTTGCCTTTAAATAAAGGGTGGAATGCTTTTTTTCAAAAGTGCATGCGAGTGCACGCGGAGGCACGCGAGTGAACTTTAGGCGTCACGAAAGCGTCACGCGAAAATCAGCTTTCCACACCCCATAAACCGGTGCATCGTGGTATGCAAATGAGCAATCACAACCGTCCTTGGACCGTTCGCCATTGAGCGGGGAAATAGGAAAAGCACACGGCTTCAATACTTAGCCAATGGCGATGTTTTGAATTCGCAAGCTACTGCGGCTCAGATAGCCGTGCTTGGGCAGGGTCAGGATGCGCCCAGTTCACCCGCCGATGGCGGTCATTATCCGGTCAGGCTGATAATTGTTCCGGAAGAGATGCTCCAATGGCTTTTGTCCCAGCGTTCCGGTGATCAACTGCCTCAAATGGCTGGCATCCAAACTGGGTCGCAGGGCCGGTTTTAAATCCGTTTCCAAGTGATTGCCGAGGCAGGGACGGAGTTTGCCGTCACAGGTCAGCCGCATCTTGTTGCACTGTTCACAGAAGTGAATATCACTCAAAGCGCCGATCAAGCCAACAGTAACTCCACGCTTTAGCAGCCGAAAATAACGGGCCGGCCCGTACCCAAACGACTCGGTCAGCGGCTCTGGCGCATCCTCCCGCCGTAGCAGCGCCAGCAGTTCGGTGACCGGAAAGAAATTCTTCTCGCTTAACATTTCCGTGAGGCTCACCGGCATTAGTTCAATAAACCGGATGGCCACGTCATACTCGGCGGCAAAGTCCAGCAGCCGGAAAATTTCGCCATCATTGCGCCCCCGCATCAGCACCGTGTTCAGTTTCACCGAATCGAAGCCGAGGGTTTTCACCTGCCGGATGCCGGCGAGCACGGAGGCAACCTCTCCGCTGGTAATGCTGCGGTAAATCGCCGGTTCAACGGCATCGAGACTGATATTAATCCGCCGCAATCCCGCATCAAACAACGGCTTTGCCAGCTCGGGCAGACGGGTTCCATTGGTCGTCAATTGCACTGATTCCACCCCTTCCGTGGCAATCAAATCCCGGATGAAATCCACCACGCCGGGCCGGATCAGCGGTTCCCCACCGGTCACCCGAAACCGTTTGAAACCCAGCGCCGTAGCTACCCGCACAATTGCCAACAGTTCATCAAACGTGAGCAATTCGTGACGCGGCAGCCAGTCATGATAGTTTTCCGGCAGACAGTATAGGCAACGCTCGTTGCAACGGTCAGTAACCGAAATCCGCAGATAATCCACGCGGCGGCCAAACGGGTCGGTTGGGTTTGCCTTCATATTTTCGCCGGTGTCTCCTGGTGTGGATCTTCGCCGCGCAAATGGGCCAACCCTTCGACGATCGCCGGCCTGAGAATCTCCAGACACTCGCGCACCGCCGAGGGTTTGCCGGGCAAATTGATAATCAGCGCACGCCCGCGTATGCCGGCCAGCGCCCGCGACAGGATGGCAGTCGGAACTTTGGCAAATGATTGCATCCGCATCACCTCCGCAAACCCGGGCAATTCCCGGTGCAGCACCAACCGCGTGGCCTCCGGCGTGACATCACGCGGGGAAATGCCGGTGCCGCCGGTCGTAAGGATCAGATCACATTTTAATTCGTCAGCCGCCTTGGTCAGCGCGGCAGCTATCAATGGCACCTCATCCGGAACCATCAGGGCGACAAATTCCGTGCCCGCACCAAACCACGCGCCCGCCAGCCGTTCAATCTCCGGACCGCTGAGGTCCGCATACTGGCCCGCTGCGGCCCGGTCGCTGATGGTGATGCATCCAATTTTCATGCCTTCACCTTTTCGACCACCCGAATGGCTTCGATGCACATGGTTTTGTCCACGGCCTTGCACATGTCATACAACGTCAGCGCCGCCACGCTCACCCCGGTCAGCGCCTCCATTTCCACGCCGGTGGGCCCGGTGGTTTCTACCCGGCAAACAATTTCAATGGCCGTGCGCCGCACTTGAAAAGTTACTTCAATTTGACTCAGCAGCAACGGATGGCAGAGCGGAATCAAATCGGCAGTCCGTTTCGCCGCCTGAATGCCGGCGATTTGCGCCACTGTCAAAACATCTCCCTTGGGCAAAGCCCGCTGCTTCAATGCACGGATCGTGCCCGCCTGGCAGGTCAGCCGGCCGGTGGCGACCGCACGACGGCGTTGATCCGGCTTGGCCCCGACATTGACCATATGCGCCGCCCCGGCTGCATCCAGATGTGAAAAGTCTTTTTTCATCAAATCGCATTCAAATCGCTCCGGCTGGCAGAAAATTCACTTCCGCCCCAGCCGCAAAACTCCCCTGCCCGGCCGGCACGCGAATCAACGCGTTGGCCTGCGCGAAACAAGTGACATCGCCCGAACTGCCCCAGTTTAACGGATGCAAAAGCACCCGGCCAGCGCTGAGACTCAGGCGCGCCGGCCACAGCGTTTCGCGGGGACAAGATTCGCTGACCAAGGATTCGGGCAACACCCCCCGCTGAAACGTCGGCGGTGCAGCGCCGGTCAATCTAGCCAGCGCGGTGGCCACCGCGAAATGGAAGCAGACAAAATGCGACAGCGGATTGCCCGGCAAACCAAAGGCCACCTGCGCACCCTTTATCCCGAAAATCAATGGCCGCCCCGGACGCAGATTTACCTGGTTGAATTGAATTTCAAACCCCAGTTGCTCCAACAATGGCCGCGTAAAATCCCGTTCCCCCACGCTGGCCCCGCCGGAGACCAGCACCAAATCTGCGGCGGCAATTTTGTTGAAATCGAGCTGCGCCCAAGCCGCCACAAAATTCTCCGGTAGATGGGCCTGATGCAATTCGCAAATCTGGCCCGCCAGCAAGCCGCGAATCAAAATGGAATTGCTGTCCCGAATCTGGCCGGGCGACGGTGTCTCTTCTGGCCGCACGATTTCGTCGCCGGTCGTCAAATGCACCACGCGCAGCCGCGGACTCACCAGTGGATGCGCCAGGCCCGCCGTGGCAAGCAAGGCCAGCCGACCGGCATCCAGTTTTGAATTTTCAGTCACCAGCACCTGCCCCGCCTTGACCTCGTCGCCTCGCCGGCGGATGTTTTTTGAGGAATCCGTCCGCGCCAGTCGAACAAAGTCACCCTCAAGCACCGCATCTTCCTGCATGATTACCCGCAACCCGTCGCACGGCAAGGGTGCGCCCGTGGCCACGCGCACCGCTTCGCCGGGGTGAAGCTGGCGCGGTTGCCAGTCGGCCGCATGGATGACGCCGACCACCTGGTGCCGTATCGCCGGATCATCTGCGAGAATGGCATAGCCGTCCCGGGTGGAACAGTCGAAGGGCGGCAAATCTTCCGTCGCCTTGGCCGGCTCGCGCAACACTCGTCCGCCCGCTTCGGCCAGAGGCACGCGCAGTGGCGGCAACGGTTGGCAGGCTGCCTGAATCTTTGCCATTGCCTCGTCCAGTGAGAACAGGGGCAATTTTCGCCCCACGGCCACCGGCATAGGGCCGCTGTCCCTGGCCGTCGCCGGCTCAACCGCTCGCGAACCACGCTTCCAGATGGGTACATCCTGCTTCAGCCGATCCATGAATTCCGCCAGCAGCGCAAAACCTTCGGCGCGATGCCGCGCGGCAACGCCCACGTAGATGGCCGCTTCGCCCACGGGTATCAGTCCAATCCGGTGAATCACCCGCACGGCCAGACACGCATGCCGTTTTGAAATCTCCTCAAGCAAACGGCGCATCTCCCGTCTGGCCATTTCCGGATAGGCCTCATATGCCAAAGCGGCAATCTTTTGGCCCGATTCTTCCTCCCGGACCACGCCCCGAAACTCAATCCAGGCACCATACGCGCCGGCCGGCAACGGCACCAGAATCTGTTCCGCAATCGGGGCATCCGTCAATGTGACATCCAAATCCATGAATAATTCTATCCGCCTGAAACCGGCGGAATCAACGCCACCTCATCCTCATTCTGAAACAGCATTTCCGCCGTGGCGTATTCCCAGTTTCGCGACAACCGCACCTGGCTTTGGTGGGCGGCCAGCGCCGGATATAATTCCAGCAACCGTTCCCAAAGCTGTCCCGGGTCATGCGGGAACGGCAGGATAATATTCACACTTTCCTGTCCGGTCACGTCTTTGAGATGGGCAAAAAAAAGGACACGCATAAAAATCATCTGGCTTCCAGCAACAGTTTTCCCCCGGCAAATATCAACACTCCCGCCAGCACCCGACTGAATGTGCGGCTGCTCCAACGCTGTGCGCCCAACTTCGTGCCGAGCAAGGCGCCTATCACCGCCGGAACGGTCAGCCATAGCAAAGGTCCCGCGTGCATGATTTTTTGGCCGCCCATGCCCGCCAATCCCGCCAGCGAATTCAGCACAATGAACCCCGCCGCAATCCCGCCGGTGGTCTTGGGCTTCACCCAGCGAAACAAATATAGCACCGGACTCAAAAATACCCCGCCACCAATCCCCGTTATACCGGCCAGCAGACCAAGCATGCCCCCCACGCCCAAGGCGGCGGGCCAGACACATTTTCGCAAAGGAACATCATCCGTTTGCCAGCGCGCCCGGATGAATAAAACCAGCCCGGCAATCGTCAATACGCCCCCCAGAATCAATTGATAGGCCTGCGGACTGAGTTGCATCTTACTGCCCAGCCACGCACAGGGCACCGAGGCACACGCAAAGCAAAGCAGAATTTTCCCATCCGAATGTCCCGCCCGCCAGAACCGATACCACGCCACACTCGCCACCAACACGTTCACGATCAATACCGCCACGCGGGCGGAGGCGGGCGCGACTCCCAGCAACGCCAAAGCCGCGAGATAACCGGTCGCCCCGCCGTGCCCCACGGAGGAATAGCAAAAGGCGACGGCAAACACCGCCGTCACCAGCATCAGCCAATCCGTGATTGCAAATTCAGAAAGCATGTTCAGAAAAACCGTCGCCCCGAACGGGCCAATCACCCGGCAAATTCCAATTCGTAAAGTATTTTTCCTCGCCGGCCGTGAGTTCCCGAAAACGGGCCAACCTCGCCGCCACGCAGCGCCGGGCAAATTGGGCCACCGAGTTGTTGCCCGCGTTCAACAACTCCACTGCCAATGGCCGGGCGGATACAGGATAGAAGGCAGCCAGCGGTTCGATGCACTCATTGCGTTTGGGAATCAACCCCAGCTCGTCGGGATATTCTGCCGCGAGCCGCCGCAGCCATTCCGCGCTCATTTCGGGCAGATCCACCGCCAGCACGAGCAATACCGGCAATGCCGTCACGGCCAGCGCCGGCTCGATGCCTGCCAGCGGGCCGGCTCTTTCCAGCCGGTCGGGCAACAGGGCGCAGCCAAAATCAGCGTAATTTCGATCCACCGGGCCGGAGATATAAACCCGCCCTGCGCCCGCTTCCCTGGCAACTTTGATCTGCCGGGCCAGCAGGGTTTGCCCCGCCACTTCCAAGCGCGCCTTGTCGCGGCCCATGCGCGTGGATTTCCCACCGGCCAATATGACGGCGTCAAATTTCATGCGTCCACCCGCAGGCGGCCATCGGTTAAAATCACCGCCCGCAGCCCGCCGCGCCCTTTCAAAAACTCCTCCGCGCCCGGGGCAAACGCCTGATCCATCCAGTAACAGGGCGAACATTCGGCCATGCCCCGAAACTGAATCCCTTGGATTTCAAATTCAACACCGACCAGGGTATTCAAATCCACCCCCTCAGTAACCACGTTCCGACGATACCCGGCGGGCGAACTCCCGGCCAGCCCCAACGCCTCGCAAAGTGCACGGTGAACTTCCCAGGCAAAAAACGTGATCTGCCCCTTGTAATTCTCTTTGAAATCAAAAAAACGGTCGCCGCGCAGACCGCGACCGGCCACACATTCCACCTCCGGAACCTCGGTCGTTGGGTTGCCGCCGGGGGGTTGGCCATGATGGCCAAAGAAATTATGGCCCGGTGAAATAAAAATATGCCGGATTTTCAACGGCGGGTTGAACGACTTCATGGCGCATGGCCTTTCTCATTGCCGTCCGCATAAAGCCGGGCGAGCAGTTCATTGACATGCCGACGCTGCGCGGCGCTGAACGGTGCCGTTGCGGGCAATTCCGGCACCGGCAGGCCGGCGACCCGGGGCTGACCGGACACATCGGCCAGCAGCGCTTGCAAAATGGCTTTTTGTTCGTCAGTAAATTCTTCGCCACCGGGCACATCGACCCGCGCTAGGGATACGGCGGCATACTTTAATTCCGGCTGAAGCGAAATGGCATCACAAGCCTCACTGGTCACGGCGTTCACCGCCAGATTTTCCCCAAACCGGTCATTCCAGTGAAACGGCGCAAAACAGTTGCCCGGCAACACCCCCGTCGTGATGGCTGCCGGATAAATTGCGAAGCCGCGCCGGGAAGCGACTTTCACCGGGGTGCCGTTTTTCAGCCCCAGAGCAGCGGCATCTTCGGGGTGAATTTCCAAATACGGACCGGGGTTCAGCCGATTCAGCGCGGCCACCTTGCCCGTCTTGGTCATGGTGTGCCATTGGTGCGCCAGCCGGCCGGTGACCAGAACAAACGGATACTCCGCGTCGGGCGACTCCGCTGGTGGCAAATAAGGCCGCGCCAATAAATTCGCCCGGCCCGACTCCGTGGGAAATTTAAGGTCTGGTGGTTCCCCCTCGTTTTGAATCGGCATGGCCAGATACCGAATTGGTTCGCCGTTTTCCTGCCCCGGCGCGCACGGCCATTGACGCGACTTTTGCCGGAGCTTGGCATACGATATTCCCCGCAAATCATATCCCGTCTTCGGATTCCAGGTTCGCCGGATTTCATCAAAAACCTCACCGGCCGTCGCATACGGAAACGCCTCACCAAAGCCCATAAGCCGGGCCGTTTGGGTCAGGAGCCACCAATCGGCCGCCGCCTCGCCGGGCGGGGCCACCGCTGGCGACATCAGGGTGACGCTGCGTTCGGAATTCACCATCGTCCCCTCCGCCTCGGCCCACAGCGCCCCCGGCAACAGGATATCTGCGTAGGCGGTGGTTTCCGTGGGATGGTAGGCATCCTGCACAATCACCAGTTCGGCCCGCTCCAGCCCGGCAATCACCCGCTGTCGGTTGGGCATGGAGGCGACGGGATTGGTGCCGATAATCCATACCGCCTTCACTTCACCAGCCGCCATTTTGTGAAAGAGCGCCACCGCATCCAGCCCCGGGTCCGGTCGGATGGTGCCTGGGCGCACCCCCCAGATCGCTTCCACTTCGGCACGATCTGCGGCGTTGGATACCGCGCGTTGACCAGGCAGGCTCTGGCTTAAATACCCCACCTCCCGTCCGCCCATGGCGTTCGGTTGGCCGGTCAGGGAAAATGGCCCACTGCCCGGACGGCAGATTTTTCCCGTGGCCAAATGCAGGTTGCAAATCGCATTCGTCTGCCAGGTGCCATGAGTGCTTTGATTCAAACCCATCGTCCAAAAAGTGGTGAACTCAGGGGACTCGCCAATCCATTTGGCGGCGGTGCGGATATCCGTTTCACTTAATCCGGTCAATTCCGCCACCCGCGCCGGGGGATAATCCTTTAGCAGCAATTGCAACTCTTCCCACCCTTGCGTGTGTCGGGCGATAAACTGCGGATCAATCTGGCCATGCTGCTCCAGCAAATGCAACAATCCGTTCAGCAGGGCCAAATCCGTGCCCGGCCGAATTTGCAAAAACATATCCGCCTTCTCCGCCGTCGGCGTCCGGCGCGGATCCACCACAATCAGTCTGGCTCCCTGCTTTCGCCGGTCTAGCAACCGCAAAAACAGAATGGGATGGCACTCCGCCATATTGGCTCCGATCACCAGGGCGCAATTCAATCGGTCAAAATCCTGATACGATCCGGGCGGGCCATCCGCCCCCAGCGACAGCTTATACCCGCTCGCCGCGCTCGACATGCACAGCCGCGAGTTGGAATCAATGTTGTTGGTGCCCAGAAATCCTTTGCAGAGCTTGCTCGCCAGATATTGTCCCTCCATGGACAACTGGCCCGAAACGTAGAAGGCCACCGCATCCGGCCCGTGCTCATTGATGATTTGGCGCAACCGGCTGGCAACTTGTGCCAAGGCCGCCGACAGGGAAACTTTCTCCAGGGCAGAAGCCCTTCGGGAACGCATTTGGGCAAACGCCGCCCGGTCGGCGGCATACAGCGGCTCCGCCGCCGAAATCCCCTTGCTGCACAGTCGGCCGGCGTTGGCGGGATGTTCCCGGTCGCCCAGGACCTTGGCAATGCGCCCGTTCTCCACCTGCAAAATCATGCCACAACCGACGCCGCAATATGGGCAGACAGTGCGGACGTTTTTGACGGCGGATTTAAACATGCGCTGGTTCGCTAATACGCCTCATGATAGCCGCCGTTCCCGCGCAGGCAAGACGCAGCCGCGTCACTCATCATTCGTAAAAATCGCCTGGAGGGTATTCAGGTCGTTCCGCGTGGTGAATTGTTGGAACGTTTCCCCGGGTGCCCGCCGACGCAGATAACCTTTCAGCATTTTTTCGAGGGTGGGTTTCAAATCCGTCGCCGTGATGCTCGCGAAGATTTGCCGTCCCACCGCTTGGTTGGCTCCGAAACCGCCGCCGACAAAAACATGGTAGCCATCCTCGCCCTTAACTTTTACGCCGAGCAGGCCAATGTCACCCATGTAATGCTGGGCGCAGGAATTGGGACAGCCGGTGAGATGGATGTTAATGGGCTGGTCCAACTGAATCCGCCGGTCCAGATAATCCGCCAGTTCCAAGGCTTGGCCCTTGGTATTCGCCTGCGCGAATTTGCAATAGGAATTGCCCGTGCAGGCGATGATGCCGCCGCGCAGCAGCGATTGCTGGGTATCAAAACCAATCTTCCGCAATGCCTTCTTCACCGTTTCCACATAGGCGTCCGGCACGTTCGGAATGATGAAGTTCTGCCAAACCGTCAGCCGGATTTCGCCGGAACCATACAGGTCCGCAATCTCTGCCACGCGCAGCATTTGTTTGGGCGTGATCTGGCCCACCGGCATCGCCACGCCCACATAGTTCAACCCGGCTTGCTTCTGCTGATAAATGCCAATGTGCGAGTGTGGCAGCGGCTCCCCTTCGCGGACCGGCTTCACCTCCGGGCCTGCCTTGGTCAACGATCCGCCCAGCAGCTTTTCGGCTTCGCCCAGATACTTTTCGAGCGACCACGTCTCCAGCAGATGTTTTAACCGCGCCTTTTTGCGGTCGCCCCGGTTGCCGTTGGCTATATAGACACGCACCAGTGCCAGAATCACCCGGTTCAGTTCCCCCGGCCGAACCAGCACACCCAAGTCCCGTGCAAACGCCTTGTGCCCGGTCGCCCCGCCCAGGGCAATGCGGAAAAAAACCTCTCCGCCCACTGTCACCGCCAGCGCGCCAATGTCATTGGTATCTTCCACCGTGCCAATCAATCCGCCCCCGTCGTAGGCAATGTTAAACTTTCGGGGCAGGTCATAAAACGACCGGTCATTGATGATAATCTGCCCCAGTTCCTGGCACAGCGGCATCACGTCAATCAGTTCATACGGATCGATTCCCGCCGTGGGATTGGCGGTAAGATTGCGGATGTTATCCGCCCCGGCTCCGCGCGTGTGCAGGCCCACCGTCTGAATGCGCCGCAAGAATTCCGGACAGTCCTTGGGCTGAATCAGCCGCATCTGCAAATTGGCCCGCGTCGTGATTTGCACATAGCCGCTCGTCAATTCTTTCGCAATCGCGGCCAGCTCGCGCAACTGAAACGTTTTCACCAGTCCGCCGGGGATTCGCAGCCGGGACATGAAAGCTTCCTTGTTCGGCGTCAGGAAAAACAGCCCGTTCCATTTGAACCGAAAAATCTCCTCCTTGTCCGGCGACTTGTTGGTGATGGCATTCTCAATGATCTGGTCATACGCATCGAGCGGATGAAGCTCGCGCTTGACCCGCTCCTCAAAAATCAGGTCGTCCAGGGATGCTTTGCCGACCGCCGCCGGAGTAGGTTGGACATCGCCAAAGGTCACCCCGCGGGCTGCCAGTCCCGCAAAAAAACCGTCCAGATATTTCCGCTGATCATCATTCAGCGGCTCACCATTCACATGTGGCACGGGGATATTCATGGCGTGGTTGATTCTTTCAATACACATCCCGTTGATAACGCTTGTCCGCCTTCAGCTTCGCCACATAGGCCACCGCCTCGTCCCTGCTCTTGCCGCCAGCGGTTTCAATGATTGAATGCAGCGCCTGATCCACGTCCTTGGCCATGCGCGTGGCATCGCCGCACACGTAAAAATGCGCCCCCGCTTCCAGCCAGGACCATAATTCTGCCGCCTGTTCCAACATGCGGGTTTGGACATATATTTTCTCCGCCTGATCCCGTGAAAAGGCCGTGGACAACCGCGTGAGCCCACCGTGCGCGAGCATTTGTTCCAATTCTTCGCGATAATAAAAATCCGTGGCCGCCCGCTGCTCGCCAAAGAACAGCCAATTATTTCCCGTTGCGCCAGCGGCCTGTCGCTCGTGCAGGAACGCCCGGAACGGAGCCACGCCCGTGCCCGGCCCGACCATAATCACCGGCGTCTCCGGCTTTGCCGGCAGCCGGAAACCATGTGAGGTCTGGATGAACACCGGCACCGGAACTTCGCCCGCCGCCCGATCCGCGAGAAAGGTGGACGCCACCCCCTTGCGCCGGCGGCCATGGGCTTCATACCGCACCACATTGATGGTCAGATGCACCTGCCCGGCATGTGCCTTGGGACTGGAAGAAATGGAATACAAACGCGGCGCGAGCGGCTTCAGCAAAGCCACCAATTCCTGAGGGTTTATGTTTTTAAACAGATCTGCCGCCAGCAAATCAATTATGCCGCGGCCCCACAGCCACTTTTTCAAATCGTCTTTCCGTTCCGGAACCAGCAGGCCTGCTAGCATCAAATCGGTCTTGGCAAAGTAAGTCAACAGTTCCGGTGACGGCCGGCTTATCTCCAGCTTTTCTGTCAGCGCGGTGCGGATGGTAAATTCCCCGGCCGGGAGCCTGACCGATTCCTCACCGGTTGCCCCCATCACCCGCAACATGTCTTCCACCAGTTCCGGGCAGTTGGTGGGCCACACCCCCAGCGCGTCGCCCGCCTCGTAATTCAAGCCGGACCCGGCCAGCGCGATTTCAAAATGCCGCGTCTCCTTTTCCGAACCTTCACCGTTTAGCCGCCGGTTCGTGACAAGCCGCGCTGGAAACGGCCTGATTTTCGACCATCCGGTGGCGGCTGGCTTTTCCTCGACTGGGAGGGAAGCAGTCGCGCCCTTCGCCCCGGCCGGGGCCAACGCGCCCAAGGCTCCGGCAATCCAGGTGCGAGCCTTGGCTTCATAATCCAGATCGCAATCGGTCCGGTCATGAGCCCGCTTGGCTCCCACCTGGGCCAGCCGCTCATCCACCTTCCGGCCGGCCGCACAGAATTCGGAATAATTCGTATCGCCCAGCGCGAGCACCGCATATTGCAAATGCGCCAAAGCGGCCCCCTGATCGCTTTTGAGCCAGTCCCAAAATGACTGGGCATTATCCGGCATGTCGCCGTCGCCATAGGTGCTCGTGACTACCAGCAGCCGGCTTTCCGCCTTCCAGTCCACCGTCGCGTGGCTCGCGGCATCCACCACCCGGGCCTTAAATCCGCGGCCCCGGGCCTCTTTGGCAAATTCCTTCGCCAGTTTTTCCGCCGTGCCGGTCTGGCTGCCAAACAGTATGACCAACGGCTCCGCCGCCACGGCCTCGGCCGCGCCATTCGCCGCCGCCGCGCCGCCAGCCGCATAACCTTTGCCCGCCAGCAACCCGGCCAGGTATCCGTTCAACCACAGCCGTTGCGTGGCGTCAAACGGGGCGTTTTCAGGAATAAATGGCGTCATGAGCCGTCGTGGAGCGGATTTTAAAAAATCGCGCCCCGCCACCCGGCGAGGCGCAGCGACGGGAGGAACCGCGTCGCAATATTGATGTCAGAATTTGAGCGTGGCTTGGACATAGACCCAATCCGCGTCATGATCGCCGCCCACACCCGCCAGCGATTGCTGGACATACGCACCGGTAAAGAAATGGCCATAACCGGCTTCCAACTGGGCATAGCGCGTGAGGGCGTAACCGGCAATGGCCGTCAGTTCCGAGCCCACATAGCTGTCATTGCCAGGATTGATGCCAAAGCCCGTGGTGCGCGCCGCCCCGGTTACGTTGTAAAAATAGTCATGCGTGTCCGCGAGCCAGAGGAGATTGCCCATGAAGGCCACACTCATGCGCGGAGTGGGCTTTAACGTCAGATTGATTCCCGCATCTTCAATGTTTTGCAGCGAGATCAAATCCATCGAGCCGTAAAACTTGTGATTGGTGGGAAACAGATTATCGAACGTTCCATGGGTGTGGTCATTTGGATTGCTGTCGCCGGAGGAATAGTCAAATTCCACCCCCAGCCGGGGCGTGGCCCAGGTATCGGCAAAAGTATATCCCGCCTGCGCCGTGAACATATAGGCATCCTGCTTGAGCCGGATGGACGTGGCATTCGTGGCCATATTACCGAACTGGTAGGCCCCTTCCATGGTGTAATCCCAGTTGCCGAGTTCACCTGGCTTGGATTTCAACCGCCCGCCCACCGTGTAAATGTCCCGCGCGGTCGGCTGGGGAAATTGTGGATCAGAATAGTCGTTGATGGCCTCCCGGGAGGCATTGCGCGCGAGAAAATACGCCTCCATGATGGTCTTGGGAATTTTCATGGTGGTCGCGTAAACCCCTGACAGTTCATCGTGCTGGTTGCCCAAATCGAACTGGCCGTCACGCGGCACCACCGGCAGGCCGGTGAAAAAATCCGCCCCAAACCAAGCGTTCTGCCAGCGCAATTTCACGCTGTCAAACGAACGACCGATGTTGTTCCACCCGAACGCACCGATGAGCCGTTCATCACCATAACTCAGTTCCTGTCTGCCGACCTTGAGCGATAAGGGAAATTCCTTGTGATTGCCGACCGTAAAATACCCCTGATGGAGATCCACCGTGTCCGACTCCGGACCGTAGCCGACTTTCTTGGACGTTCCCGTAATGGCGGGCACATTTGCATAGGCGGCGCGATGATCCCCGCCCTCCAGACTGCTCTGGCCTTCCAGGTAGGCGCTCCACCATTTTTCCGTGTAGCCGGCATGCAGCCGGATGCGCGTCAGCAGATACTGGTTGTCCTCATTCGCGCCATGATCCCGGAAATCCGCCGAGCCCGCCTGCCCGGCAATCGCCTCGTGCTCCTTGATTTCATAGCGGCCACGGGCCTCACCACCCAAATCCCATTGATTGGCATACGGATCCTGGGCGCGGAGGTATTCATTCAGAAAACCCGGGAACGGCGTAGGCGGCGGCGGCGGTGTGTATTGGGCGTGAACCTGTTCCAAGGCGGCGAGCACCAGCGCGCCGGCCGAGAGAAGTTTAAGATTTGTGTTCATGTTGTTTGTTTGCGGAGTTGGTTTATTGAGTAAGTACAGTTTGAGAAACAAAGGTTTTGGCGGCGGGCGGCGGCTGGGGCGGGCGGGCCGGTTCCTGGGCGGGAACCGGGGAATGGCGGTGGGCGCGGACTTCCAGAAATTCAATCAGTTGTGCCCGCAAAGGATAATAATCCGGGTGCTCCATCACGGCCTTGCGCTCGCGCGGCCGGGGAAAGTTCACTTCCAATATCTCCCCGACTTCCGCCGCCGGACCGTCGGTCATGCACACCACGCGGTCGCTCAGGAACAGCGCCTCGTCCACATCATGCGTCACCATCAGCGCCGTGATTTTGTTTTTGCGCCACAGTTCGATGAGCACCTGCTGCAGTTCGTAGCGCGTCAGCGAATCCAGCATCCCGAACGGCTCATCCAACAACAGCATCTTCGGCTTCAGCGCAAAGGCCCGCGCAATGCCCACGCGCTGGCGCATGCCCTGGGACAGCTCGGCGGGCTTCTTGTGCATTGAGTCGGCCAACCCCACCACGGTCAGGTAATATTCCACGAT
>Ga0208507_1000648_pt1 | contig 21596 bp, 22 predicted proteins | sample CryBogCBH12Aug01_FD_184626 | JGI IMG/M metagenome (GOLD analysis project Ga0208507, IMG submission 184626) | Freshwater microbial communities from Crystal Bog, Wisconsin, USA - CBH12Aug09.1 (SPAdes) (version 2) | ecosystem: Environmental > Aquatic > Freshwater > Lake | place: Crystal Bog... | reverse complement strand
GCGGCCAAGCACGGATTCAATCTGTTTCCGGAAAAAGGTTTCGAGTCCATCACCCTCACCTGTGTCAGCAACGGCGCACGGCCCGGCGGCCGCACGGTGGACGTGGCGAAGTTGCAGAAGCTCGTCAAGGATCAGGGTTTCCTGATTGACGGCGGCTACGGCAAGATCAAGGGCACCACGTTCCGCCTCTCAAACATGGGCGACGAAACGGAAGCCACGATGAATCAACTTTACGCGGCGCTCGACAAGGCGATGGCGCAACTGTAAGTGCGGGCCGCGCTGACCCAAGATTCCCAAGCCGGCGATGGCGCAAGCTGTCGCCGGTTTTCTTTTTAAATATTGATGGATTTGGCCACGCCGGCGAGGGTTTGACCGTCCACTCTGAATTGCATAATTTGCGTCATGCCAAGAATCACAAATGGGTCAGCCCAATGCCTCGCCACGGTTTTGCTTCTGTTCGCCACCGCCGTCGGCGCCGGGGAGGCATCAAAACTGGAAAAGCCCCTGGCCGACCGGGTCGCCGGACATGATTACCCTGCCATTGCCAGGCCTTGGGGTTCGTGCATGGATTTCTCGAAGCAAGAAAGACAGCAGGAAATTCTGAAACACGATATTTCCTGGGAATCGGTCGGGGGAGAACGTTTTGGCGTGGGCGACCGCCCGATTGGCGCCAACTGGGCCGGTAAATACATCGCCCTGGGAACCAGTTTTGCCAACCTGAATGATTGTCTGGAACGCCGAAGAAAGCTGCTGGCCGCAAATCCCAATGCCATTTTCCTCGCCGAATTGCGATGGCGGGATTACACGGACTCCTCGCTGCCCAAGGATCATGAATTCTGGAAGCGAGACCGCGCGGGAAACCGGATCGGGGCCATCGGGGACAAGATGAACGAACCCAGGTATTACCTGGATACCACCAATAATCCAAATGTGGCTCAGCATTTGTTGACCCAGGCGAAATGCATGGTGCAATCCGGCGCTTATGACGGCGTTTTTCTGGACTGGAACGGGCCTTCCGTCGCGTTTCTCAAGCAGCTGCGAGAGGCTCTGGGCAGCCGGTATTTGATCATCATCAACATGAATTATAAATACGATGCGGACCGCGCCAAATATGTCAACGGCGCCTATCTGGAATGTTGGAAAACCAATAATCCCGTGTCCCTGGAACAATGGGAGAAAACCGCGCAAAGCCCGCGGATCAATGTCCTGGACATGATGGGTGAACCCGTGGGTTGCACCGGAACTCCTGATTTGCCGCGGATGCGAAACACCACGACCTACGGTCTGGTTCATTCCGGCGGGTATGTCCTCTACGGCGATCACTTCCATAAGCACCGGTGGTTTCCCTTCTGGGATGTGAAGCTGGGCAAACCGCTCGCCGCCGGCGTGCCGATCCGAGACGATTCCTACCGGCGCGCATTTGAAAAAGGGTCGGCCGTGAATAATTCAAACAACCAGCCAATCACCGTCACGTTCCCTAAAAAGGTCAAGCGGCTCTCCGACGGCAGCGTGGGCACCACTTTCACCATTCCCGGCCACGACGGCGATATCTTCCTAAAAGTTGACTGACGATGCGCCTGTAAAGCGGTGGTGGATCACCCCATAAGTTGCCGGAGACATATGCGTTCAGCAAAAAAATGCGTGAATGTTCTTCTGGCAAGCCTGATGGCTGGCTTGGGGTCCGGTTGTAAAACCGTTGAGGATGTCAGCCTGACTTACCAGCTCTGGGATAGCGGAGGGCATAATTATTGCCGGCCGCAGGCGAATCCAGAACTGGCGTTGTCCGAGGTCGCTTCCCAAAATGACATACTGGTGGAATACAATGCGTTTAACCCACGCCATGACCGAGTCAGGCGGCTGGCCTATTTTCTCATCGCCAACCAGGCCCGCATCAATGAGGAACAGCCACCGCATTTTATCGACCCCAAAAAATATCATGACACCACGAACATTCCCGTCGTTTCCCAGAAGTCCATAACGGCAGGAAAGGTTCCCGCCAACTGCTATGCTACGGTGGCGGCGGGCGGACGATCATTCACGATGTTCTATCCGGGGCAGAAGCCGGAATTCTATAAATTACCAAAATATAAGGATGATCCAATTCCGTTCGGGAAAGTTGCCCTGACGCCGGTTGCCCTGGCGGAAGATGCCACCTTGTTGGGCCTGGTTGTCGCAATTATCGGGGGATTAATGTGGGTTCAAGGCGGTGGACCCGGGGTGGCGGGTCGATGATAAAACGAAAACGACGAACTGTGCCATGAGGTGGGTGTTTTCTGTCGCCGCAATATCACTGTTTGCTATATGACCGGCCATGATCAACTCGTCCAGCTTGACAGTGGCGCGCAGACCTTGTTCTCCGCCAGCCATGGCGAATAAATGCATCCCTGTCCTCGCCAAGCGGCGCGAAAGGTTTAGAGCACCGTCACCAGCAGCGGCGATGACCAACCGCTGGTCTCGCCGCGCTGGGTGAACCAGCGCGCGTAGAGCCGCACCCGCACCGGCCAGTTCGTCGTCGGCAAAAACGACGGAGAACGCGTCAGGATTTTGATGGGCACTTGGTCGGCCTCGCCGCTGACCATCGGATTGGCGGCGTCCACCACGGCTACTTGAACGCCATTGGCGTTTTTGGCGCGGGCGCGCGGACTAGCGCTGCCGTTGGTGCGAAACCGGAGATGAATCCGGCCTGGCACCACTTTATCCATGGTAAATGCCGGCGCCGTGTCCGGGGCGTTCCGGCGGGTGCCGCGCCGCTTCTTGCGCTTCACATTTAACAGGGCCAAAACATGGTTCGGCGCACCCGAGAAGCGGGCGAGATTGGCGCACTGGCGCAATTTGGCCGAAAGCCGGGCGTGGCTGCCCTTGCGTCCGCTCAACGCCCTGGTGGCGCCTTTCATGGCATCCCGCAATTGGCCGACCTTCGCCAACCGTGTCTGATGTTCTGACACCAGATTGTCCAGTTCGGCGACATCGGCAGCCCGCAGGCCCACGTCCGCCGGGTCCAGCTCTCCAGACTTGAACCGGCGGAGCATCTGGACGCCATAAGATAACAAGTCCACTTGCCGCTTGGGCAGCGTTTCCTGCGAGGTAGTCATAATAATGCCTTTCGTTGATAGCCAAACCGCTTGCTTCCGCGACGCGCCTAGTCAGAAACAATGCGCCGCAAATGTTTCATTCACCGCCCGCCGCCAAAAACGTCGCGATAAGGGGGCGATTTGAAACGATATAAGCAAGATAAGCATGAATCATTCCAATTTAGCCGCACATCTGCACTTTATTGACGCGCCTCCGAAAGTTACAGACGTGCGTCTTAGCCACTCAGACGCACATCCGAGTCAGTTCGATGCGCCTCTGAATTATACTGATGCACGACGGAACTATGCCGGTGCACGTCGGCATACTGCTGATGCACACCGGAGCCGTTCCGATTGACGTAAATCAAAGGGACAATGCAGTCGGCGGAGCATCCGCCACAATCTCGCACGCGTATTTTCCAAACTGCGGAAGCCAGCTCGCTTTCTATGGCTCGGCCACCCATTCCTGGGCTATTTACAGGGGGAGCGGCGCGACATTCCCTTTGTCAAACCTGTAGAAGACGACGTGAGGAGTCTCAAATATACGGCCAAAAAGGCCGTGTCCCACACCTGTGATCTGCTTTGCCCATGTCAATGTTTCCATTCATTCCAAATGTGGTTAATCTCTTGGAAAATGAACGGCGATTATCAACTCGTTCCGCTTGCCAGTGGCGCGCAGACTTTGTTCTCCGCCAGCTACGGCGAGAAGATGCATCCCGGCCTCGGCCCGGCGGCGGAGGCAGACCTGCTTTACGTCCGGCAGTTGCAGCTCTGCGGGCGGATGCAAAGTGGAGCAGGGGAGTTTGTCGTCTGGGACATCGGGCTTGGCGGCGCGGCCAATGCCATCGCGCTGCTGCGCGCCACGCGGGAAATCTCCGGTCAACTGCGGATCATCAGTTTCGACAACACGGCCGAGCCGCTGGAGTTCGCGCTGAAAAATGCCGCCGCGCTTAATTACCCCGTCGGCTACGAAAACCAACTTGCCGAGTTGCTTCGCGAGCGGCGGGTGGAATTTGAAAATGGTAAATTGAAAGTAAGCTGGGAATTTCACCTCGGAGACTTCCCGACTTTTCTTTCCAATTCAAAATTAAAAACTCAAAACTCAAAACTCGCACCGCCTCACGCCATTTTCTTCGACGCTTTTTCGCCGGCGAAAAATCCGGCGATGTGGACACTGCCGGTGTTTGCCAACCTGTTCCGCGCGCTCGACCCGGCGCGGCCCTGCGCGCTCACGACGTATTCGCGCAGCACGCTGATCCGCGCCACACTGCTGCTCGCGGGATTCTTCGTCGGCGTCGGCCATGCGACCGGCCTGAAGGAGGAGACCACGATTGCGGCGAATGATTTGAGCCTGATTGCCGAGCCGCTCAACGCCCGCTGGCTGGAGCGCGCCTTCCGTTCCGACAGCGCCGAGCCGTTGCGCGAACCGGTCTATTCCCGCGCGCCACTCGCGCCGGACACGGCGGACAAGCTGCGCCGACATCCGCAGTTTGGTGGATGATTGCGGAAGCAATTGGGGTTGACTGCCGGGGATGAAGTCCGTAAAACCAATGACGAAAGGAATCCTAACTACTATGAGCGATAAACCTGCTGGATCAGAAAAGAAAATTGCGGCCGGCGTTTGCGGTATTCTGCTGGGCGCATTGGGCGTCCATAAATTCATCCTCGGCTATACCAAGGAAGGCATCATCATGTTGCTCGTGACGATACTGACGGTGGGCATTGCGTCACCCATCATGGCCCTCGTCGGCCTGATTGAAGGCATAATCTATCTTACCAAAAGCGACGAGGAGTTTGTCAAAACCTACGTCCAGGCCAAGAAGGGCTGGTTTTAAATTCCGCCGGTTGCATTTTAGCCGTCACTGTGTTTTCACACGCGGGGCGGCTTTTTATTTTCCGATCAACTGGAATCATGCCCGGAAAGGCGGGCGGGATGGGGGGGGCGGGCAAATTCCCCTTTACAATGGGCTTGGAAATTGACAGGTTCAAATCGATTCCATTGCTGCCCAAACATTAATAAGGTTAAACGCATGAAAAATCTTCAATTGTTAACAAATGTTCTACTGGCCTCGCTGATCGGTTGGGTTGCGGGATGCGCCACCGAATCACATCAGGCGATAGTGCCCGAATCCGTCACTTCCGCCGGCACGCCCTACACGGGTTCCAAAAGCACCTTGATCGTTGGCAAGTTCAACAATCATTCACCGTATATGCGCGGGCTGTTCTCCGACGGGGTGGATCGTCTGGGCAACCAGGCCAAATCCATTCTCATCACGCATTTGCAGCAGACCGGCCGGTTCACGGTTTTTGACCGCGATAACATGGATGAAATCAAGAATGAAGCCGCCATCACGGGGCAACAGCTTAAATTGCGGGGCGCCAAATATATCATTACCGGCGAGGTGGCTGAATTCGGACGCAAGGAAGTGGGCGATATGCAATTGTTCGGCATCCTCGGCAGCGGCAAAAAGCAGACCGCCTATTCCAAGGTGAATATAAATGTGGTGGAGGTGGGTTCTTCCGAAGTGGTTTTTTCGGTTCAGGGCGCGGGCGAATACGCGTTGAGCGACCGGGAAGTCCTCGGTTTTGGCGGAGCCTCGAGCTATGATTCCACGTTGAACGGTAAGGTAATTGATCTGGCCATGCGAGAGGCGGTCAACCGGTTGGTGGAAGGTGTGGAAAAGGGCAAATGGACGCCGAATTGATGAGCCCTCAGAAATCCATCCTAATCCTGGCAATCGCCTTGTCAGCACTGGTGACCGGCTGCAGGTCCCCGGATATCTATTATTGGGGCCATTATGAGAATCTCGTCTATATCACCTATGCCAAGCCGGACAAGGCCACGCCCGAATTGCAGGTGCGGGTGATGGAGGAAGACATGCACAAGGCCATTTCCGCGAACAAGCCGCTGCCGCCGGGATTTCGTGCGCACCTTGGCAATCTCTATTATCAGCTGGGCAAGGCCGATCTGGCGTTGCAGGAATTTCAAAAGGAGAAGGCGCAATTTCCGGAATCCGCCGTGCTGATGGACCGGCTCGCCGGCAACTTGACCAAAAAATGAGTGCGCGTTTTTTATCTCTCGGACTTTTGATCGCCGCGCTGGCGTTGACGGGGTGCGTGATGCAAAAGCCCTGTGACTACACCAATTTTCTGGCGCACCCGCCGCGTTCGATTGTGGTGTTGCCGCCGCTCAACCAAAGCACGGACATCAAAGGCACCTACGGTTACCTATCCACCGTCACCCGGCCCATTGCCGAAATGGGCTTTTACGTTTTTCCCGTCGCGGAAGTCGACCAGCTCATGAAAGAGAACGGCTTGCCCACTGCCGGCGAAATGCATGCGGTTTCGCTCGGCAAGATCGGGGAAATCATCGGGGCGGATTCCGTCCTCTACGTCACGCTCCGGAATTATGGATCAAAATATCAGGTCCTCTCCAGTGTGACCACCGTGACGGCGGACGCCAAACTGGTGGATGTAAAATCAGGCCTGACCCTGTGGGAAGGGACGGCAACCGCTCAACAAAGTTCGGGTGACAGTGGTGGCGGGGTTATCGGCGCATTGGTCACGGCGGCCGTGACTCAGGTGGTGAATTCCGCCACCGACCCGGCTCATGACGTTTCGAGCCTGGCCAATTTTCAATTGTTCACCCCCAAAAAATACGGCCTGCTTCACGGGTGCTATTTTCCAAAGGAAAAAGAGTAGACCGAAATATTATCCGCTTTGGTTTTGCCGCCCGTTTGATAGGAAATTAATTCGGAAGTTGATCGACTTCCTTTTCGTTAATTTTGTCAATTTCCTTTTCGCGATTCAAGGCATTCACTCGGAGCGAATTGTTTTTAGCATTGGAATGGATGTGGGCTATAACTTGGGAAACTTTGCGTTCAATCGATGTGCGATGCGATATGACCATCAAAATGGATGTTGTTGCCAAGACGAGGAAAAGAAAATGACGCAGGCTGGCGGCCAGGTTACAGTATAATTGTTTACGCTTTTTTAAGCATTCCTCTTTCAGGCGGTGCTCCAGCAGCAACCGCCGGCGATTCATTTCTTCCTCGCTGATCAGAGGGCCTGTGTCCAATGCCATATTCATGGCTGCATAATTGAGGTTATATCATTCAGGATATTCCGCTTGTAATACTGCACACGCCAGCGTGGGTGCATGCCGAAGCCGGGAGTTTGGTGGCGGGCAATAAGTCATCTTTGTAGCGCGAGCTGAGTGGGGTTCCGCCCTCCTATCTTCAGACCGCTTTGTGATCTCGCCGGACGTTTTTGGGGTTAGCGGCAGTTGTTTTGAGTAAATCATCGCCACGGATATTGCTTGCAGCGATGAATCCAGAGAATGAAGCATATACTGGATCATATGTTCTTTTTTATTCCTCATTAGATATTTATTCAATCATTATTTATAGCGACTTATTCACTGGTTATCTGGCTCTGGATTGCAAAGCTGATCGCAATAATGGTGGATTGACTACTTTTGAAGTTTATGGATAGATGGTAAACGTAATGGCAGCGGTTGGTGTATTTCTAGGGAAAGGAATTCAATGAACACTATGGAAGCCAAGGAGGCGATGCTGGGGATGGATGAGAACTGCATCTTGCTATATCTGCGAACTTTTCGCGGGGCCTTTATTACTGAAATGGAAATCACCCGTCACGCCGACGGGCGAAAGCGCTTCATGGAAAACAAACACTGGGCGCGCAGCGCTTTGATCCAGCTGCTGGAGTTGGGGCTGGTGGAGACAGATGGCCTCGGCAGATACCAGATCCACTCAACTGGTTCCAGGGCAGCCTATATGAAAAGAAAGTTTCTGGCTCCGCAACTGCGGGACATATTGGAACACTGCGAGCACCAATTCGATTTGTCCAGCTTCGCTTGACGAGTTGGCCGGAAATCTCAGTGGAAAGGCAAGGGTGTGAATACGTCAGATAAAACTATTCAAAAGCGATTGGCGCGAAGAGGGTCGCAGGGTGAGCCGCTATCGTTGATATCCGGTAGGGAGACGTTAAAGGAACTCAGAGAGATGATCATCGAATTCTCTGAGGATTGTCCCACCGGTCGCAATCATCAGCATTGCCCGTTTTGCATAATGTCGGGTCTTTCCTACGCTTCGCTGACCAATTTGGTTAATAACATATCACGCGAGGTATGCGTGCATATGTTCGAACAGGAATTACAGTGTCGTTCCCAAGTAAAACCCCCGACCCGAGACGGCTTGGCTTCGATGTCTCCAATATAAAAAGGATGAGGTATGCGAACTGTAGAAAAAAATATAGTCGATGTCGAAACGACCTCCTGCGGATCAGCTTGCTTCCTCCGGCTGAAGAATGTCCAGTGGACGAATGTCATCGCAGAAAACATTTAACTTACAAATAACTATGGATTCCACCCGCAAACTTGACAAGGTTCTCACCATGATGGTTCAGGGACGTGAAGGGATTTCGGATTTGCTTTTCATTCCGGGCATGCCGCCACAGGTGGAGAGGAATGGCGTGCTGGAGACGCCTCCAGTCGAATGGCCCGAATGCCACCTTGCCAACGACCATGTCGAGGATTTAGCCCGCACCATCATCAATGGCAATTCCAAATTGCTGCAGGATTTGGCGGAGCACGGCTCATGTGATTGTAGTTATTCCCTCCCGGATGTTTGCCGGTTTCGGGTCAATATCTATCGCGAAAATGGAAGTCTCGCGATGGTTCTGCGCATGCTGCAAACGGAAATCCCTTCGATCGAGTCACTCGGATTGGACCCAGTCTTTCGTGAGGTCGTGAAAGGCAAAAACGGGATTGTTTTTATCACCGGCGCTTCGGGCAACGGCAAGACCACGGTGCTGGCCGCCATGTTGAATGAAATTAACCGCACCAACCAAGTTCATATCATCACGCTGGAAGACCCGGTTGAATTTCTGCATCCCCATCTCTTGGCCACTTTCAGCCAGCGCGAACTGGGCCGGGATTTCTTTTCTTTTTCCGAAGGTTTGCGTGCCGCGTTCCGGCAGGCACCCAAAGTTATTCTGGTTGGCGAAATCCGGGATCGCGAGACCATGGAGAATGCGCTGGTCGCCAGCGAAACGGGCCATGCGGTTTTTAGCACCCTGCACACTGTCAGCGCAGGACAGACCATCAACCGCATTCTCGGCATGTTTGACGAAAAGGAGGAACAACAGGTGCGCTCGCGCCTGGCCAGTGCCTTGCGTTACATCATCGGCCTGCGGTTGGTTCCAAAAATAACCGGCGGACGGTATCTGGTCACGGAATTTATGGGTCAAAACTTGCGCACACAGGAAGCCATTGAACTCGGCGAAAAAGATAACTGCCGGCTAACCGACATTATCGAAGCCGGCCAGCATGCGGGGTGGCATAGTTTTGAACAATCGCTGCTCAAAGCCTTTAGAAATGATTTGATTACTGAAGAAACGGCGATGCTCTATGCCACCAACAAGTCGGCCATGCGGCAGTTGATTGATTCTACCAAAACACAAAACCATCATAAATTTCTGAGAGCCAATATGGCGAATATGATTATCGGCCTAGCTAGCTAGGCTGCGAAAGCTCTAGCATATTTGAATACGGGTGATGAAATCATGGGAATTGCTCCGGGAACTTTTTGCCCCCAAAGGCATCAAATATTTTGCCGGTCTGGCGGGCCGCTCCGGCTTCACATCAGGAAAAGACTTGGCGATGCCCGGCCCGTCAATCAGGCGGATTGGTCCTTGTTAACGTCTAATCGCGCAAAAATCTCTCGTGCGGACGCATGGCGGCACAAATGACTGCCTCCCAGGTTGAGTGAGTGCGAGCAGAAACAAGCCCACGCGCCCAGGCATTCAAAATAATCTCCAAATCCGGCTGGCTTGACGCGACAGGTCGCCGAGTCGGGGAAAACCCCCGGCAGATAGGGTGTGTCAGTATGCTGGTAGATTGAGATTATCAAAGCGGACTGGCGATTTTCTATCAAACACTATCGCCAAATAATTCCATGAACAATCCTGCGAATTTTGACACGCTTTCCCGACCACCGTTCAATTCTGCTTCAGCGCGTGCAGCGTCTCGTTCAACTTTGTCGGCAATGACCTGCAACTGGTCCTGCGTGCGCGGATTGATGATCGTCATGTCGAGCAAATCCGGCGATTGGGGTGATGGTTTGGCCCTGAACTTTTTATTTTGAAATCATTGTCAACGTCGTTCCATAATCCCTGATGTTTCCGTCGTTCAAGATGCCGTGGCGCTTCATCGGGTTTTGCCTGGTGGCGGGGCGGTTGCTAACCGTGGAGGTCAAGGCGGCCATTCAGCTTGAAATCGGCATCAATTTTACCGGCTCCTCGCTTTTTGCCGATAGCTGGGTGGTGCCGCCGGATTCCAATGGGGCCATTGGACCCGGTTATTTTGTGGAGTTCATTAACGGCAGATTTTCGGTCTATGACAAGCTGACGGGTATCAGAGTGCAGACGATGTCGGATGCGACCTTCTGGACCCAAGCTGGGGTGAACCTCGCCGGGTTGGACTTGTCGGACACCCGAATCATTTTTGACCCGTTGAGTCGGCGTTGGTTTGCCTCCCAGATTGATATAAATCGTGCGAATCTGACCAATAATCGATTCTTGCTGGCCATCTCCACGAGTCAGGATCCGGGCGGTTCTTGGAAAGCCGTGGCCTGGCAGGCTGATCCGGGCGGGAGTTTTGCGGATTTTCCCCGGCTGGGTGTGGATGCGAACGGGGTTTATCTGACGGGCAATCAATTTGATGCCAAGGAAAATTTTGCCGGCGTGCTCATCACCAGCATTCCCAAAGCCGATCTGTTGCTGGATACGCCTACCGCGGCCAATCGGACCTGCTCCGGCTTGCTGGCTTCTCCGGATTATGGTTTCAGTCTCGAACCGGCATTGAATTTCAATGCCACCAACGGCTCCGAGTCGGTTTTGGCGGTGGAAAGTGATGGAACAGATTTTCAATATCACTCCAATTTGAGGTTGTTCACGGTGAACGACGCCGGTACGTCGACGGCGAGTTTGAGCTCGATTTATAACGTAGCCGTGCCTCCGTATTTTGTGCCCTTCAATCCAGCCCAGCCGGACGGGTTGGTCACCTTGGATGACGGCGATCTGCGAATCGGCAGCTATGTGGCACAAATCGGGGATGACTTGTATGCCGTCCATGGGGTCGAAGAATATCCGCGGGCGGCAATCCGCTGGTATCGCATCGGGGCCAGCGACCATCTGTTGCGCGAAGCCGGCACCATCAGCGACCCCAATCTGGATCTCTTTTATCCCTCGCTGGCGGTGAACACGAACGGTTTCATTGTCATCGGCTTCAACGGCTGCAGCACCAACACTTTTGTGAGTGCTTATGCCGCGGCCGGCCGGACGATCAATGGCACGACGCGGTTCAGCGATAAAGTGCTCCTTCAGGCAGGGGCGGATAATTATGAACTGAGTGCGGGGGGCGACGTTCGCTGGGGAGATTACAGTACGACGACCGTCGATGCCGACAACCCCGGTCACTTCTGGACCATTCAGGAATACCCGTCATCGGCCAATGTCTGGTCTACCGCCATAACCGAAATGATAGTAACGGAGATTCCCCCCAAATTAGGACTTACAGTCAGCGGCGGTGTGTTGCAGTTGTCCTGGCCGACCAATGAAATCGGCTACCAACTGCAAGCAACCACAAACTTAGCTGCTCCCGCCGCGGCTTGGACGCTGGTGAGCAATGCGCTGGAGACCGTCAGCGACCAATATGTGGTCCCGGTCACCAATACCGCGGCACACCAGTTTTTCCGCCTCATCCGGTGAGCCAGGCGAAAGATATTTATAAATCCCGTTGAAGTTTTTTGAACTTTCACACCCGCGGAAATATTTTACACTGTCAGTATGAACGTTTTTGTCACCGGCGGCGCCGGTTATATCGGTTCGGTTTGCACAGAGGAGCTGCTCAATGCGGGGCATCAGGTCACAGTCTATGACAATCTCACGGAAGGCCACCGCTCGGCGGTGGATGCGCGCGCAAAATTCATCTTTGCCAAGCCGGAAGAGGAGGGGAACATTCTCGCCGCCGTCAAATCGGTGATGCCGGACGCCATTTTGCATTTTGCCGCATTCGCGCAGGTCGGCGAGTCCATGACGGATCCCAAGAAGTATTTCCATAACAATTTCGTCAACGCTCTCAAGCTCGCCGACGCCGCCGTGGAATGCGGCGTGAAGAAATTTGTCTTCAGTTCCACCTGCGCCACCTATGGCCCGCCGGACAAAATTCCGATGACGGAGGATTTGCCGCAGCGCCCGATCAGTCCCTACGGCGAATCCAAACTGATGTTTGAGAAGGCGCTGTTGTGGTATCAGCAGATTTACGGGCTGGAATTCATCGCATTCCGCTATTTCAATGCAGCCGGCGCGAGCGGGCAGTTCGGCGAACATCACCGCATCGAGACACATCTCATCCCGAACGTACTGTTTGTGGCGCAGGACAAGAAATCGCATGTGGAAATTTACGGCACGGATTATCCTACGCCGGACGGGACGTGCATCCGCGATTACATTCACATTAAGGATCTGGCACAGGCGCACATCCTCGGCCTGCAGCCGGGCAAAAGTGGATTCTTCAATCTCGGCAACGGCGACGGCTATTCGGTGAAGGAAGTCATCACGGCGTGTGAGCAGATCACCGGCAAAAAGATTCCGGTGATCGAAAAGCCGCGTCGCGCGGGTGACCCGCCCAAGCTCATCGCCGCCGCGAAAAAGGCTTACACAGTGCTTGGCTGGAAGCCGCAGTATCCCAAGCTGGAAGATATCGTGAAAACCGCCTGGGCGTGGCACCAGAAGCATCCGACCGGCTACGCGGACTAGATGTGGTTGATGCGCTTGCATTAGATGAGGCACTTGCGCTTATTAAGTCTTGTGCTATTTTCAAAACACTTTGCCACGTTTGAATAAAAGTTTTGCAAGGTGGTGCAGGCTGTCGCTCGGCAGCTTGCTGGCTGGCTGCGTTTTGCTACTGAACGCCATGGCCGCGTCGCCGGGACTGCATGAGTTGATTCATGCGGATTCGGGGCACGACGATCACGAGTGCGCGGTCACGCTGTTTGCGCACGGGCAGGCGGACTCGGTGACCGTGGACGTCTCGCCGGCGTTGGCAACGGTGGTCATTCAATTCTCTGCCGATTTTGATGTTTCCACGTTTGCCCCGGCCATTGAAAGTCTTCCCGCCGGGCGTGCTCCGCCGGTTTCGCTGCTTCATTCCTGAAAGTTCGCCGGTTTTCACCCGCCGGCTTTCGTCAGTTTATCAACTGAATTATTTAGGCGCCATGCCTTGGAGCATGGGTCCTTTAGAAGATAGTCAAAGGGTGCAGTCATCAAAAAATTACAAGTCGGCCGGTGGCACACCGTGCCAAAAAACATGAGCAGATTGAGAAATATGCAATTGAGTCAGATGGTTGGCAATTCGCCAGCATCGTGGCTTCTGACTTTCAGTGTGACCACCGCCGGTTTGCTGATGGCTGGTTGTGCAGTGGGGCCAGAATTTAAACGCCCAACAGTCCAGGCAGTCAGCGATTTCACCGACCATCCACTCGCGAACACCGTTGCCATCACAAACGTCTCCGGCGGGGAAGCCCAGCGCTTTGCCAAAGGGAATGACATCGCCGGTGACTGGTGGACGTTGTTTCATTCGAAGCCGCTCAATGAGTTGATTGAGCTCTCGCTGGCCAATAATCCCGATCTCAAGGCGGCGCAGGCGGCCTTGTCCGTAGCGCGGGAAAATGTGCTGGCGCAACGAGGGGTTTATTATCCGAGCGTTACGGCAAGTTTCTCAGGTAGCCGTCAGAAGCAATCCACATTAATCGCACCCACGCCCAACGCGAATATTTTTCAATACAATCTGTTCACTCCGCAGGTCAGCGTTTCATATTCACCCGATGTTTTCGGTTTGAACCGCCGAACCATGGAGTCGGTAAAAGCGCAGGAACAAGGCGTGCGTTTCCAAATGATCGCAGCCTATACCACGCTGACCGCGAATGTGGTGGTGACGGCGATCCAGGCGGGCGCCGTGCGGGCGCAGATTGATGCGACCAGGCGGCTGCTTGAGCTTAACTCCAACATGGTGGAAATCCTGCGCTACCAATATACGAAAGGTTATGCCGGCCGGCTCGACGTGGTGGCGCAAGAATCGGAGCTCGCGCAGGTCAACGCCATGCTGCCGCCGCTGCTCAAGCAAGCGGCGCAGCTACGCGACCTGCTGGCGGTTCTGGCGGGACGATTTCCCAATCAATCACCGCCGGATCCGTTTGATATCACGAGTTTGCAATTGCCGGAAGAAATTCCCGTAAGCCTGCCGTCGCAACTGGTGGCGCAACGGCCGGACGTGCTGCAAGCCGAAGCCAACCTACACGCCGCGAGCGCGCAGGTCGGCGTCGCCATCGCCAACCGGCTGCCGAACATCACGCTCACCGCCGATGCCGGCAGCACGGCGTTGTCCATTAACAAGATGTTCACGTCGGGCACGAGTTTCTGGGGGCTGGGCGCGGCGGCTGCTGCACCACTATTTCAAGGCGGCCAACTGTTGCATCAGGAGCGCGCGGCGAAGGCGGCGTTCATTCAGGCGGCGGAACAATATCGCAGCACGGTGCTGACTGCTTTTCAAAATGTGGCCGACACTTTGGCCGCGCTGGAACAGGACGCGGCGGGTTTGAAGGCGGCGGCCGCTGCCGCCGATGACGCCAAGGAAACACTGGATTTGTTGCAACGCCAATTGAAGGACGGCTATATCAGTTTTCTGACGTTGTTGAGCGCGGAACAAGCCTATCAGCAAGCCTGCATCAATCTGGTGCAGGCCCAGGCCAATCGTTATGCCGACACGGCAGCATTGTTCCAGGCGCTGGGCGGCGGCTGGTGGCATCGTGCGGATTTAACCAAGAATAAAAATGAATAATAAATTATTTTACGCAAAGCCGATGGTTGAGTGGCTCAAATCACTGCGGGCATTGGCCGTTATCGTCATGGCCTTGGCAACGCTCGTTTCGGTCACTGGTTGTTCGTCCAAAGTTGACAATAGAGCGCAAACTCCTCTCGTGACGGTCAGTAATGTGACCCTGTCTGCGGATCAGAGGCAGAAAATTCAAATGTACACCGTTGCACCGGCAAAATTTCACAAGATAACGGAAACCACCGGCACGGTGGATTTCGACAACGACCAGGCCACTAGCGTCCTCGCGCCTTTCGGCGGACCGGTTTCGCGGCTGCTGGTTAATCCCGGCGACAACGTAAAGACTGGCGACCCGCTGGCGGAGGTGGATTCGCCCGACTTCGCGACGGCCATCAGCGCGTATCGCAAGGCGCTCGCCACGGCCCAGACGCTGCGACGTGTGGCCGACATGGACAAGGATTTGATCCAGCATAACGGCGTGGCGCGACGCGAGGAGGAACAGGCGCAAACCGATGCCGCCAATGCCGAGGCCGATCGCGATGCCGCGCTGCAAACCCTCGTCTCGCTCAACCTCGATCCTCAGGTCATCAAGGATCTCCAGGCTGGGCGGCCGGTTTCGCGACCTGGCGGCAGAATCAATTCGCCCATCGCTGGCACGGTGGTGGAAAAACTGATCACGCCCGGAGAATTGCTGACGGCGGGCACCACGCCGTGTTTCACTGTCGCCGATCTTTCGCGCGTCTGGGTGATGACGCAGATTTTCGGTTCTGATCTGGCTTCAGTCAATGTTGGTGATCACGCCGAAGTCGTGAGCGGCATCGCGACCAATGGTTTTTCCGGAACTGTGGACAACATTTCGGCGCTGGTGAATCCCGACACCCGTGCAGTGCTCGTGCGCGTGGTTGTTGACAATCCCGGCGACTTTCTGAAAAAACAAATGTATGTCCGCGTGCGGATTCAGTCCCGGCAGGAGAGCGCCGGTCTGCTGGTGCCGGTCTCGGCGATTTTGCGTGACGATGTGAACCTGCCGTTTGTTTATGTTTTGCAGCCCGACGGCAGCTTTGCGCGGCGGCATGTGACTTTGGGTTATCGCACTGGCGACCAATACGACATTCCCGACGGGTTGCAAATCGGCGATCAGATTGTGATTGATGGGGGACTCTTTGTTCAATTCCTGCAAAACCAATGAGCGATTCACTGCCTAAAACTGAATCTGCGTCGCGAACGGCTTCGCTCATGAACCGGGTCGTTGACTCTTCGTTGCGGCAGCGCTTTCTCGTCGTTCTCATGACGCTCGTGCTCATCGGCGCTGGGTCGCGCTCGCTAGAGCGCCTGCCGGTGGACGCTTACCCTGATCTTTCGCCACCGATGGTTGAGATCATCACGCAATGGCCCGGCCACGCCGCTGAGGAAGTGGAACGGCTGATCACCGTACCCGTGGAAGTCGGAATGAACGGTGTTCCCAAGATGACCACCCAGCGATCCATTTCGCTCTACGGTTTGTCCGATGTCATCATGACTTATGCTGATGGCACGGACAATAACTTCGCCCGGCAGGAAGTTTACAACCGGCTATCCGGCCTAAGCCTGCCGACCGGCGTGACGCCTTCCGTGTCGCCGCTGTCCTCGCCGTCGGGACTGATTTATCGTTACGTGCTGCAAAGCTCCGACCGGTCACCGATGGAACTCAAGACGTTCGAGGATTGGATCATCGAGCCTGCTTACAAATCCATCGCCGGCGTGGCGGACGATTCCGGCTTCGGCGGCGGCACGATGCAATACCAGGTGTTGCTCGATCCTACCAAGATTGCCGGCGTCGGTTTGTCCGTGCTGCAAATCGAGAGTGCCTTGGCGGCGAACAATGGCAATGCCGGCGGCGGCTTCTATTCGCAGGGTGGACAATTCTATTATGTCCGCGGTCTCGGTCGCATGGAAACCTTGGAAGACATCGGCAATGTGGTTTTGGCCGTGCATAACGGCACGCCGGTTTTGTTGAAGGACGTCGGCCGTGTGGTCATCGGCATCGCCCCGCGCCTGGGCGAGTTCGGTTACGAGAAACAGGACGACGCCGTGGAGGGCGTGATCTTGCTGCGCACTGGCGAGAAAACTCAGGATGTCCTGAAACGCGTCGAGGCGAAGACCAAGGAACTCAACGATCAAATCTTGCCGAAGGATATCAAAGTGGTTCCGTTCTACGATCGCACGGATTTGATCAAGCTGACGACGAAGGTCGTGGAGCAAAATCTTTTGCGCGGGATGTTGCTGGTCATCGTGATCCTCATTTTTTTCCTATACGATTTTCGCGCGGGCTTGATTGTCGCCATCACCATCCCGTTGTCGCTGCTTTTTGCGTTTATCTGCCTTGATGTGCAAAAGGCGTCAGCCAACCTGCTGTCCATCGGTGCGATTGATTTTGGCATTCTGGTGGATGGCGCGGTGGTGATGGTGGAAAATATTTTTCGCCAGCTCGCCGCGCGCAAAGGGAACCGGATAAACGTCCTCGAAATCATAAAGGACGCGGCGGCGGAAGTGGATCGCCCGTTGTTTTACGCGGTCGCGGTGATCGTCGCCAGCTTCCTTCCGATTTACGTTCTGGCTGGGCCGTCCGGTACGCTATTCAAACCGATGGCGGATACGATGGTGTTCGCGCTGATCGGTTCCTTGATTGTCACACTGACGTTGTTACCAGTGCTATGCTCATGGTTCATGCGCAACGGCGTGCGCGAGCGCCGTAGCGTCGAGTTTGAAACCATCAAGTCGGTCTATATCAAGGGCCTAGATTGTTGTCTCGTCCATCCTTGGGGCACGACCTTCGCCTCAGCTCTGTTGTTGGCTGGTTCGTTGCTGCTCATCCCACGCATCGGCGCGGAGTTTATGCCCCAACTAGACGAAGGCGCGCTCTGGGTCCGTGCCACGATGCCCTACACGATTTCGTTCGACGAGTCGGCCAAGATCACGCCACAAATTCGGGCGGTGTTGAAATCTTTCCCCGAGGTCACCACGGTCGCCTCGGAACTCGGCCGGCCCGATGACGGCACGGACCCGACTGGTTTTTTCAACGTCGAGTTTTTCGTCGGACTTAAACCTTACTCGGAATGGAACGGCGCGTATCGCGCCAAAGCCAAATTGATTGAGGCCATCAACCAGAAACTCCAGCAGTTTCCGGGAATCATATTTAACTACACCCAACCGGCTGAGGACGCGGTGGACGAGGCGGAGTCCGGTTTGAAAAGTGCACTCGCCGTCAAAATATTTGGCTCCGATTTGGACACGCTTGAACAAAAGGGTAAAACCATCAAACAGATTTTGGAAAGGGTGCGCGGCATCAAAGATGTGACTTTGGTGAAAGAGCTTGGCCAACCCAGCCTGTCCATCAAGATCAACCGCGCCATGATCGCACGCTATGGGGTGAATGTCGCCGACATCAACGGCCTGATTACCACCGCCATCGGCGGTGACGTGGCGACGCAGGTGGTGCAACAGGAAAAACAGTTTGATCTAGTTGTGCGCCTTGAACGCGAATACCGCGACAATCCGGAGGAAATCGGCAACATCCTCGTGCCCACGCCCGGCGGCCAGCAGATTCCGCTGAAAGAATTCGCCGAGATACAAGTTGCGAACGGAGCCTCGTTTATTTATCGCCAGGACAATTCACGCTACATTGGCGTTCAGTTCTCAGTGGCCGGACGCGATCTCGCCGGGGCGGTGGAAGATGCGATTCAGCAAGTAAAAGAAAAAGTAAGCCTGCCGCAGGGCTACCGGACGGATTGGGGCGGCGAATACACAGAATATACGCAATCGCGAGCACAACTGAATGTCATTCTGCCATTGACTTTGTGCCTAATCTTTCTGCTGCTGTTTGCGCTCTACAGTAATTTGAAATTCCCGTTTATAACCGTGCTCGGCGTAGTGCTGTCCGCGCCGGTGGGTGGACTCGTGGCGCTTTGGATCACCGGCACGCCCTTTTCGGTTTCATCGGGCATCGGATTTCTCGCCTTGTTCGGCGTGTCGGTGCAGACGGCGGTCGTCTATATTTCCTATGTCAACGAACTGCGCCTCAGCGGCACCGGCCTCACCGAAGCCATCCGCGAAGGCGCGATCCTGCGGCTGCGTCCGATTATGATGACCGCGCTGGTGGCGGCATTTGGCTTGTTGCCGGCCGCGTTGGCCACGGGTGTCGGCACGGACACTCAGCGTCCTTTTGCGCTGGTCATTGTCAGCGGCCTGTTCACGCGACTTTTAATCAGCATTTTTCTGATGCCCGCACTTTACACACTCGTCGCGCGTCCGAACGACCGGCTGGAAGTTTGAATTCGTCAACAGCTTCAGCATCACGATGGTAAATCTTTTCCCGTCGTCGTCACGGTAAGTTTGCCGTGTTTGACGCCTTTGGCAGCGATGATTTCGTCGGCGATTTTACGGATGACGCTGGCCTTGCCGCGAACAATCAAGACTTCCAGACAATTGTGGTGATCCAGATGGACGTGGACGGTGGAGAGGATCGCGTCGTGGTGGTCGTGCTGAATGTCGGTGAGGCTTGCCTGCAAATGCGGCTTGTGATGGTCGTAGACCAGCGTGATGGTGCCGGCGATTTCGCCGGTGTCGGATTTCTGGCGGTGCTCGACCAGCTGGGCGCGAATCATGTCCGCGATGGCGAGGGAGCGGTTATCGTAGCCCTTTTCGTGCGTCATTTCATCCAGCTGATCCAGCAGCGCGGGCGGCAGCGAAACGCTGAACCGTGTGGCGGTTTCTTTTTTCATAAGTCTCCATTTTTTTTCTTTTCCCGAACCAGCACACGGCCGATCACGCAGGCGAGGCCGAACATGAGGAGCGTGCCGAAAGCTCCCGCAATGGCCGTGGCGATGCCCGTCGAGCTGATGCCGGGCAATTTGTAATCGGGAATCCAGATCTTGATGAGCGTGGCGGCGTGGCCGGCAAAGCCAAATTTCTCCGCCACCTTGTCCAGTCCGTCCGGCCAGGCGCAGGCGTAAGGCGAAACAAAAATCGCCAGTCCCAGCGCGATGACCAATCCGAACGCCAGGAATTCCAGCCCGGTGCCGCGATCGTCAGCGGGGGCAGCTTTGATTTCGAGCAAATCCGGCCGCGTCCGCGCAATCGCCAGAATTACCAGTGACGTGATCAGCCCTTCGCCGATGCCGATAAGAGCATGAATGCTGATCATTGCCGGGAAAACCACTTCGGTTGGCAGTGTGCCGGACAAGGCCAGTTCCCCGGCGCACGTCACCGATGCGAGCACGGTGGAAAGCCAGGCCGCAAAAAACACTGCCGTGATGCGCCCGCGCAAGCCCGGCAGAAATTTATGCACCAGCCGGTAAATCGCGCAGCCGACCATCGCGCCGATGAAGGACATGTTGAAGATGTTCGCGCCGAGCGCCAGCACGCCACCGTCGCTGAACAAGAGCGCCTGCACCGTCAGCACACATGCTATCACAATTGCCGCCGCGCCGGGGCCGAGCAGCACGCCCGCCAGCACCCCGCCAAGCAGATGGCCGGACGTGCCGCCGGCCACGGGGAAGTTCAACATCTGTGCCGCGAAGACAAACGCCGCGCCCAAGCCCATCAGCGGAATCTTGTTGCGCGGCAGGGTGCGGTTGACTTGGCGCGCGGCCACGGCGAGTCCGCCCGCCGAAAGCGCGCCGGTGAGGGCGAGCGTCTTGGCGTCGAGGAAACCGTCAGGAATGTGCATAAAATCTTGTCCTGCCAAAGGGCTTGTGTTAGGTGTTACTGTAAATCAAAACCGTAATACTTGAAATATTTCCGTCAAGCCCAAACGATTGATTCCGGCCGATGAGCACGCATCATTTCATGGAACATGGCCACGGCCACAGCGTGCTGCACCACGCGTCAGCGGCTTTGAAACTCACCGGGGCGCTGGCGCTGGTGCTAACGGTGGTGCTGCTGCCGCGTTCGCAAGTGACGGGCTTGCTGATGATCGCCGTCATCCTGGCCGGACTGCTCGCGGTCAGCGGAATTTCACTTTTGTTTCTGCTGAAGCGGATGCTGCTGCTGGAGCCGCTGGTGCTGGGCGTGGCGGGTTTAATGTTGTTTCAGCCGGGTGGCGCAAAAATCTTCGCGGTGGTGATGTTTAAGGCCAATCTGTGCCTGCTCACGACAGTGCTGCTGGCGAACACGACGCCGTTCACGGAGCTGGTGCGCGTGTTGCAACGGCTGCACATGCCGTGGCTGTTTGTCACCACGCTGACATTGATGCACCGATATCTGTTCGTACTGGCGGATGAACTGGAGCGGATGCGCCGCGCCCGCGCGAGTCGCACGTTCACGCGCGGCCGGCAGCTTCAATGGCAGACGCTTTCATCGGTAGTCGGTCAATTGTTTGTGCGCGCGTCGGAACGCGCGGAGCGAATCTACAACGCTATGTGTGCGCGCGGCTGGAAATGAAAATGAACGCGATTGAAATAACCGATCTGAAATACCGTTACCACGATGGCACTGAGGCGCTGCTCAGCATCAGTTTCCGCGTGCTGCCGGGCGAGTGCATCGCGCTACTTGGCCCGAACGGTTCTGGCAAATCCACCTTGCTGCTGCACCTGAACGGATTGTTGCCGGATAAAATCAACGGGGACGGCGCG
>Ga0208507_1000644_pt1 | contig 21632 bp, 17 predicted proteins | sample CryBogCBH12Aug01_FD_184626 | JGI IMG/M metagenome (GOLD analysis project Ga0208507, IMG submission 184626) | Freshwater microbial communities from Crystal Bog, Wisconsin, USA - CBH12Aug09.1 (SPAdes) (version 2) | ecosystem: Environmental > Aquatic > Freshwater > Lake | place: Crystal Bog... | reverse complement strand
GAGGCTTGAACCCCAACTCCAGCTTCGCCTGGATCATTGCTCGTTCCTCGCAACTCAGATGTGTGTAGTTGTTTCCCATGCATCCATTCTTTCTTAGGAATGTTGCACTTGGGAATTGAGCGCGCCAGCAATAAAAAACAGGGATTAAGGGGATATTCACCCCGATGGCGAGGACGGCTCCCTTGGCCTGATGTGCTTCCGCTACGACACAGGCGAAGGTACCTCGCAGAGACAGTTCCTGTCGTGGTACCTGGATGGTGTTCTGTTTCCGGTTCCTAGCCTCGTTTCGGTGCTGAGACCTTGCAGAAGTCAGGGCTACCTTCCCCGGCAAAGCGCGATGAACCTTATTATTTGGGCTCTATAGTAGGAACCTCCAGCCTCCAATGAAAGTCACATAAAAGGGTGTCGTCCCCAAGAAGAGTAAATAATAATTCTGGCAGACGTTCGGGAGATGGGAACTTCCCGGGAATTCCATTAGGAGAATCCTGCTTTGCCAACCCACCCGTAGAAGGATCAAGAGACCACCATTCAATTTCCGGGAAAACCACCATTGCTTGAATATCGTTTTGAAAAGCAACCTCTGGGTCCATTGGCCGTCCAGAGTCAGGGGCCAGTATTGGGAATAACTTACGGGCCTTTAATACTGCCTCTTGGGAACGAGTCGCAATCAGAAGAGTTCCGTCTTTTCTTGGTCGGCACCCTAAGATCACCTTTTCAAATGCCCAGTAGGCTGACAATGCCTTCTCGTCAATATCTTGTACGAGGGTTACTCTTCGTTGAAGTTTGCCTTGAGAATTAAAAAGAAAAACCCAACCTACCTGAGGGACCAAAATAGCGAATCCCCCTGGATACTGTACTAAGTGCTCTCTCGGGGCGTATGACATCTGAAAAAGAAATTTATACTTCCGATTAAAAAGAGGACTAGGAGAAATTGAAGAATTCCCATTGGGTGATCCTGCTATGGACGCAAGCGGTTCCTTCAAATCCAACCCCTCCAGGCTTTCGAGGGAAACCCACTTTTTGTTGGTATTGCTAACAATTGCCAGAGGGGAAGCAAGTCTATTTATTAAAAACGCTTCCATTTTCCCGAAAATAAAAATTCGGTTTTTTTCGAGTGGCACGAATTGGCTTACTGCTGGAAAATCAGGGGGGAAAATGCCCCAATTTTGCCAGGTTTTACCATCCTCGCTCTTAAGTATTTTTTGACCATCTTGACTGGAAACCAGGGACCATGAAGCTCCCTGGCCGAAAGTGCCATATACAGATCCTACAGGTAGGGCTACCTTTTGGATGGACTCCGACTTCGGCCCCTCAAAAGATAGTTCTTTTTCACCACACCTTACTGAAAACCCATCTGCCCATATTAATGGGAGAGAGAGCCGTTCAGAATTTGAAGTAGTCTGAGGAAATGGTTGCGCCACCAGAACTTGGCCCAACACAAAAAGCCAATAAATTAATTTTGTTCTTTTCATCATCTAGAGTCATCCCTCTACTGGTACGGTGAGGCGTCACGGGCCGTGATTAGAAGAGTAGAAACTTTATATTTTGCCAAGGACCCCTGAAGGCAAGCAACGGTACAGTCAACCCTGTTTGCGACCAAATCACAACTTCCGTCAGGCAACTCTAGCCATACAGAGCATTGGGAAACTTTGTTGACTGTCGTTCTATAGACCACCACCTTTCCCTGGGCGGTGTCCACTGAGCATTCTTCGCGGCTAGACAAAGGCTGACAATTCCCAGCAAAGACGTGACTCCCACCAGCCAAAAACAGCGAAATAACAAATATGATCCTTAATGTGTATGCAAGGGTGCGCAAGCTGAGAACAAAGTTCCTTGATGTGGCCATGGCATGCTCCTTGGGAAGTTGTGGTGAGGGAAACAGCCATGATTTTCTTGGCAATCAAGAGGTTTTTCAACAAGGTTGCATTTTGTCCAAAATAATTAGCACGGACAGATTCACCACGAAGACAGAAAGCCCACGAAGAAAAAGGCAGGATGCCTTCTCTTCCTTCGTGGTCTTTGTGGTCGATGTTATCGGCTAATCACTCGATCCGGTCCATGCGCCGCAGCTCGGGGACTCTCCAGGCGGTGCCGGCGACCACGAGCAGGGTCATGCAGCCGCCGAAGACCACGGAGGGGACCAGGCCCAGGAGCCGCGCGGCCACGCCGCTCTCGAAGGCCCCGATCTCGTTGCTGGACCCGATGAAGACCTGGACCACCGAGGTGACCCGCCCCAGCATGTCTCCGGGCGTCACCATCTGCAGCAGGGTGGAGCGGAGCACGACACTCACGTTGTCCACGGCGCCGCTGAGGGCCAGCAGAAGCAGGCTCAGCAGGAAGTTGCGGCTGAGGGCGAAGGCGACCATGGCCGCGCCGAAGCCGGCCACACAGAGCAGCAGGGTGCGCCCGGCCTTCCGCATGGGGGGCAGGTGGGCCATGGTGAGGCCCATGAGCACGGAGCCCACCGCGGGCGCGGCCCGCAGGGCGCCGAGCCCCTGGGGGCCGGTGTGCAGGATCTCCCGGGCGAAGACGGGCAGCACCGCCACGGCCCCGCCGAAGAGCACGGCGAAGAGGTCGAGGCTGATGGCCCCCAGCAGCAGGCCCTGGGCGAACACAAAGCGCAGGCCCTCGCCCAGGCTGGTGAAGACGGACCCGGCCCGCGGCTTCGAGGGGCGAGGCGCATACCGGATGAAGAGCAGACCCAGGAATCCGCCAGCGATGAGCGACATCACCAGGAAGTGCGCTGCCACCGGCCCCCGCCAGGCGTAGACCAGGCCGCCAATGGCCGGCCCGAGCACCATCCCCGTATGGAAGACCGAGACCCGCCAGGTGGAGCCATTGGCGTAGAGGGCCTTGGGCAGCAGGTCCGTGGCCAGGGCGGTGTTGGCGGGCCGGTGGAAGGCGCGCACGATGCCGGTGAGGAAGATGATCCCGTAGATGGGCCAGACCGCCCGGGCCATGGGGCCGGTCCGGAAGTGCCAGGTGAACCCCACGAGCAGGGCGGAACAGAGCGCCAGGCCCGCCGTGGTGGCCAGGCAGATGCGCAGGCGGTTGACCCGGTCCGCGGCGTACCCGCCGAAGAGGGCCAGGGACAGGAAGGGCAGCGCTTCGGAGAGGCCCACCAGGCCCAGGGCCAGGGGATCGCCGGTGCGCTCGTAGACCTGCCAGCCCACCACCACGCCCTGCATCTGCATGCCCAGCGTGGCCAGCCACAGCGAGGCGATGAACCAGCGGAAGCCGCTGAGCCTCAGCGCCGCGTAGGGATCGTGGGGGAGGAGGTCTGCTTCCACCCGGGACTACTCGTACCTCAGGGCATCAATGACATCCAGCTTGGCGGCCTTGAGTGCGGGCAGGAAGCCCGCCGCCACACCCACCAGGGCGGAGAAGCCGATGCCCAGGCCCACGGCCCAGGACTCGGTCACCGCGGGGACCTGGAACTTCTGGAGGATGAACACGGCCGAGTAGGCGAAGCCCACGCCGATGACGCCACCCAGCAGGGACAGCACGATGGCCTCGATAAGGAACTGCCAGAGGATGCTGTTCTGGGTGGCCCCCAGGGCGCGGCGGATGCCGATCTCCCGGGTCCGCTCGGTGACACTCACCAGCATGATGTTGGAGATGCCGATGCCCCCGACCACCAGGGAGATGCTGGCCGCCACGGCGAGGAGGGCCGTGAGGATGCCGGCCTGCTGGCTCTGCATCTGGACGATGTCGTCCTGCTTGCGGATCTGGAAGGGGTCGTCGTCCTTGGGGGCCACCTTCATGCGCTGCCGGAGGAGGGCCGTGACCTCCGTCTGGGCCTGCTCCGCCTTGCCGTCCTGGGCGCTCACCATGATGCGCTGGATCTTGTCGCGGCCCATGATCTTGCGCATCACCGTGGTGTAGGGGGCCACGATGAGGTCATCCTGGTCGCCGAACATGCCCGCGCCCTTCTTCTCGAGCACGCCCACGATCTGGAAGGGCAGCGGACCGACGCGGACGGTCAGGCCCACGGGATCCTCGCCGCCGGGGAAGAGGTTGTCCTTCACGGTCTGGCCGATGACGCAGACCTTGGCCAGGCCGCGCACCTCAGCATCCGTGAAGAAGCGGCCGCTCTCCACATCCCAGCCGCGGATGATGAGGAACTCGGGACCTGTTCCCTGCACCTGGGTCACGTAGTTGCTGCTCTGGTAGATGATCGGGCGGGTGGTCTGGACCTGCTGGGTGGCCGTCACGACGCTGCTCTGGGCCAGCTCCTGCTGGATCAGGGGGACATCCGTCTCCAGTAGGATGTCGGCGCTGCCCATGGCCATGGGGCCGAAGCGGTTCCCGCCGCTGCCCGGGAAGATGGTCAGCATGTTCGAGCCCATGTTCTGGATCAGGGCGATGGAGGCGCGCTTGGAACCCTCACCGATGCCGATCATGGCGATGACCGCGCCCACGCCCACGATGATCCCGAGCATGGTCAGGAAGGCGCGCATCTTGTTTCGCGTGATGGCAAACAGGGCGAGCTTGAGGAATTCCAGGAAGGCCACGGCTCACACCCTCCCGGCTACCGGCGTCCGCCGGCGGCGGGAGCGCCACCCAGCGGAGCCGGGCTGGAGCCGTTGGCCTGCTTGGCGGTTTCCACGCCGGTCAGCACCTGCATCCCCTCCTGGAGGCCCTCTCCGGTGATCTCGGTGAACTGGCCGTCGGTGATCCCGGCCTTGACCACGATGGCCTTGGGCTTGCCGTTCTCGAGGACCCAGACGCGGTCCTCGCGGCGCACCACGGTGCCACCCTTGCTGCCGGTCCCGCCCTGGCCGGCGGGCCGCTGGCCGCCGCCGAACATCATGGGCTGGCCCAGCTTGGGCCCGTCAGCCTTCTTCTCGTCCTTGATGAAGGCGGCGGGGTTGAAGCGCAGTGCTGAGTTGGGCACCCGCAGGACGTCCCGGCGCTGGTTGGTGATGATGGTGACGTTGGCGGTCATGCCGGGCCGCAGGGCCAGGGACCCGGTGAACTTGGGCCCGCCCAGCAGGCTCGCGCCGCCGGGGGTGCGGGCCAGGGCCATGCGATCGCCCTGGGGGGCGGCAACGATCACCGCCGGGATCTTGCGCCCACCGCCCTGATGCGCTGCTCCTTGAGGGGTGCCACCCTGGGCTCCGCCGGCCTGGCGCTCCTTGAAGCGCTTCAGGAAGTCCTCCTTGGTGACCCCCTGGGCCACCATGCGGTCCTTCATGCGCTCCCAGGCCTTCTCGGGATCCGGCGCGGCGCCATCGGCTCCGCCGGCACCCCGGCCGCTGGCGGCCTCGGGCTTGCCATGCCCCCCCTTGGGAGCTCCGGCAGCCTCGGCGGGCCGGGCGGCTTCGCCTTCTGCGCTGGGCAGGGGCTCGTTGGCGACGATGATCTCCACCACGTAGGTCACCACGTTGGAGGTGGTCACGGGCTCCTGGCGGACCAGGCTCACCGTGGCCACGAACTGCTTGTCCGGGAGGCTGTCCACCGTGAACATGGCGCGCTGGCCGACCTTCACGTCGTCGATATCGGACTCGCCGATGGAGACCTGCACCTTCATCTGGGACAGGTCCCGGGCGATCTGGAAGAGGTTGGGGGTGCTGAAGCTGGCGGCCACGGTCTGGCCCACGTCCGCGAGGCGGGAGATGACCACGCCGTCCACGGGGGCGGTGATGTCGCAGTAGCCCCGGTTCGCCTTCGCGCGGTCCACGGTGGCCTGGGCGGAGTCGAGGTTGCCCTTGGCGTTCTTCAGGGCCGTCTCCTTGGTCTCAAGATCCTGGTCCGCCAGCAGCTTCTCGGCGGCGAGGCGCTTGCTGCGCTGGTAGTCCGCCTTGGCGAAGTCGTAGGAGGCCTGGGCCCGCAGCAGGCTGGCCTGGGCGTCCTGGAGCTGGGTGTCCCAGACCGTGGAGTCGATCTGGGCGATGAGCTGGTCCTTCTTGACGATGCTGTTGTAGTCCACGTAGAGGGCAGAGATCACGCCGGACACCTGGGTGCCCACGGCCACCTGCACCACCGGATTCACCGCTCCCGTCGCGTTGATGCGCTGGGTGATGTTGCCCCGGTCCACCTTGGCCTGCCGCCACTTGATCTCTTCCTTGGGGCGAGTGAGGTAGTAGGCGCTGCCGCCTGCCACAACCGCAACGCCGATGCCAATGCCGATCCAGGTGTTCCGCTTCATGGTGCCGCACTCCGCATGTCAAGGGGCCGGGGGGTGCCCAGCCTTCAAGCTTCGCATAACGATGTATAGACCACTAGGTCATGAATTGGGTTTAACGCGAATTCAGGTCTCAGCGGATCAGCCCCAGGGCATCCACCAGGGCGCGGCGGGCGAACCCGTCGGCCAGGAAGGCCTGGAGGAAGCCGCCGGCCATGACGATGGCCGCGCAGACCAGCACGCTCGCCCCGGCCAGGGGGGCATGGACGGCGGGCCGGTCCGAGGCCAGGCGCTCGGCCTCGGCGCCCGGGGCCTGAAGGAACAGGGCCACCAGGAAGCGCAGGTAGTAGTAGGCGCTCACCAGGCTCGCCAGCACGCCGAGGATGGCCATCCCAACGTGGCCCGTGGCCACCAGCTCGCGGAAGATCATGTACTTGCCATAGAAGCCGCCCATGGGCGGGATGCCCGCCAGGCTGAGCATGATGATGGCGGCCGAGAGGCCCATGGCCGGGCGCTTCCACCCCAGGCCCCGCAGGTCGTCGAAGGTGGTCTGCTCGCCCACGAGGCCGAAGGCCGTCAGCAGGCCGAAGGCGCCCATGTTCATGGCCAGGTAGATCACCAGGTAGAAGAGCACGCCATTGAAGGCGGCGGGCGTGCCCGCCACGAAGCCGAGCATGAGGTAGCCGGCGTGGCTGATGCTGGAGTAGGCCAGCATGCGCTTCACGTTGGTCTGGACCAGGGCCGTGAGGTTGCCGAGCACCAGGGTGGCCACGGCGAGCACGGCGAGGACGGCCTGCATCTTCACCCCCACGGCGCCCAGGGGCTGGAGGCTGACCGGGAAGATCCGGAGCAGGGCGATGAAGGCGACCCCCTTGGTGGCCACGGACATGAAGCCGGCGATGGGATGGGGCGAAGCCTCGTAGGCATCCGGTGTCCACTGGTGGAACGGAACGGCCGAGACCTTGAACAGGAAGCCCAGCAGCAGCAGGGCGGCCCCCACGAGCACCAGGGGATCCGCGCCCAGGCCCTGGGCCTTGAGGAGGGGAGCCACCACGGCCAGATCCAGGGAGCCGCTGATGCCATAGAGCAGGACGCCGCCCATGAGGAAGCAGCTGGAGGCGACGGCGCCGGTGAGGAAGTACTTCATGCCGCCTTCGGCGCTCTCGGAGCGGGCCCGCACGGTGCCGACCAGGGCGTAGAGCGGGATGCTGAACAGCTCGAGGCCCAGGAACAGGGCGACGAAGTGGGTGGTGGCGGAGAAGAGCATCATCCCGGAGGCGGAGAGGAGCAGCAGGGCCAGGGTCTCGCCCTTGACCCAGCCTTCCTGGTGGAAGTGGTCCCAGCCCTGGAGGATGGTCAGGGCGGTGGCCACCATGACGAAGATGCCGGTGAACTGGGCCAGACGGTCCATGTGCAACTGGTGGAAGCTCGGCTGCATGCCGGTGGTCCAGAGGTCGGTCAGGTACCAGAAGGTGGCGGCCACGGCCAGCAGGGCCGTGCCGTACATGGCGGCGCGGATCCACTTGGTGGTGGCCTGGTCCTTGTCCATGGACATGAGGGCCACAAGGCAGGCCCCGATGGCCGGGTAGAGCAGCGGCAGCAGGGCCGCCCACTGGCTGGGGGTGAGGTTCATCGGTGCACCTCATGGGCGGCGGGTTCGGCGGCATGGCCTTCGTGCCCCGCACCCTCATGGGCGGCGGGGGCCTCATGCACGGCGGGCTTCAGCACGAAGGTGCGCACCGGGGGGGCGTTGGCCTCCCGGAGCAGGTTGGCCACGGGCGCCTCGCTGACGGCCACGAAGGTCCGGGGATGGATGCCCATCCAGAGGATCAGGACCACCAGGGGCAGCAGGACCGCCACCTCCCGGGCATTCAGGTCGCTGTGGAGGTGGTGGGTGCCGCTGTCCTCGTCCTTGTTCTCGGGGCCCCAGAAGACCCGCTTGAACATCCACAGCATGTAGACCGCGCCCAGCAGCACGCCGGAGGTGGCCAGGGAGGCGTAGAGGCGACCCCAGCTGAAGCCCGAAAGGAAGGCGCCGTTGAGGATCCAGAACTCCCCCACGAACCCGTTGGTGAGGGGCAGGCCGATGGAGCTGAGCGTCACGATGAGGAAGAAGGCCGTGAACACGGGCATCTTCACGGCCACGCCACCGAAGTCCGCGATCTGACGGGTGTGGGCCCGGTCGTAGACCATGCCCACCAGGAGGAAGAGCGCGCCGGTGCTGATGCCGTGGTTCAGCATCTGGAGCATGGCGCCCTGGGTGCCGATGACCGTGAACGAGGCCAGTCCCAGCATCACGAAGCCCATGTGGCTGACGGAGGAGTAGGCCACCAGCTTCTTGATGTCGCGCTGGACCATGGCCACCAGGGCCCCGTAGACAATGGCGATGACGCTGAGGAGCGCCAGGGGCTTGGCATAGTGCATGGCCGCCGCCGGGAACATGGGGATGGCGAAGCGGATGTAGCCGTATCCGCCCAGCTTCAGCAGCACGCCGGCGAGGATGACCGAGCCCGCCGTGGGCGCCTGGACGTGGGCGTCCGGCAGCCAGGTGTGCAGGGGGAAGAGCGGCACCTTGATGGCGAAGGCCACGGCGAAGGCGATGAAGAGCCAGCACTGGACGCTGAAGGGCAACGTGGAGGCGGCCTGACCCATGAGGATGGGGTTGAAGCCGCCGGCCTTGTTGGCCAGGTAGAGGAGGGCCACCAGCCAGAGCAGCGAGCCGCTCAGGGTGTAGAGGAAGAACTTGTTGGCGGCATAGCGCCGTTCGTCGCCGCCCCAGACCCCGATCATGAAATACATCGGGATGAGCATGGCTTCCCAGAACAGGTAGAAGAAGAACAGGTCCTGGGCCATGAGGGCGCCCAGCATCCCTGTCTCCAGCAGCAGGAACAGGGCCGCGAAGGTGCCGATGCGGTCCTTGAGGCTGTTCCAGGTGCCCAGCATGGTGAGCGGAACGAGGAAGGTGGTCAGCAGCACCAGCCAGAGGTTCAGGCCGTCCACGGCCAGGTGGTAGTCCACCGGGAGACCCACCAGGGTGAACCAGGGGGCCCGCTCCACGAAGATCGCGGCGCCGGTGCTGCCGTGGCCCAGCAGCCAGGCGAGGCTCAGGGCGAAGACCGCCACGGCCCCCATGAACCCGAGCAGGCGGGAGAGGCGTCCGAGCGAGTGGGGCAGCGCCATGATCACGAAGCCCAGAAGCGTCGGCGCGAAGACCAGGAAGGTGAGGGGATGGGAGTTCAGCCAGGTCATCGCCCCACCTACTTCAGGAAGACATAGAGGAGGACCGCGGCTCCCAGGGCCATGCTGAGCGCGTAGTTGCGCACCCGGCCGGTCTGGAAGAGGGCGGTGAAGTCCCCGAAGACCCGGGCCAACGCGCCCGGCAGGTTCACCCCCACGCCGTCGATGATGATCACGTCGAAGAGCTTCCAGAGCACGTTGCCGAACCAGCGGATGGGCCGGAGCAGGTAGAGCTCCACGCCCTCATCCACGTAGTACTTGTTCAGCAGCAGGTCATGGAGGAAGGGATGCCGTTCGGCGAAGGCGAGCTCGGCGGCGGGACCATTCCTGTAGGTGGACCAGCCCAGGAAGCCCATGACCAGGCCCAGGCCCGTGGAGATGCAGGCCAGCAACACCGCGGGACCCGCGTGGTGACCGTGCGCGCCGTGGAGCTGGCCGAAGGTGAGAGCCGGCTTCAGCCACTCGCCGATGGCGAAGGTGCCGCCGAAGGCCTCGGGAATGCCCCAGACGCCCCAGCAGAGGGAACCCACCGCCAGCACCATGAGGGGCACCGTCATGCTCAGGGGGCTCTCGTGGGCGTGGTCGTAGGCGTGGTGGTCCCTGGGCTCGCCCCAGAAGGTGAGGGCCATGAGCCGCCACATGTAGAAGCTGGTGCAGCAGGCGCCGATGACGCCGACCACCCAGAGGGCCGGCGACTTCAAGAAGGCCAGGTAGAGGATCTCGTCCTTGCTGAAGAAGCCGCTGGTGCCGGGGAAGCCCATGATGGCCAGGGTGCCGATGAACATGGTGACGAAGGTGATCTTGGTCTTGGCCTTGAGGCCGCCCATCTTGAAGAGGTCCTGCTCGTGGTGCATGGCGTGGATCACGCTGCCGGCCCCGAGGAAGAGGAGGGCCTTGAACCAGGCGTGGGTGAAGACGTGGAAGAAGCCCGCGGCGAAGCCCGAGGCGCCCAGGCCCAAGAACATGTAGCCCAGCTGGGAGACCGTGGAGTAGGCCAGCACCTTCTTGATGTCGCGCTGGACCAGGCCGATGGTGGCCGCGAAGAGCGCCGTGGCGGCGCCCACCCAGGCGACGACGTCCATGGTGATGGGGGCGAGGCTGAACACCGGCGCCAGGCGGCAGATCATGTAGATGCCGCTGGTGACCATGGTGGCCGCATGGATGAGGGCGCTGACGGGGGTCGGACCCGCCATGGCGTCCGGCAGCCAGAGGTAGAGGGGCAGCTGGGCGCTCTTGCCCGTGGCGCCCACGAAGAGCATCAGGGTCGCGAAGGTCAGGACGCCGAAGCCCACTTCCGGGGCCAGGTGCCCGGCCTGGGTCAGGATGTCCGAGACCGTCAGGGTGCCGAAGGCCGCGAAGAGCACCATCATGCCGATGGACACGCCCAGGTCGCCCACGCGGTTGGTGAGGAAGGCCTTGAGGCCGGCGTCCGGGGCGAAGTCCGTCTCGAAGAAGTAGCCGATGAGCAGGTAGGAGCAGAGGCCCACGCCCTCCCAGCCCACGAACATCAGCACCAGGCTCGAGCCCAGCACCAGGGTGAGCATGAAGAAGACGAAGAGGTTGAGGTAGCTGAAGAACCGCGCGTAGCCCTCGTCCTCGTGCATGTAGCCCACGGAGTAGAGGTGGATGAGGAAGCCGATGCCCGTGACCACCAGCATCATGGTGCCGCTCAGGGGATCAATCACCATGCCGAAGGGCACGCTGAGGGAGCCCGTGGCCATCCACTCGCCGTAGTTCAGGACGAGGCGGTGGTCGCCGGTGGCCTTCATGGCCAGGAAGGCGGAGGCGGCCAGCAGCAGGGAGCCGAAGACGACGCCCAGGCCGACGAAGGTGACGGCGCCCTTGCCCGCGCGCTTGCCCAGCAGGCCGTTGAAGGCCGCGCCCACCAGGGGGAGGATCGGAATGAGCCAGTAGTACTTGTTCATCGCATCCTCACTGCTTCAGGCTCGCGGCCCGGTCCGAGTCGGTGGTGCCGCGATGGCGGTAGAGGCCGATGACCAGCGCCAGGCCGATGGCCGCCTCGCAGGCGGCCACGGCGATGATGAAGAGGTAGAACACCGTGGCCTGGGCGTCCCCGCCGCGGTAGCGGGCGAAGGCCAGCAGGGCCACGTTGGCGGCGTTGAGCATCAGCTCCACGCCCATGAACTGCATGAGCAGGGTGCGCCGGAGCAGCACCGTGGCCAGGCCGATGGCGAACAGGAGAAGGGCCACCACCAGGAATCCCTGGAGGCCGCCGTTGAGGATCGCATCCATGCCGGTCATCGGGGGCTCCTCACAGGTTCCGCTTGGTCAGCGCGACGGCGCCGATCATGGCCGCCAGCAGCAGGAGACCCGCCACTTCGAAGCCCAGCAGGTGCTCGGCGAAGAGGGTCGTGCCCACCTGCTGGAGCGTCATGGCCCCGGGCATCGGCTGCCCCTTCACCGCCAGGGTCTTGAGGCCGGCGGAGCTCAGGACCAGCTTCACGGCACCGAGCGCCAGGACCGCCACCAGGACCACGGAGACCCAGCGCTGCACCGGGCGGGCGGTCTGGGCGGTCTCCTCCTCGTGGCTGTTGAGCATCATGATCACGAACAGCACCAGCACCATGATGGCGCCGCTGTAGACGATGATCTGGAGCGCCGCGGCCACGGGGTTGGCCAGCAGCAGGAAGAGGCCCGCGACGCCGAAGAAGGTGGCCACCATGCAGAGGCCGGCCACGATGACGTTCTTCTGCAGCAGCATGCCCAGGGCGCCGAGGAGCGTGACGAAGGCGAAGGTGATGAACATGGCCTCTCCTTACAGCGCGATCGTGCGGCGGGGCACGGAGGGGGTGGGATCCTGGCTGATCTGCTCCTTGCCGTCGGCCTCGGCATAGGTGTTCATGAGGTTCCACTTGCCGTACTGCATGGAGAGCCGGTCGTAGGCTGCCAGCTCATAGTCCTTGCGGAGCCAGATGGCGTCCTTGGGGCAGGCCTCCTCGCACATGCCGCAGCAGATGCAGCGCAGCATGTCGATAGAGAACTTGGCCGGCCGCTTCTCCTGGAGGCCCTGGGTCAGGTTCAGGTCGCTGAACTCCTCGGCCTCGATGCTGATGCAGCGGGCGGGGCAGGCCTCCTGGCACATGAAGCAGGCCACGCACTTGATGGCGCCGTTCTCGAAGCGCTTCAGCTCGTGGAGCCCGCGGTAGCCGTCGGGGATCTCGCGCTTCATGTCCGGGTACTGGACCGTGTAGCGCTTGGCGGTGCTGGTGAAGAGGTTGCGGATGAAGTGATCGAAAGTGATCGCCATGCCCTTGAGGACGGGCCAGACATAGGTCCGGTCCAGCCAGGTCATTTCCACTTTCTTGACGATGACGCCCATGGCCCCCTCCTCAGTGTCCCTGGCTCATGCGCCAGGCGTGGAAGACGAGATTGACCATCGACATCGGCAGCATCACTTTCCAGCCCATGTGCATCAGCTGGTCGTAGCGGAAGCGCGGGAGCGTCCACCGGATCCAGACGAAGACCCAGGCGAAGAACAGCATCTTCACGAGGAAGCTGGCCACGGACAGCATCACCGGGGGATCCGCCATGAAGGGCACCTGCCAGCCGCCGAAGTAGAGCGTGGCGATGAGGGCCGAGGCGGTCATGAGGTGGGAGTACTCGGCCAGCGCCAGCAGGCTGAACTTCATGCTGCCGTATTCGGTGTTGAAGCCCGCCACGATCTCGCTCTCACCCTCGGCGAAGTCGAAGGGCAGGCGGTTCGTCTCGGCGAACATGCAGGTGAAGAAGACCAGGAAGCCCAGGGGCTGCCGGACCACGTACCAGGTCCAGGGCTGATGTCCCTGCGCCTTGATCACCTCGGCGGGGTCATAGCCGCCGGTGACCATGAAGATGGCGACCACGGCCATGCTGATGCCGATCTCGTAGCTGACCATGGTGGCGGAAGCCCGCATGCCGCCGAGGATCGACCACTTGTTGTTGCTGGACCAGGCGGCCACCAGCACGCCGTAGACCGCCAGGCCGCCGATGGCCAGGGGGTAGAGCAGGCCCATGCCGTTGCCGGGATCCAGCACGGAGAGGTGGTAGGTCTGGCCGTCGCAGACGAAGCTCTTGCCGAAGGGGATGATGGCGAAGCCCATGAGGGCCGGCACGAAGGCGAGGAAGGGCGCCAGCCAGAAGAGACCCTTGTTGGCCTCCGTCGGGACCAGGTCCTCCTTGAAGAAAAACTTGATGCCGTCCGCCAGGAGCTGGGACAGGCCGAGAATGGGCCAGCGGCCGAAGAGCTTGGCCCGGTTGGGGCCGATGCGGTCCTGGATCATGGCCGATCCCCGGCGTTCCACCCAGGTCCAGACCGAGGCCAGGAGGAAGACGCTGAGGAAGACGATGAGGACCTTCCCGACCATCCAGGTGATGGCAGGCGTGGTGTGCAGCAGGCTCGCAAGCTTGTCCATGGGCGGCTTCCCGGCAGGGCCACCCGCGGGGAGACCCAACCCATCGAGCCTATCAGACCGACGCCGTTCCGGACATGGAGGGAAACAACCGGGGGGGTCGCGATGCGACCTGGGTCACAGCAGAGGCCAGAGCTCGCGCTTTGGCCTGGAAGGTAAAAACAGACCCTGACTCACCGCGCAGCGCAGCCGCGCTCACAAGGAATCGTGGGCGCAGCCCGCGATTCCTTCACCCGCGATTCCTTAGCCCTTGGCCTCGATCTTCGTCCACGAATCCTTCAGGCCCACGGTCCGGTTGAACACGGGGGCCCCGGGGCGGCTGTCGGCATCCACGGCGAAGTAGCCCGTCCGCTCAAACTGGAAGCGCTCGCCGGGCTGGGCCGCGCCCAGGCTGGGCTCGAGCCGGGCCCCGACCAGGGTCTCGAGGCTTCCCGGGTTCAGGAGGGTCTTCCAGTCCTGGCCCTCGGGCACATCCATGGGGTCTTCCTGGCTGAAGAGGGGCTCGTAGAGGCGGACCTCGGCCGGGATGGCATGGGCCGCGCTGACCCAGTGGAGGGTGCCCTTCACCTTGCGGCCGTCCGGCGCGTTGCCACCCCGGCTGGCGGGGTCCCACTCGCAGCGGAGCTCCACCACGGTCCCGGCGACGTCCTTGAGGACCTCCTTGCAGGTAACCAGGCAGGCCCCCCGCAGACGCACCTCGGCGCCCGGCGCCAGGCGGAACCACTTCTTGGGGGCCTCCTCGCGGAAGTCGTCCTGGTCGATGTAAAGCTCCCGGGTGAAGGGCATGGTCCGGGTCCCCATGGCGGTGTCCTCGGGGTGGTTGGGCAGCTCGACCTCGAAGGCCTCGTTGTCGCCCATGTTGGTGATGACCACCTTCAGGGGGCGCAGCACAGCCATGCGGCGGGGAGCCCGCTTCTCCAGGTCCTCCCGGATGCAGAACTCCAGCAGGCCCACGTCCGCCACCATGTCCCGCTTAGCCACGCCCACCCGCTCGGCGAAGGCCCGCACGGCCTCGGGGGTGTAGCCCCGGCGCCGGAGGCCGCAGATCGTGGGCATGCGGGGATCGTCCCAGCCCCGCACGATGCCGTCCTGCACCAGCTGCAGCAGGCGGCGCTTGCTCATGACGGTGTAGGTGAGGTTGAGCCGGGCGAACTCGATCTGGCGCGGCAGGGGGCGCTGGAAGAACTTCCCGTCCACGTCCTGCTCCAGGAACCAGTCGTAGAGCGGGCGGTGGTCCTCGAACTCGAGGGTGCAGATGGAGTGGGTGATGGTCTCGAGGGCATCGGACACGCCGTGGGCGTAGTCGTACATCGGGTAGAGGCACCAGGCGTCGCCCGTGCGGTGGTGGTGGGCCCGGCGGATGCGGTACATGAGCGGATCGCGCAGGTTCATGTTGCCGCTGGCCATGTCGATCTTCGCCCGCAGGACCTTGGCGCCATCCGGGAACTCCCCGGCCTTCATGCGGCGGAAGAGGTCGAGGCTCTCTTCCGGGCTCCGGTCCCGGAAAGGGCTGGGCCGGCCCGGCACGTGGAAGTTGCCCCGGTACTCCCGGATCTCGGCTTCCGACAGGTCGCAGACATAGGCCTTGCCCTGCCCGATGAGGTATTCCGCGTAGTCGTACATGAAGGGGAAGTAGTCCGAGGCGTAGTACTCGCCCTTCCAGTCGAAGCCCAGCCACTGCACGTCCTCGCGGATGGAGTCGACGTATTCCACGTCCTCCTTGACCGGATTCGTGTCATCGAAGCGCAGGTTGGTGGCGCCACCGTAGGCCTTGGCCAGGCCGAAGTTCAGGCAGATGCTCTTGGCGTGGCCGATGTGCAGGTAGCCGTTGGGCTCCGGGGGGAAGCGCGTGAGCACCCGCCCTCCGTGCTTGCCGGAGAGGCGGTCCGCCTCCACGATCTCCTCGATGAAGTGGAGGCTGCGAGCTTCTGTGGGTTCATTCGACATGATCTGATCCGTTCTTTATCACGATAGCGGCTCCCTGCCCTGCTCCGGCAGACTCATCCCAGCCCGGCCGCGACCTGGGTGGCGCGCTCGATGCCGCGGGCGACGACGGAGCGGATGCGGCCGTCCTCCAGGACCATCAGGCCGGCGATGGTGCAGCCGGCGGGGGTGGTGACCTCGTCCTTCAGGGCGGCGGGGTGGCGGCCGGTCTCCAGCACCATGGCGGCGGCCCCCAGGGTCATCTGGGCGGCCAGCTCCACGGCCACGGCCCGGGGCAGGCCGCACTGCACGCCGCCCTCGGCCAGGGACTCGAGGATGACGAACATGAAGGCGGGGCCGCTGGCGCTGAGGCCCGTGACCGCGTCCATGTGCTTCTCGTCCAGGTCCAGGACCCGGCCCAGGGGCTCGAAGAGGGTGCGGGCCTGGGCCAGCTGGGCCTCGGTGACGCCCTGCCCGGCGGCCAGCACAGTCATGCCGCGCCGGATGGAGCAGGGGGTGTTGGGCATGGCCCGGATCAGTGGGGTCCCCGCCGGCGTGTGCTCCGCCAGGAAGGCCAGCGTCACACCGGCGGCGATGGACACCACCAGGGGACGGTGGTCCAGGGCGCCGGCCGCGGTCAGCCCGGCCAGCAGGCCCTTGAGCTCCCGGGGCTTGACGCAGAGCAGCAGCACCTCGGCGGTCTTGGCGGCGGCTTCGACTTCACTGGAGAGCTGGATGCCGAGGGCCCCGGCCCGGGCCCTGCCGGCCGCGGGGTGCAGGTCGGCGGCCTGGATGTGGTCCGCGGGATAGCCCGAGGCCTCCACTAGACCGGCGCTGATGGCCTGGCCCATGGTGCCGAAGCCGAGGATGGCGAGCTTGGGGTGTTGGCTCATGGGGGCTCCTTGATCACTGGTCGCGGCTCCGGCCGAGGGTCCACCAGTCGCAGTCGGCGAGCTCGGACACGACGAAGCCCTGGCGGAGCTCGGAGATCAGCTGGAACTGGGTGTAGGCGGGAGTGTGAAAGCCCGTGGTGACCTCGCCAGGCCCCGAGCGCACGCCGAAGTAGAAGTCCATGTGCTCCAGCCCCAGCCGGTGGAGGGTCTCCTGGAGGGCCGCCCGGTGGTCCATGCCCTCGGGGATGCCCTGGATCACCTGCACCGTGTCGCCGGCCATGAGGGTCGGCGCGTAGGCCGCCGTGCCGTGGTCCTCCAGGACCGCCAGGGTGATCTGGGTGAATTCGTTCAGGTTCATCAGAGCCACCGTTCCAGGCGCGCCGCGACCTCGTCCTGGCCCACGAGCATGAGCGTGTCGTAGATGCCGGGGCTCACGGGCTTCCCGCAGAGGGCCACGCGGAGGGCCTGGGCCAGATCCTTGGTCTTGAGTCCGTGCCGCTCGAGGATGGCCGCGAAGGCCGCCTCGAGTCCCTCGTGGCTGTAGTCCGTGAGGTCGCGGACCTCCCGCAGGGCGCCCTGGACGGCGGGCACCAGGAACTTCTCCACGGCCTTCTCGTCGAAGCTGGCGGGCCGCTCGAAGGCGAAGCGCAGGGCCTCGGCCATGTCGGTGAGCGCCTTGCCCTTCTGGGTGGCCTGGATGGCCTGGGCCCGCCAGGCCTCCGGCTTCTCGGCCCAGACGGCGGGCAGGAAGGGCCGCAGGTGCGGCTCCAGCTCCTGCCAGGTGGACCGCTGGATGAGCTTCTGGTTGATCCACTGCAGCTTGTCCATGTCGAAGCGGGCCGCGCTCTTCTGGCAGTCCGCCAGGTCGAAGAGCTGGATCATCTGCGCGTCCGTGAGCAGCTCCTCCTCGGCGCTCTCCACGGCCTTGCCGTCGATCTTGGGGGTCCAGGAGAGCCGTGCCAGGGCCAGCCGCACTGCGGAGGGCAGCAGGCCCATGGCCTGGTACTCGGTGATGCTGGTGGCCCCGTGGCGCTTGCTGAGCTTGGCGCCGTCCGCGCCCAGGATCATGGGCACGTGGGCGAAGGCCGGCAGGTCGTAGCCGAAGGCCTCGAACAGCGGGATCTGCTTGGGGGTGTTGTTCAGGTGGTCGTCGCCGCGGATGACGTGGGTCACCGCCATGTGGGTGTCGTCCACCACCACGCAGAAGTTGTAGGTGGGCACGCCGATGACGCCCGGGCCCTCGCCGGTGCGGGCGATGATCCAGTCATCCAGGCTGTCGGCGGGAAAGCGGGTCTCGCCCTTGATGAGGTCCGCCACCACGATGTCGCCGCTCGCGGGCATGCGGAAGCGCACCGCCGCGGGCTGGCTGGCGTCGTGGTGCGCATCGGCGCAGCCCTTGCCGGCGTCGAGGCCCCGGTTGTACTGGAAGACCTTGCCGGCGGCCTCCACGGCCTTGCGGCGGACATCCAGGGACTCCCGGTCGCAGCGGCAGCGGTAGGCCAGGCCCTTGTCCAGCAGCTCCTGGATCTTGGTGCGGTAGAGGTCCATGCGCTGCATCTGGCGGTAGGGACCGTGGGGCCCGGTCCAGGCGCCGGGATCGCCCACCACGGGGCCCTCGTCCCAGTCCAGGCCGCACCAGGCCATGCCCTCCTCGATGATGCGGATGTTGTCGTCGGTGCTGCGGGAGAGGTCCGTGTCCTCGATGCGCAGGATGAAGCGGCCCCCGTGCCGGCGGGCGAAGAGCCAGCAGAACAGCGCCGTGCGCACCCCGCCGATGTGCAGCATGCCGGTGGGGGACGGGGCGAAGCGGGTGACAACCTGGCGGGACATGGGAACTCCGGCTTCCAGCGGACGGCGATCGGCTGGAGGAAAAACATCGGGCGCCCAGGGCGCCCGACAGACAGCTGAGAGCTGACGGCTGACAGCCTATCTAATATACAGCTTCAGCTTGATTTCGACGGGGTTCTCGCCGTTGAACAGGCTCTTGTCCAGGACCACCGGGACTTCCACCACGCTGCTGTGGGGCATGTGGGCGACGGCGGGGGCGTGGGCGGTCGTCTCGGTCTCGACCGGGATCTCCTCGATCTCCTCCAGCAGCTCCCCGGCGGAGAGCTCCTCGACCTCCAGGGGCCTGGTGGACTCCACCACAGGCGGCGGGGGGGGCGGGGGCGGCCCGCCCAGGTTCACGGAAGGTTCCTCCACGACGCCGCCGCCATACTTCTCGGCCAGGCTCTTGAGGACCAGCCTGGCGACCCCCGTGAGGGTCTCGCGGACCCCCTCGCCGCGCATGGCGCAGGCGGGGAAGGTGGGCACGCCGAAGAGGTTGACCTCCCGCTCCAGGACGTCCAGGGGCAGGGCATTGGGGGTGTCCCGCTTGTTCCACTGGATCACGTGGGGGATCTTCGCCAGATCGGCCCCCTGGTCCTTGAGGTTGACGATGAGGTTCTGGAAGCTCTCCTTGTTGCTCTCCAGGGCCGGGGCCTGGGAGTCCGCCACGAACACCACGGCGTCCGCCCCGCGCAGCACCAGCTTGCGGGTGGCGTCGTAGAAGACCTGGCCGGGCACCGTGTAGAGCTGGATGCGGGTCTTCATGCCCCGGATGGTGCCGAGGTCGATGGGCAGGAAGTCGAAGAAGAGCGTGCGGTCCGTCTGGGTGGCCAGGGACAGCATCTTGCCCCGGCCGTCCCCGGGCAGGGTGTCGTAGACATGCTGGAGATTGGTCGTCTTCCCGCACAGGCCGGGCCCGTAGTAGACGATCTTGGCCGTCAATTCCTTGGTGGCCGCATTGAAAAGCACCATGCCTTCACCCTTTTTGACTCTTTGGGGAAGATTGGCGGGTCCGCCCCACCCCGTCAAGGAAGAACCCCACTGAAACCCGCCGGGGATGCGCTACACTTCCGGCCAGCCCCTTTATCACGAGGATTTCCTATGGCCAAGCTGCTGGTACATGAAAGCGCAGGGGTCCGTGAGTTCGAGATCGTGGACAACGAGGTCCACATGGGCCGGGAACTGGACAACACCCTGCGGCTCCCGGACCCCAGCATCAGCCGGCACCACTGCGTGCTGCGGAAGCTGGCCAGCGGCTATGAGATCCAGGATCTGCAGAGCAGCAACGGGGTGCTGATCAACGGCAACCGGGTGCAGTCCTCCCCCCTGCGGAACGGGGACCGCATCACCCTGGGCCAGGTGCAGCTGACCTTCCAGGACCTGAACCCCGAGGTGGCCGCCACCACCCCGGTGAGTGTCCAGCCGCCCTCGGGGACGGTGCGGATGTCCGCCGAGGAGCTGGCAGCCATCCATGCCGGCCGGGCGCCCGAGGAGCCCGCCCCTGCCCCGGCCCCGAGCCAGGACCAGATCGCCACGGGCCAGGTGTCCCATCCAGCCGCTCCGCCGGTGCCCCCGGTGGCCCCCGTCCCGCCGCCACGCCCCATCGAGACCCCGGTCCCCTCTCCCGCCGGGGCGCTGCTGCCGTCCATCCCCGACGAGGCCATCCCCACCGGCGAGCGGGGGGACTTCGTCAGCCGCCTGCTGGCCACGCTCATCGACTACTCGCCCATGCTGGCCATCCAGGTGCTCTCCCTGCTCCTGGTGCCCGCCACCCTGGGACCCCGGGGCATGGGCATGGGGGCGGGCCTGGGGGCTGTGGCCGCCCTCGGCTGCTTCTCCTTCCTCCTGCTGATCGCCTACCTGTTCCTGGTCCCCTGGTGCTGGATCAAGTACGGCGCCACCCCCGGCAAGAAGCTTATGAAGCTGCGGGTGGTCCCCGAGGGGAACCCCAATGGCCGCCTCGATGTGGGCATGGCCGCCCTGCGCATGGTGGGCTACCTGATCAACGGGCTCATCGCCTGGGTCATCACCCTGCCCTTCACCGCGATGTTCGTGATCGGCGCCATGGCCAGCGGCGGCTTCGGCGCCAACATGCTCCTGATGCGGCTGGTGAACTTCCTCGCCAGCATCCTGCCCTACCTGCTCATCCTCTTCACCGCCGAGCGGAAGGGCATCCACGACATGATCAGCAAGACGGTCGTCATCAAGGTCGACCGCTAGTGGACCCCCGTGGGCACGTCGTGGGTCCAGAGCACCTCGAAGGGCCGCACCTCGTGCTCGATGCCCTTTAGGGAGAAGGCACCCAGCTGCCGGAGCGCCTCCTGGTCGATGAGCTCCGCGGTGCTGGGCCCCACCACGACCTGTCCCGGCCGGGCCACGCTGCTCTCCAGGCGGGAGGCCAGGTTCACGGTGCTGCCCATGACCGTGTAGTCCATGCGCTTCTCGCAGCCGATGTCGCCCGCGAAGGCCTCGCCGCTGTTGATGCCGATCCGCATCCTCAGCTCGGGGTAGCCCTCGGGCCGCGCCGCGTTGAGGGCGTAGAGGGTCTCCTGCATGGCGACGGCGGCTGCCACCGCGTGCCGGGCGTGGTCGGGATCGGGATTGGGCGCGCCAAAGAAGGCCATGATGGCGTCGCCGATGTACTTGTCGAGGGTGCCGCCCCGGCTGAAGATCTGGTCCGTCATGGCCTCGAAGGTGCGGTTCAGGATGCCCGCCAGCACCAGGGGCTCCATGCCCTCGCTCATGCGGGTGAAGCCGGAGATGTCCGCGAAGAGCACGCTGATCTGGCAGCGCTGCGCCTGGAGCATGGGCGCTTCCTTGTTCTGGCTGGACTTCAGGATCTGGTCCACCACCGCCGGGCTGTGGTACCGCTCCAGCCGCTGGCGGAACCGGGCCTCCCGCTCGCGCTGGATGCCCACGGCCGCGAAGTTCGCCATGGCGCTCAGCAGGTGCTCGTCCTCCCGCTTGAAGCCGCCCTTGTTGAGGCTGGTCTCCAGGTAGATCACACCGAGGGACTGTTCCTCCACGATGAGCGGCGCGCAGAGGGCGGAGGTGATGCCGTGGAGCTTGATGCTCTCCCCGGCGCTGAAGCGCGGATCCAGGCGGGCGTCCGTGGTGAGGATGGCCACCCGGTCCTTCATGGCCGTGCGGGCGATGGTGCGGCTGATGGGCGCCAGGTGCTGGCCCGGGTGCTCCTCCCAGATCAGCTCGGGCACC
>Ga0208507_1000642_pt1 | contig 21687 bp, 22 predicted proteins | sample CryBogCBH12Aug01_FD_184626 | JGI IMG/M metagenome (GOLD analysis project Ga0208507, IMG submission 184626) | Freshwater microbial communities from Crystal Bog, Wisconsin, USA - CBH12Aug09.1 (SPAdes) (version 2) | ecosystem: Environmental > Aquatic > Freshwater > Lake | place: Crystal Bog... | reverse complement strand
CCACTTTACAAAAAATTTGACATTGCTTGATGAGATGGGTTAAATAACCCTGCCTGTTAGGGCAAACCCACTGTATTTAATAAATATTTGAGGCCAACCATGAAGCAAAACCGCACCCGACCCAAGCCCATCAGCCAGCTCGCCGCAGCGTTGTTGCTGGTGGTCTGTAACCTGACCGCCGCTGTGGCGGCAACGCCAACCGGCACCCAAATCAACCCCACCATCAGCAACACCCAAAGCATCGAACTGATCGGCGGCAGCACCGAAAATGTCACTTGGACAGCGCCCAAAGCAGGCGCTTACAAACTCTGGGTGCAAATCCCCAGCCCCAGCACTGCCGTCAACGCCACCTACAACATCTACCCCCAAGGCAATGCCGTCGGCAACACCAGCTGCTCCAGCACCGACCCCAGCTACCCCTGCTTCCAAGCCAGCGTTGACCAAGCCACCGCCAGCAATGGCTGGGCGCAACTGATGCTCAACAATAAAGCCAGCACCAGCTGGGTGTTCACCAAAACCGGCTATGTCAGCACCAACGCCAGCGGCATCCCCAACAGCCAACAACTGGGCATCGCCAAACTGGTTTACCAAAGCACCGTCACCCCGCCGCCCGTGTTCACCCTTGGCCAAAGCTACCAAGGCGGCAAGATATTTTATATAGACAGCAGCAAACAGCACGGCCTGATTGCCGCCCCGTCCGACCAAAGCGAGGGCATCCAATGGTATAACGGCAGCTTTGTCACCACCGGCGCGACCGGCACCGCCATCGGCACAGGACAAGCCAACACCAATGCCATCATCAACGCCCAAGGGCCGGGCAGCTATGCCGCCAAGCTATGCGACGACCTGGTGCTAAACGGTTACAGCGACTGGTATTTGCCGTCCAAGGATGAGCTGAACCAACTGTATCTCAATGAAACCATTGTGGGTGGTTTTGCCTATGACGGTTACTGGAGTTCTAGTGAGTTCTTCAACCTCACCGCGTGGGGCCAGTACTTTAGCTCTACCCTCCTCCAGGGCAGCGACCTTAAGAGCGACTCGCAGGCAGTGCGGTGTGTCCGGGCTTTTTAACACTTTAAACCTTTAACCCTTTGCTTTTCCCGCGAAGCGGGCGATTTTTTTGTTATGGCACTGTGACGGCCTGCCGGTTTGCAGTCACAGCTATCCGCCTCCGGGTTAGTTACCAAATACAGCGCAAGCCAGGTGTTGTGCGGAGTTTTTCATCAGCGGTGATGAGTGGGGCGCGATGGGCGATAGCGGTGGCGGCAATCAGTCTATCAGCTGGATCACCATGTCCCACCATGCCGCTTTCAGCCAATGCGGCAATAGCGGGTGTGAGCGCAATGACAATTAAGCCCAATGATTCGACAATGTCTTCCATGTAGGTCTTTGGTGTGTGGTGTGCAGGCAGTGCCAAACGGTTTTTGCGGAACAGCATGGCTATTTCCCAAAAACTAATGTCTGCACAAGCCAGTTGGCTAGGGTTACACGGGGCTTCTAGGGCTTGCTTGGCTGCAAGGCTCAGGCGTTGTGGTTGGTCAGCCCAAAACAGCAGGATGTGGGTATCACAGATGGTCAGCATCAGCCGTCCATTGCTCATCTAATGGTGCAAGAATATCGCCGATGATAACGGTGCCGCGCAAGGCTTCCAGGCGATTTAAGGCGGCTTCGCGTTTGCTTTGTTGCTGTTCCGGCACAATACGGGCAATGGTTTTGCCGTGATGGGTAATGGCTATTTCTTGGCCTTGTTGCACTTGTTTAAGGTAGTCCGGCAAGTGCTGGCGAAATTCGGTCACATTGACTGAGTTCATATTAGTTACCATTCCGTACAGTATTTCTGTACATTATAGGCGTTTATTGTTTTTCGTTCAGATAATTTTTAGCCCAAGGGTACGCACCAGCAAACCCGTTTTTCGATAGACCCTATAAAAACCGCAATACTGCCCACCATTGACAAGCCGGAACGGCTTAATCCAAACCTGCGGCAGCTAAGCGGGTTGGGGCGGTAAATCACCCGATTGGCAACACGCTATGAAAATGCTGGTAATCCAAATAACGGTCGCCATTTTCAGCAACTGTCAGCATGTCGACAAACCGGCAGTTCCATAGTATTTCCTGTGCGGAATAGTTTTTTCTGGCGTTTATCGTATAGGCTACGGTTTCGTCAATGCCCACCAAGGAAACAATAATACCGGCGTGCCCTTGTTCCAGCATGGTGGGTGTCAGGCCATAAAGCGGGCTATTTTCGTCAATGACATGCCTAACCGTCCAAGCCAAGTTGAAGCTGGATGTGCGCTGGCGCAAAAGCGGCAATTCATAAAAGCGGCGGGTCAATTCACCTTCACGGGTGATTTGATCTATGGCAAAATCTACTTTTATGTGGGCTTCGACAATCAGGTTGCGCCGCTCATTGGCGGCCCGAAACGCTAAGGTTGGCAGATCATTATAAGGTGAGATAACCGCAACATCACTGAAAATCACCCGTGCCTTGGGCTTGGTGAAGCGGGCAAAGGCTAGCCCTGTGACCATTGCTATGGCCAATAGGCTAGTCACTGCTTCTATGGAAACAATAATGTTGGCGTATAGCGTTTTGGGGGAAATGGCCCCATATCCAATGGATGCCAGCGTTTGTACGCTAAAAAAGTATGCGTCGGTAAACGAACCCGCTTTTGCGCCTGCCAAGCAATCGTCGCCAAGCCAATAAAAGACGGCAAATAATACATTTATCAAAGCGCAAACAAGCGTGACAGCAGCAAAAAAACCCAGCCAAGATATGTGTAGCATCAAATGGTAAGGGTCGCGTAAATAGGAATGCCAAGCATTTTTTTCATCCAGTTCCAGCCTGCCATCCCGATTGATCATTTTGGCGTAAGGGTTTGGACGGAATATTTTATTGAGGGCATCCAGTTTTATTTTCATTTAAAACCATTCTAACTGATGTTACGCAAAGGGATATTTGTTTGTAGCAGGGTGACCAAAATAAAACCGTGCGTTCCCTGAGCGAAGCCGAAGGGAGCGCGGCAACCAAGCACAATGGTCAGGCAAGCCATTAGACTTTAACTGGCGCTTTGGCTACGCTCAGCCAACGTGCTGCGTAATATCAGATTCTAAATTGGGCATTGTGGATTTAGTATAACCGCATCAAGCCTACCGTGCCATTTGAACTATAGTGGTTCCCGAAATCGGTAAAGTCCAAGAGTGCCGTGTTTCCCCAGCACACACCCTAGCCACTTTGGCATTGTGCAGAAACTGATAACATCACCAACGGGCCTATGCCTGCGGCACAGCATAAAAGCCAAGCGCTTGACAATCATGGGTGATGCGACGCAATATACTAAAGGTTATAGTGGTTTTTACCTTATCTTAATTGCCCTTATCTGGAGGCTGTATGTTCCGTAACACTTTGCATTGCCTGTTATTCGCCCTGCTTTGCAGCCTGTCCAACCTCGCCAGCGCCGATGTGCTGGTTTTGGCGGCTGCCAGCCTGACCAACGCACTCGGCGATATCAGCAAAACCTATCAGGCCAAAACCGGTGAAAAAGTGACGATTTCGTTTGCCTCATCATCGGCACTGGCCAAACAAATTGAAAACGGCTTGCCCGCTGATATTTTTATTTCCGCCGATTTGAAATGGATGGACTACCTTGGTGATAAAGGCAAAATTGATCGGGCATCACGCAGTAACTTGCTCGGTAACTCGCTAGTTTTGATAGCCCCAAAAGACCACGGCTTTACCGTCACCTTGGACAACGGTGGCAATTTGCCGGAGGCATTTACCGGCAAGCTGTGCACTGGCGAAACCGAAACCGTACCCGTGGGCAAATACGCTAAACAGGCGTTGCAAACACTTGGCTTTTGGGATGCCCTTAAAGCCAGGATTGTCGGCACGGAAGACGTGCGCGCCGCTTTGGCTTTTGTCGAACGTGGCGAATGTGCCGCCGGTATTGTTTATAAAACCGATGCTTTGATCAGCCCCAAGGTGCAAGTGCTCGGCACTTTTCCCGAAAGTAGCCACCCTCCTATTGTTTACCCGATAGCCAGGATCAGCCAGACCGAACAGGCCAAAGCATTCTTGGCTTATCTGATCCAAGCGGAAGCTGCTAAGGTGTTTGCCCAATACGGCTTTACGCCCGTGCAACCTTGATACCGCCAATATGTTGGATTTGTCCGAACAGGAAATAGCGGCCTTACTGCTGTCCTTGAAGATTGCCGCGTGGAGTTCTGTGCTCAGTTGTCCGCCCGCTATCATTATCGGCTGGGTGCTGGCCCGCTTTCAATTCGCCGGTAAGGCCTTGCTGGATGGTCTTATCCATTTGCCGTTGGTGTTGCCGCCGATTGTGCCGGGCTATTTGTTGCTGTTGCTGTTGGGCAACAACGGGTTGTTGGGGCGCTGGCTCAACCAGCACTTTGGCATCAGCGTCGCTTTTAGCTGGCGCGGTGCTGTACTGGCTTCTATGGTGATGGCGTTTCCCCTGATGGTGCGTGCGGTGCGGCTATCGGTAACCGCTATTGACCCGCGCCTGGAAAATGCCGCCCGAACTTTGGGGGCGAATCCATTGCTGGTGTTTTTTTCCATTACCTTGCCACTGGCTGCGCCGGGCATTTTGGCAGGGCTGGTGCTGGGCTTTAGCCGCAGCTTAGGGGAGTTTGGCGCAACCATTACCTTTGTCGGCAATATTGAAGGCGAAACGCGCACCTTGCCCTTGGCCATTTATACCGCCACACAAATGCCCGGTGGCGATGACCAAGCGGCACGGCTGGTTGTGCTGTCCATGCTATTGGCGCTGGCTGCATTGGCGGGCAGTGAGCTGTTAAGCCGTAAATTGCACCCCAAAACGGCTAACTGACCATGCTGGACATCCATATCACTTTGGTCAGGGGGGATTTTACCTTAACGGCAAAGTTGCATAGCACGGCACTGGTCACCGGATTGTTTGGCCCGTCCGGAGTCGGTAAGTCCAGCTTGCTGCAAGGCATTGCCGGTTTGGTCAAGCCTCGGCAAGGTCATATCGCTATTGCGGGCGATACTTTATTTTGTTCCGCACAAGGCATTAATTTGCCGCCGCACCGGCGGCGCATCGGCTTTGTGTTCCAAGATGCTTTGTTGTTTCCACATTTGACAGTACGCAATAATTTGCTGTATGGTTATCGCCAGTTATCGGCAACGGAGCGGCGTTTGTCGTTGGATGCAGTGGTGGCTATTTTAGAAATTGGCGCATTGCTGGACAAAAGCCCACAACACCTGTCTGGCGGCGAAAAGCAACGGGTTGGTTTGGGGCGGGCATTATTGTCCAGTCCACGTTTGTTGTTGTTGGATGAGCCGCTAGCGTCATTGGACGAACGTCTTAAGCAGCAAATTTTGCCTTTTTTGTTACGGGTTCGTGACGAATTGCAGATACCCATGCTGTACGTCAGCCACGCACTCCCGGAAATCCGTTACCTAACCGAACATATTGTAGGCATCCAGCCGGGCTTTATCGACTCAACCATCCCGTTTTCCAGTTATGCCGACCCCAGTGCCCCCAACCCTGACCGCTGATGGTAACCCGTTAATCCAGGGCGAAATCAAACTGATTGGCGGCCTTAACGAAAAGCTGTTCCGGTTGCTTGATGCCATTGACCATACGGGCTCCATCAACCAAGCAGCCAAAGCCGTGGGGCTAACCTATAAAGGGGCTTGGGAAATGGTCGGGCGTGCCAATAATTTATCACCAAAATTGCTGGTTGCCACCGCCATTGGCGGCAAACAAGGCGGCGGCACCCGCCTGACCCCAGCTGGAAAGGCGTTCCTAAATTTTTTCAACGGCTTACAAGAAGAGCATCAGCGGTTTCTGATGCAACTGAACCAGCGCATAGCCAGCGATGCAGACATTATTTTTTTACTCAAGAGGTTAATCATGAAAGCAAGTGCACGCAACCAATTTTCCGGCAAAGTTTCAGAACTCAAGCTGGGCGCAGTCAGCGCAACCATTGTCATCCGCTTAAAAGGCGGTGAAGATATTGTTGCCAGCATCACCAAAGATGCCGCAGAAAAATTAGGCATCAAGCAAGGTGCTGATGTCATTGCTTTAGTCAAAGCCCCGCAAGTGGTCATCGTCACCGATTTTGGCGGCTATCAGCTGTCAGCGCGTAACCAACTGCAAGGCACGGTCACCCATATCCAACCCGGTGCGGTCAACTCCGAAGTGGTTATCGGTCTGCAAGGGGGCGACTCAGTGGCGGCAACTGTCACCAACGAAAGTCTGGAAACATTAGGGCTAGCCATTGGCAGCACTGCAACAGCCATATTCAAAGCCAGCGCCGTCATATTAGGCATTGCCGCGTAACAGCCCCTTCAGCCTAGTGCATTAGGGTGGACACGCTTTTTGTGTCCACCTGTTTGGTGTCCTTTTGGGGCCAATTACTGCAAAACAAACTTAAGCCCGATCAGAATCAGGATGCTTGCCAAGGTGGGGCGCAAATAACGCTCAGGAATCTTCGCGCTCAAATGGCTGCCTATCCAAATGCCCGGAACAGACCCCAGCAACAGACTGCCCAGCAATACATAATCCACGTTACCCAATAACCAATGACCAAAACCGGCCACTGCCGTTAAAGGAATCGCGTGTGCCAAATCCGTGCCGACAATTTTTAAAGTGGACATTTTAGGGAACAAGAACAACAATGCCACCGTGCCCAATGCCCCCGCCCCGACCGATGATAGTGTCACCAATACCCCCAACACCGCCCCAGTCAAAATAGTGGCAGGAATTTGCCACTTTTTAAAACGCCCGGTATTGTCGAAATTGCTGATTTTATCATCCATTGGTTTGGCTTCTTCCACTTTACGCATCAAGATACTGCGATAAATCAGAGACACCGCCGTCAGCAACAAAGCAATGCCCAAGGTAAAAGTGATCGCCCCAGTGGTTTCTTTGCCCACATCCATAAAGTGTTTAATGGCAAACAGCGTGGCAACCGCCAAAGGCAAACTGCCCGCCGCTAGCCAAGCCACCGTTTTCCATTCGACCGAACCGTGTTTGTTGTGGTGTACCCAAACGCCACTGGTTTTGGTGATGGCTGCAAACAGCAAATCCGTACCCACCGCCACAGCAGGCTTAAAGCCAAACAAAAACACCAGCAACGGGGTCATCAACGAGCCGCCGCCCACCCCAGTAATGCCCACCAGTATACCTACCAATAAGCCAGAAAGCGTATAACCATAATTCATCAGCACCATCCTTTTGTCAGGTCAGGTTAAGTTAACCCATCACTTTACCAACAAAAGGGCAGTATTTTTAATTGCCAAAAGTTATATGATTATTCCATTTAGTTATTTGTGTGGTTTGTAAAAGCTAGCCGTAAGATATTAAATTGCTGCGCTATACAAGATCACCGCTGAGCCAGCGTCCTTTCCAATTGCGCCAACAACTCGGCAATCACCTGGTGTTTCATTTTCATCGCGGCCTTATTCACCACCAAGCGCGAGCTGATGTGCATAATCAGCTCGCGTGGCTCAAGGTCATTAGCGCGTAAGGTGTTGCCGGTTTCCACCAAGTCAACAATACAATCAGCCAAGCCCACTAAGGGTGCAAGTTCCATTGAACCGTACAGTTTAATGATTTCCGCTTGCACCCCTTGGGCGGCAAAATACTGTTCGGCAATCTTCACATATTTGGTGGCGACGCGCACCCGCCCCGTAATGGGCGGCGCATTTTTATGGGCAGCGGTCATCAACCGGCAACGGGCAATTTTTAAGTCCAGCGGTTCATAAAGGTTTTCCGCACCATGTTCGATCAGCACATCTTTACCGGCAATACCCAAATCCGCCGCCCCGTACTCGACAAAAGTGGGCACATCAGTGGCACGGATAATCACCAACTGCACATCGGCACGGGTGGTGGCCAGAATCAGCTTGCGTGAGGTATTCGGGTCATCGGTGGGGATAATGCCCGCTTCAGCCAATAGCGGCAATGCTTCGTCGTAAATGCGGCCTTTCGAAACGGCAATTGTCAGCATAGTCAAACCTTAAACCTTATTTGGGTACGCGGCGTATGGTGGCGCCCAGTTGTGTCAATTTTTCTTCAATATGGTCGTAGCCACGGTCAATATGATAAATGCGGTCAACCAAGGTGTTGCCTTGGGCGATCAAGCCTGCCAATACCAAGCTGGCAGAAGCGCGCAGGTCAGTGGCCATGACCGGGGCCGCCGTCAGCCGGTCAATACCGGTGCAAATGGCGGTGTTCGATTCCAACCGAATGTCCGCACCCATGCGCTGCAATTCTTGCACATGCATGAAACGGTTTTCAAAAATGGTTTCGGTGATGATGCCGACACCTTCGGCAACGCAGTTAAGCGCAATGAACTGTGCCTGCATATCCGTGGGGAAGGCAGGGTATGGCGCAGTGCGCAATGAAACCGCTTTGGGCTTGTTGCCGTGCATATCCAGTTGTATCCAGTCTTCACCGGTGCTGATGTCCGCCCCGGCTTCGGTCAGTTTATCCAGCACCGCGTCCAATATGTGCGGGCGGGTGTTTTTTAACTTGACTTTGCCCCCGGTGATGGCCCCGGCAACCAGATAAGTGCCGGTTTCGATACGGTCAGGCAAAATATCATAATGGATGCTGTCAACTCCCAGCTTATCAACACCTTCCACCACCAGAACGCTGCTGCCGATACCGGTTATTTTGGCACCCATTTTATTCAGGAAATGTGCCAAATCGGTCACTTCTGGCTCGCGCGCGGCATTTTCAATGGTGGTGATGCCATCCGCCAAGGTGGCGGCCATCAATAGGTTTTCAGTGCCGGTCACCGTCACTTGCTCCAACACCAAGCGGCAACCTTTGAGGCGGTCCACTTTGGCGTGGATATAGCCGTTTTCTACGCTAATATCGGCGCCCATTTTGGTCAGTCCATTAAGATGGATATCTACCGGACGCGAGCCAATGGCGCAGCCGCCCGGTAAGGACACATGCGCCTCGCCATAGCGGGCCAGCAACGGTCCCAGCACCAAAATGGAGGCGCGCATGGTTTTTACCAATTCGTAAGGTGCGTCATAGCTGCTGATGGTGGAGCTATCGATTTCGATGTTCATTTTTTCATCGACCAATAGCTGCACGCCCATCCGCCCCAATAATTCCATGGTGGTGGTGATGTCGTGCAAATGCGGGATATTGCCGATAATAACAGGCGCTTCAGACAGCAATGCGGCGGCCAAAATCGGTAACGCGGCATTTTTGGCGCCGGAGATACGGATTTCTCCATGGAGCGGCATGCCGCCGGTAATGATCAGTTTATCCATAAGGGTTCAAATAGTTAGGTTTGGTTTGAGTCGGGCCAACAGACCTTGGCAAAGTAGGGGCTATTTTCCAAGCCACTGAGCTTTGCTAGCGTAAGCAATTGCTGCGGGACATTTTTAAAACTTAAAGACAAGCGTTGCTCACGGGCATATTTTATCCACTCGATCATCAGTGCCAGTCCGGCACTGTCGGCACTGGAAACGGCTTGCAAGTCCAACACAACTTCTTTGCTATGGTTGGCACAGCTAATCAGCTTGATGGTTTTGTGGTCAATGGTCGCAAAAGTGAGCGTTCCGGAGACTAGGAAAACACCGTTGCCTTGATGGCTAATGGTCAGGCCGCTCATTTTTTTTCTTCTGCGGCTTTAAACAAAAATTGCCCAATGGCCTTTTCAAGGATGATTGCCGATTGGGTGATTTCAATTTTGTCTTGGTCTTTCAAAATGGTTTCGGAACCACCCGCTTCCAGATTGACATATTGTTCACCCAATAACCCCGCCGTAAAAATACTGGCGGTGGTGTCATCCGGAAAGGTGTTGTAATGGCTGTCGATATGCATTGCCACTACCGAATCATAGGTTTTAGGGTCAAAAGAGATAGCAATGACTTGACCAATTTTGACACCGGCAGCGGATACCGGTGATTTGACTTTTAAGCCGCCGGAATTTTCAAAGCGGGCGGTGAGGGTATAGGTGTCGTGTTCAGCATAAGCACTGAGGTTACTGGCCTGAAAGGCCAAAAAAAACAAACCGGCAATGCCTGCGGCTACAAATAGCCCGACCAGCGTATCTTGAGTGGGTGAGTGCGACATGTCAATCATCTCCGAACATGAGGGCGGTTAAAATAAAATCGAGTCCTAAAACGCTAAACGCCGAGTTGACCACGGTACGGGTAGTGGCCCGGCTGACACCCTCTGCGGTGGGCGTGGCATCGTAGCCTTCAAATAAGGCGATCCATGTGGTGACAAAACCAAAGGTGATGCTTTTAATGATGCCGTTGACAATATCATCCTGAAAATCAATCTTAGCTTGCATTTGCGCCCAATACGCACCGTCATCGACCCCCAACAAGCCGGAACCGACCAGTTGCCCGCCTAAGATGCCAATGGCGCTGAACAATCCCGCCAACAGCGGCATCGCAATCAGGCCTGCCAAAAAACGCGGCGCAATAATGCGCTGGATAGGGTCAACCGCCATCATTTCCATGCCGGACAGTTGTTCGGTGGCCTTCATCAGGCCAATTTCGGCAGTCAGGGCGGAACCGGCACGACCGGCAAACAGCAGGGCGGACACCACTGGCCCCAGTTCCCTGACTAACGAGGTGGCGACCATTAACCCTAATGATGCTTCTGCACCAAAGTCAGATAAGGTGTAATAGCCCTGTAAACTGAGCACCATGCCCACGAATAGGCCGGAAATGGTGATGATAAGAAAGGACAATACACCGACGGAATACAGTTGGTTGAGCAGCAATCGTGGACGCGGTATCACACTGCCGATACCGGACAAGGTTTGCAGCAAAAACCGTGTGCCCCGCCCTAGCTTGGCAAAACTGCCACGGGTTTGGTTGCCGAGTAGTTGCAATTGTTCGATCATGTTAAACAGACAAAAGGGTTAATAACGTTTTCCCGACAACAACAGGTCATCAAAATAATCTTTAGCGGGGTAATGGAAATGCACGGGGCCGTCAGCTGTGCCGTTCATAAACTGCTGTATCCATGCCGATGATGATTGGCGAATGGCTTCAGGCGTACCTTGACCAATGATTTTTCCATCAGCAAGCACATAGATATAATCGGCAATAGCCGAGGTTTCATGGACATCATGCGACACGATAATACTGGTCAAACCCAATGCCGAATTCAGTGACTTGATCAGATGCACCAAGACACCCATGGAAATGGGGTCTTGACCGGTGAACGGTTCGTCATACAAAATCATCATCGGGTCCAAAGCAATGGCACGGGCCAAAGCAACCCGCCGTGCCATGCCCCCCGACAGCTCGTTAGGCATAAAATCTTTAACGCCGCGCAAACCGACCGCCTGCAATTTCATCAATACCAGCGAACGGATCATCGTTTCCGGTAAACGGGTGTGTTCACGCAACGGGAACGCCACATTATCATAAACGTTCATGTCGGTCAGCAAAGCCCCGCTTTGGAACAACATGCCGATGCGCTTACGCAATTGGAACAGCTGCTTGCGTGGCAATTGGTGGACATTTTCCCCATCCACCACAATTGTCCCTTGTGCGGGCGGCAATTGCCCCCCGATCAGCTTCAACAAGGTTGTTTTGCCGGTGCCGCTAGGCCCCATGATGGCGGTGATTTTGCCGCGCTCAAAATCCAAGGAAACATTATCGAAGATAACTTTAGAGCCACGGGAAAATGACAGGTTACGAACAGAAACTAAGCTATTTTGATTGGAAACGAAGGTATCCATGCGTGGCAAGAAATAGTCCAAAACACAGTATTGTCCACGACTATGGATTCTTAAGTCAATGCATTAACTTTACAATAATGCCCGGATACTTTAACAAGCCGTTGCCGTGGGCGAAGATCATGGCGTACAGCTTGCGGTCAGGCGTTTATGAGGGGGGGGCTACTGGCGCATTTTTTCCTTATTATGCAGGTTGCCGGGCGATTGATTGTTTGGCGGCAACCACCGCATCATCGACACTCCAAAACAGTGTATCCTCAAATTGCCCTGTTGCCAGATTAAGCAACAGCTCCCTGATCGGGTCTTTTGCCCTGGCCAATAGTAGCCGTATATTTTGCCGGTCAAGGGTGTTGGCTAGCTCCAACAAGCTTTCCGCCGCTGTACTGTCAAGATTGGCGCTTTGTTCCAAGCTGACGATAAGCACTTGCACCGCGTGGGCTTTTTTTAAACGGCTGGCAATTTCCGACAGCACCCCCTCAACACTGGCAAAAAACAGCGGCTCTTCAGGCCGTAAAATGAGTATTGCCTCGTGGGGCTGGGCATTAGGGTGGTTTTCCCTATCCACATAATCGCGGGAATCGCCCAGCTCCGCCAACTCCCTGACTTTGGGCCGGCTAAATGAACGTATCGCCGAAGCTAAAGATAGGCCAATGGCAATCAACATGCCGTGCAATACACCAAAAATCAACACCGCCAGCACTGCCGCCAAAGCCAAGTACTGGTCGCGGTTTATCCGCCAAAGATAGAGCAGGGCTTTGGGGTTGGCGGCGTGGCTTAAGGCGTTGATGACCGCAGCGGCGACAATCGGTTCTGGAATCAATGCAAGCCAAGGTCGTGCAAAAATGACCACCAACAACAGCATTCCGGCGGCAAATGCACCGGCCCATTTGCTTTGCGCCCCTGCCTGTTCGTTGGCGGAACTGGCGGAAAACCCAGCGCCCACCGGCATCCCCTGCAATAAACCTGCCAGCAGATTGGCCGCACCTAAGGCAAATAGCTCCCGGTTAGGCTCCACGGTACTGCCGTGGTTCAGTGAGAGGCTACGGATGCTGCCCCAAGATTCGGCGACGATAATCACCAGCAAGCCACAAGACATTTCGCCCAGTTGCAGCCATTTTTCTAAGGGCAACACGGGTACGTTAAAATTCGGGGCGGTTAGTGCTACTGGACCGACCATAGCAATCGGCAAATTGGCAAAGTCCGCCGCGCCACTCAGTACAATGCCGGACACCAACACCACAAAAGCACCCGGTACGGCAGGCCAACGCTTTAGCAAGCTTAATAAAGCCAAAGCCCCCATACCAATAACAGCGCCCCAGCCCATCCCTTGGTAGCTGCGCTGCAACAGCTCCAAGATAATTTGCCAAGGGGCGGTGGCTGCAACGGGGATACCCAATAGGATAGGCAATTGTTTGGTGATAATGGTGACTGCCAACGCGAATGAAAAGCCATGCAGCACCGGACGGGAAACGAATGCCGATAGCCGTCCTAGCCCCGCCTTGGCAAACACCAACAAACCGGCGCCGGTCAAAATGACCAAGGCAAAGCCCAAATCAGCCGCCGCATTGTCATCGGGCGGATGTAAAGACAGCACCACCGCCGCCATCAGAGCCGCTGCCGACGACGTGGGGGCGACAATGGCAAACTGGCTACCGCCCAGCCATGCATAACAACTTAAGCCAATCAGCAAGGCGATAATGGCATGTTGGATGCCCAGATGGGCAATGGCGGCGTAGGCAATGGCCTCTGGCAGCAAAATACTGGCAACCGACAAACCAGCCGCCATATCCGGCAACCATAACCGTTGCCCTGCCAGGCGGGCTACTGTTTTCCTCAGCATAGCGGGTTTTGCCCTGTCATACGATTTTGCACGGGATAAACGCATCCTCGTCGAACTCGTAAATGGCGCATAAGCGATGATAGCCATCCGCGATCACCACTTTGCCGTTCAGTGGGTCACGTAATAGCAACAAGGGCGACAAGGCTTTGCCGTCCTGTATTTTGCTTCGGTCTTTTTCAACATGGTGGTTGCTGACACCCAATAACGACAGTTGTGATGCCCTAAAAATATCCTTTGCTTTAAATGCCGCAATGGGGGCCAACCTAAGTGCCGCGATTATTTCAGCAACCTGTTTCGGGCTATATAACAGCGTCAGGTAAGATACCGCCGCTGGGTAATCGTGGTCTTCCACGTCAGAAAGCCATTGTATGGCTTGCGCCTTTGATTTGCTCATGGTGAGTTTGAGTTTTGTCTAATTAGGTTGCCTCGAAAAAAACAGTGTTTTCATGAAAAATAACCTTGCAACCTTTTTATTTCTATTCTTAAGGTTAAAACCACCGGCTTTAGCCGGTTAGCTTTAACACCAAGGTTCAAAAAAATACTCGACAGCGCAGGTTACAATGTGGATGGACTTCTAGTTTTCTGTGTCCCGCGCTATTCCACCTGCTTTTAACAGGTGGTTGTTAAGTAATTAATAGCGCGTCGATTTTGAAAAAAAACAGGTTATTCGAAGCCGACTGGATATAAGTATTTTATGAATAATTTTTCAAGAAATTAATAATATTGTCGTTGCCAATAAAAAAAAAATTTAATTCTTTATTGAATCCAGTTCCATTGCAAAAAGGACAGTCAGAATTTTTTTGAGACTCTGAAATTAATTTTCCAAGGTGTTTATCGAATTGTGAAATATTGTCTCTGATATAAAAATAAATTCCTTTCCAAGCAACATAATCACCTTTTGTGTTTTTATTGCCTTTCGGCTTCAAAAACTTTTTATGTATAAATCCATGTAAGAATATATTTTTTTCTTCATTGGTAAGTCGGCTAAATTTTTCTGTAAAATCAAACAAACCTTCTTCTCTGAGTTTTTTAACGGCGGGTTTAATTTCTAATTTCATTACTGACTTAAATTTTTTAGAAATATGGTCACATAAGAACCCTTCATCTAAAATGGATAAGTTGTTGTTTTTTATAAATAAGCCATCGTCAATATATAGTAATAGACCGGTACCATAACACTCCTGGCATGGATTTAAATACCTATTAAACGTAGATGTTGTTATTTTAGGTGACCCGATAATATTATTTATAATAGAAACCAATCGTGTACTAAGTTCTAACATTTTGTCATCAAATATTAGAGTAAGCCAGCCGTTTCCATAGTTATAGGCTTGTTTGATATCGTCAGCAATGATTCTGAACAACCAAGGGTCAAGAAACAATAATTTTTTTAAGTCTTTCTTGATTGAATAAAAATTATTTGAGACGTAGATTTTATCAAAACCAATTGATGATAGTTTTAGGAGTTTATTTTTTATATCTGTAAAAGCTACTTTCCTGTAAGTGTAAAGCTCTGTAACGAATGGGTTAAAGGCGAAAAATTTAGCAGGATTTATATTCTCAGAAAATGAAAAAAGATCATCCATTGATCTAAAAAAATTAAAGTCAGCATTATCATGGAATAGTGTATAATTGGCTAATATTAATTTCTCTAACTCCAATGACTGGCCGCTTATATATACTTTCTGACAGTTACCAATGCGCTTATCATATTCCACGTTTTGATATAGTTTTTCTTGGGGATAGCTTATATCCGGTAATAGAGGCTGTTCCGTTAGTGTGATATTAGCATGAAATGCTTTAGTTGTTACAGATGTGGTATGATTTAATAAATTATTAAAAGTTCCAGAAAACACATTGCGTCCGCCTAAATCTCCTGCACCTAACCCCATATCTATTATGTAATCACTATGCTTGATAATACTTATATTGTGTTCAATCACAATAATAGTGTTATTATATCTTAGTATTTCGTCAAAAATATAGAATAATCTGTTTATGTCTTTATAATTTAATCCAGTTGTTGGTTCGTCTAAAATATATATAAATCTTCCGGCTTTCATTTTAGCTCTTGACTCGATTAAACTTTTAGCCAACTTTAATCGCTGTCCTTCGCCACCACTTAATGTTGGAGTGGTTCGTCCTAATGTTAAATGACCCAATCCAAGGTCTATTAAAACTGTTAAATCTAAAGATAACTTAGAGTCATCCTTGAAAACTAAATTTGCTTCATCAATCGTCAAATTCAAAACATCTGCAATAGATAATTCTTTGTAGTTAACATCTAAAACAAGAGGTTTATAACGACTACCTAAACAGCTTGGACAAATAATATTTTCTTTTTCTCCGTGTCCAGCACAGTATTCACATTGACCTTCTTCTGAATTAAAGCTAAAGGCAGATATTGTCAAATCAAGTATAGATGCTGATTGAGTATTTAAAAATATATTACGAATTGTATCAAAGCAGCCAATATATGTTGCGACAATAGATCGAGAGTTTATACCTATTTGAGATTGGTCTAATTCAACGAGGCTTTTAATCTTATCAATATTTTTAGATGATGAGGCGTATGTAGTATTAATAGAAGCATCGAGCAAGTATTGTTTAATGATTGGTGATAATACCTGATGAATCAAAGATGATTTTCCGCTACCCGAAACACCAGATACTGAAATTAACGTGTTTAGTGGAAAAACAAAATTCTGATTTTTTATATTATTACAAGTAACTTGGTCTAAATAGATTGCATTAGTTAGATCTATGGGGCGATATTTTCTATTTATTTCTAGGATAGGTAATTTAAGATTATTAGTTTCTCCACAAGATGTTACAGTACCGCCATTAACTCCGCCACCAACACCTAGTTCTATAAAATAATCTGAGTTTTTAATATATTCAAAATTATGTTCTGAAATAATAATTGTGTTTCCCTGGTTTTTTAAGTGTTTTATTAGTCCAATAAATTTAATATTGTCATATGCATGCAATCCAACAGAAGGTTCATCTAATATATAAAGAAGATTTTTAAAGTTTTTATTAAGTTGAATAGCTACTTTTATGCGCTGTAATTCACCTCCACTTAGCGTAGAAGTTGTGCGCTTTAAAGGTAGATAACCGACACTTGCCCTGGCTAATGAGTGAAGAGTAGTTAATATTTTTGTATGATGAAGTTTTTTATTTTCAAAAAATACTAGTAGCTCATCAATGGTTTTATTTAGTAATTCACTTATACTGTTGTGATAGAGTTTAACCGCATTTGCCTTATAATTAAGGCGACTACCTTGGCAAGCAGGGCAAGATTTTGATAAAATAAATTTTGAAATTTTTATATGCGATTTGCTAAGTAGTTTTTCTTCTAGGTAATATATTATTTTTTTCTGACACTCATTTTTTAAAGAAAAAAATGTTGCAAGGGTATCGATATTATTTTCTTTACAAAATCTGGCAAAAGTGTCGTCGCATAATGAGGTGTATTTATAGCAACTCCCATTATGTTCTAAATTAAGGAAATGTCCTTTAAGAGGCGAGGCAGCAATAATCAGTTGTTCATAGTCAAGTGTTTTTATTTGCCCATGTCCATCACACACGTCACATGTTCCAGATATTTTTTCTGTAGTTTTTGCATTAAAGGACAGCAAGCTAGATGTGATAGGATAATAAAGAAGATAGCACTTAGGGCAGATATAATCGTATTTGAAGTAATAATTTTCTGTATTTAAAATAACCTGAAAGCTTTCCAAGGCAATATAGCGATAAGTTTCCAGTGACTTTTTTAAAAAAGAAATATCTATGAAGCATCCGAGATGTATCTTAATAGTATTACAATAATTCCCATTTAATGATTTTAATGTTTTAACCTTGACGGTTTGTTCTTTTTCATTATATGAGCTGAAGATAATGGCTTCTTCCACATCGCTTTTCTTTAGTATTGCGATTTCTTTTTCACAGTCAGAATATTTCTCATGAACAATGATAGCAAATAGTTCTATAGCTTTACCTGGGTGGTTTTTCTCTAAAAAACCTACAATGTCATCCAATGTTGGTGGAAAAACCTCGGTTCCACATTGACAAACAATTTTTCCATCTTTAACAAACTCATCTCGTAGTAATGCATGCAAACCTGTAACTGTAGCTAATGTAGAAGAATGGCTTTGTTGCAAGCCACGTTGCTTAACAACAACGCAATATGGTAGGTTTTCTATTTTTTTAAATTTTGGTCTAATAGCGTAATCTCTGCATTCAGCAAGGCCACTATCAATTTTTTCCCTTCTTTGAGATTCTGCTGCAATGACATTGTAAATCAGGCTAGATTTGCCAGAGCCGCTTACACCTATTATGGTAGTGATTTTTTGCAGTGGTATTTCTACATTAATTAATTTTAGGTTATTTTCTTCCGCACCGTTGATGATTAGCTTATTATCAACAGTCATTTTAACTTTGACCGATTGTCTTTGTATTCTTTATATTTTTCCTGACTTTTAAAACAAGAAACATTCTTATCCTCTTTGTAAATAATACCGTAATCTACTAAGTAGGCAAAGTCCTCTTTCCCTAAGAATAACATGCTCTTAATTTGTTCGATTTCAATTTTACTTTGATCAAACTCAACGCCTTCACACTCTGCGTGAGTAAAGGTAGCTTGATTTAAGATACAATCTTCAAATTTTGCACCCCATAGATTAGAGTAAGAAAAGTCGCAACCGGTTAAGTTACAATGAACAAAATTAGACAAGGTTATGTCGAATTTACCTGTATTAGATTTTTTATAGGTTTCCTCTACTACTTTTTTAGATTCGGTTGAGAAAAAAACTTTTTCATTATCTTGGTTTTCTTTAGAAAAATTACACCATAGTAATGTGGCATTATCTAATTTTGCAACTACGTTAGTTAATTTAATGGGCAGCTTTTTTATAGCAACATCAACATCAACATCAAAGTTAAACAAAATAACGCCTGATAGATCTAATAGATGACTTTTATTTTCTATTGAGAAGGCAAATAGTTTCTTGATAAGCTCCAATGCAATAGAAGCAACTTGTTCACAAGAATTACCTTTTTGTTTCCATTCACTAATAACTCTTTTTTCTTTGCATTTAATTTCAGGGTAAAAATAAGGAGTAGGAAATCTATTTAATACTTTAATTACTTTTTCTATGTTCTTTGGATATTTTTTAGCATAATCATATAGCAAATACATTGCCGATATTTTTGCTGGTGCGTTATATTTATTTTCATTAGATGTAAGCATTTTGGTTGCTTCTAGGAAGTTTTTAAACTCATTATCCTTATGAAAGTTTTCCTCTTGCTTATTAGCTTGATGGGCTAGAGCAGACATCTGGATTATAACAAATATAAAACCAAGTGCCGTTAATAAAAACCCTGAAATTGATACAATACTATTAAATGTTTCGTTTACTGATAAGGGTGTTAAGATATGATCATTATATGAATATAGTAATACTGAGAAACAAAAAAAACATAATACTATTGCTATAATAAAATATTTTATTATAATATAAAAATATTTTTCAATTTTAGATGTCATTTTTTATTTGTCGTCTTTCCAAAACAAGAACAACATTTTGTTTTCATAAATACTATTTACTAAATCTAAATATGACTTTGAGAATGATTTTGTTATCTCTGGGTGATAAATAACAAAATATTCAACGGGTAGTCGTTTCAAGCCAACTTCAAAACCGACATCAAAAAATATACTTGCCATTTGTTCTATAGAATAATCAAAAACAGGATAAGTTTCTTCGCTTCTAATAATTTCACGTCTATGTGACCATAATGGATTTTGAATATGCGATCCCATAGTCGCGAAATAATAACCGCCTTTTTTGAGGCAAGCAAACATCTCTTGAGCGTGTTTTCTTAAATCGGGCAGGGTATATAGCACTTCTTGTGAATAGGCTACATCAAAATAATCTTGATATTTACTTAATTCTGTATAATGTGCATAATTAATTTTAGAAATGAATTCCTTTTCTTCGATCGAAGCTAAGATATTTTCATCAATCTCAATACCTACACCTTCTTTTAAATCGTCCATTAAATCAAAAACAGGTAAAAACTTACCATCACCACAGCCGAAGTCCAATACAACTTTTGCTGTTTCTAGTGGCATTACCATCTGCGATGCTTTTATCATCGAAATCCAAAATGGCAAATTGGAATGTGTGCCGATACGTTCATGGGCTTGTGAAATGTGAAATTCATTATTTTTCATAGGAAAAACTTACAAAAATTTCTCTTGAAATTAAGTCGCCTTGCTCATCTAATTCTATCGTAGTTTCCTCGCGGTCATGTAGGGTTCTATGATTGTCAACAATAAGAATATCGCCTTTGCATAAGTAGCATCTCTTACGAAACTTCTGGCAGATAGACAAAAATTTATCCAAAATAATTTTTTCTTCCTTTGGCATTTGTAGCTCTTTCTTAAAGTAAAAATGTTTTATTCTTGATAAGTCAAAGCGAACTCTGGGTTTATCAGTGTGATATGCTAATATAGGTTCATTTAATACAATTTCTTCACTGTTATTTGAAAAGGCGGAAATTCCATAAGAAAGCATAGGTAAAGGATGGTTAAAGAGCCAGTCCAGCAACGCCTTATCATAAAGTGTCAGATATTCAATGACATCATCTATCCTAACTACACCATTCCAGCCAAATGCATTGCCATTTGGGTCTTCTGACAAAACTTGAATAAATGTATATTTTGGATTTTTCAAGTCAATCGCATCGTCAGTATGCAATGTTATGTGATTGTAATTACATCCAGTATAGATACAATCTAGCTTTATTCCTGTATACTCGACAACTCCATAGAATCTACCAAACATCTTTATAAATGCTTCAAAAATAGCTTTATTTTTATTAAACCCTATGCTTTTTATTGTTACATAGCTATTTTTGGCTAATATTTTTTCTGCGGTGCTGTGTACCAATAAAAAATGATTATCTTGTTGAACAAAATCGTCTATTTCTGATTGTACGCATACACTAATGCGTTCAGATTTGTTTGCAATATGTGTTTGCAGTTGTTTTGATATGGATAATATTGTCATATTTTATTATATGTAATTAAAGAACGTACATCTTTTCAGAAATGTACGTTTCTAATCCATGTTTTTAGCGGCAAGATGTAGAGCTGCAACGGTTAGAGGAGCCGATTAAGTCATGCCCAAAATGCTTGATAAACAAATTACGACTTAGTTGAAATGCCGTTTCTAAATCATGTGCTGCATTCGCATCACTTAATCCAAAATAAGGATAGTGATGCAAGTATTTACCAAACGTCTGCATACAATCTTCCATGTATTTTCTAGTATCTAAGATATGAAAATGCCAATACAAGTCTAGCTGTTTATTGGGTGCAATTACAATTTCTTGATTATAAACTTTGTGTAAGGCTAGCCACTTTCTATAAATTATTTCAGTTGCCAGCACCTTTTCTGTTTTCCATCCATGGTAAGATATTAATGTTGCATTTTGGTCTGTAAAATCAAGTTTATTAATTATAGCCATTGCCGCTGTAATTTCTTTGTCATTTGCTTGTCTAATTTCATTTATACCGATGAAGCTAGAAAAATTAAATTCATTTTCTGGAAAACTTAATTGCATGTATTATCTCCTGACGTATAAATAAAAAATCGTGAATTTTTAAAAAACGAAGGCATTACTTATTAAAATAATGCCTTGTAATAAATTTGAATGGAGGGATTCTTATGGCCATCGTTAGCTCGCTGTTGAGTGGGTGTTGGCTTGGTTAAGCAGTCACTCAACGTAACAAAAGCGAGCTAGCTTTAATCGTACCATTTTATGTTGCGCAAAAGCTAGCCATGTATATGGGAAGGTCATACATGCTGTCAGCAGGCAACTCAAAAGGCATCGACCACGCCTTACCTTTGCTTTTTTATCCGGCATCAGCATATAAAAAAAATCAATACCATGCAAGCAAAAAAAGCATCAATAAATACCTAATTTTATGGGTAATGGTTAAATCTTAACTGGCATGTTCCAAGTTATGCTCGTGTATGAAAAGTGCCAGTGCGATGCGGTGGAACCCGGCCTTTTTTGAAAAGGCCAGGGATTTGCGTACAAACCGGCCCAGACGTTGCCGC
>Ga0208507_1000641_pt1 | contig 21723 bp, 21 predicted proteins | sample CryBogCBH12Aug01_FD_184626 | JGI IMG/M metagenome (GOLD analysis project Ga0208507, IMG submission 184626) | Freshwater microbial communities from Crystal Bog, Wisconsin, USA - CBH12Aug09.1 (SPAdes) (version 2) | ecosystem: Environmental > Aquatic > Freshwater > Lake | place: Crystal Bog... | reverse complement strand
CTAAAAAATACGGCCCGGCGGGAACACGGCAACGGGTGCGGACGGCGGTGATGGTTTCAGGGCTGGTGACTTGATGAAAAAAAATCTGATCCGCCGCCAGCGGCGTCACGAAAATGTTTTCAGGCCGAAGGCGGGAGAAGTTGAGGGCATCGTTCCGCGTTGCTTCCGAGATGCAGAAGGCAAAAGTTTCAGGGGTCAGGGAGTCGAGCAAGCGGTCCATGAACCGCCTATGGCCAGCAGAAAAATACTCCGGGGCGGTCAACGGCATAAAGTCGTGCAGCGTGATGAATTTTTTAATACCGCGTTGCGCTTTCACCGCCGACGGGAAAGGGGTATTTACCGAATGATAAATGTCGGCACATTGCAGCATGGCGGGCGTCAGCCGCAGTTCGCCTATCGTGCAAATACTGGCGGCGGCGGCCAGCATCCGCCGCGCCGCGCGGGCCGGCAGGCTCCGGTTCTCGAGGTTGCGATGGACGATTTTGGACAGCCGGCGACCAAACCGACTGGCGCGGAGCTGCACCGGACTGAACCGTAAATTGTTCACCGGGGGGATTCCTCTGGCGGCCAGAAAATCGAACGCCCCGGCCAGATACGAAGTGGCGGCGAAGGATAATTTGCACTGGCCTGATTCAATCAGACCGCAGAAGAGGTGGCTGGCGACGCGTTCCGTGCCGCGCCGGACGGACTGTCGGTCATGGCTGTGTCCCAGATAGGCAATATCGAGAATGACTTTGGGTTTCATACGCAAAAACTTGGCGGCGGATTGTGCGATTTTCCACCGCGAATGGCAAAATTCAAACCAAGGGCGGCGGGCGCCACGAATACCAAATCAGCCCGCCGCTTTGCCCCGGTGCACCACACAGCTTCGCCGGTCGCTAATTTTGGGCAAGGTTTTCAAACACAAACAGATTGTTGAATCCAAGCTGGAACGTCCGATGACAGACCAACCGGAAATGCGGTGGATGAAAAATTTCCGCCGTGCGCCGTACCTCATAACCATGGTGCTCCTCCAGTGACATGCCGTGGACGAGCCGCAGCTTTTGTAGAAGGGCGAGAATCCGGTCCACGCGCGGCGACGGCACCGTAATGATGACCTTGCCGCCCGGTTTGAGAAATCGGCGGCAGCCTTCCGCCAACTCCGCACAGGCGGCGGCCGGAAAATGTTCCAGCACGGCCAGCAGTGTCACCGCGTCGAACGGCTCCGCAGCCGGCATGTCCTGCGGGAAAAAACCGGGAACGAGCTGGAAGTTTTTTCCGGCCGCCGGCTGACGCAGCGTCGGGTCAATCCCCAGACAGCCCGCACCCAAAAAATCAAGCGCCTGAAACAGCGCACCATCGGCGCTGCCGATATCCAGCACCCGCGCACCGGCGGACAAAAACGGACGGGCCTGGGCGATGCGGCGGCGCTGCAGAAAATGATCCAGCCAAGTCATCGGTTTAATCGGGTGGTTTTCAAGCCCAGCACGCTCAGGAAAAAAGAGGAGAAAATGCTTTGCACCCCCAGCAGGATAAGCGCGGCCGCCGGGATGAGCCGGCGCAGATTTTCCTCCATCGAGGGCAGCGGCCCAAAGCTGGCTTCCTTCCACAACCACACGGCGCGCAACAGCAAAGCCAGTCCCGCCGCCAGCACCAGCAAGCCGGCGACGATGCCTTTTTCCAGCGTGAAAAAATGAAAGAGCCGGTTCAAGCTGGGATCTTCCGGCAGCAGCCCCTCGGCGATGGCAAAGATTTTGGTGTAAAAGGCAAATGCCGTCAGCTGGAAGCCAACAACGACCGCCATGCACGCCATCATCAGCGTGCCGACATTCAAAATCACGCCGCCAATCTGGATGTTCTGCACGGCCAGCACGGCGGCGAGCGCCGCGCCGATAGCCGCCAGCAGCAGGCCGGGCACCAAAAACAGCCAGCGCGGCGAATACAACAGCATGAACCGCAGATGGCGCCAGCCGTCGCGCCACGGTTTCAGGTGCGGCGGGCGGGAACGCCCATCCGGGTGCAGCGTGACCGGCACCTCGGAAATTTTCATCTGCTTCAGGGTGGCCTTGATGACCATCTCCGAGGCGAACTCCATGCCGGTGGTCTGCAGCTCCATTTTTTCAAACGCCGCGCGCGTGAAGCCGCGCAGGCCGCAGTGAAAATCATGGGCCGGACAGGTGAAAAAGAGCCGCCCGATAAACGTCAGCACGGGATTACCCAGCCGACGGTTTTTCCAAGGCATGGCGCCGGGCAGGATGGTTCCGCCACCGATGGGCAGGCGACAGCCCATGACCAGCTCATCACCGGCCTGAAATTTTTTCACGAACCGGTCGGCCTGGGAAAAATCGTAGCTGTCATCCGCGTCGCCCATCAGGATCCATTTTCCCAAAGCGGCGCGCACGCCGCCGCGCAGGGCATGGCCATAGCCTTTCTCTTTCACGACCACCACGCGGGCGCCAAGCTCCTCGGCGATGGCCGGCGAGCCATCGGTGCTGCCGTTGTCGGCGATGAGGATTTCCCCGGTCACGCCCGCGCGATGGAGGCCAATCTTGGCTTTTTCAATGCAGCGGGCGATGGTCTCCGCCTCATTTAGACAGGGCATGAGAATCGTGAGTTCCATTTGGCATAAAAGTTTGTGGCACATCGGCGGGGCTGGCGAGCGAAAATTTAATCGTAAACCGGGCGGAGAACCCTTGCCACCAAAACGAACAAACCCCTGGCCACCGGTTACGCCTTTTCCGCTTCCACCACGATGGTCTCCAACAGGTTGAATTCTTCGCCAATGATTTTCCAGTGCGATTCGATGCCGGTCAAGTCAGGGTCAACGCTCTCCCGAGGTTTGAATTGAACGGTATTTCTAAATCCCGCAGTTTGCAGCGAGTAATCCAACGTTTCAAAGTCATAGATGAATTGGTGCCCCCAGCTGCTGAAAAAATTATTCACCACCACCGCTCGCGCATAAAACTTCGGCTCCGCGACAAACCGGTCAATGGAGTTCCGGATGTAACTTTTTGATATTTCGGCTTCCGGCTGGCAGTAAAGCCGGATCAGGAAGGCCATATCCGGCGTGGCGATGCGGATGCGACCGGCTGGTTTCAGGACCCGGTGAGCTTCCTTAAGAAAACGACTTCCGTCCCGATAGCTAATGTGCTCAAAAATATGTTCGGAAAAAATGTAATCCAGCGAACGATCAGGAAAAGGAAGCTTCCTGGTGGCATCCAGAAAAACCACTTTCGGACCCGCAAGCAAATCCGTGTTCAGCCACCCCGGCAAAGGATTCTTGCCGCAGCCAATCTGGAGTTTTTTGGGTCCCTTTGAATCAAGATAGCGCCGGATTACCGCCTGCCGCAATAACAACCAGCGCCACCGATAATAACTTGTGGTCGCCCACTCGCGAATACGCATCCGGCAACGCAAGTTCCAAAGCCATTGTTGAAGCATAGCTATTTTGACCGAATTATGATTGATTTTAGGGGCTCCCCATTCATCCGCAAGCATTAACCCCAAAACACCCAAGCTTTCGGCAAAGAATTATTTATTTCAACATCAACCTGGCTGTCTGCCACAGCAGCCAGCCAAAAGTCTCCGCGCTATGCCAGCGCAGGCGCGGCGCGCAGCGGGTCAGGAACCACCACCAATCCGACCAGGCGCGGGCATTCGGCGCCGCCAGCAAAAGCGTGTTGGCCCGAATCGCGGCGGCGGGGTCGAGGCCCATAAAATTCCGGCAGTGACGCGCGCCGATTTCGCGGGTGAGCGCCGACTGGGCGGCCAGATGCCGGCGGGATACGGACTGTTCATGAAGACGAAACCGAACCAGTTTCTCCGGCAAGGCCACAAATTCGCCCTGCTCCAACATCCGGCCCCAAAGCGAAAAATCCTCGGCGTGACGCTCGGCCGGCCAATAACCGCCCGCCGCCAGAGCGGCGGATTTTTTAAACAGCACGGTACTGTGGACAATGGGACATTGGTAACACAACCGCAACGCCATGAAGCCGCGCGAGCGCGGCAGGCGCGCCTCACCCGCCATCGCGCTGCGTTCGCCAAAAATTGTGGCCGCCGTGTGGCACAAAACCGCCCGCGACCGCTGGCGGACTGCCTGCCATTGCAATTCCAGCCGGCGCGGTTCGGCGATGTCGTCGGCGTCCAGCCGCGCAATCCAATCCGCACGCGCCCCGGTCAATCCATGATTCAAGGCCACCACAATCCCGGCATGTTCCAAACGCAACACCCGCAGGCGGGGATCGGCATAGGCGCGGAGGATCTCGGGAGTGCGATCGGTGCTGCCGTCGTCAATCACCAGCAGTTCAAAATCCGTGAAGGTCTGCGCCCGCAGGCTGTCCACGGCGGCGGCGATAAACTTCTCGCCGTTCCAGACCGGCATGAGGATGGAAATGCGCGGGGTCATTTCAGTTTTCACCCGGAAAATAAAAGGAATCACCCGCCGAGGCGAGACGAAATTGCCACGCAGCCCGCCGGCAGCAAACTGGAATGGTTACTTCCCCATTGCGAGGACCGGAGCCATGTGTTAAACGGTTGCCACCCGATGAAAATACTTTATGACTACGCTGCTTTTCTCTTGCAGGCACGCGGCGGAGTCACGCGGATCATGTGCGAAGTGATCCAGCGCGAACTCGCCCGGGCCGAGGTGGATGGCCGGGTGTTTGCCGGGTTTCACAAGAACCTGGAGCTGCAGCAATTGAGCCGGAAATTTCCGGGAAAAATCCACGGGTGCCGCCTGCCGCAAGCCCTGGTTCGGCAGCGTTTGTTTTTGCCGGTCAACCGGGCGCTCTTCATCCCATTCGCCAACCGCTTCGCGCCCGACCTCTGCCACTTCACTTTTTTTAAAACCCCGCCGGTGCCAAAACGAACCAAGGTGGTCATCACCGTGCACGACCTGCTCGGCGAAATTTTCGACCCGCAGGAAAAAGACCCGCAAACGGCGGACCGCAAGGACGCCTTGCAGAAAGCCGACGGCATTATTTGCGTCTCCGAAAACACCAAGACCGACCTGCTCAAATTCTACGATCCCGGCGACAAGCCGATCCTGGTGGCGCATCATGGCAACAGCCTCCGTCAGGTTTCTGCCATCATTCCAAAAGTCACCCAGCCCTATTTTCTTTATGTCGGGACGCGTTACAGCGCCTACAAAAACTTCCCCCTGTTGCTGAAAACGTTCGCCAGCAGCCCGCTGCTCAAGCCTTACGGCATCGTCTGTTTCGGCGGCGGCGCTTTCACGCAGGCGGAACTGGCCGCCATAAAAAAGGCCGGCCTGGCGGATCGCGTTTGTCACCGGCAAGGCCCCGACGCGGAACTGGCCGGCCATTATCAACAGGCCACCGCGCTCATTTATCCGTCCAAGTATGAAGGTTTTGGCCTGCCGCCGATTGAAGCCATGGGTTTCGGCTGCCCGGTGGTGGCGAGTTTTGCGCCGCCCATGCCCGAAATCATCGGCGACGCCGCGCTCTTTTTTGATCCCGGTTCGGCAGAGCAATTGCTGGCCGCACTCACCAGACTGCTCACGGAGAGCGGCGTGCGACCGGCCTTGCAGGCGCGCGGCAAGCTGCGCGAACAATTTTTCTCATGGGAAAAAACCTCCGACCAGATCCATGATTTTTACCACTCGTTGCTGGAAAAATGACCAGCCTTCATTTCCGGCGGGCGAGCAGATTGAATTCCAGGGGCAGCCAGGGGCGGTCGGCCGCGAAATAAGAGGGCAGCAGTTCGACGAGCTGAAAGCCGGCCGACCGCAACAACCGCAGCATCCGCTCCAAGGCATCCGCATCACCGGCCCGCCGCACCAGCGAGACCTCCACGATGAGCGCCTCGGTGGCCGGCAATATTTTGCCGCCGCCCGCCAGCACCTCGAATTCAAAACCTTCGACGTCGATCTTCAGGAGATCAATCTTGCGAATGCCATGCTCCAGGCACAAATCGTCCAGCGTGCGCACCTCGCAGGCGAACGTCCGGGAGGTCTGCGAGTCTGGATTGGCCTGCAAATATTCCCCGGAAAAAACCGCCAGGCTGCCGATGTCGTCGCGGGCACGATCCACATGAAGCGTGGCGGTGCCGCGCTCGCGGCTCAAAGCACAGGTGGCGAGCCGCCAGCGCCGGCTTCGTTCCGCACCGCGCCGTTGAAGCTCAGCGTGGAGCGTCGGGAGCGGTTCGACCAAAAGCACCTGCGCGGCGGGGAAAAGCACGCCGGCCGCCTGGGAAAAATCGCCGTGATTCGCGCCCACATCCACCACCCACTTCGCCTCCGGGAGCTGGAGCCGGTGAATCCAAGCCACGAACTCGTTGAACAACGCGCGATTGTAGGGCGCGGACGGCCAGAGGGATTTGGGAATCAATGACAGCCCACGCAGATTTGGCCCGCGCTGGATGCGGGCGGATTGTAGATAGGCGGCGAATTTCCGGTTTAACATGGGTTAAATGCGGGAGGGGGTTTAAGCCCGGCGCGTTTCAAGTTTGAATTATTACAGATTGGCGCAAGGAGGGGCATCATATTTGCCAAAACCGGGTTTTGGCAAATGATTAATTCCCGGCCAAAACGCAACCGGTCGTTTCAAACGTCTCGCCCGACAGCTCAATTCCGCTTCAGTTGTAATAGGGAAAACTGAAAGCCGCAGGCAAACACCCGCCCGGGGGTTTACTCCCAGGGTTGGCAAGCAAGGCCTGCGCCGGCTGCAGCTTTTGGCAGCACCCTTCCCAACGCTCCAATAAAAAACTTGCCGTACTCCGGCCGGACGGGGATATGTATGGCCCTACTATGGATGCTTGGAAAAATCTTTACCCAAAACTTTCCAAGGGTCTGTCTGAAAATTTCGAGCGGCGCGGCGGTTTATGGGAGGAGAGAATGATGACCGCTAGTGAGGGATGGTGACCAAGCCCATGCGCATCGCCATCCTCACCACCGACAACCGTGAAGGCCTCCGCGACTACACGCGGCAGGAGCCGATCCTTGGCCACGCGCCGGAAGCCCTGCTTCAAGGCCTGGCCGCCAGACCGGACGTGGAAGTGCATCTGGTCGCCTGCCTGAAACAGCCGGTGAACTCGCCGGAAAAAATCGCGCCCAACATTTTTTATCACAGCCTGATCGTGCCAAAAATCGGCTGGCTGCGCACCGGCTATCAAGGCTGCATCCGCGCCGTGCGTAAAAAACTGAAGGAAATACAACCGGACATCGTCCACGGGCAGGGCACGGAACGCGACTGCGCCTTGAGCGCCGTGTTCAGCGGTTTCCCCAATGTGCTGACCCTCCACGGCAACATGACGGCCATCGCGGAAGTTTACCACGCCCCGCCAGGCAGCTTCCACTGGCTGGCCGCCCGGCTGGAAACCGTGGCCCTGAAAAAAACCGGCGGCGTGTTCTGCAATTCAGCTTATACGGAGCGACTGGTGACCCCGCGCACTCAAAAAACCTGGCGGGTGCCCAACGCGCTGCGGCTGGATTTTTTTGCACCGCCGCCAAAAAAAAATCCCGGCGGCGCGCCCATCCTGCTCAGCGTTGGCGTGACCGAACCACGCAAACAACAACTGGAATTGATTGAAGTGGCGCACCGGCTCCATCAGCGCGGATTGAAGCTGGAACTGCACATCGCCGGCGACCGCGCCGCGCACACGGACTACGGGGAAAAATTTTCACGGGCGCTGGCGGCGGCAGAGCGGGCCGGCTACGCCCGGCACCTGGGGCAGCTCTCCACTTCCCGGCTGGTAACCACGATGGATGCGGCCGGGGCGCTCATTCACTTCCCCACCGAGGAGGCCTTTGGCCTCGTCGTGGCCGAGGCGCTGGCGCGAAACCTGAAGTTTTTCGGCGCGGCCACCGGTGGCGTCAGGGATATCGCGGCGGGGGTGGCCGGAACGGAATTGTTTCCACCGCAAGATTTCACCGCGCTGGAAAATGCCACCGCCCGCTGGCTGGAAGCGGGCTGTCCGCCACCGCCGGATTCAGCCGCCATCATGCGCGAACGATATCATCCCACCATCATCGCCCAGCGACATATTGAAATTTACCGCGGAATCATCAGTCGGGGCGGCAAATTTTAAATACGCGAAGCAGGAGGAGGCCACAGCAAGACCCGCCGGGAGATCGTCATTTCCAGAATGATAAATCCATCCGTCCGCCGAACGACGGCAAAACACCAGCTCCCGGTTCACAGACAGTTCAGACGGTTCCATTCTTCTTCATTTTATATGGGGAACTCCGAAAGCTTCAGGCAAACCAAAATCAACAGGTTTTCGGTTTTAAAACCATAAACGGTGCAGAGTTGGCAAAATCCGCAAAGAGGCCATTGTGGATATTAAGTAATTTGATTTTCAGCAGACTAAAGCTATTAGATGACAACATGAAGCCCGCAACCCGCATTTTACGCAGAACAGCTGTATTTACGACGATGGCGGCGTGGGCCTTTGGCGCCGCCGCCGGCCAGCCGCCGACCGCAGCCGCAGGGTCTGAATTCAAAAAGCCAGACTGGCTGACCGATTTGTCCCTCGGCGTCAAGGAAACCTACGATGACAACCTCCTGCTGGTGGCCGGCAAAAGCTCGGCGGCAAATCCGGCCGCCATGAGCCCGCAGGATTCGTGGATTACAACGGTTTCACCGAAGATCGGTTTCGATTTTGCGCCATGGCTCGGCGACCAAAAAACGTTTCAAACCTGGTCGCTGGTTTATTCGCCGGATTTTGTGCTGTTCCATGAAATGCCGGCAGAAAACTATAATGCGCAAAAATTCGGCAACAAAATCAAGGGCCAGACGGGCAATTTTTCCGGCGCGGTGGACAGTGACTTTTTGTTCAACGACGGCAGCCGCACCGCCCCCATTTACGGTCTGGGATCATCGGCGGATCAAGGAGACAAATGCGGCAGCGCCTTCGCCCCGGCCATGGTGCGGGAACGGTTGAAACAAATCCAGGAGCGCGCCACGGTGGTGCTGCAATATGACACGGACCGCTTTTTCATCCGGCCCACGGCGTCCCTGCTGTATTATGATTTCATGACCGACTGGCACGCCAACACGTCGGGCCCCTATACCGGTTATCAAAATTTCACCGATCGCACGGATGTCAACGGCGGGGCCGACTGGGGCTACAAGATGACTCCCACTCTCGCGGTCATCCTGGGTTATCGCTACGGCCATCAATACCAACAGGCGTTTACTCCGGACATTTATAATATCGTGGTCCACCAACATCCGATGCAGTCATCCAGCGATTACCAGCGGGTTCTATTGGGATTGGAGGGCAAACCATGGGAATGGCTGGACGTGAAGCTGGCCGGCGGCCCGGATTTCCGTGATTACAACCCCGGCGCGCCGGTAAATGATGATCATCCCACCACCTATTACGGCGAAGCGGTTCTAACCGCCACCCTCACGCCCAGCCAGACGGTGACATTTAATTACAAGCAGTGGCAGTGGGTTTCGAGCGTCGGCAGAGTTCCGTATTTCGACAGCACCTATGCGCTGAACTATCACTGGAACGCCACCAAACAACTGGGGCTGGACTTGGGCGGAAAATTTCAGGAATACGACTACACCTCCGGTTCGGCATCGTTGAGCCATAATTCAAGCCTGCGCGATGACGCGCTCTACACGGTTTCGGCAGGCGTCAGTTATGCCTTCACAGCCCATTTCACCGCCAGCCTAGCCTATGCCTGCAATCTCGGTCGCAACTTGGAACCCAACCTGCCAGCCAGCCTCTACGCGGAATACCGGGAATTTAATCAGCAAGCGATTTCCATCAGCGCGAAATACAAATTTTGATTCGCCGGGGATTATCCTCACTTCACCAGAACCATCGCGGCGCCTGCCAACGGGGCACGGCGGATTTTTTGCTCGCCGCTTAGGTTTCTAAATTGGAAGTTCTATTCGCATTAGCCCCACAACTGCCGATCAAGCGACCGATACTGGATCGCCTCCGAAATATGATCGCTGGTGATGTCTTTCGCCGCCGCCAGATCGGCAATCGTCCGCGCCACCTTCAAAATCCGGTCATAGGCGCGGGCGCTCAAATTGTATTCCGTCGTGGCGTGCTTCAGCAATTCGCGCGGCGACTCGGTCAGTTCGCAAAATGATTTCAGTTCGCGAGAACCCATCCGGGCATTGCAAGCGACATTTTTTTTGCCGGCAAACCGCGCGTGTTGAATACGCCTCGCGGCAATGACCCGCTCGCGGATTATTGCCGAGCTTTCGCCTGGCTGGGCGGCAGCCAGCTCCCGAAATTTCACCGCCGGCACCTCGATATGCAGATCAATGCGGTCCAGCAGCGGCCCGGAAATCCGGCCGAGATAATTCTGGATTTCCCGCGGCGAACTCTTGCTTTCGTGCGGCATTTTACCGTCCGGCGTCGGGTTCATCGCCGCCACCAGCATGAACTGGCTCGGAAACGTCATCGTGCCAGCGGCACGCGAAATGGTGACATGTCCCTCTTCCAGCGGTTGCCGCAGCGTTTCCAGCACGCTGCGTTTGAACTCCGGCAGCTCATCGAGAAACAAAACGCCGTGGTGCGCCAGTGAAATTTCCCCCGGCATCGGATTGATGTTGCCGCCGAGCAAACCCGCGTCGCTCGCGGTGTGGTGCGGCGCGCGAAACGGCCTCTGCGTCACGAGCGCCTGTCCCGCCGCGAGCAAGCCGACGACGCTGTGAATCTTCGTGGTCTCCAGCGCCTCGTCCAAAGTCAACGGCGGCAGAATGGTGGCCAACCGTTTCGCCAGCATGGATTTTCCGGTACCGGGCGGCCCGATCAAAATGACGTTGTGCCCGCCCGCCGCCGCGATTTCCAGGGCGCGCTTCACATTTTCCTGGCCTTTGACTTCGGAAAAATCAATTTCGTCACCGGTCGGATGCGCGAAGATTTTCGCGATGTCCACCTTCAGCGGCGCAATCCTGATTTCGCCTTCCAAAAACTGCGCGGCTTCGCGGAGGTTCTGCACTGGAATGACGTTCAAGCCCTGAACCACCGCCGCCTCGGCGGCGTTTTCGGCGGGAACCAGAATTCCGCTTTTCCCATCCGCCTTCGCCTTCAGGGCCACCGGCAAAACGCCCTTCACCGGCCGCACGCCGCCCGTCAACGCGAGTTCGCCGAGGACAGTAAATTGGTCGAGCTGGTCCGTCTGCAGCTGTTCGCTCGCGGCCAGCATCCCCATCGCGATCGGCAAATCGAAGCTGGGCCCTTCTTTTTTAACATCCGCGGGCGCGAGATTGATGGTCGTCTTGCCCATCGGAAATTTGTAGCCGGAGTTGGTGAGGGCCGTGGAAACACGGTCCTTGGATTCCTTGACCGCCGCGTCGGGCAAACCGACGAGCGCGATCAGCGTGTCGCCGTAGCCGCAGTTGACTTCCACTTCAACCGCGTAGGCATCAATACCGCTCAAAGCCGCCGAGCAAACCCGCGAAAGCATGGTTCGAATATTTCCCGAGCCGGAGCCGCAGCGCAATCCGATTTTTACCGGCTGAAAAAGCGGATGGCAACCCGGCGGGGATTTATTTCAAATGTAAAGGTAGACGTAGAGCGAGAACGACACCGCCGCCACGCCCGCCGCCGCCGCCAGCGACCACAGGAAACTCCTCTGCCGCGCGGCAATCGAGAAGGTCGAGATGATCACCGCCATCTGCGCCGCCAGCATGCCGAAGAAAAACTTGCCACTCCGCTTATGGTGGCGCTCGGCGGAGAGGTTGCCTTTGCGCACCTGCAATTCGTAAACGCCCGCCACGGACTGGTTCAATTTCGCTTCCGTCTCGTAGCGCTCCGCCGCGTAGCGCAGCCGCGCCGCGCTGAAATCGCGGAACACGCCGCGATCGCCCTTCATCAGCGTTTCGTCAAACTTGTCGGACGCCTTATTGATGGTTTTGGTGGCGTTGTCAAACGCGGCGGCGGCGGCCTTGGCGGCCTTGAGCGAGTCCGCGAGCGTCGTGTCTTTTACCTTCGCCAATACGACAGCGATTTCGCTTTCCGGCTGAGAATTTTCCACAACTTCGAGCGCAACTTTCACGTTGTCTTCAAATTTTGCGGGCACCGCGGCCGGCAACTCATTTTTTACCAAGGCGGCCACGGTGGCGGCGTCGGCCTTTTCCAAAACGGCGGCGGCCAGCGGATGCACCTCGCTCGTGGCCACCAGCAAATCCAGCGTGTTGCGCGCGACGGCGCTGCGGAGCTTCTTGGCCTGATAATAGCTCCACTGGTCGCCGGCCTTGGACTGGAGTTGCGCGGCCAGCGAGCGGTCATATTGCGCCCTGGTCATCTCGCTGGACGCGAGGCCCGCGAGCATCGTGGCGATGACCGTCATGATGATGGGTGTCGCGCCGAGAACTTTTCCCCATTTGGTTTGCGGGAGGTCTTTTTTCAACTCGGCAGGGATTTCAATTTTGGCGGCCATAAGTCGGTTTTGATTTTGCGCAGCAGCTTACACGGAAACTATTTTCGCGCCAGCCCGCAAAACACATTGCCGTCCGCCACCGGAAAATTCACCATTCCGGTGTGAACGCCAGCCACCCAGGCGACTTCGCCGCCGCCCAAACGCAAATCATCGCCCGCAGCTTGAAACACTGGACGGACCGCGAACTGCTACCGGGAGATTTCCGGGCGGCGGAACTCGCGGAGAAGGTATTTCACGCACCATTCGTCCTCGTCTCGCACGGCACGGAGGCGGATCCGGTTTTGAACTACGGCAACGCCGCCGCGCTCGCGCTCTGGGAAATGTCGTGGGCCGAATTCACCCGCACGCCGTCGCGGCTTACGGCGGAAGCGCCCAACCGCGAGGAGCGCGCCCGCCTGCTGGCGGCCGTCACGGCACAGGGCTTCATTGACGACTATTCCGGCATCCGCATTGCCAAAACCGGCCGCCGCTTCCGCATCACGCAGGCGACGGTGTGGAACCTGCTAGACGAACGCGGCAACTATTACGGTCAGGCCGCAATGTTTTTGCGCCGGGAATTTCTTTGAACTGTGGCCGCTGCCGTTTAACTTTCCACCAGCCCGTGAACGCCCCCGCCATCCAACCCGAAGCGAACGAACGCAAGTTCATTTGGCTCCTGTGCCTGTTCGCCGCCGCGCACGTCTTTATTTTCTCCGCCGCGTTCCCTTTTTTCAACGTCGTGGATGAGCAGGTCCATTTCGATCTGGCCGTGCGCTATTCGCAGGGCGATATTCCGCGCGCGCTCACGCCGCCGTGCGCCGAGGCTCTGCCGTTCATCGGCATCTTCGGCACAGTCGAATACCTCTGGCCGCCGGCATCGCAGCCCGGCGGACACATCGCCGCGCCGGTTTGGAAACAGCCCTTTAACCTCGTCGTCGAAACCATCCACGCCAAGGAAAAACTCTGGCACGAGGTGGTGAAAAACCATGAGGCCTCGCAGCCGCCGCTTTATTACACCCTCGCCGGGGCCTGGTGGCGGCTCGGAAAAATGCTCGGCCTCGACGGCGGCCAACTGCTCTACTGGCTGCGCTTCCTGAATATTCCGCTGCTGGCCGCACTGGTCTGGCTGGGCGGGTTCGCCGCGCGGCAGTTTTTTACGGAAAATAAATTCATCCGGGTCGCGGTGCCGGCACTCATCGCGTTCCTGCCGCAGACGACCTTTTACGCGATCAACAACGATATTCTTTCGCCCCTGGCCTTTGGCGCGGCGTTTGTGCTGCTGCTGAAACTGTGGCCCGCGGAAACCCCTTCGCCGCGACTCGCCGCCGCGACCGGCCTGGCGATGGCCGCCACATTTCTGACAAAAATCAGCAATCTGCCGCTGCTGACCGTCGCGGGAATATTCATGGCGCTGAAAATATTCCGGATGGCGCAGGCCGGGAAGCTGCGCCCGGCGGTTCCCGCCTTCGGAATTCTGGCCGCGTGCGCCGGATTGCCGGTGGCCGCGTGGATGACCTGGTGCAAAATCAACTTCGGCGACTTCACCGGCTCGGTGTTGAAAATCCAATTTCTCGGCTGGACACACAAGCCGTTCGCCGAATGGTTTCAGCACCCGATCTTTTCGCCGGCCGGCGGCTGGTATTTTCTGAAGGGAAATCTCTCGACGCTCTGGCAGGGTGAAATTTTATGGCAGCGTAAACCGCTGGCCGTTCCGGCGGTGGATCTGATTTATGTCGGGCTGACGCTGGCGCTGCTGCTGCTCGCGCTGGGCGCATTACTGAAGCGGCCCGTTTGGTTTTCCGCCGCACAGCGCGCGGCCATGTGGTTTGGCTTCGCCGGTTTCGCGGCGGCGTTCGCGTTTTTCGCGCTGCTGTCGGTGAAATTTGATTTTCAGGACTGCTTTTATCCGTCGCGCGAACATCCATTTTTCACGTCGGGCCGGCTGATGCTGGGAATGTTGATTCCGTTCCTGCTGTTGTTCACCTGCGGCCTCGACCGGGCCCTGGGAAAATTCAGCAGCGCGGCGAAATTCACCATACTGGCCGCGCTGCTGGCGTTCATGCTCGCGTCGGAAATCACGGTTGACTGGGCGATTTTCCCGAACGAGTACAATTGGTTTCACCTGTGATGGGCGGGAGCGTGACCAGCAAACTTCAGACCGCCTTCAGCCCGTAACGCCGGCCGACGGGGAGCAGTCGCATCCGCGCGGTGAAAGTTTGGGAAAGATTTTTTGAGGTCAGCACGTCCGCCTTTTCACCGGCCGCCAGTACACGCCCTTTTTTCAACAGCAGCACATGGGAAAACACCGGCATGATTTCCTCGACGTGATGCGTGACCAAAACCAGCGTCGGCGAATTTTTCCGCCCGCCGAGCCGCTGGAGAAATTGCAGAAAATGTTCACGCGCGGCCGGGTCAAGTCCGGCACAGGGTTCATCGAGAATCAGCACGCGCGGTTTGGCCATCAGCGCGCGGCCGATCAAAACGCGCTGACGTTCGCCTTGTGATAAAACCTGCCAGGAACGCTCCGCCAGATATTCGCAACCGACTTGCTTCAATAAGCTTAACGCCCCGACCCGTTCGGTCCGCTTCACGCGACCCCAGAAATCAATCATTGCGTATTTGCCGCTGGCCACGGTGGCCAGCGCCGGTTCATCGTCCGCCATCCTCTGCCGGAGGGATGAGCTGACGAGGCCGATTTTCCTGCGCAATTCGCGCCAGTCGGATTCGCCATAAGTTTCACCCAGCACGGAAATCTCCCCGCTCGTCGGCATCAGATAGCCGGTAATTGCGCTCAGCAGGGACGTTTTGCCGGAGCCGTTCGCGCCCAGGATGACCCAGTGTTCGCCGCGCTGCACGCGCCAGTTCACATCGCTCAAAATCACGGTGCCGGAGCGTTCGATGCACAGGTTGGCAACGGACAAAATGGCGTTCGACTTTTTCACAAAGCTTCAATCTCCGGCCAGAGCGGTTTCAAATCATCATCCGCCAGCGCCATTTTTTGGATGGCTGCCTGGCCGCCGATTTTCACGGCGCACTGGAGCCAGATGCGCGCATCGGGAAGCTGGTTCAACTGGCAGGCGTAGCAGGCAAGATTGTAAGCAATTACCGGCTCGGTCGGAAATTTCTCCGCCGCCGGCAGCAACGCGTCCCACGCGGGTACGAGGCCGCCGCCATCCACGCGCCGCAACGCATACGCGCGGTGCAGCCAGCCGGACGAATCCTCCGGCACGGCGTTCAGTTCCAACTCCGCCACCAACAGGGCATCGTCCCAATTTTCCTCGTGGGCGCAGAGCAACCAGCGCACCGCCAGCACCGCCGGATGGGACTGCTGCGCGGACGCGATGGCTTCCAATTCGGCGCGGGCGTCGGCGGGCGCGTTGAGACCGAGCCAGCCGAGCGCGGCGTTAAGACGATGGATGTCGGATGGTTCAAGGCTTTGCACGCGGATAGGAAAACGGTTGCGCGCGAGATTGGCAAGCGGTTGTGAAGCTCAGAGTTTTCCCGCAGTTGCAAACGGCACGGAGTCGGTTAGTTTGTCGGCGTCATGAAAATTATTTTTCCATTGCTGCTGGCGGCCGCCGGTGCGCTTTCCGCCCAGGCCAAGCTGGTGACCAAAACAGTCGAATACCAACAAGGCGACACGACGCTCGCAGGCTATCTTGCGTATGACGATTCCTTTTCCGGCAAACGCCCCGGCGTGCTGGTCGTGCATCAATGGATGGGCTTGACTGATTACGAGGAGAACCGCGCGGTGATGCTCGCCAACCTCGGCTATATCGCGTTCTGCGCGGACATTTACGGCAAAGGCATCCGCCCGCAGTCCCTCAAGGAGGCCGGCACCGAAGCCACGAAATATAAAACCGACCGGGCGCTGCTCCGCTGGCGCGTCAGCGCCGGACTGGATGAATTGAAGAAAAATCCGTTCGTGGACAAGGCTCGCGTGGCGGCCATCGGCTATTGTTTTGGCGGCACGACGGTGATTGAACTCGCCCGCAGCGGTGCGGAATTGAACGGCATCGTCAGCTTCCACGGCGGACTGGATTCCCCGACGCCGGCTGGCGGCAAGAACATCAAATGCAAGGTGCTGGTATGCCACGGTGCCGACGATCCGTTTGAAAAACCCGAAGATTTGGCGGCGTTTGAAAAAGAAATGCGCGATGCCGGCGTGGACTGGCGGCTTATCAAATACGGCGGTGCGGTGCACAGCTTCACGCAGCCGATGGCCAACGACAATCCGCCCGGCGCAAAATACAACGCGCGCGCCGACAAGCGCTCATGGCAGGACATGAAGCAATTTTTTGCTGAGATTTTTAACTTCTGAATTCAAACCGCGAAATATACGAATCACTCGAAAATATTTGCTTTCGTGTTTTTAGTGTATTTCGTGGTTAAACTTTTCTCATGCGCATCACCGGTGGCAACGCAGCGCGGCGGATTCTGAAAGTCCCGAAAGGACTCGATGTCCGCCCGACACCTGATCTGGTCAAACAGGCCGTCTTCAATTCGCTCGGCACACGCGTGCTGGACGCGAAAGTTTTGGAGTTGTTCGCCGGCAGCGGCGCGTTGAGCCTGGAATGCCTGAGCCGCGGCGCGGCGAGCGTGCTGGGCATCGAGAAGTCGCATCGCCACGCGGAATTCATCCGCAGCAACGCGGCGGCGGCGGGCTACGGTGAAATTCTAGAGACGCGCACGCAGGATGTTTTTCCCGCGATGAGGCAACTGGTGGAAAGCGGCAAACAGTTTGATTTGATTCTGGCGGATCCGCCTTACGGTGAAAAAAACGTGAACCGCCGCTCGACATCATTCGCCCAGCAATTACTCGACGACCCAAATTTGCCAAAGCTGCTCGCGCCGGGCGGAAGACTGGTGCTCGGCCACACGAAGCGGGACACGCTGGAACTCGTCGCGCCGTGGTCGGAAGTGAAAATGCTCAAGCACGGCGACACCGTAATACGTTTTTTTGAGCTGGCTTAGGCTTCCGCCGCCTCAACGGCTTCGCGGATGGTCTGCTTGAATTTATCCAAGCCCTGATCAAACGCGGCGGAAATCGGCAGGACTTTGACTTTTTTGAACTTCGTCTTGAACTGCTTTAAATATTTTTCCGCCGCCGGTTCATCAATTTTGTTGGCGACGACGAGGCGCTCTTTTTTGAGCAGCGCGGGGTCGTAAAGTTCCAGTTCCTTGAGCAGTTGCTTGTAATCGTCCCACGGCTTGCGCCCGTCGATGCCGGCCATGTCGAGCAGCAGCACGAGGATCTTGCAGCGCTCGATGTGGCGCAGAAATTCGTGACCGAGGCCGACGTTGTTGTGCGCACCTTCGATAAGCCCGGGCACGTCGCAAACCGTCAGTCGTTTCCAATCCGGATATTCGAGAATGCCAATTTGCGGCGTCAGCGTGGTGAACGGATACGCCGCAATCTTCGGGCGCGCCCGCGAAATCGCGGTGAGCAAGGTGGATTTACCGGCGTTCGGATAGCCGACCAGGCCGATCTCAGCCATGATACGCAGTTCCAAAAGATACACGCCCTCGGTGCCGGGTTCACCCGGCTGCGCGAAACGCGGGGTCTGGTGGCGCGCGGTGGCAAAATTGCGGTTGCCCAAGCCGCCGCGACCGCCCTTGCACAAGATAAACTGCTGGCCGTGCGTCGTAAGGTCGGCGACGAGCGTGCCCTGATTTTCAATGGCATCCGGCTTTTCGCCGGGCGCCGCTTCCCGGCTCAAATCAATTTCCAGGGCGGACCTGCCCTGCGAAGTGCGGATGACCGGACGTTTGCCGGTGCTGGTGCCGAACATCATACTTTTGCTCTCGGCCTCGTCTGCTTCCTCCTCGTCGTCCTCGCGGTGCATCTTCTTCTCGATTGGCGGCGTGGTATCCTTGAGCTGCCAGACCAGCGTGCCGCAGGGAACCTTGATGATTAAATCTTTTCCCGCGTGGCCGTCCATGCCCTTGCCCATGCCGGCCTCGCCGACCGGCGCAATGAGGCGCGGGATATAATACTGCTGGATGAGGTTATTCAGGTCGTGGTCGGCCTGGAGAATGACGCTGCCGCCGCGCCCGCCGTTGCCGCCGCTCGGCCCGCCCTTGGTGATGTAGGCCTCGCGATGGAACGCGACACAGCCCTTGCCGCCGTGGCCGGCCTGCGCGTAGATTTTTATTTCGTCAATGAACATTCTCTATTCCTAACCTTAAGCCCTAATCTTAATCTTAATCCCTCGCGATTACGAGTAAGATCAGGATCACGATCAAGAACCTGGAAAATAAAAAAGGCGAGGCGTTTGGCCTCGCCTGAAAACAATGGCTCGCCCTAGTTCTTCGCCGCCGTGGCCGCGACGATGTTGATGCGGCGGCTGTTCTTGTCGAACAGCACTTTGCCGGCGGTGAGCGCAAACAGCGTCCAATCACGACCGGTGCCGACATTCTTGCCCGCGATAAATTTGCTGCCGCGCTGGCGGACCAGAATGCTGCCGGCGGTGACGGTCTGGCCGCCGAATTCTTTTACACCAAGGCGTTTGCTGACGCTGTCGCGTCCGTTTTTTACGCTGCCTTGACCTTTTTTATGTGCCATAAAAGTGGTGGGTTAAATATTAGGCGTTGATGGCGGTGATTTTGACGACCGTCAGTTCCTGACGATGGCCGATGGTCTTGTGATAGCCCTTGCGGCGTTTCATTTTGAACGTCAGCTTGTGTTCGCCGCGCTTGTGCTCGACCACATCCGCCACGACGGTGGCACCGGTGACGGTGGGCGCGCCGACGGAAAGCTTGCCGTCGTTGTTGACGAGCAGGACGCGTTCAAAAGTGAACGGCTTGCCCGCCTCGACTTCAAGGCGTTCGATTTCGAGCTTGTCGCCCGCGATGACGCGGTATTGCTTGCCACCAGTTTCTAAAACAGCATACATAAAAATTATTCCCCGCAAAGGGTCGGGAATTAAACCAGATTTTCACCGGATGTCAATCAGTGAATTATAGAAATTTGGCAGGGACATTGGCAGTTGGGCGGAGAATCTTGTCTATCATCTGATGGCACAAAGCCGAACCCCGCGTCACGGGCGCGAGATAAACGGGTTCTTCTTCATATAAAAGCGCAACCGGCGTTTCGCCCAGTGTTTCGCGTAATCCACGCCGATGCGCGGACGCTTGACGATTGAAAAAACTTCGTTGGCAGCCGGCGGGGCAATAAAAATATCATCGCCCAGCAAATCCCGGCCGTTCAGCCGGCGGTCAATGTCCAGCGCCCGGCAAAGCAACCCCGGCCCCTGCGTTCGGCCGGAAATATTCTTCATCGGCTCCAGCGCGCGAATCAAAACTGCGGCTCCGCAGCCTTCACGCTCGGTGACGACGTTCAGGCAATGATGGATACCGTAGATGAGATAAACATAAGCGTGACCGGGAGGGCCGAACATGATTTGGTTGCGTTTGGTCAGACCTTTCGAGGAGTGCGCGGCGAGGTCGTGTTCGCCGAGATACGCCTCGACCTCGACAATTTTTCCGATCCGCGCGCCGCCGGCAGTCTGGCGAACGAGCCGTTTTCCGAGCAGCTCCCGCGCGACAATCACGGTGTTGCGGTCGTAAAAACTGCGCGGGAGTTTTTGCACACCGGCAGCGTGGCGCAATTCCCGGTTTGACAGGAAGCAAAATGTTCGCAGAATGGTAGCCCGTTTTGGTTGCCAGCGTAGCTCAGTTGGTTAGAGCGTGGGACTCATAAGCCCGAGGTCAGTGGTTCGATTCCACTCGCTGGCACCATTATCTTCAATAAAACAGTGGCGAAAAACTTGTCCGTCGCGGTTCCGCCGTCCGCATCAGCCGGCGTCGTTGAATAAAAATCAGGCCGTTTTTCCGACATGCGCCTAAACCTCAGCAGTGATCATTGCGGCCAAAAGCGGTCGCCGCACGGGAGCTGAAGCGCCAAAATGGGTGGTGGTTTTACAGGCAGCGGCGCCGGTGGTCATTTTTGCGATGACGATGGGTGTCAATCACGCTCAATAAAAAAAGGACCGGGACGCCGACCAGAAGAACGATGATCACCGGATTGTGATCCCATATCCACGCCAGGAAAACGAGTGTGTCTTGATTCATGCTTCCCTTAAAAGCATTAACAATGCCAGCGAAGAAACGACCGGGTAAGGTGCCGGCCATTGGTTTTTAACTTACTTATTTTTGCCTGGGATGGTAAAACCGGACTCAACCAATTCATTAAACCGTCATGAAACACCTCCGACTCCTTGCCCTCACCACCCTGTTGCTAACGCCGATGGCCAGCCTGCGCGCCGCCGACGCGCAATTTGTTGTGACGGCTTATGGCGCAAAAGGGGACGGTGTGACCAAAAACACGGCCGCCCTGCAAAAGGCCATTGATGCCTGCGCCGCCGCCGGTGGCGGCAAGGTGGTGTTCTCGAAAGGCAAATATCTCACTGGCTCCCTCACGTTACGATCGAATGTGGAACTGCATCTGGACGAAGATGCGACCCTGCTGGGATCAACGCTCATGGCAGATTATCCGCCACATCCGTTCCCCAAGTTTCGCTCGCTGCGCGACAAGGGCGGGTTTCCCGCACTGATCTATGCCGAAGAAGCGGAACATGTGACCCTGACCGGTCCCGGAACCATCGACGGGCAGGGCGCGGCGTTCCAGCCGGCTAAAATTGAAAATAACGAAGACATTCGCCCGCGCGGCATCGTGCTGATCTCCTGCAAAGATGTGCGCGTGGAAGGCGGGCTGTATCTGTGCAACGCCGGCTCGTGGACGCAGCACTACCTGAATTGCGAGAACGTGGAGATCCACAACATCGAAGTTTTCGGCCACGTCACGGCCAACAATGACTGCATTGACATTGACGGCTGCCGGCACGTTCGCGTTTCCGGGATCCGCGGCGATACTTACGACGACGGCATCACTCTCAAAGCGACGGGGCCGTCTGATTGTGAGGACGTGGTGGTGGAGGATTGCACCATTGCCTCGCATTGCGCCGCCATCAAGTGCGGCACGGAAACCACCGGCGGATTCAAACACATCTGCATCAAAAACATTTCGGTGGTGCCGTCCGTGGCGGGAAAGCTCGTCTATGGATCACGCCGGGGGAATGCGGGAATCGGCTTGATGATTGCGGACGGCGGCACATTGGATGACGTGACGATTTCGAACGTGACCATTCGCGGGCCGCGCGCTCCATTTTACATTCGGCTGGGGAATCGCAGCCGCAAATATATGGATAGCGTGCCCGAACCGCCGGTGGGCATTGTCCGGAATATCACGCTCTCCGACATCACTATCAGCGATGTGCAGTCGAAGTGCTCCTGGATTTGCGGACTGCCCGATCATCCGGTGGAGAATGTGACGCTGCGGAACATCCGCATTGTCGCCCCGGGATTTGCCGGCAAGGTCCCAATCCTGTCCA
>Ga0208507_1000640_pt1 | contig 21743 bp, 20 predicted proteins | sample CryBogCBH12Aug01_FD_184626 | JGI IMG/M metagenome (GOLD analysis project Ga0208507, IMG submission 184626) | Freshwater microbial communities from Crystal Bog, Wisconsin, USA - CBH12Aug09.1 (SPAdes) (version 2) | ecosystem: Environmental > Aquatic > Freshwater > Lake | place: Crystal Bog... | reverse complement strand
CAAGTGCTGGTGGATCGAAACTCAGGATGAGCAAGACGAAATCCAGTTTTTATCCCAGATCGGTTGTCATCACCCCGAGGTTATCAAGCAGACCGCACGCGAGCGCTACCGACAGCGTCGGTAGCCTTCCCGGGTATCAGGGCAGATTAAGGATTACCTGCGCAACCGCAGCTGTGAGTTTTTTAGCATAAGGAATATGCAGAAACTCATTCGGGCCGTGTGCATTGGACTTAGGTCCGAGCACCCCGCAAACCATCATTTGCGCCGTTGGGAACCCCTCACTGAGCAGATTCATCAGGGGGATAGTCCCACCCTGGCCGATATAACCCACCGGCGAGTTAAAGTGCGCCAGGCTTGCCTGGTTTAGCGCGTTAGCGAACCAGGGTGCTGTCTCCGGCGCGTTCCAACCGCTTGAGGCGCCTTGTGAATCAAACGTTACCTTTGCTTGGTAGGGTGCATTGTCTTCGAGCAAGGTCTTTAACTCTTGAACAGCTTGTGCGGCATCTACCAGGGGAGGCAATCTCAGGCTAAGCTTGAAGGCAGTATAAGGACGCAAGACATTGCCGGCATCCAGCAGATTGGGAAATCCCTCGGCGCCAGTGACGCTCAGTGTGGGCTTCCACGTACGCCGCATCAAGGCCTCGACGGGATCCAGCGTTGTCGGCAAGGCAAATAACGTAGAGCCACCGCAGTCGTGGTGTGCCCACGGAAATCTTTTGTAGAGTTCATCTCCCAAAATGTTCGCCGTGACTTGCGCCTGGGCTTTGCGTTCGGCTGGGATTTCACAATGAAACGAGTCAGGCAATAACTGACCTGTGCTGCTGTCCTCTAGTCGATCGAGCACCTGGCGCATAATTCTGAAGCTCGAGGGTACGAGACCCGACGCATCGCCTGAATGAACACCTTCGGTCAGAATCTCGACTTTCAATACCCCTGCCGCCATGCCTCGCAAGCTGGTGGTGAGCCATAACTGATCGTAGTTTCCCGCACCGCTGTCCAGACAGATCACTAAACCAACATCGCCTAGGCGAGGGCGTAACACATCAACGTAAGGTAACAAGTCAGGCGAACCACTCTCTTCGCAGGTTTCGATAATGCCAACAATACGCGGGTGCGGGGCTCCCTGTGCTTTGAGAGCCTGGATCGCTGTGATGCTCGCATAAGTCGCGTACCCATCATCAGCCGAGCCACGGCCATAGAGCTTGTCATCTATCACCTTGGCTGTCCACGGGCCGAGGCCAGCGCGCCAGCCGTCGAACTCTGGTTGTTTATCGAGGTGACCGTACATCAATACGGTCTGACTTCCTTGAGCCAAGGGGCGAGTCGACGCCACATCAAAAAACAAAACGGGTGTTCTGCCGGGAAGCCTGACAATCTCAAGCGTCAAGCCAGCCACTTTCTGGGCGAGAATCCAATCTGCTGCGCGCTGCGTAACGGTTTCGAGGTATCCGGTCTTGGCCCAGTTAGGGTCAAATGCCGGTGATTTTGCGGGGATTTCAATGTAATCGCTGATCTGACCAATTAAATCGTCGTCCCAAGCACGGCTGACATCAGCCAGGACCTGATCAGTATCCAGTACGGCGTTATCGTTCGACATAGCGGCATCCTTTTTTTGATCCCCTATTTAACCAGATCAGGGGCCGAGTGCACAGGGGTTGTTCGCCTAGTGGGAAGTCATTGTGAACCCTAAAAGCGCCGCCTTGCTCTATCATTAACCAGCTTAACTTACCGGATTGCTTAAAAATGACTCAAGCTACACACGCTGAATTCGCCCAATTGCTTCAAGCCCGCTATGGCAACAAGTCGATTACCGTCGATGCGGTAAATGAAACGATCGCGACGATGATGAACCATCGTTCGGTTCGTGCTTATACCGATCAACCGATACCGGCGAATGCGCTTGAGTTGATGATGGCGGCTGCTCAATCGGCCTCAACTTCTTCCAACCTGCAAACCTGGAGTGTGGTGGCCGTGACTGACCCGGAGAGCAAAGAGCGTTTATCACAGTTCGCGGGTAATCAAGCGTGGATCAGAAATTGTCCCGTCTTTTTAGTCTGGTTGGCAGATTTGGCTCGTATGGAGTCTCTGGGTCAAAAACGAAATTTGCCCACAGAGGGCCTGAACTACGTTGAGATGCTCATGATGTCGACCATCGACTCAGCCCTGGCTGCCCAAAATGCAGCGATTGCCGCAGAGTCTTTGGGGCTCGGTGTTGTTTACATCGGCGGTATCCGCAATCAGCCGGAAGAAGTAGCTAAAGAGCTCGGATTGCCACCAAAAATATTTGCAACGTTTGGTATGTGCCTGGGTTACCCAGAGCCAACCAAACTCTCAGGTATCCGCCCACGTTTGGCTCAGTCAGCGATCTTGCATCACGAAAAATACGATCCTACCGCTTTTGAAGCTGCTGCCAGCGCTTACAACGTGGTGATGGATGAGTTCTTCAAGGCGCATTCGATGAAGCCGCAGGGCGAGTGGGATGCTCACTCACTCAAACGCGTTGCCGGCCCAGAATCCCTGACAGGGCGTGATCGTTTGGGAATTGCCCTGAAGAATCTTGGCTTTGAGTTGAAGTAATCAGGCAATACACCGGATACGATTGAGCTGGGTCCGCGAGTAGGCCAAGCCCAATCGTCTAGTGGTAAGTCGATTGCACTGCGATGTCTGATTCGGTCTGCTGCTCTTGTATGGCCCACATCTGTGCGTAAGCACCGTCTGCCTCAAGCAACGATTCATGGGTGCCTCGCTCAATGATCTGACCTTGATCCATCACCAGAATTTGATGGGCATGCACGATGGTGGACAAACGATGCGCAATGATCATGGTCGTGCGGCTTTGAGCAAGGCCAAAAAGTTCAGCCTGAAGTGCCCGCTCTGTTTTTGAATCGAGGGCAGACGTTGCCTCATCAAAGATCAGCATCGCCGGATTTTTCAGCAACGTGCGTGCGATCGCAACCCGCTGTTTTTCACCGCCAGAAAGCTTCAGGCCGCGTTCACCTACCGGCGTGTCGTATCCTTGCGGCAGATGCTCGATAAACGACGACATTTGTGCTGCGTCAGCAGCGGCATGAACCTCTTGGATCGTAGCGCTAGGTTTGCCGTAAGCGATGTTGTACGCAATCGTATCGTTAAATAAAACGGTGTCCTGTGGCACGATACCAATGGCCTGTCTGAGACTTTGTTGTTGCACTTGTCTGAGATCTTGTTGGTCAAGCGAAATCGATCCCTGCTGCACATCGTAAAACCGAAAGAGCAATCTTGCCAGGGTGCTCTTGCCGGATCCGCTTTGACCCACCACTGCCGTGATCGTGCCGGGCGGGATGATGAAGCTGATGTCTTTCAATATTTGTCGATTAGCGTCGTAATAAAACGAGACATGATCAAATTTGACTTCGGGACCCAGGTCCCTGTTTGTCAGTTTGAGTTCAAGAGCCTGAGGTGCATCGGCGACTTCCCGATCAGCTTCGAGCAACTTGAACATGCGATCCATGTCAGAAATGGACTGTTTGATTTCGCGATACAACACGCCCAAAAAGTTTAATGGGATGTAGAGCTGCAGCATTAGAGTATTGACTAGCACCAAGTCGCCCAGAGTCATGGTGCCGTTGGTGACACCAATCGTCGCACGCAACAAGATCAGCACCAGGCCAGTGGAGATGATCGCTTGCTGGCCCAAATTCAATAACGTCAGGGACTGTTGCGATTTGATCGCCGCCGATTGATAGCTGATCAGGTTCTGATCATAGCGACTCGCCTCATACGCTTCGTTACCGAAATACTTAACGGTTTCATAATTCAGAAGCGAATCAATCGCCTTCTGGTTTGCACGCGAATCCATATCGTTCATGGTGCGACGTAGGTGGGTACGCCACTCTGTGACAACGATGGTGTAGGTGATGTACACAATCAAGGCAACAACGGTGATGCCCGCAAACCAGATGTCATACGAATATGCGAAATAACCAAGTACCAACGCAAATTCAATAATCGTTGGCAGGATGCTGTAGAGCGAGTAAGACACCAAGGACTGGATCGCACGTGAACCTCGTTCGATATCTCGACTTACCCCACCAGTTTGGCGACTGAGATGGAAGCGCAGCGAGAGCGCGTGCAGATGCTGGAAGACTTCGAGGGCAACTTGGCGCACTGCATGTTGTGTAACTCGTGCAAATAAAAATTCGCGCAATTCATTGAACATGGATGCCGAAAACCTCAAAGTGCCGTAAGCGACAAGCAAGCTTATTGGCACAATGAGTAAGGCGCTCGTCTGCGTGGTTGCCTTGGGGTCGAGGTCGTCAATGATGTGTTTCAGTACAAGCGGGATGCCAAGGTTGGCAAACTTCGCCGCGAACATACAGGCCAGCGCCAAGAAAACCCTGAGCCGGTACTTGAGCAAGTAGGGCAGCAAATCTTTGATAACTCGCCAGTCCGGCCGTTGCTTGGTTGCAGCCGTAGCAGCACTGGCTGAATAGTGATCAGCCCTACCTGACGAGTGTCTCATTGCTTCAACAGGCGCTCAGTTTCGGTGTTTTTTCTACCGCTAAGTCAAACCAGGGTCTGATTCTTACACCAAGGGCGCTACCGGCGAATGCAGCGATTAACCAGAGCCATCCGTGAAGGCTACCAGAGATGATTCCGCTGAAATAAGCGCCGATGTTGCAGCCATACGCAAGTCTCGCACCGAAGCCTAGCAAGGTACCACCGACAATCGCAGCCATAAGGGATTTGCGCGGTAGATGCCAAACCGGGGCGAATTTTCCAGCGGCGCATGCTGCAACAACAGCACCAAGCATGATGCCGAAGTCCATCATGGATGTAACGTCTTGCGTCAGGGAGTTGGTAATGACTTGAGGCGTTTTAGCGAAGTAGGCCCATTTTGTTACATCAACATCAAGCAGATAGAGAAATTTAGAACCCCAGAGCGCAAAGGCAGAGGTGATGCCCCAGGGCTTGCCTGCCAATGCCAGCGTTGCGAAATTAAGAATAACCAGGGCCACCGCACCCCAGACAAGCGGCCATGGGCCATGTATCAGAGACGCTTTGCCCCCTTCGATGTGGCCGATGGGTTGCAGTTTGCCGTGCCGTTTTTTTTCAGCAAGGGATGTCAACCAGAAGATGGCCGCAAAGGCCAGCAGGTTCACTGCCAGAGCAGGGCCGAGTCCCCACGATTTGACCAACGAAATTGGCTCGAAAGCGGGTAGCGTTGACCACCAGCCAAAGGTATACGCACCAATCACTGAGCCAATGATAAAAAACAATAACGTCACTATCATTCGGGTGTTGCCGCCACCAACCGCGAATAATGTGCCCGAGGCACAGCCTCCGCCCAGTTGCATACCAATACCGAAAATGAAGGCGCCAATGACAACCGACATCCCTGGTGGTGACACATTGCCACTGACCGCATGGCCGAAAAGACTACCTGCACTCAGAAAAGGAAAAAACAAAACTACACCGATGGCTAGCATGATCATCTGCGCACGCAAGCCAGCAGCGCGACGGTCTGCGACGAATACCCGCCAAGCCTGAGTGAAGCCGAAGGAAGCGAAGTAGAGTGAAACCCCCAGCAAGCCACCGACTATCCAGAGGGCGGCTTGTGTCACGCTGACTGTTTGCGAGAGATAAATGGCCCCGGTCAGTAAAGCTGCTAGCGCCGCCAGCAACGGTTTGCGATTAACAGGTATGGCAGTGTTCAACATATGGTGTTTGTCTTGTTTAGCGAAGGGATTGGCGCAGTTGAGCCGCGAAATGGCGGCGGATTAACGCGAAGAGGGTTAATTTAACAACATTTGCGGACTAGCGGGGGCGGTATAAGAAACCCGGGAGACGTAACGGTTAGCGACCCAAGCCTATAAGTACCTTGCTCGGGTCCATTGCCTTGCTATCTTTAATGACTTCAAAATGCAGGTGAGGTCCTGTTGTTCGGCCTGTGCTGCCGGATTTTGCGATGAGTTGCTGATACGCAACCGTTTCGCCGGTCTTTACCAGAAGCTGACTGGCGTGCGCATAGCGGGTCATGAAGCCATCGCCATGATTGATAAGAACTTCGTTGCCGTACTCAGGATCCCACCCCGCTTTTTCGACGACTCCTGCCCCGGAAGCAAAAATAGGGGTGCCCGTTGCTGCTTGAAAATCAAGACCAGTGTGTCGGCTTAGTGAGTTAGTGATGGGGTCTATTCGCGCTCCAAAGGGACTAGAGACGTAGACGTTGTTGTTTACGGGAATGGTGATGGGCTTGTGGGTCAACCATGCGATTTGTTGATTCCACCGCGTCGCCGATTCAATGATGAAGTTGTTTCTTTGAGTCAGTTCTTCCAGTGTTGTGTCGAGCGCTGCGGGAAGTTCTGCTGAAAGCGGCATATTTGGTTCGGGACGAAACGGCCCTCCCAAGCCAGTATTCTTTTGCTTGTCATTTAACAAGGCAGGGGGCGTTGCAATCGCAGTCAGTTGACGATTGGCAATTTCCAACTCTTTTACTTTTTGAAAACTAATGTCGGCTTGCTTTTGAATCTGAATCAGTCGCTCTTTCATGGCTTGCTGCGCGGCATCAGCCTGTTTGCGCGCCTCGGACAAGCGTGCATGATAGAGCTTGTTCAAATTGGCTATTTCGTTTTGAAGGCTTTCAACTTTCGTTGTGCGATGCAAATTGACTGGTTCTGCCGTCAGACTGAAATCAATTCTCAGGGCCAGGCGAGCTCGAACATATTCAACGATGATCCCAAAACTGATCAGCGCCATGGTGCAAGCGATTAACCACATCGCCAGTGTTTTTTTTGTCAGGTTGACGCTTTTGATTTCGCCAACGGAGCTTGAGACCCAAAATATCTGCATATCGCTTACGCTGTGATCTGCTGCGTGCTTTGCGCAATGAGCTGCACCGAAGCATGCTCTGGTTCGGTTATTTCGATGGGGCTAAGCTTGCCTGTGACGCGAGCTCCGACTTCAACACCCACCGAACCGAAAATGATGTCGCCCTCTATTTCTGCTGTTTTCAAGATTTCGACACGATCAGTTGAAAAAATATTCCCTTTCAGCTTGCCAGAGATGATGACGTGGCTTGCGCGGATGTCACCGTTAACCATGGCTCCTTCAGCAACTGCCACAGTGGCTGTCTCGCTGTCCGCTTGAAAGATATTGCCATTGACGTAACCGTCTACACGAATGGCCTGGCTGACGATGAGATTGCCCTCAACTCGCAGAGATTGACCAATGATGGTGTCAAAGCGCTCGATTGAATTGCCAAGTTTGTTGTTTTTTGGACCAAACATCGGATCATCCTCAGTGGTTGCCAACAAAATTCGGCTGGGAGAGCTAGTTTATGCCCAGAATTGTTACAAATCGTTATTTTTTTTATCTGTGTAATACAAAAAAGAACGTTGATTTCATTGAATATCTTCAAGTAATTTATGAAGATATACCTCTAATTAGTTGCTTGTTTTGGATCTTTTTAGTATCTTCCACTGGAGTGATTCGGTACAAGGATTGAGAAAAAAATTGAAGCTTTGTAACAAGTCCGATGACTGATCAAGCTAAAACACAGCGTTCAGGCAGACAGGCCAGTAAGTTTCGCTTGCTGGTTTATGTCCTGGCTTTCATGATCAGCCTGTGCTTCTTTCTTCAATTAGTCAGCATGCTCGGGGGTTTACCCGAATATTTGAAGTGGTACTCAGTCGTATCAACAACCCCTTGGTCTCTTGTAGTCTGGATAAGCTTATCCATTGCGATGATGTGGAGCTTCATCAAGTTTTGGCGAGCCGACAAAGGTGAGTTCCCCGAGATACGAGAGATTGCGGTTGATTTATTGCGAGCCTATCTCAGCGAAGAGGTCACTAATGCCTTGGCTCGTAATAAGGCACGCAAAGAAATCTTACCGACCTTTTATGATCAGGTTCTCTGCGGTTTCGACGTTAGCTTGAAATACGCCATTGGCGGCTTACCGATCAGAACTAAAGCGCAGGTAACCGATATCACGGTCCATCCTGAGCTGGATCCGACGCGCCCCAAAGGATACTGGACTGGGACTTTCAGGTTCGTTTGCAGGGTTCAATGGCCAGCGCGCAAAGATCCCAAAAAAACCGTTCAGCCATATATTCGAGACCACTCAGTGCCGGTTCGTTTAGCGTTTGTTGTTTCAAAAAAACACACGGAAACGTTCAAGAAAAAAAGCGTTCATATGGCCTATTTTGGCAGACCAACGGGCCGTGTGTTTCAGAACGTCACTCTCACCTATATCCTTTGTCTGGCGACCCTGGCATGCAGCTTTACCGGATTAGTCGTGTCGTCTCGCGGGTTTTTTCAATGAATCAGCATGCCACCATTAACGTCGAGGGTCATGCCTGTGCAATACTTCGAGAGCGGGCTCGCAAGAAACGTCACGCAGCCCGCAATGTCTGAAGGCTCGCCAAGGCGGTTCATCGGTATCTGATCCAGGATATGTTTCATCTTGTCGTCCGGGATGAGCCCTTTCATGATGTCGGTCTCGATGAGTCCGGGCGTTACGCAATTGACGCGAATCCCATCTATCCCGAACTCTCTGGCCATCGCTCTCGCAAGACCCAGGACTCCTCCCTTTGCTGCTGAGTAGTGTGGCCCGCCGACGATGCCGCCACCGCGCTGCGCCGACACGGAAGATATGCAGATGATCGACCCAGACTTTGCAGCTTGCATGGCTGGCAGTACGGCTTGCGACATGTACAAGCTGCCGCGAAGGCTGACGTCCAGCACTGCGTCGTAATCAGCCGTCGAAATATCGACGGTTTTACGTGGCTGCGTAATCCCCGCATTATTGACGAGAACATCGATTCGGCCAAACTTGGCGAGTGCGATCTGAACAGCCTTTTCGCAAGCGGCTTTATCGGTTACGTCCGCGACTAGCCCTACATGTTGCGCGCCGATTCGTGCTGCTGCATCCTCCGGGTTTGCACGAGCTAAATCAAGAATGACAATAGTTGCACCTTGCTCGGCCATCATTTTCGCACTGGCAAAACCCAGTCCGTTTAGTCCAGCACCACCGGTAATGATTGCCACCTTGTCTTTAAGAAGCATTTTTTGTCTCCAGCAATTTTATTTAAGCCAATTTTTTATTCGCACAGCTAACGTCTCGCAGCTGATGCCGTAACGATCATGAAGCGTGGGCAGGGCACCTGCATCAAGAAATTCATCAGGCAGACCTGCCATTTGAAAGCCAGCCGGTTGAACGCGATGACGTAGCAAGGTGCTGGCGACGGATTCACCCAAGCCACCGATCACTGAATGGTTTTCAGCGACGACAACTAATCTGGGTTTAACTCGAGTCGCTTCAATGATTGCTGCTTCGTCCAGAGGTTTGACAGTCGGGCAATGTAAGACGGCGACGCCAATCTGATCTGTGGCAAGTACCTTGGCGACTTCAAGTGCACGCATCGTCATGAATCCGCTTGAAATGATCAGCACGTCATTGCCTTCGCAGAGCATTTTTGCTTTGCCCAGCTCAAACCGATAGTCGTACTCATCCAGCACTAACGGTACGCTCCCCCGCAATAAGCGCATGTAGACAGGGCCATTGTGCTCGGCAATCTGTGGCACTGCTTGCTCGATATCCAGCGCGTCGCAGGGATCCACGATAGTCATACCCGGTATGGCTCGCATCATGGCGAGGTCATCAGTCGCTTGATGGCTCGGTCCGTAACCTGTTGTCAAGCCGGGCAAAGCGCAGCAAATTTTGACATTCAGATTTTCTTCGGCGATAACTTGATGGACAAAGTCATAGGCTCTTCGTGTGCCAAATACGGCATAAGTTGTTGCGAAGGGTACAAAGCCCTCTTTGGCCATGCCACCGGCCGCACCCATTAACAGTTGTTCGGCCATGCCCATTTGGAAAAATCTATCGGGATACGCTTTAGCGAACAAGTGAAGGTCAGTGTATTTCGCCAAGTCCGCCGTCAGACCAACGATGTCTTTTCTTGTTTCAGCAAGATCAACCAGCGCTTTCCCGAAAGGTGCAGCCCGCACGCGCTGTCCCTCGGATGCGATCGAGGCAATCATGGCCGAGGTTGTCAAACGCGGTTTGTTATTGGTATCAGACGTGTTCATAGCGAGGATCCCGTTAAGTGGGCTTGATCCAGAATTTCGATGGCGTGTTGCCATTCTGGTGGGTCAACGCGGATGAAATGATTCTTCTCGCGTTGCTCAAGAAACGGTACACCTTTGCCCATCAACGTATCAAACAAAATAACGCGCGGCATATCGCCTGGCGTTGACCGGGCGACATCAAACGCCTTGAGGACAGCTGGCAAATCATTGCCGTCCAGGCGCTGCACGTGCCAGCCAAATGAGGCCCATTTATCTGTCAATGGTTCAAATCCCATGACCTTGCCCGACTGTCCGTCGGCTTGCTGGTTATTGATATCCACCAGACAAATCAGATTTGAAAGGCCGTGGTGTGCGGCTCCCATGGCGGCTTCCCAGGTAGCTCCTTCATCCAGTTCGCCATCTGACATCGAGTTGTACACAAAGGCGGGATTCCCTTTAAGCCTTAGGCCCAGTGCCATGCCAACGGCAATGGCGAGCCCTTGCCCGAGTGAGCCGCCCGACATCTCCATGCCTGGGGTATAAGTAGCCATGCCAGACATCGGTAAGCGACTGTCATCGCAGCCGTAGGTCTCAAGCTCGCTCTCTGCAATGATGCCGGCTTCTATTAGCGCTGCATAGAAAGCGATCGCGTAGTGACCATGGGATAACAGAAAACGGTCTCGTTGCTCCCACGCAGGTTCATTTGGCCGGTAATTCAAGGCGTGACCGTAGGCCACCGCCAGAACGTCTGCCCAACCGAGAGCTTGACCGATATAGCCCTGACCTTGGACTTCACCCATACGCAACGCGAATCGACGGATGCGATAGGCGACCTGATTTAAGGTATCGATTGATTTGTGCATATTGTCTCGACGGTAATTTTTTTTTATAAGTACTAAAGTTAACGCATAACCGCATTTAACGCATAATCGCCACGCTCTTTTATAGAGTCTTTGAGGTTCACATAGACGTGATACAAATTCAAAATTCAAATCTGCCGTTGCGCAGAATCAACTAAACACAACAACAATGCTTATTCAGACAGGTGCCAGCATGCGCAAGCTTTTTCTCTGTTTGCTTTTACTTCCGTTAATGTCCCTTGCCCAATCCCCTTCGGTTGGCGGGGTCGCCGCTGCGCCCGATGATTGGCTACTCGGTCAAGGGCAAAAATGGCATTACCACACGAGCGCCGCGAAGGAGCCTGTTGTGCTGACTCTGCGGGTGCCAAACAGTGCCGAGGCGGCGGTGATTGAGCGAGCGAAGGAAATCATAAAAAAATCATCAGCCAAATCACTGATGTTGATGAATGGCAATGAAGTCGTTTGGGTGGGCTACCGGGAGCCGGCCACGGCTGACTCATTGTTTTTGAGCTTTAGCGTTGGCAAGACAGTTACGTCGATGGCAGTTGGTCAAGCGATATGTGCAGGTAAATTATCCCTACAAGATAAAGCAGAAAAATGGGTGCCAGAGCTAGCGGGCACTGATTTGGGCGGAGCAACGGTCGAGCAATTGCTCAAAATGAGCGGTGGTACGTCTGCCATCAATCACGATAGTTCGATCATGTCGAGCGATCAGGATCGGGATATGCGAGCTGGCAAAATCAGTTTTGTCGACGTTCTAAAAACGCCCGGTGTTAATCAGGCAAGCCAATCGCTTTTTGGCGTTAAGTCAAAGCCGGGTGAGGTTTTCGATTACCACAGCACTGATCCCTTGCTTTTGGGCGTTGTTGTCAACAGAGCTACCGGTACGACTTATGCCAAGTGGATAGAAGATAGGGTGTTTAAGCCCGCCGGGCTTAAACATGAAGCCATTATTGGACAAGATCATTTTGGGTATGGCCAGTCCGACGGTAATATCCGGATGAAACTTGAGGATTGGGGACGCTTTGCGCTTTGGGTTAAAAACGCAGAGATCGGCACTGGTTGTTTTTCTGACTACGTAAAACAGGCTTCGAATACTCAAATCAAAAACTCACCCAAACGAGAGGGTAAAGCCTTTGATGGATATGGATATCTTGTCTGGACAGAGAACGATAGCCGCAAGGATAGTTATTGGGCGGTTGGGTATGGCGGCCAACGTCTTGCTTGGAATCACAAGAACAAGCGGATGCTGATTGCCTTTTCGAACCTGGAGGATTACATGGCTGACGTTTACTCACTCTATAGAGATTGGGCAGCGTTACCCGACTAAATTGCGCTGATCAATCCGGCAGACCTCCCATTGGACAAAGTCATAAGCTCTGCCTGTGCCGAAGTTACTGCATAAATCCTCTTAGCGCTCAACTGCTTCAGCCCTGTCAGTTTAGGATTGCTTAGCGCGAAGCGAGGCAAAAGCAGTTATAAAAGATAAACAATCATGGTGTAAACACCCAGGCAAATATTAGACCCGACCAACACCCAAAGCAAAATGCGGTCGTATTTTTTCGAGAGTAATGCATCGCCTAGATCCAAGGCTCGCCACGCGATAATAGTGCCAATGAGATAAACCAAAGACTGCACTAGGGCTGCTAAGACAAACTTTTCAGCAAAGGACATTTGCTCAGAGTTTGGTAATTGATTAACGATTAGGTAGTGAGTGGTTACTAACGCAAAGATCGTGGCCGAAGACAAGATAAATCTTGGCGTCTCTTTGGCTGGCAGCACCAATACAAAACACAAGATAAGCATGCAGACTACCGGGGTTACAAATAATTTCAAACCAATATATCTGGACTTGGGTTTGATGGTAACTTCGTAATTGAATTGCGAGTATCGAGTTTGATTTCGATTAGCGATTGAGGGATCACCGAAGTTACTGTTGTAAGTAGTCTCAGATACCCAATCTTTTACCCCACTGACTTTCCATCCCTGAATCTCTATATTCGGATTGATTGTCATATTGGATGCATCTGCCCGATATCGAATTTCGTCTACTTCAGTCGCATCCTCTTCGATTTCCATTTTTAAAATTTGTTCGCCAAACGGAAAATGTTCGATATCCCAAGGTGTTGTGAAGGTCGCGACGATTTCCATGTAAGCGTAATTAGTCACGCCATCAGACATTTTTGCTACATAGGCGTCTCTTTTGAAATCTATCTTGGCATTCTTGATTCTAAAAGTCTTGTTGGGATTGATTTGATCGCCTTTCCATCTAAACCAAATCGATAAATCGGCCGTAAAACTGCCTGCCTTGGGCGAGACTGATTGGATACGATTGATGTAGAGCCCCAGATCGACATTCGGTGTGGTGACTGTGTCTTGGGCCAATGTTATTTGGGATAGCGGTAAGAGGATCAATAACAGTAAAAGTTTGAGGAGAGTTTGTCTCATAGTTGTTTGGACGGCTATTCTGATCAGGATTCTTGTCGACTATTTTTAATCTTGTACATCGTAGCTTATTCCGTACCAAGCTAGTCGGACAAGTTTGATTTCCGTGCGTAGTCATGTCTAATCAAGCTATGACAATCAATTCATCCGATTACCTCTGCTATCACTGCTCCAGTCCAGTCTTGTCAAATCAAGCCTTGGCAGAAAATTTAGCTGGTCACCTGCGTCATTTCTGTTGCTCGGGATGCCTTGCGATAGCCAAGACGATTCATGGCGAAGGGCTGGATATCTTCTATGCGAGACGACGCGAGGCGGGCAGCAAACCTTCATCGGCGCTTGACGATGGACAAATTCCGGAACGACTCCTTGCATATGACGACCCATCGCTAGTGGATCGGTTTACTCGACCTGCAACCGCTTCTGGTGAGCTTGAAACTACATTGAAGCTGGAGCAAATCCGGTGCGCCGCTTGCGTCTGGCTTTGTGAGCATCACCTTCGCAGACAAGCTGGTGTCAGAGAGATTCACATTAACTACGTTACCCAAAAAGCGAGAATTATTTTCAATCCTCAGCTGGTGCGCCTGTCGACTTTGCTGTTTGAGATTGAGCGAATAGGCTACGAGGCCTGGCCCTTCGAGCCTTCCTTATCTGCGGACAAGGCAAAAAAAGAAAGGCGGCAGCTGTTGACGCGGCTTGGTGTTGCGTTACTCGGCATGATGCAAGTGATGATGTATGCCTGGCCGTCTTACGTGGGGACGGCAAGTTTGACACCCGATTTCAGTCTGCTCTTGGTTTGGACCAGTTGGCTTTTCACCGTGCCGGTCATGCTCTATTCGGCTGCACCGATTTTTAAATCCGCCTGGCGAAGTATCGGGTTGTTCACGACAAGTCGGCCGTTGAACATGGACGTACCCATCGCGCTGGCTCTTGGCCTGGCGTTTATTGCTGGGACCATCAACACGCTATTAAGTTCAGGCCCTGGCTATTTTGACTCGATCACGATGTTTGTAGCGTTCGTCTTGCTGGCGCGTTATGTGGAGCTGCTGGCCAGACAGGATGCTCAGAGTGGTGCAGAGGCGCTCGCCAAACAGTTGCCGGCGACCTGTGAACGATATGCGGACTACCCCGCAACTAAAGAGATTCATGTGATCCCTGTTGTGAATTGTCGCGTTGGCGACACGATTCGAGTTCGTTCAGGTGAAGTCATCCCGATGGATGCAGTGGTGATTGATTCTGCCAGTTCAGTCAATGAGTCCTTGCTCACTGGCGAGTCTAACGCTGTTCAAAAAAGCACAGGTGATCGCGTTTATGCGGGTACGCATAATATCGTTGACCCGCTGATACTTAAAGTGGTCGCGCTAGGCCAATCAACACGCATTGCTGGCATCGCGTCGCTACTGGATCAAGCCCTAGCGGCTAAACCTGTGTTGCTCAGAAAAACTGAAAACTGGGCTGGATTATTTGTTGTCCTGTTAATGGTCAGTGCGTTTATATCGGCAGCGGCTTGGTTACTCGTTGATCCGAGTCGATCTTGGACTGTATTGATGGCCGTTTTGGTGGCGAGCTGCCCTTGCGCACTCTCACTGGCCATTCCCACTGCGCTCGCCGCTTCACAAGGTACCGCAACGAAATTGGGTTTGTTGATTGTGCGTGGTCATGTCATGGAGTGCCTGTCAACGGTGACGGATTTAGTCATCGACAAGACGGGTACGATCACGCTCGGTGAACCTGAGCTGGTAGCGATAGAAAATCTGCGTCCTGATCTCAGCGAGACAGATGTTTTGGCGGTCGCGGTCGCACTGGAAGCTGCGCAACAACATCCATTGGCATCTGCTGTGTTGCGTGCAGCGAAGGCGCGTGATGTTCAAGCCTTACAGTTGGCCGATCCCGTTCAGCATGACATTGGCAGAGGGCTTGTTTCAGGGCACTATCGCATGGGTGCATCCCATTGGTTGGGATTGGCTCCCTTTGAAATCGAAGGCCAGTATGGTCAAGTTCACTTATGCGATGAAAAAGGCTTAATGGCCAGTTTTATTTTTCTGGATCAATCGCGTCCCGGGCTGGCCACCTTGCTTGCGACTGCGGAAGCTCGCGGCATTAACGTCCATTTAATCTCGGGTGATCATTCCAGGACAGTCTCCTGGTGGGCAGCGCACGTTGGGATCCGAACATGCCAGGGCGCATGCAGCCCCGAAGACAAATATAACTACGTTCAGACTTTGCAAGAATCTGGCGGTGTGGTTCTCGCGATCGGTGATGGAGTTAATGACGCACCTTTGCTTGCGGCGGCGAATGTTTCAGTTGCGGTTGGAGGCGGTGCCCCATTAGCCTCCGCTGGCGCAGACGCCATTTTGACCAGCAGATCCTTGGCCCCACTCTCAAAAATAATGCGTCTGGCTCAGAGAACGCAATTAATTATCAAAATGAATCTCATTTGGGCTTGTGCATACAATGGCTTGATGATCCCGATTGCCATGTTTGGTTTGATCAATCCCTGGATAGCAGGGATTGGTATGTCCCTATCCTCTCTGTTGGTCACGCTAAACGCGTGGCGCTTGAGAAAGGCGTAGACTAATTTAATGGAAAGTCTTTATATCCTTATCCCGTTGTCGATCGTCGTGATCGCACTGATTGCGTGGGTTTTGTCGTGGGCAATTAAAAACGACCAGTTTGAAGATATGCAAGGCCCTGGTGAAGCCATCCTGCTGGACGACGACACACCCAAGCCAGATGACTCAATAGCCGAGTGATTTACTTTGCCATACCCATTGAAAACTCGAAAGTAAAGTAATCTTTTTCCCATAGGTCAACCGATAGGGGGAAACATGGTTACTGCTGTGGACAATAAAAAAGAGTTTTTCAACTACAAAATTGTTAGCCAGTTCGCCATCGCCACCGTTATTTGGGGAATAGTCGGAATGCTCGTTGGCGTCATTCTGGCGGCCCAGCTCGTATGGCCAGAAATTACCTTTGATATTCCCTGGCTGAGCTATGGTCGATTACGACCTTTGCATACCAACGCGGTTATTTTTGCTTTTGGCGGCTCTGCATTGTTTGCGACGTCTTATTACGTTGTGCAAAGAACCTGTCAGGTGCGGCTGTTCAGCGATAAATTGGCGGCCTTTACTTTTTGGGGATGGCAAGCCGTTATCGTTTCGGCGGCGGTCACCTTGCCAATGGGGCTGTCCACGTCAAAGGAGTACGCCGAGCTTGAGTGGCCCATTGATATTCTGATTACGCTTGTCTGGGTGGCTTACGCCATTGTGTTCTTTGGTACTTTGATCAAACGTAAAACGAAACATATCTACGTGTCGAACTGGTTTTTTGGCGCGTATATTTTGACTATTGCCCTGCTGCATATCGTTAACAACGTAGAAATTCCGGCAGGCTGGTTCAAATCCTACTCAGCCTACTCTGGGACTCAGGATGCAATGATTCAGTGGTGGTACGGCCATAATGCGGTTGGCTTCTTTTTGACCACAAGCTTCCTCGGCATGATGTATTACTTCATTCCGAAGCAGGCCGAACGTCCGATTTACTCCTATCGTTTATCGATTGTTCACTTCTGGGCGCTGAACTTCACCTATATGTGGGCAGGCCCTCACCATTTACAACTTACCTCTTTGCCTGATTGGACCCAGTCCCTGGGTACTGTCTTTTCGATCATTCTGTTAGCGCCTTCTTGGGGTGGCATGATCAACGGGATTATGACGTTATCGGGCGCCTGGCAGAAGTTGCGTCACGACCCCATCCTTAAATTCATGGTCGTCGCCTTGTCTTTCTATGGCATGTCGACCTTTGAAGGATCCATGATGTCAATCAAGACCGTGAATAGTCTTTCTCACTACACAGATTGGGTGATTGGCCACGTCCACTCGGGCGCGCTGGGGTGGGTGGCGATGATCTCAATCGGCTCTCTGTACTATCTGATCCCTCGCCTAGTTGGTCAAAAAGACATGTACAGCAAGCCACTGATTGAGTTGCATTTCTGGATAGCCACAATTGGCGTTGTCATTTACATCGCTGCGATGTGGATTGCTGGTGTCATGCAGGGCTTGATGTGGCGAGCTTTCGAAGCGGACGGCACCTTGACTTATTCGTTTGTTGAAAGTGTTAAAGCCAACTTCCCCTTCTATGTGATCCGGTTGCTGGGCGGCTTGTGTTTCTTAAGTGGCATGTTGATCATGGCCTTCAACGTATTCAAGACGCTTGCAAATAAAAAGTTTATTGATGCACCTATTCCCCAGATGCCTGGGTTAACAAAAGCGCCCGTCGCGGCTTAATCGGGAGCAGCACATGTCAGAGCAGAAACACTCATTTTTCTCGCATGCAACCCTGGAGCGCAATGTAGGCTGGCTCATTGCAGCGACAATCTTTGTCGTGGCTATCGGGGGTTTAGTACAAATCGTGCCACTGTTTTTCCAGCACTCCACAACAGAACCGAGCCCGGGCATTCAACCATATTCAGCGCTGAGGCTTGCTGGGCGGGATATTTACCAGCGTGAAGGCTGTGTCGGCTGTCACTCACAACAGATTCGTACGCTGCGATCTGAAGTCGAGCGCTACGGTCCGTATTCGGTTGCTGGTGAATCGGTTTATGACCATCCGTTCCTATGGGGCAGTAAACGAACAGGTCCTGATCTGGCCCGTGTGGGAGGACGTTACTCTGATGCCTGGCATCAAGTGCACTTAAATAACCCAAGAGCGGTCGTGCCTGAGTCCAATATGCCTGCTTACCCCTGGTTAGCAGTGAATAAAGCCGATAAGGAGACTATTCAGGCTCATATGCAGGCGCTCAGAAAAGTGGGCGTTCCTTACTCCGACAAAGACATCGCCGATGCCCCGAAAGAGTTAGAGAATAAAACTGAAGCCGATGCGTTGATCGCTTATTTGCAGGGCTTAGGCATTAATCGTCGATATATGAAAATCGACGATATAAATTCTAACTAAGAGACAGGTAAGCAATCATGCAAACTCTTGCTCCTTATCTTTCTGCACTGTCAACTATTTTGGGCATCGTGTTTTTTGCAGGAATCGTCTGGTGGGCCTGGTCAGCCAAACAAAAAGCTGCGAATGAAGAATCAGCGCGCCTTCCTTTCGATCTGCCTGATGAATTTATCAAGGATCAATCATGAGTGATTTTGTAAATGCTGGTTGGAGCTTCTACGTCACGATCGTCACCCTGGCCGGCATTGCCGCTTGTCTTTGGTTGCTGTTCAGTCAGCGCAAAATCGCCGTTGTACTTGACAAAGATGGCTCGGTTGCCAAGGATACTGGGCACGTCTGGGATGAAGACTTAAGAGAATTGAACAATCCCTTGCCGCGCTGGTGGATGTGGATGTTTGTGTTGTCTTGTGTTTTTGGTTTGGTTTACTTGTATGTTTTTCCTGGGCTCGGCTCGAATCCGGGTGCTGTCGCGTATTCGACTCAGGGCGATTTGAAGCAGTCCTTGATCATTGCAAATACTGAGCTTAAGCCTGTCTACGACAAGTACGTAGCGATGTCAGTCGAGCAAGTTGCGGCAGATCCTCAGGCCAGAATAATGGGCCAAAGGCTATATCTGAATAATTGTTCGCAATGCCACGGTTCAGATGCTGGAGGAGCAAAAGGTTTCCCTAATTTGACTGACCGTGATTGGCTGTACGGCGGTGCGCCTGAAAATATCAAAGAAACCATCACACACGGTCGTGGTGGTGTGATGCCCTCTTTTTCTCATCTGGGGGACGACGGGATCGTCAACGTGACGAATTATGTCCGAAGCCTTTCAGGTTTGTCGGCAGACAGCATCAAAGTAGCGAAGGGTAAAGCGATCTACAGCGATAACTGTACCGCTTGCCATGGTGCGGAAGGTAAAGGTAATCAGCTCCTTGGTGCGCCTAATCTGACTGACAAAATCTGGTTATATGGCGGTACACAATCAACCGTGATGGAGACCCTGAGAAATGGTCGACAAGGCATGATGCCCGCGCAAGAGAATGTGTTGACCCCTGAGAAAATTCATCTGCTCACGGCTTATGTCTGGGGCTTGTCCAATAACGAACCTCAACAAGCATCACCAAAGTAGCGATGGCGGTTTCATCTCCTCCAGGTAAACCGATTTCGATAGAAATTATCGAAGAGTCTCTTTACGAGATTCGCCGCAAGATACAGCCACGATCTGTCACCGGCGTTTTCGCAAGATGGCGCTGGGGTCTGGTTCTGTTCACGCAACTGTTGTTCTACGGCCTGCCATGGCTCAACTGGAACGGGCGACAGGCGGTGCTTTTCGACCTCGTGCATAGAAAGTTTTATATATTTGGCTTGGTCTTGTGGCCTCAAGATATTATTTACTTGACGCTATTGCTCATCATCTCTGCCTTATCGTTATTTTTGTTCACCGCGATTGCCGGTAGGCTGTTCTGTGGTTATGCATGTCCACAAACTGTCTACACAGAAATATTCATGTGGGTTGAGAAAAAAATTGAGGGCGATCGCTCAGCAAGGCTTCGGCTTGATGAAGAAAAATGGCCCTGGAGCATGCGAAAGCTGCGCCTGAAAATAACCAAGCATAGTGTATGGTTGCTGATCGCCTTTGCTACGGGATTTACTTTTATTGGCTATTTCACCCCGATCGCAAGCTTACAAGATCACGTTCTGGATTTTTCTTTAGGCCCGTGGCAAACCTTTTGGTGGGCGTTTTATGGATTTGCCACATGGGGTAATGCGGGCTTCATGCGTGAGCAAGTCTGCAAATACATGTGCCCCTACGCCCGATTCCAAAGCGTGATGGTGGATCGAGATACCTTTGTAGTGACGTATGACAAAAGCCGTGGTGAGCCCAGGGGGAGTCGACATAAATCCGCTGACCGGGTTGAAAAGGGCCTTGGTGATTGCGTCAATTGCAGTATTTGCGTGCAAGTGTGCCCGACCGGTATCGACATACGTGATGGGCTGCAGTACATGTGTATTGGCTGTGGCGCTTGTATCGACGCCTGCAACCAGGTCATGGATAAGGTGAACTACCCTAAAGGCTTGATTCGATATACGTCCGAACATGCGATAGAGAATAGACAAAGCAATATTGAAACCTTGCGAAGGATCTTCAGGCCTCGCGTCATTGTTTATGCCACCTTCGTTGCCGTATTAATCTCGCTCTTTGCGTTTTCACTTTGGTCACGTAATCCGTTGCGGGTCGACGTGATGAGAGATCGTGGCTCGCTAGCCCGTGAAGTTGAAGGCGTGAGTTTGGAAAATATCTATCGGATTCAGATCATGAACGCGTCAGAACATCCGATGGCCGTATCTCTGAAAGTAGAAGGCCTTGATAACTTGAAGATACTTGATTCAAGAGGGAATCAAATTGAAAGCTTGGAAGTCGAGCCTTCATCAAATCAGTTGTTGCCAGTCAAAGTAAGGACTTCAATCGGTGACCTGGCGCCAGGAAACTATCCGATCATCTTTGAAGTAGAGGCACTCGAGCAGACGGACCATCAAAGCCTGAGCCGAACGCGCCATGAAAAGTCGACCTTTATCGTGCCACGTTAAAAAATACAAAGTGGGGGAACGCAGATGACCAAGTCAGAAATCAATAAACCCTGGTGGCGACAATTGTGGCCATGGCTCTTGATTAGTGGTCCCGCAGCAGCGATTGTTGCCTGCGCGATAACAATCTGGTTGGCGGTGAATACATATCCTGATCAGCAATTGCATGAAGGCATTGTGAGCAGAGGCTTAAAAACCGAACAGGTCAAAAAATGAAACTGTCCCGGCTCCTCTGGGCGTTATGGCCATCCTTCTTGGTATCGATCCCGGCTGTCGGATTATTGTTCAGTTTCGTGCACCCCGAGGATGTCTTGTTCTTTGGGCAATCGCCCCATATTGATGCCGAGGGTATCTACACACTTGGCTTTTTATTGATCTGGTTATTTTGCTCGGTCGCAAGCATGTTGACCATTTATATCTTTCCGACGAAGGCAGATGTTAACGACTAGTCTGCTGGTTGGCGTTTTTCTGGGGGCGTTGGCCAGCGGTTGGCATTGCGCATTGATGTGTGGCGGGATTTCAGCAGCCCTTGAAGGATCGTCTGTCCGGACGATTCAATTTCAGTCGCCAAGACGATTGTTTTCTCTTCAATTGACCATGCATTTTGGCCGTATCGCGACTTACATGATGCTTGGTGGCATCGCGGCCTGGTTGGGTATCTTTGTCTGGCAGCAAGATATTGTCAATATTCAGCGACCATTGTTTGCCTTGACCTCAGTTTTGCTGATCTACTTCGGCATCCGATTGTTGTTACAACGAACTGGTCAGAACCTTCCTGGGGGGAAATGGCTTGGCAGTCGCCTGGCGGGTACATGGGCAAAATACTTTGGTAGCCTTGGGAGCTCTCCCGCTCGCTGGTTTAGCGGC
>Ga0208507_1000639_pt1 | contig 21765 bp, 25 predicted proteins | sample CryBogCBH12Aug01_FD_184626 | JGI IMG/M metagenome (GOLD analysis project Ga0208507, IMG submission 184626) | Freshwater microbial communities from Crystal Bog, Wisconsin, USA - CBH12Aug09.1 (SPAdes) (version 2) | ecosystem: Environmental > Aquatic > Freshwater > Lake | place: Crystal Bog... | reverse complement strand
TGGATTCCATTGTGCGTGAAGCGGGTGGGCGCATCTATCCGGCAAAAGATGCCCGGATGCCGCGTGAGCTTTTTGAACAGGGCTATCCGCGCCTGAATGATTTTTTAACCTTCCGCGATCCGGGCATTAGCTCGGGACTGTCGCGCCGACTTATGGGAAGCTGAAGTGCAAAACAAACAAAAAATCGTCATTATTGGTGCCACCTCTGCCATGGCGGAGCAGTGTGCGAGATTATGGGTGCAAGGCGGCAAAGCGGTGGAGCTGGTGCTGGTAGGCCGCAATGCCGGACGTATTGAGCCAATAGCCAGTGATTTGCGGGTACGCAGCCCACAATCGGACATCCAAGTGCTGGAATCGGAGTTTTTACAAGCCGCCGCCATTCAGGCTACGGCGGACAGCATTGCCGCCGCAGGGCCAGTGGATGTTGTACTGATTGCCCACGGCTCTTTGCCGGAACAAGCCGACTGCCAAAACGATCTGGCGGCTTGCCACGAAGCCTTGGTGGTCAATGGTGTGTCGCCGGTACTATTTGCCGAGGCTTTTGCCCAGCACATGAGCAAGGCCGGTAACGGCACATTGGTGCTGATCGGTTCGGTTGCCGGAGACCGTGGACGTAAGTCGAACTATGTTTACGGTTCAGCCAAGGGGCTAGTTACCCGTTATGCGCAAGGTTTACAACACCGTTTTGCAGGTACTGGGGTCAAGGTGGTGCTGGTCAAGCCAGGCCCGACTAACACGCCAATGACCGCGCACCTAAAAAGCGGCGGAGCCAAACTGGCCCCTGTGGCGGATGTGGCACAGCAGATTGTTGATGCCGTCGGGCGCGGGCAAGCGGTGGCTTATGTGCCGGGCAAATGGCGCGTGATTATGATGGTGATCCGCCATTTACCAGCGTTTGTGTTCAATAAGTTGAATATTTAGGCTACTGCCCGTCATTAATGGCGTGCTGTTTACTGTGCTGGCTTATATTTTAGAAGAGGCAATATGCAATCGCTTACTACAACAATGTGCTTGGCCGTTATGTTAGCGGCTTCAGGCTGTGCGGTGACACCTGTCGGCGGCCCTGCTTATGGTGTCGGTGGGGCTTATCCCATGGCTGTGGTCAGACCTGCCTACCCAATGCCCGCCCCCAGATATGTGTGGCAGATGCATCCTAACTATGGTTGGGGATGGCATCACCCTGAATTTGGCTGGCATCGGGGTTGGTAAGCTAAGCTTAATCAGCTGCCGTATAGGTATATGATCACATGGGACTAGACAGATATCGCTCCTAGCAAGTGCTGCCGTGTTGCCCTACCGTCTCGTCTCATCCATGTAGTCATATACATCTACGGGTTATCGAAAAAACTGTCGAACCCTTTGACTTCAAGACTTGACCGCAACTTGGTGTCGCCAGTCCACAACAGGCCATCCATCTCAATCGTTAAGGCAATAAACAATACATTTTTTGGGTCAATATCTTTCACTAACAGCCATGCATTCTGTAGTGCATCGGCTGAACCGGCGTATGCTTACTGACTTTGCAAATTTTTTCTTTATGCTTGAAAAGCTCAACAAAGCCAAACTCCGGCATTAACAAAGTGTGTTTTGAGTCCAACAATAATGAAGCAATACGTGAATGTGAATTTATCAATGCCGAAAAAATGATATTGGTATCAACAATAATGGGCTTCATTAGATTTTGCTCAAAAACCTAGCTTGGTTTTGTTGCCACCAATTGTCTTTCAATGCTTCATCCAAAACCATCGCATCATCTGCGGTCATTTGGCTTTGCGACAACAATTCTTTGATACGCAATACCTCAATAAAACGTAACAATTCTTGTGAATTCAAATATTCTTTCGATAAAGTCAAACTGACAGTGGAGCCAGTGGTTTGGTAATTCAACATAATCATTTCAGTTGGTTGTGCCATAGATTAAAAATACATATCGCGGGGTGGCAATCCATACTGCGAAACTGCTGGCGCTTATAGTGACGGCTTATATTTTAAGATAGGCAATATGAATGGGCAACAACAAGCAGTTGCCCAACCTTTGCAGGTAACTTATCAGGCAATCCCTAACACATTCTGCATATCGTATAGCCCGTTGGGCTGGTCTTGCAACCATACCGCCGCACGCACTGCGCCATTGGCAAAAGTCATGCGGCTGGTGGCTTTGTGGGTGATTTCAAGACGCTCCCCTTCATCGGCAAACATAACGGTATGTTCACCCACTATGTCACCGGCACGGATGGTGGAGAAACCGATGGTTTTACGGTCTCGCTCGCCGGTGTTGCCCTCGCGTCCGTAAATGGCGCAATCTTTTAAGTCACGACCCAATGTGTTGGCCACCACTTCGCCCATACGCAGCGCCGTACCGGAGGGCGCGTCAATTTTGTGGCGGTGGTGGGCTTCAATGATTTCTATATCCGTGTAATCACCCATCACTTTAGCCGCCATCGCCAATAATTTCAGCGACAAGTTGACACCAACACTAAAATTGGGGGCCAACACAATGGCGGTATCGTGTGCCGCTTCGCTGATTTGCTGCTTTTGGTCATCAGAATAACCAGTAGTGCCGATAACCACTTTTTTACCGGCTTGGCGGCATTGTCCGATATAAAGCATGGATGTGTCGGGGCGGGTAAAATCAATCAGCACATCGAATTGATCCAACACACTGCTTAAGTCGCTGGTGACAATGACACCGGTTGCGGTGAGGCCCGCCAGTCCGGCAGCGTCCTTACCAACCGACGGGCTACCTTGACGTGACACAGCAGCTGATAATAAGGCATGGCCTGATGCAACAGTTGCCTTGACCAAGCATAAGCCCATACGCCCTGAAACACCCGCAATTGCAATCCGTGTCATGGTTAGCCTGTCAGTTTGTCGAAAAAGTTCTTAACGCCGTCAACCCAAGTGTGTTCTTGCGGGCTGTGATGTTTACCGCCACCGGAAAGGGATTCACCCAGTTCGGTGATCAATTTCTTTTGCTCTTTGGTCAAATTAACGGGGGTCTCAATGACAACTTTACAGAGTAAGTCACCGACCGGGCCACCACGCACGGGTTTGACCCCTTTACCACGCAACCGGAACACTTTGCCAGTTTGTGTTTCCGCAGGTATTTTCAGCGAGACCTTACCATTCAGGGTCGGCACATGGATTTCATCGCCCATACAGGCGGTAATAAAGCTGATGGGCACTTCACACGATAAATTGGCGCCATCACGGTTAAAAATTTCATGGGGCTTGACATGAATTTCAATATACAAATCGCCAGACGGGCCACCACGCTCGCCCGCTTCACCTTCACCATGCAAACGGATGCGGTCACCATTGTCAACCCCGGCAGGAATTTTTGCCGATAGGGTTTTAGTTTCTTGGACACGGCCTTGCCCATAACATTTGCCGCAAGGGTCTTTAATCTGTTTGCCTGTGCCACGGCAGGTTGGACAGGTCTGTTGCACCGAAAAAAAGCCTTGCTGCATCCTGACTTGCCCATGTCCATGACATGTGGTGCAAATCACTGGGCTTGAGCCTTTTTTGGCACCCGAACCGGCACATTCGCCACAAGTGACCAATACCGGAATACGGATTTTCTGTTCCGTACCCGCGACGGCCTCTTCGAGCGTCACTTCCAGGTTATAACGTAGATCGGCACCGCGCTGCACACCGCCGCGCTGTTGTCTGGCACCGCCAAAAATATCACCGAACACATCGCCGAAAATATCACTGAAACCTTCAGCACCACCCGGTCTGCCACCCATTGAGGCATCCACACCGGCATGGCCAAATTGGTCATAAGCGGCGCGTTTTTTGGGATCGGACAACACCTCATAAGCTTCTTTGATTTGCTTAAATTTAACCTCCGCCGCTTCGGGATTGTCGGCATTGCGGTCTGGATGGAACTTCATTGCCAAACTGCGGTATTTCTTTTTAAGCTCTTCATCGCTGGCGTTGCGCTCAACACCGAGCAGTTTGTAGTAATCTTCTTTTGCTGCCATGAGTGATTATTTAACTGGTTTAATGGATAGTTACGGTCAATTATTTAGCAAGCAATGGTTATGCTTCAGGCACTTGGCAAAGTTTCTGACCAGGCTAGCCTAACAACCCTATAAAGCACAAAAAATCCGAAGGGCGGCCTAAACTCAAAAGGCCGCCCGACGAATTTATGCTGGCTTAGCCTTACGGCAAATCAGCGCCAGGGTTTACTTGTCGTCTTTGACTTCTTCAAATTCTGCATCAACTACGCCATCATCAGCGTTGGCATGTGCATGACCGCCATCCCCCGCTGCGCCATCAGCCGCACCTTTTTGGGCATAAACACGTTCAGCCAGTTTACCGGCCACTTCTGTCAGGGCGTTGGTTTTGCTTTCTATGGCCTCTTTGTCGTCACCTTTAACGGCTTCTTTCAAAGCTTCAATAGCGGCCTCAATAGTGGCTTTTTCTTCGCCCTCAACTTGTGCTTCAAATTCTTTCAGCGATTTTTCGGTGGCATGGATCATGCCATCAGCGTGGTTGCGGGCTTGCACCAATTCATGCAGTTTGCGGTCTTCGTCGGCATGGGCTTCGGCATCTTTGATCATACGTTCAACCTCATCATCAGACAAACCGCTAGAGGCTTTAATGATGATGGATTGTTTTTTGCCAGTGGCTTTGTCTTTAGCAGACACATTCAGAATACCGTTGGCATCAATATCAAAAGACACTTCAATTTGTGGGATACCACGCGGGGCCGGTGGTATGTCCGCCAAATCGAAACGGCCTAATGATTTGTTGGCTGATGCTTTTTCACGTTCACCTTGCAGCACATGGATGGTCACCGCAGTCTGATTGTCGTCGGCGGTGGAAAACACTTGCGCGGCATTGGTCGGGATAGTGGTGTTCTTTTCTATCAGTTTGGTCATAATGCCGCCCATGGTTTCGATACCCAGTGACAACGGGATAACGTCCAGCAACAACACGTCTTTGACATCACCGGACAACACACCGGCTTGGATTGCCGCACCTAATGCAACCGCTTCATCGGGGTTGACATCTTTACGCGGTTCTTTGCCAAATATGTTTTTGACCATTTCTTGCACTTTTGGCATACGCGTTTGACCACCCACCAAAATGACATCTTGGATTTGCGAAGCGGAAACGCCCGCATCTTTCAATGCCATTTCGCAAGGCGCTTTGGTGCGCATTATCAGTTCATCAACTAAAGACTCCAATTTGGCACGGGTCAGTTTTACATTAAGATGTTTTGGGCCTGAGGCATCAGCGGTGATGTAAGGCAAATTGACATCAGTCTGGTGACTGGAAGACAATTCGATTTTGGCTTTTTCCGCCGCTTCTTTCAAACGTTGCAAAGCCAAGGGGTCATTATGGACATCAACGCCGGTGTCTTTTTTGAATTCTTCCGCCAGATATTCAATGACGCGGGAGTCAAAATCTTCACCACCCAAGAAAGTGTCACCGTTGGTTGCCAACACTTCAAATTGATGTTCACCATCAATTTCGGCAATTTCAATGATGGAAATGTCAAATGTGCCACCGCCCAAGTCATACACGGCAATTTTGGTGTCGCCTTTCGGTTTGTCCATACCAAACGCCAAAGCCGCTGCGGTAGGTTCGTTGATGATACGTTTAACATCCAAACCGGCGATACGACCCGCGTCTTTAGTGGCCTGACGCTGCGAGTCATTGAAATAAGCCGGTACAGTAATGACCGCTTCAGTGACCGTTTCGCCCAAATAGGCTTCGGCATCTTTTTTCATTTTCATCAGTACACGGGCAGAAATTTCTGGTGCGGCCATTTTTTTGCCGTGGACTTCAACCCATGCATCACCGTTATCAGCACCAACAATTTTATAAGGCACCATTTTAATGTCTTTTTGCACGACATCATCAGTAAAGCGACGGCCTATCAATCGTTTAATGGCAAACAACGTGTTTTTGGGGTTGGTCACCGCTTGGCGTTTTGCGGATTGTCCCACCAACACTTCATCATCATTGCTGAAAGCAATGATGGATGGGGTGGTGCGGGCACCTTCGCTGTTTTCAATCACTTTTGCGACGCCGTTTTCCAATACTGCCACGCAAGAGTTGGTGGTCCCTAAGTCTATGCCAATTATTTTAGCCATTGAATGCTCCGAATTATTTTTATGTAAATTAAAGTTATTACCGATATAAGGCCGTTTTTATGGTATTCAAGTCTTTATTCAGCGGCTTTTGCCACCACCACCATAGCCGGACGCAATAACCGCCCGTTCAACAGATAGCCTTTTTGAAAAACAGTCAGCACGGTGTTGGCTTCAACACCTTCCGCCACTTGCGTCATAACGGCTTGGTGATGCTCGGCATTAAAGGGCTGACCTTGCGGGTCAATGGCAATAATATTGTATTTGGCGAAAGCGGCTTCCAATTGTTTAAGGGTCAGTTCACTGCCTTCCCTAAATTTGGTGACTTCTTCATTGTCACCTGTTGCAGCCTGTAAGCCAAGCAACAAGCTGTCCATAACCGACAGCAATTCTTTGGCAAAACCAGTCAAGGCAAACTTATGCGCGTCTTCCAAATCTTTTGAGGTGCGCCGTTTGATATTTTCCATTTCCGCTTGGGCGCGGACCGCTTTGTCCCAGTTTTCATGGGCTTTTTGTTTGGTTTCTTGTAGCTCTTGTTTGAGTTCTTCTAAGGTATATTCGTGATCGCCCACTTCAGTTTCTGTGGCTTCGGCAATGGCTTCGCCGCCGATATCCTGCTCTGCTGTGATTACCTCAGCATTTGGCTCAAGCACTGCTTCAACAGTGGCTTCAGTGGCGATTTCGGGCGTTTCCTGATCTTTACTCATTTTTTTACCTTAAACGGTTTGTTGTGTTGATAGGTGGTCATTAGCAGCCTGACTGCCGGGCGGTCTAGCAAAAGCCAAGCCAGGCTAATTTGTCACTTATAATGGGGATGTTGGCTTGGGATTCAAGGCCGCGCCCAATAATTTTGCGGTGACATCAACAAAAGCGATGACTTTTTCATAGGACATGCGGGTAGGGCCTATCACACCCAGCACGCCCACCACCTCATCATTGACCGAATAGGGAGACGTGACCAAGCTGCATTGGTCAAAAGCCTGATAGCCGGATTCCTTGCCGATAAATATCTGCACGCCTTCAGATTTCATGGATTGATCCAGCAAATGGATCACCGCTTGTTTTTGGTTGAACGCCTCAAACAATTGCTTAAGATGATCGCGGCCTGACAATTCGTTAAATTCCATCAAATTGGTTTCGCCGGTCAGCACATAATCATCTTGGCCGGTGTCGGTTGCAAAAGTCAGCTCGGCCATTTTAATCGCCAGCAGCATCCCTTGGTTCATGCGCTGTTGGTCTTCTTGCAACTCTTTCAGTATGGCTTCACGAACGGCGGCAAGGCTAAGCCCGCCATAAACGGAATTGAGGTAATTGGCCGCCTGCTGCAATTCGGCAGCACTAAACAGGCGGTTAGTGTGGATGATCTTGTTGTGGACCTCTTGTTCATTGGTGACAAAGATAACCAGCACCCTACCGCTGGACAATGGCAAAAATTCAATATGGCGCAGGCATAGCAATTCGCGTTTGGGCAATGTGACCACACCCGCCATTTGCGTCAAATCCGCCAGTAGCCTTGACGCATTACCAACCACATCGCCGCCATCACCTTGCGCCAATAAGCCTTGATGCAAGCATCGCACTTCTTTAGAATCCAGCGGCTTTATCGTCAGCAAACTATCGACAAAGAGCCGGTAACCCTTGACAGTAGGCACCCTGCCCGCCGAAGTATGCGGCGAGTGCACCAAACCCAAGTCCTCCAAGTCCGCCATGACATTGCGGATAGTGGCTGGGCTTAGGTTTAACGACGGGTCTTTTGACAGGATGCGCGAGCCTACAGGTTGACCATCGCTGATGTAGCGCTCAATGAGTGTTTTAAGTAATTGCAGTGATCGCCCGTTTAAAATTTGCGCTTGATTAGCCACATCCACCCCGATAATTAAATTGGCACTCTAATGCACCGAGTGCCAATTGAAAATAACAGCTCATCTGGATACTGTCAATTGACAGCGGCTTTTGCCTGCACTTTCTGTTCATAGGCCGCCAATTGTTCTGCAGTGGCTTCCTGTTGAAAACGTTCTTTCCACTCGCTGTAGGGCATCCCATAAACGTATTCTCTAGCCTGTTCGTAATCAATGGCAATACCGCGTTGTTCGGCGGCGGCCTTATACCATTTTGCCAAACAGTTGCGGCAAAAATCCGCCAACAGCATCAATTCAATATTTTGTGCTTCCGGATGTTGTTGCAAATGCACCAGCAACTGCCGAAAGGCAGCCGCTTCCAATTCGGTTTGTTGGGTTTCCTCTATCATCTGTTTTCCTATCAGGTCAATAAACTGATTGCCAAAGCAGTTGCCGCAAAAACGGCAACCATTGGGTTTTATCCGGTCAAAAGCAGCAAAAATGAAGCTTTATTATTGTTTTTGCGGGCTGTTTTATGGCATTCTAACAGAAAGGCTTAGCCAAGCATGTACATTCACTGACAATGATTTTACAATAGCCCAAACATGCGGCAGCACAACTGCAGCCGCAACCCCCATCGCCTTAGAGGCTTCCCAGCATCGGCTATTATGAATCAGCTTCTCAAACAGATATACGAATTTTTCCCTATTGTCCTGTTTTTTATCGCTTATAAAGCTTACGACATTTACATTGCCACTGCCACGGTGATGGTGGCAACAACACTCCAAGTAGCTATTGCCGCCATTAGGCACCGCAAGGTGGAAACCATGCAGTGGGTGACGTTGGCCCTGGTGATGGTGTTTGGCGGGGCAACCCTGTATTTGCAAAACGAGCTGTTTATCAAATGGAAATTATCCATCATTGAATGGCTGTTCGGCCTGACCTTTTTGGGTAGCCAATTCATCGGCAAAAGAAACCTCATTGAACGCATGATGTCCGCCAACCTGACCTTACCGGCCGCGGTCTGGAAGCGGTTGAACAATTTATGGGGCTGCTTTTTTCTGAGTGTTGGCTTTATTAACGTATATGTCATGTATAATTTCAGCACTGATGACTGGGTAACGTTCAAAACCTTTGGTGTGCCGTTAATGATGGTTGTTTTTATTGTTTTACAAGTGGTATTTTTATACAAATACATTCCGGACACCGAGGAATAAGTTGTGCTTTACGCAATTATCAGTAAAGATGTGGAAGATAGCTTGCCGCGCAGGCTATCAGTGCGTGGCGAACACCTGCAACGCCTGCAAGTGCTTCAGGATGAAGGCAGGCTTGTATTGGCAGGCCCGCACCCTGCCATAGATCATGAAAACCCAGGCGAGGCCGGTTTCACCGGCAGCTTGGTGGTTGCCCAATTTGGCAGCCTCGAAGCCGCCCAGCAATGGACCGATGCCGACCCCTACCGCCAGGCAGGCGTTTATGCCGATGTCTTGGTCAAACCCTTTAAAAAAGTATTTCCACAATGACATCCGAACAAATTAAACGCCAATTGACCGCTGCCTTGCAACCTGAACTCATTGAAATAATAGATAACAGTGCCGCCCATGCCGGTCACGCCGGGGCAAAAGGGGGCGGTGGACATTATCATATTACAATCATTGCAGAAGCTTTTGAAGGCAAAACGCTGGTGCAGCGCCATCAATTAATTTATCAGGCCCTAGGGGATATGATGAAACAGCAAATCCATGCCCTGGGTATTAACTCGCTCTCACCCTCTGAAAAAAACTAAAGGAAGTTTATAAATGAAATCTAAAATCGTTCCATTGCTTATTACTTCAGCACTGATTGCCGGTTGCCAACCACCTGCCGGTAATGGTGGCAGTCCCGCCCCAACCGTCAGCAAAGCCGATGCTATTGCTGATGTAAACGGCAGCCTGATCGCCAAATCAACCTTTGAAACCTTACAAAAAGACCTTGCCGCCCGTAGCCGCGGCCAAAGTTTCCCTAAGGACAAATTGGTTGAAGAACTGGTGCAACGCGAATTGCTGGTGCAAGATGCCGTTAAAAAAGGCCTCGACAAAACGCCAGAAATCGCTGCCCAACTTGAAGAAGCCAGAAAATCAATCTTGGCCCAAGAAGATGTGCAAAGCTTTATAAAAACCAGCCCAGTCACTGATGACGAAATTAAAGCCGAATACGACAAAAAAGTCGGCGGTGACAGCTCAACAGAATATAAAGCCCGCCATATCTTAGTAAAAACTGAAGACGAAGCCAAAAAAATCATTGCTGAGCTGGATAAAGGCGGCGAATTTGCCAAACTGGCCAACAAATACTCATTAGATGGCAAAGAAGCCAAAAACGGTGGTGATTTGGGTTGGTTTGTACCGGGACAAATGGTCGAGCCATTCTCTAAAGCGGTTATCGCTTTGGAAAAAGGCAAGTACACCAAAACACCCGTACAAACACAATTCGGCTGGCATGTCATTTTAAAAGAAGACTCACGCAAACAGACACCACCCCCACTGGATGCGGTTAAAGATCAATTGACACCTTACCTGCAACGCCAAAAAGTCCAAAAAATGATTGAAGCTTTACGCGAACAAGCTAAAGTTGAAATTCTTATCCCATTGAAAGAAGAGGCCCCTAAAGCCCCAGAAGCTGCCAAAGCAGGCGAAAAACCGGTAGTTGAAGGCACGGTTGAAGAAGTCGAAGTAAAAGACGCTTCCGGCAAAACAGTGGAAAAAGAAGTCATCATTGATGAAAAATTAGTCGAAGAAAAACAACCTGCTGAAGAGAAAAAACCAGCGGAAGAAAAAACACCGGCTGAAAAAGCAAAAGAAGCCAAAAAGTAAGCGGTTTTATTCGCTAGCACGAAGGGCGGTTTTTACCGCCCTTTTTTGTGCGTGGCGTTTTTCCTCCGTAAATTTTTTCTATCAGTGTAACTATGGCACTTAATTGGGGGGATTACCAAATGGGGCGCTGGGGTTGGTTCCTTTTATGCTATTGGCTGTGCACCCACAGCTTGCGTACTGATTAGTCAGTTGCCAAATATTTTTAAGCACTTCGTTAAATATTGCTCAGTCGGTCATTGGGCTAATGCATCTAACTATTTTATTTTAAAGATTTTTCTTCTAAAAGCTTTAATGTTGCCCCATCTTTTGACAACCAGCTTTGTGGGCCACTTCTGTGTGTTCCTGCCACCAAGGCGGCTGCATAAGATGATGAATTCATGAGAATATCCTCTTCAGAAATTAACTTATCCCCTACGTCTTTGAGAATTCCTTGTGAAATCAAGCTATTTCGTACATCAAGTAACCTAGCTGGCATGCTACCTGAAGTAACTTTTGAAAATTGTGAACCTTTTTTTAAAACAAAACCCTCATCAACCACTGCACCGCAAGCACTTAATTTACCCACTGTAAAGTAGAGGTCTAACATGGGGTCCATGTCCTTATTTGGCTCATTTTTAATAGTGACATCTTGAAACCTTGGCTCAAGAATTGCGTAACCCAATACACCAAGAATCATTCGGATATTTTCTACGAACTCTTCGATTGCGTCCCTATCCGCTCGTGGAAGAGTTGTTTCGGGAGGGCTATTGCCATTTTCAAGCATAAATCTATCGCATACTTTAGCTTGTGCGACTAAGCAGGATTCCAAATACTTTGTATGGGCCTTGGTCAAGTTTTCATCTTTACTTGTAAAAATAATAACCACTTCCCAAAAATCTTTACTTCTATCATGTGATACAAGCCGGGAAAGGACATTTTCAGATTCACCGATATAAGCTATTGGCTTGTTGTTGTCGGTAAAACGACCTTCAAAAAGGAAATAGACACCAGGTTTAGATGCTTCTGGCCAATTTTTCAGTTCTGCCAATCTTTTTCGGGGTGCGGCTATAGCTTGCCCCGTCCAGTTAACCAGCTCTGCATATCTGATACCCCGTTACTGTCGCATCAGCTAAATATACCCTAATCGATTTGCCTATTGGCATGTAACTCCGCACATCTGTTAAAGTTTATAGAGATTTTTTGACAATAAAAACTCGCTAGCCTATCAAAGTAGCCGGCTGAGAAGCGTAGCACAATCCAAGGCTGCCTGGCACAGATGCCCCGTGTTACGTTACCTTGCCTTCAGGCCACCACTACACTATGCCGATGTTATGATTAATTTCCGCCAAGCCGAAGTGGTCAGATCAACCAGCAATCCGTTGACAAACCCCGCTGCCGCTGCCAAATTCTGTTCAGCGGCGGGGCTTAGCTTCTCCCCCAATCCAAATGTTTCGCCTTTGATGGTCAGCAAAAAACACGGTGGCGGGGCTTGTTTTGTTATGGTTTGGTAAACTGCCAGCACCGCCGCCGGACTCATGGCGTGGGTGGTATAGCTGTTGTCTTTGGCGGGGCTAAGCTCGGTGAAGCCGAATGGGCTAGCACCCGCTACGCAAGCATCTATAAACAACACCAGTACCCGTTGTTGCAAGTCCAAGGCGTGTTCAATCTGTAACTGGAAATCGCACAGCAATTCTAGCGGCTGTGCTTGCTGCTCCTGTTGGCGTTCAATCGCTTCCAGCATTAAAGGCCCTAACGCATCATCCCCACGGCTCAGGTTGCCACAGGCAAAAACCAGCACGGGCTTAACGGGCATCAGACCCGCCCTATCTGCCCGTCACTGTGCTTGACCAGTTTGTCAATCAAGCGGCCTTCGGCATCGAGCAATTCTAGTTGTAGCGGCATTTTGCCAACAGCATGGGTGGCGCAAGACAGGCAAGGGTCGTAGGCACGTATGGCGACTTCCAAGTTGTTCAATAGCGGTTCGGTCAATTCCCGCCCTGACAAATATTCCGCCGCCACTTGCCGCACCGATTCGTTCATGGCCATGTTGTTGCTGGTGGTGGAAACGATCAGATTGGCTTTGGTGACAATGTCGTTTTCGTCAATTTGGTAGTGGTGGAACAATGTGCCGCGCGGCGCTTCAATAACACCAATGCCCTCGTGACGTTTTTCGCCTTGGGCAAGCAATTCCGTACCCATAATGTCAGGGTCGTGCAGCAACACTTTAATGCTTTCGGCGCAATGCAGCAGCTCTATCAGCCGCGCCCAATGGAATGCCAGCGTGCTATGCACCATCGCTTCATTCGCATGGGCCTTAAATGTCACCCTAGCGGCTTCCGCCAACGGTGTGTCGATGTAATCGCAATTATTGACCCGCGCCAGTGGCCCGACCCGATACCAGCCGTTTTCTTGCCCCAACGCCAGCAGATAAGGGAATTTCATGTACGTCCAAGAGCGCACTTCTTCGTGGATAATATCGTTATAGCGGCAATAGTCGAAATGGTCGAGGATTGTCCCACCTTCGGCATTTTTGGCGCGTAGCCCACCGTGGTAAAGTTCCAACCCACCATCGGGCTTTGTTAAGCCCAGATAATTAGTGCGTAAGGTGGCGAATTGGTCATAATAAGGCAAATTGGCGCAATGGACTTTTTGTATCAGGGCCACCGATGCCACGCCCCAAGCAATCATCTGGTCTATATCCGCCAGCAAATAATCACGCTCGGCTTTATCCAGCGCTTTGTTCATGCCGCCAGCAATGGCCCCGGTGCCATGGACGCGTTTGCCGGACACCATGCGGATCACCTCCTGCCCGTACTTACGCAGCTTGACGCCCTGCAAGCCAATGTCGGGGTAGTCCGCCAGCACGGCAATAATGGAGCGTTTGCCAATATCGCTTTCAAAGCCAAACAGTAAATCAGGGCTGGACAAATGGAAGAAATGCAGGGCGTGGGATTGCAGCACCTGCCCAAAATGCAGCAAGCGGCGCAATTTATCGGCGGACACTGGCAGATTGGCAGGGTCAACGCCCACCAGTTGGTCGATGGCCTTGGCTGCCGCCAAATGGTGACTGACCGGACAAATGCCGCATAGCCGCTGTACCAACACCGGCAATTCCCAATACGGACGGCCTTGGATAAAACGCTCAAAGCCCCGGAATTCGACGATGTGCAAACGGGCTTGCTGGACTTTGTTATGTTCATCCAATAGCAAAGTGACTTTGCCATGCCCTTCGACACGGGACACGGGGTCGACCACAACACGCTTCAATTGGTCACGGTTTGCGGCGGTTTCTAAATGTTCGTACATAGGATCAACTCAATTTTGGCGATAATGCGGAGCATAGCGGCATGACACTGCTATCTATTATCGGCTTTAATTCCACAATTGGATAGTGGCTAAATGTAATAACAGCTAATCCCATGCCAAGCCCATAGTCCTATAGGCCCAGCCACTCTATTTTCTCTGGACATCAGCACGCTTGACCTGATGCCTTTTGTTTCGCCAGCCATTTTTCCGCCATCAGCGCACCAATCACTGTCAGGCTATCTTTTATTTCATTCCGGTAGACCATTTCAACAAGTTCGCTAAAAAGGATGCGCCGGACTTCCAATTCTTCTGTTTCTTCAGGTTCTGCCTCGCCATAGCTTAAGCCGGTGGCGACAAAAATAGTGGCCACCTCGTTGGTGGAAGAATTACTGGTATGAAATTCGTATATTTGTTCCCATCGGCTGGCAGTGATGCCGGTTTCCTCTTTGAGTTCGCGCTGCGCGGAGGCCAACAAGGTGTCAGATTTGCTGCCGCCGCCTTCGGGGATTTCCCAGCTGTATTCTTCTAGAGGAAAACGGTATTGCCCCACCAGGTAGGTATAGCCTTCCTCATCAATAGGTACAATGCCAATGGCCCAGTTTTTAAAATCGACCGTGGTGTACACACCATCGGTGCCGGCCGGGGTAATGACTGCAAATTGGTCAACACCTATCCACGGTGTTTCGATAATCTGTTTTTCGGAGAGAATTTTCCAAGGGCCGCGTGTTTTCATAGCTATAAGTCCTGAGGGTGAGGTTGGGAAAATCATACAGGGGTAAGAAGGCAGAATGCAATGATAACAGGGCATAGTTGACTGTAAGCGGCTTTAATTGCCCGTTTAACGGCAAGCCTGCGCTAGCCGTCTGCTATAATACGCGCTTTGACTTGCCGCCATTGGGCTTCTTCTAAGCCGCTGGGCCAAGCCTTCTGCCTATTGCCATGACCCACAACCCCGCCCTTGTTGCCCGTGATCTTGCCGTGCTTTGGCATCCTTGCACGCAAATGAAAGACCATGAAACCATTCCGCTTATCCCCATTAAAAAAGCCCAAGGGGTATGGCTGGAAGATTTTGACGGCAACCGCTATCTTGATGCGATCAGTTCGTGGTGGGTCAATTTGTTTGGCCACGCCAACCCCTATATCAATGCCGCTATTAAAGATCAACTGGATCAGCTGGAGCAGGTGATTTTTGCGGGCTTTAGTCATGAACCCGCCATTACTTTGGCGGAGCAATTAGTTACGTTGGCCCCTGCCGGGCTGGAACGGTGTTTTTTTGCCGATAACGGTTCGGCGGCGGTGGAGGTGGCCTTAAAGATGAGCTTCCATTATTGGCTTAATTGCCAGCAGCCGCAAAAAACCCGCTTTATCACCTTGGAGAACAGTTATCACGGCGAGACCTTAGGGGCCTTGGCGGTCGGCAATGTCGCCTTGTACAAACAGACTTATGCGCCGCTGTTAATGGACGTGATCACCGTGCCTGGGCCGGATTGCTACCACCGTGAAGCTGGGGAGTCTTGGGCGGATTACAGCACCCGCCGCTTTGCACTGATGGAGCAAACGCTGGCTGAGCAGGCTGGCAATGTCTGTGCAGTGATTATTGAACCACTGGTGCAATGTGCGGGCGGGATGCGCATGTATGATCCGGTTTATCTCACATTGTTGCGCCAAGCCTGCGACAAATACCAAGTGCACTTGATAGCCGATGAAATTGCCGTGGGCTTCGGGCGTAGCGGCACGCTGTTTGCCTGTGAACAAGCAGCAATCAGGCCTGATTTTATGTGCCTGTCCAAAGGGCTGACTGGCGGTTATTTGCCTTTGGCGGCAGTGCTGACCACGGCGGCTGTCTATCAGGCGTTTTATGCCGATTATAATGCCGGTAGGGGGTTTTTGCACTCGCACAGTTACACTGGCAATGCCTTGGCTTGCCGTGCCGGGGTGGCCACGCTAGCGTTATTTGAGCGGTACGGCACGCTCAACAACAACAAACTATTGGCACACACATTGGCTAAGGTGACGGAACGTTTCCACGACCACCCGCACATTGCCGAAGTGCGCCAAACCGGTATGATTTTGGCATTGGAACTGGTCAAAAACAAGCATTCCCGCCAGCCTTACCCTTGGCAAGAACGGCGCGGCATTAAAATCTACCAATACGCGCTGGGCAAGGGGGTGTTGCTCCGGCCCTTGGGCAATGTGGTTTATTTTATGCCGCCTTATGTCATCAGTGCCTCAGAATTGCAGTATATGGCTGATGTTGCTTGGGATGCCATCCAATATGCCATTAAGGAGTGACCCTTACCATGCGTGTTTCAAGGCTCTATGTGCCGCTTGCTTTGATGAAAAACCAGTCCATCGAACTGGATGACGACAGCGCCCACTATATCCGCACAGTATTGCGCTTAAAGAAAGACCAGACAATTATGTTATTTAACGGCACGGGAGGCGAGTTTTTGTGCACGCTGACCGAAATTAGCCGCAAAACCGTTATGGCAAGTGTCGGGGCGTGGCACGACCGCACGGTGGAATCGCCATTATCGGTCACGCTGGGCCTAGGCATTTCACGCGGCGACCGCATGGATTGGGCAGTGCAAAAATCGGTGGAGCTGGGTGTCCGGCATATTACCCCATTACTCACTGAACGCTGTGTAGTGCACTTTAAGGACGACAAAAAAGAGTTGCGCTTGCAGCATTGGCAAAAAATTGCCCAACATGCCTGCGAGCAAAGCGGACGGACAATCCTGCCTGCCTTTGGCAAGATTGAGCAGTTAGGCGTTTGGGCCGACCAGCAGCAAGGCTTAAAAATCTTTCTTGACCCTTATGCCGAGCAACCCTTACACGCATTGACACCGGACACTTTACAGGTGACTTTGTTGGCGGGGCCGGAAGGGGGCTTTTCTGAGGCAGAACGTGAGCTTGCCCAAAACGCGGGGTTTATCCCGGTGCGTTTGGGGGGGCGCATTTTACGCACGGAAACAGCGGCCCTGAGCGCCTTGGCGGCGGTACAAACCTTATGGGGGGATTTTGCCCAATGATGCGTTATCTGGCTGTGTTGCTGCCGCTCGTGGTATTACTGGTCGCCATGGTATTGGCCTGCTTGCTGGGTTACATAATTTATGTGATTGCAGTCACGCTTGGCGACCCCCCGCCCTTGCGTAAAATCATCAGCAAAACCACTCTAGCGTTATTGGTGCTGAGCATTTTCCCATTGACGGCTTACCTGAAAATGGACAAAACCACACTGGGTTTTGCTCCAACAGCATGGTTTTTAAAGCAATTGCTGCAAGGCTTTGTGTTAGGGGGCAGTACGCTATTGCCGGTGTTTGTGGTGCTGTTCGCCCTTGACATACAGGTGCTGGACACCTCGCAACCCTGGACTGCCGTTTGGCTATTGAAAAAAACCAGCGTATCGTTACTGCTTGCCCTGCTGATTTCTTGGCTTGAAGAACCGTTGTTCCGTGGCCTAGTCTTAATGGGGCTGGCACGGCGGCTATCTAGGGCCGCCGCAATAGTGACCAGTGCGTTTTATTATGCCACCCTGCATTTTCTGGACAGCAAAACCGAACCGCCCGCACAAGACATTAACCTGCTAAGCGGCTTCAAATTACTGGCAGAAGCGTTCGCCAATTTGTGCAACCCCGCCATTTATCCTGCTTTTGCAGCATTATTGATGGTTGGCATTTTCTTGGGCGTACTGCGCACGCAACGGCAAACCAGCTTGGGCTTGTGTATTGGCTGTCATACCGCCTGGGTTTGGCAAATAAAAATGAGCAAAGCACTGGCTAACAGCAATCCCGATGCCGATTATTTTTACTTGGTCAGCCCTTATGATGGGGTGGTGGGGTATCTGGTTGCAGCTTGGTTGTTACTGGTGCTGGCTGGCTATGGCGGTTGGCAATGCCTTAGGCACAGCAAAACCCGCCAAACAGGTATTTGATGGCTTGTTTTAAGATAATTTTTCATATCCCGCCATGCGTATTGTTTTAGGCATAGAGTACAACGGTAGCCCTTTCCATGGTTGGCAAAGCCAAGCCCATGCCAGTAGTGTGCAATACACACTGGAGCAGGCACTGGGCAAAATCGCCCATCATCCGGTTGCCGTGCAATGTGCGGGCCGGACGGATGCCGGAGTCCATGCCTTGGAGCAAGTGGTGCATTTTGACAGCGACGCGGTACGCCCGCTGGATGCTTGGTTGCTCGGCGGCAATAGCCAGTTGCCGGATGATGTGCGGATTTTGTGGGTGCAACCCGCCATAGGTGATTTCCATGCCCGTTACAGCGCCATTGCACGCTTTTACCGCTATGTCATTTGCAATCGCCGGGTCAAATCGGCCTTGCGCCACCAACAAAGCACATGGTGTTACGCGCCGTTGGATGCTGAAAAGATGCACCAGGCCGCGCAAGCACTGTTAGGCGAACATGACTTTTCCTCTTTCCGCGCCCAAAGCTGCGAGTCCAAAAGCCCATACCGGCAAATGCATTTTATTGAAGTGTACCGCAACGGCGACGAAGTGATTATGGATATTGCCGCCAATGCTTTTTTGCACCACATGGTCAGGAATATTGCCGGGGTGCTGATGGCTATTGGCGCGGGCCAGCAACCGGTGACTTGGACACAATTTTTACTGGCTGCCAAAGACCGCAAACAGGCGGCCCGCACTGCGCCGCCGGAAGGCTTATATCTGGGCGGGGTGTGTTACCCCGATCACTTTTGGCTACCCAAACATGCAATTTTTGCCAGATTGCCTAAAGATGCCAAGCGTTTTGATTAAAGACAAGCTAATGTCGCTCGGAATGGGGATGCTTGACCAAGCTTAGCTTGTAATGGCTTTAAAGAAACCGCTATAGTTATAGCGTAGCTTTTCCGTTTAACCCATCCATATTTTTATCGGGCCCGACATTATGAACTCTTATTTATCATTCCAAATACACGGCGGCGCCGATCATGGCGGCGGCATAATCGAAACTGTTTCTGAGTTATTGACTTTTTTTGAAGGGCTGACCGCACAAGGCCCAGGCGGCTTTTCTCAGGCCATCTTGCCCGGCATTGCCGGTATGAGCAATATCCACCCCTTGCTGGTGCACTTCCCTATTGCTTTGTTAACGCTTTTTTTTATTGTGGATATGTCCGGCACGCTGGGCGGCAAAGCGCAATGGCGCCAAACAGCCAGCTTTTTGCTATATTCCGGTACGCTCGCCGCAACATTCACCGTGCTGGCTGGCTTTGCCGCCGCCGACACTGTGGCGCATGGTGAAAATGTCCATGAGATTATGGAACGCCATGAACATCTGGGCATATCCATCTTATCATTAGCGGCTGGTTTGTCAGCGTGGCGGTTAAAACACCACGGGGTTCTCACAGGTGCGGGCAATGTACTATTTTTGCTGCTATCGGCTTTATTGTGCCTTATTTTGGCATTCGGCGCCGACTTGGGCGGACTGATGGTCTATCAGTACGGTGTCGCGGTAAAACCAGGGGCTGCCATAGCCAACTTTGGCGAAGCGGGGCAAAGCCATCATCACACTGAAGAACTGCCGGACAATGTCTTTTAACGGTAACAGCAACTAACAAGCAAGCATTTCTTACAGGCAATAAAAAGCCCGCATAAAGCGGGCGCGTTGGTTTTATTATTATTAGTGTACAAGGCTGTGTACTGTCCAACAATTAAGTTGCTTAATTATTATTGTTATATGAGCCACTTAAGACTCTCCCTCCCCCTTTCTGGCTAGTGGTTAAACCAACCATTCTCTCTAAAAGGTGGCGTATTCTATATCCAAAAATTCCACCACGTCCAACAATTAAGCAATTTTTCTGAAAAAATTAATTGTACGTTAAAAAAACACTGTAAATACGAATAGTTAAAACTTATCGCTTTACTGTCGACTCCAAAACATCCGGCAACACTTGCGGTTTGTTAAGCGTCCATTCAGGTTGGTTGTGATCAGTAAAGTGGGCAGCTGCCAAACCGTTAACGGCACTACGGTTGCCCATGCGCCCCCCCCCCCCTTTATCTACTGGCGACGTCGCTCATGCTCTTCCTGGGTGTGCAGAAAATGCAGGCGCTCTTCCAGAATTGCCGCCAAATAAGCATCCACCCCTTTGGATTTTTGCGCCAAGTGGATTTGCATAATGGCTTCACGGATTTGTCCGGTGGCGTAATAATACTCAGCAATATAGCGGTGCGATTCTGCTGGCTGGTTTAATTTGCTGTAAATTTCCGACAATATTTCCCAATAAACAGGCTGGCTTTTGGTTTCTTCGCTGAGCGCCTGCAAATTGTTTTTAGCCGCGTCCACTTGGTTGGTTTTCAATAAGGCACTGATGTACTGCAGCTTGACCTCTTGGTTTTCAGGATACTTTGCCGCCAATTTTTGATAACGCTTCAACGCCGTCGGGAAGTCGTTCTGTTCTTGGGCATTACGTGCCAGTGCAGTGGCATATTGGGGTTGGTCCGGATATTTTTGCACTAAAGATTGTAAGATAGCTTCCGCTTCCTTAAATTTTTCTAAAGCCGTTTCGCTCAAGGCAAGCCCATATTGGTCAACCATGCGCTGCTCTTCCGTGCCTTGCTGCAAACGCGATTTAAAATACTGGGCGGCTTCAGCCTTATGGGTTACGGTCAAAACCCGCAGCTTGGCTTTCGCCAGCTGATACGCCAAAGAATCGGGGTATTGCTTGTAAGGGTAAGTCTCGGCCCTGCCCCGGCTATCGGAAATACGTGCCGTGGTCACGGGATGGGTACGCAAAAATTCGGGGATATTGTTGCCTAAATAACGGCTGGCTTGCTGCAAACGCTCAAAAAAGGTCGGCATACTACGCGGGTCGAAATGTGATGCCGCTAAAGTCTGCATCCCTACCCTGTCCGCCTCTTCTTCATTGGCGCGGGTAAAATCAATCTGGAACTGCACGCTACCGGCCTGAATGGCCATAATCGCCGCCTGCCCCGCCATAGGCGATTGTGTACCCAGTAAAATGGCCGCCAGTGTGGCAGCCATAGACGGAATCGACAGCCTGCCCTGGGCTTCGGCAGCACGGTATAAATGCCGCTGGGTGACGTGGGCAATTTCGTGGCCCATCACCGAAGCCAATTCGCTTTCTTCTTCGGTGATCAAAATCAACCCGGAATTAACACCGATATAGCCGCCAGGGCCGGCAAACGCGTTGACATCATTTTCCATCACCACAAAAAAATGAAAGCGTTGGTTGGGCAGGTCGCTATTGGCAACCAGTTTTTCACCTATGGCCTGGATATACTCCTGAATCTCAGGGTCTTGACTGATTTCGATTTGCGAATGCAAACTACGGAAGAATGCTTCGCCCAGCTCTTTTTCTTCCACGGGCGTGAGCAATGTGCCGGACGAATCACCCAAGTCGGGCAATTCAATTTTAGAAATGTCAACCGACCCCGCCGGCATCGAAAATAAGGCCAAGCTTAACGCTAAAACCAGCGCGGAAGGCCTACAATCCTTGCCCATCGGAAAAGAAACGGGCAGATCAGTTCCTGTATGGCATTTTTTCATTGTGCACGGGCAAATAATAAAAGTGGCATAAAATATTGCCCTATTATAAATCAGCATAAAATTGTCCAACAAAAATATACCTAAAAACTCCCATGATTTTCGCCATTCAAATTAACAGCAGCCCCTACCACAGCAATGGCGGTCATGCCGCCTATGCCTTTGTGGTTG
>Ga0208507_1000636_pt1 | contig 21924 bp, 20 predicted proteins | sample CryBogCBH12Aug01_FD_184626 | JGI IMG/M metagenome (GOLD analysis project Ga0208507, IMG submission 184626) | Freshwater microbial communities from Crystal Bog, Wisconsin, USA - CBH12Aug09.1 (SPAdes) (version 2) | ecosystem: Environmental > Aquatic > Freshwater > Lake | place: Crystal Bog... | reverse complement strand
CAATTAGCGATTTCAAACGCGAGCGCGGGTTTACGTCCACGCGGTTTTCCTTGTTAAATTTTTCCAAGGCGGTCTGGATGGCTTCTTTGATAGTCCGGCAAGCCTTTTCGGTATCCTCGTTCCCGTAACCATATACTTCCGAAAAGGGTATGGCGGAACTCTTAGAAATTACCGATTGGCGGTAAACAGTTCGCAGCATGAAAGCTACGAGCTTGTAAAACAGAGGGCAATAAGCTCATTCCATTTCCCCGCGAAATGCTAAAACGATTGCAAGTTGCAATAGATTTACCCTGCTGAATGTCATTAGACTGGTTTGGTAGAATAAAAGAGTTACAAAAGGCGTCCGTCTCTTTCCTTTGCGAGAAGGTTTCTATTATACTCCTAGAGAATTCTAGGGGTATGTTCTTTCCTCACGAGCCGTAGTTTTGAAATCCGGCGCGTTAAGCAGCAAGGATTGAAAAACGAAACGGAGGACAAATCTGCAAAAGAAGATTTGTCCGTCAGTATCTTCAATCTCATCTGCAACTCGCCTCGTTGGTTGTTCGTGCGCTTCCGGCCAGTTGCTATTAAGACATTTTCCATTTCCGCAATAGCTATGCCCAAATTCGGCGGCAGTGTCTTTACTTAGCATCTTTGAATAAATCCCACTAAATCCTAGCCACTCATAGGCTTTTATGAGTTCCGCGCCGAAAACTAAATCAATCAAACTCCCTGATTGTTCCTAATATAATTTATGGAGCAGCACCAATACATTGAACCGCTAGAACGCTACCACAGGGGACAAGGCAGCATGAATTATTGCTTTTCCGGCGTGTCAGAGATTACCTATTCAAGCAATCCAACAATTTCGGCCATTCTAGCATCGGTAAAGCGAAACAACACCGACTTGCGCCTTTTTAAGACGACTGGCTTGGGCATTGATGAATTTCTTGTCAGCAAGATGCACGACATTTACAGGTTAAGCTCACCAAAGAATCATGCCTACATTGACATTGAATTTATGGAATCATACGGCGGCGGGTTTGATGTTTATACCTTGATGCTGTTTGTTGACGTTGCCCACCAAAACAATTTTTTCAATTTGAAGGATTTTCTGATTAAGCGCGTTGCCAAGACTTTATTTGATGTGCGGGGAATTGATTCAATCTGGGGGCGAGCGGTGGTTAATAAAATGTCTATCCGAAGCAAGCGCGAATGGCGAAACAGAATCATAGACGGCAAAACCAAACTCGTCCGGCTATACGAGCGGCTTGGATGTCAGCAACAAAGCGAAAACTCGGTGATTATGATATTATTGCCGCCCATATCCTACCGATGATTGCAGGATGTAAAACATCACCAAAACGTGATTTTGCAGTTCAAACCGTCAATATCAAACTCAACGGCATGGATTCGGCCTTCGGTTCTCTGCACGTCTGGTGGTAGCGAATCATACGCATTCTTGAAGGCCGATAACTTATCGGAACCGCTTCCTTTCACGAACACGTCTGGATAAGGGCTTTCTTTGCGGGGTAGAGACTTTATGACATTTTGGTAGATTCTCTCATACTTGTTTTTTTCTATATTGGCGGCATTTTCACCATTGGTTTTACGCTGAATGTCAGCCGTTTTGGCAGCATTTTCACTGCTTATTATGTTCTGAATGTCAGCCATTTTTTGCTCTACGATTGGAATCCGTGACGAAGATGGATAACTCTTAACGAAAGAGGCGTAGGCTTTTAATGCTTTTGTATAATTATGCTGGTTAAAAAGGACGTTAGCATTATAGAAGTCTGTGTATTCAAGATTACCAGTTGTCGTTTCGGGTTTTGCAGATGCTACTGGTTCTAGCGGCAAGCCAGTTTGAGGGTCAACAAGCCTTGGCTGGCCGTTTGCGTCAACTATCTGTTCGGCTGGCATTGAACGACCCGTAGCCGGGTCTATACCAGTCAGTTTATTAGACGCCGTAGGTTTTGCTTCCCGCTGTTGTTGTGGCTGAGGCGGTGGCGTCTGGTTTTTGTTAGCGATGGTATTTCCCGTATTCAGAGAGCTAAAGAAATGACTCGCGCCGGAAAAAGAACTTTTAACTAACGGAGCCGTAAAATTGTAAACACGCCCTAAAATCCAGACACTACCCACAAGAAAGAGAATTACTACGGCTATTGCGAATAGATTTTGTGCCGCTGAATTCTTTTTCTTTGTTTCGGTTTTTTCTTTTTCATGCCAAACAGCACTAAATGTTTTTGAGCATTGAGGGCATTTAACCTTATTCCCAATTAACTCAGAAGCTACGGAACATTGATTTTTACAACGGGGGCAGACAAATATCCCCGCCTGTTTCTCAACTTCGTTGTTTGCTTCTAGCTGTTCAAAGTGTGCGCTGTTTTCTGCGGCGATTCTGGCAACAGTCTCTTTATGCGACTCTTTTTTCTGCGGCTTTAGTTTCGTCGGATTGCTCATGCGATATTTGGTTAAATGGTTTGTTAAATGAGTATTGCGGGAGTTTTAATAGAATTAAAATAATTGCAAGAATTAAGATTATAGTCCGTTTTCAGTATTATTGTCTGTGTGCAATATGCGAGGATGCTGCATAAAGATTTGGCTAAGAATTTCGCTGTTGTCCTACAAAAACAAAGGAAATCACGTCGCATCACACAGGCCGCTCTCGCAGAACGAGCAGATTGCGATAGCACCATGATTAGCTTGATTGAGCGTCAAATTCGCAACCCAACTTTGAATCTGGCCGATTCACTGGCGCGGGGGCTTGAAATTCCGCTTTCGCAGATGATTCTTGAAGCGGAGAATTTGAGGGTCAAGAAGTGATTATTTAGCTTTATTTTAGCAAGTTGACCAAAGCAGAATCCGTCTGCTAATCTTTTTCCACCAGTAAAACCTAACAATAAGACTAAAGAATTATGTCCAACAAACTAGCCGAATACCTATTACAGCAAGACCGCGCCAACAAACTTAAGCAGGCTGCGATTGATGAGGCCGTTTCAGAATTGGTTAGCAGTATTGGGAATACTTTCAAAAGCATTAAGCAGCTAAAGGAGATTGCGCCCGATTACAAACTAGCGAAGCTGTCTGAAATCCGTAAATTGGCAGCGAGTTTTGGAGTAACAGTGTCGCCGGAGCCTAAAACAAAGACGGGCAAGCGCAAAGGCCGTGGCAAAGGCAAATCAGGTTTTAAGCTCTCCGATGAAAAGGCCAAAGAGATTTTGGATTTTATCGGCACAGACGTAAAATCCACAAAGGAGATTGCTAAATTTCTCAACACAGAAAATCCTAGCAACGCGATTAGTGAATTGAGCAAACAGGGGAAAATCGTGCTTGATAAAACTGTGAAAAGGAAAAAGTTTTGGAAACGGGCGTAAGCCCAGGGTAAGCCCACTAGCCCGTTGCCGCTATGGTGACGGGCTTTTATTTTTTTATCTGTAAGTCTTTTTACGCGGCACTTGCTTAACGTAAAAGGTTTTTTTGCCGTAATCTGGTGTGATAGCGTATGTAACTTTATCAGCGGTGATTTCGTAAACTACGAAAACGTCTTTTTCTTGGTTTAACTGGCTGGATTCTGCCAGCTCAGTTAGCTTCTGGTTCACCATAGATAATAACTCAAAAGGAATGTTGCCCGATTTTATATCAAAATGGACAACGAAACAATTTAGATTATCCATATAGTTTCTTGCGTTTTGGGTTTGTCGTTAGACTGTTTTATCCTCAATACGAACACCCAAAATCTTTTGAAAATCATCTTCAAGAAGTTTAAGAAGGTCAGGAATTTGAGATTCCAATTCCCTGATATGTGCCTCATGTTTTTCCAGTATTTGCAAAGCAGCTTCACTTGTTGCGTTTGAATTTGCCAATCTGTCAGCCATGCTATGCTTTCTGCATAACAAGATTACTGTGTGACCTAGTTTTTGAATAGTTTCTGCGGTTTTTCTTGGAAGATATATTTTGTGCGGATGGTAGTAGCTATAAAAATCCTTTGATGCTGCTTCAAGCTTCTCTGCAATTATTAACTGGTCGTCTTTACCAGAGCTACCCATCAACAACGTATAGTCCTCTGACGCATTTAACAGAGCCAACAATTTTGCGTAGGTAGTCGCGATAACTTCGGCCTGCTGCTCAAATACTTTTGTCAGTTTGATACTATGTTCGCTTGCGGCTATTTCTAATTGTTTCGTTAATTTGACTATTGAAATGTCCGATTCGGCTTGTAGCTTGGCTTTGTGCGATTCAAGCTTCTGGTCGTATTCATGTTTGATTGAGCCTTTAATGCGGTCTGAAATCCAACTTTTAGACAGAAATATCAGAGCCGCCGCCAAGAGCGTAGATAGTCCACCAGATAAAAATATTGTGATTAAATCTGACATAATGATTTAGCTTTTATTACCCCCAAAGACAATTCTTCCAACCGGGGCTTTCAAGCAAAGTTGAATGTATAATCTTCATATTCTCACAGCCTTCAATGCTTCGGATTATTTTAGCATTGGAATCATAAATGCCTTTAGGCATCCACGGGCTTAATGTGATTTTCTTTATGCATTCTAAATCTATCGTAATAGGTAAAGCTGTCATTTTTACCTTTTTATTTTCGTAAATGATTCGGAATTCCTTCTCATCCTTAAAAACTTGCCGTTTCAGGAATGGCCAACCTCCTAAAGATGGATTTTGATTTAACTTAATAGGACGGTATGAAACCGACTTAAACGAAGTGCCATCTATTTTTTCTACATGGCTTAAAAGCTTTTCTGCATTAAATTCAATACAGACTCCACTAACGCCGTTTGCAAATACCTTCCAATGGTGAAACTGTTCGTGTTCAGAGGTAAAACATAAAGCCAGTAATGTTTCCAGTTCACTGTTTTTCTTATATTTCTCTAAATAGTAGGTGTCGTTTTTATCTTCCCAATGTGACGTTTCTAAAAGCGTGATGCACCGTTTTGTAAGTATGTCCAAAAGTATTGGTAGTGTGGTAAAACGGTTAAGAAAATTATTTTCTGGCTGAAATTGCATAGTTATAATTGTTGTTTATCCCAATTCGATTAACTTCGCCTTCAAATCTTCTGCGAAGTGTTTTTCAAGCTGGTTTATATTATAGATGTTTGGAAAGGTATGGCTACTTGAGTTTCTTGCGATTTACTTTCTCGGCGATATACCCGTAAGCGTATAGCCCCGCGACCGCTCCCCCCACCCAAACCCACCAAGGGATACCGGACGAATGATGATTTGATGAAGATGCGTAATTGCCACCACATACGCCACACGTTCCACCCTCCTTTGCGCAATGTTTGCAATACCTACATGATTTGCAGGCATGGCAATTTGGCGAACCGGTGCAAGTGCCTGCGTAAGCAGTCTGCGAACCCAAAATCATTAGTGCCGTAAGAAGGGAAAAGAAATATTTAATGAGCGTTAGGTTCATGGTCAATTTCCTCGTGTCAACGAACAAACCGTTTGATTTCACCTGCCAGTCGAAAACCAGCAAGGGCCGCTTGCCTTTCAGCAATCATTTTCAAGTTGCGCGTGTAATCCTCTGGCAACGGAATCGCAGTGGCGGCAGTTTTCCCGCCATGCAAATTTCCATGTAGGTAAGCGTTCTCAATGGCGATTGCACGACTCTCTTTACTCCATGATTGAGGAGTTAAATCTTTTGAAAGCTCCGCCAAGTTAGCGCGTGAATTATCTGCAACAATTCGTGTCGCATAATTGAATTGTGAGCGGTAATTGACCGATGCCCCAAGTGCTTTATCCCAAATACTATGTAAATTCACCCCTGCTGTATTCGGCTTCACAAAAAAACTGTTACCCCCTTTGTCGCCGATTGGTTCCTCGTAATCGGCATTAACCAATGTAGAGCAATGGAGCGGTTGATGAATGTCACCAACCAAGTGAATAAGCCAGCTTAAGTATGCAGCGCGAACCTCAATCAAAGCATTGCGATTCGTCAGCGTATGCTCGCACTCTGCGATGCCATAGAGGATGTCATTGTTTGGAAAAGGACTCGGTTTGTCGGGAAATAAAGGTGGTTCTAATGGATAATCAATGTAGTGCCATTCAGGATGGTCATATTCATTACCTCTGCGTCGTATTTCGTCCGGCCAAGTGCTAGCTCGCATGAAAACGAACGTCTCTAAATCAATGGGGGCTAATTCTGCCGAAAATTTGTTCGTCCATTTTGAATAATCTGGATGGTGCGTTAGCAAATTAGAAACCTTGTGCTTTTCGTCTGCGGAAAGTTCCCCGTAGGCAATGGCGGCTACCGTCATGTGACCGGCCCCGCTCCATGCAAATGCCACACTGCATGAGAAAACCAACACAACAAATAATGCAAAAACTATTCTCATGTGATGGTTTTTCAACTTGGGTTCCTTAATCGGTTTATTAAGCCGAGTCAGTTTGGCGGAACGCCTCCCGTATTAGAGCAAAGCCATTCAATTTTGGTTGGTGTGCGAGGACTGCCGCCACGACGCCATGCAGGGCCACCTTTTCCATCCCCAATAAATTGCCCCGCATCATTTTTTACCGGTTGAGACAGGCTTGTTGAGCGGTCTTTGTCATTTTTCCAATATCCGATATACCAAGTTGTCCTGCCATCACGATTACCCCAAGCAGCTTGAGCACTTTTCGGTTGAGGCATTATGTATGTCCATCCTGCTTTGTGAAGCGCGACTGCCGAATCAATCGTAGCACTATCGCAGGAGAAACCGCCTTGCCGCAATTCTGGCGGAATTGAATTTTTGGTGTCAGCGTAGGTCAACGCTGCCGGAAAGAAACTCACGATTAGAGCAAACAACAGAAGTATGGATTTTGTGTTTTTCATAAAAAAGGTGGTTGGCTTGTTTGAAATGGTGTGAAGGCTTTGCCGCCTCTGTCAACGATAATACAGACGCATCTGCTTGCCGAGCCGAGCCAAAGAGCCAAAAAGCAGTTTTGTCCGTGTTTTGATTGCCAGCTTGCCCATATCGGCAGGGCGCAAACCACTCGGAAAGCCCATGAAATCAGGCTGAAATTATGTTGGGTGTTTTGTTGACAACAATCGCGCTGGTCGGCCTGCCTGACGCGGCGGTCAAGGAATCCAAGGACCGCGTTTCCACGGCGCTCACCAACTCCGGCTACAAATTTCCGATGGGCAAGACGACCATCAACCTCGCGCCCGCCGATGTAAAGAAAGAAGGGCCTAGCTTCGATTTGCCGATCGCGCTGGGGATGCTGGCCGCGAGCGAGCAGCTGGCGACGGACCAGCTCGACCAGTTTGTCGTCCTCGGCGAACTCGCTTTGACCGGCGGCGTGCGGCCGGTCAAGGGCGTCTTGCCGGTGGCCCTGAAGGCGAAGGCCGATGGGAAAAGCGGAATTCTGGTTCCCGCCGAAAACGCCGCCGAGGCGGCGGTGGTTCAAGGCTTGAACGTCATTCCCGTGCAGAATCTCCGCGAAGCGGCGCAGTTTTTGGAAGGCGAAATCAAGCTTGCGCCGCTGAAGATGGACATCGCGAAAATCTTCGCGCATCCGCCCGATGACGAAATGGATTTTTCCGAAGTCAAAGGCCAGGAAAATGTGAAGCGCGCCCTGGAAATTGCGGCGGCGGGCGGCCACAACGCCCTAAATGTATATCAAATCCGCCTGTTTTTGTCAACGAGGATTTTTAGCGGTCAAAATGGCTGTTTACCATTTTTCTTTTTTTTGCCGGCAAAACATTTTCAATGTCTGCATGAAAAGATTTTTCGCGGTTTTATTTTTTGCCGTCTTAATCAGCGCGACCGCAACAGACTTTCAGGTTTATTTCTCGCCAAAAGGCGGATGCACGGAGGCCGTCGTTTCGCAGTTGGTAAAAGCGAAAGCAACCGTTCTTGTCCAAGCGTATTCGTTCACGTCTGCCCCGATTGCAAAGGCTTTGGTGGATGCAGAAAAACGCGGCGTAAAAGTTCAGGTCATTCTCGACAAGAGCCAGCGCCGGGAGAAACATACCGAGGCGGATTTTCTGCTTCATGCTTCCATCCCCACCTTCATTGACGCCCAGCATGAAATCGCCCATAACAAAGTCATGGTGATTGACTCCTCAACGGTCATCACCGGCAGTTTTAATTTCACGAAAGCAGCCGAGATTGATAACGCGGAAAACTTGCTGGTCATTGAGGATGCCGCGCTCGCGAAAAAATATGTGGATAATTGGTTGAAACATTTGGCACATTCCGAAAAATATCAAGGTAAGCAAAATTGAGTGTCGGCTGGCTTCTAACGAATTCGTCTTTATTCATTTTTTGGTTTAGCCAAGGCTGTCGAATTGCTAACTTTTTTCCGTGCTCCAGGAAACGATCACCCGTTGTCATGCAAAATATTTCGCCCACGCGCTGACAAGGCGTTGCGCTTCCGACAGTGTGCAGAAACTTGCGGCTTCACTTGCCGACGCCCAAGTTGATCTCAATCCGCACCAGATTGACGCCGCCCTTTTCGCTTTTCGTTCGCCGCTTTCCAAGGGTGCAATTCTCGCCGATGAAGTCGGCCTTGGTAAAACCATTGAGGCGGGCATTTTGCTTTCGCAAAAATGGGCGGAACGAAGACGGAAATTGCTGGTGATCGTTCCGGCCAATTTACGCAAACAGTGGAATCAGGAAATGTCCGATAAATTTTTCCTGCCGTCGGTCATCTTGGAAGCGCGCACGTTCAACGAGCAAATTAAAAAGGGGAATCTCAATCCGTTTGACCGCGACGAAATTGTCATTTGCTCGTATCACTTCGCCCGCAGCAAGGACGTTTATATTCAGCAGGTGAAATGGAATCTCGTTGTGATTGATGAAGCGCACCGGCTACGGAATGTCTACAAGCCGACCAACCGCATTGCCAATGCCATCAAAAATGCCGTTGCTCCGTTTCCAAAAATTCTGCTTACCGCGACCCCGCTGCAAAATTCCCTTTTGGAATTATTCGGGCTGGTCAGCGTCATTGACGACTACACGTTCGGCGATTTGAAAAGTTTCAAATCTCAATTCACGAACCTGACCAGCCAGAAGGATCACGCCGACTTGAAGGCGCGATTAAAGCCGATTTGCCAGCGCACCTTGCGCCGCCAGGTGCTCGAATACGTTCCCTACACCAACCGCAAGGCCATCGTGCAGGAATTTCATCCGTCGGCGGAAGAGCAAAAATTATACGACCTTGTTTCCGATTATTTGCAACGGCCAAACTTGTTTGCCTTGCCCGCCGGGCAGCGGCAGTTGATGACGCTCATTTTGCGAAAACTCCTCGCGTCATCCACCTTTGCCATTTCTGGCACGCTGGGCGCGCTTTCGGACAAACTTGAAACCATCGCCGCCGAGCAGACGGCGGCAGAAATAAAACCGGAGGAAGTCGCGCCCGACTTTGAAACGATTGACGAAACCGAGGAAGAATGGACGGAGGACGAAACGCAGCCGGATGAAAAGCGTCGTTACACGCCCGAAGAATTGCAGCAAATGGGCGAAGAGGTGAACGACCTGAAAAGTTTCCAGTCGCTTGCTCAATCCATCATTAAAAATTCCAAGGGCGAAGTTTTGCTCGCTGCGTTGAAACGCGGATTTGCCGCCGCGATTGAAAAAGGCGCGCAGAAGAAGGCCATCATTTTCACCGAGTCCAGACGCACGCAGGAGTATTTGCGCGCCTTGCTGGAAACCACCGAATACGCCGGGAAAATTGTTTTGTTCAACGGCACGAACACCGATCCGAAGTCGAAAGAGATTTTTCGCGCTTGGTTTGAAAAACACAAAGACACCGACCGCGTCACCGGCTCGCCCAGCGCCGATATGCGCGCCGCGCTGGTGGATTATTTCCGGGACGAGGCCGTCGTCATGGTCGCCACCGAAGCCGCCGCCGAGGGCATCAATCTTCAATTTTGCTCGTTGGTGGTGAACTACGATTTGCCGTGGAACCCCCAGCGGATTGAGCAGCGCATCGGGCGTTGCCATCGTTACGGTCAGAAATGTGACGTGGTGGTGGTGAATTTTTTGAACAAGGCCAACGCCGCCGACCAGCGCGTTTATCAGTTGCTTGACGAAAAATTCAAATTGTTCGACGGCGTGTTTGGCGCGAGCGATGAAGTGCTTGGGGCGATTGAATCCGGCGTGGATTTTGAAAAACGCATCGTCCAGATTTACCAGACTTGCCGCACACCGGAGCAGATTGAATTCAATTTCAATGCGCTGCAAAAAGAGCTGGAGGAACAGATTGACGAAAAAATGCAGCAGACCCGGCAAAAGTTGCTCGAAAATTTTGACGTGGAAGTCCACGAGAAATTGAAAATCAGCGACCGGGAAAGCAGCGACTATCTCACCAAGTTCGACAATTGGCTCTGGCAACTCACCCGCTACTACTTGAAGCCGTTTGCTCAATTTGAAGACGGCCAAAACGCCTTTGTGCTGACGCACAATCCATTCCCGGATGAACCGATCCATCCTGGCCCATACCGCAGCGGGAAAAATGTCGAGGACGCCAACCTTTATCGCGTCGGCCATCCGCTCGCCCAACGGATCATCCACCATTGCAAAACGCTCGCCACCGTCCCCGGCGAAATCGTTTTCAAATACACCGGTGCGGGGAAAACCATTTCAATCCTTGAACCGCTTGTCGGCAAAGGCGGCTGGTTGTGCCTGACCAGCCTGACAATTTCATCATTCGACACGGAGGACTGGCTTTTGTTTGCCGGCGTCACGGATGACGGCCTAGAACTTGATGACGAACAGTGCCAGCGGTTGTTTTCGCTGCCCGCCACGGAATCGCCGCAACTGGATTTAGCGCGGGACGCCTCGGCGCAAGCGCGGATGGACGCCCAATTGAGCCAGCGGCAACAGGCCGTGCTGACCGGGTTGAGTGAAAAGAACGCCGTGTTTTTTGAGCAGGAAATGGAAAAACTAGAGGGCTGGGCTGGCGACATCAAAGAAAGCCTTGAGCACGAGTTGAAAGATCTCGACCGCGAAATTAAAGACACCAAGCGCGAGGCGCAACTGGCCGCCAGTCTGGAATCAAAAGTCGCGCTGCACAAACGCATCAAAGAACTGGAATTGCGCCGCGCCGAAAAGCGCCGGGGATTGTTTGAAGCCCAGGACGCGGTGGACACCCGCAAGGATTCATTGCTGACTGAAATTGAATCTCGGTTGAAGCAAGATAGTCAAAAAGAAGCATTATTCTCAATGCGATGGAGGGTCGAATGAAAAAACCTGACGAACAAGTTGGAGAAAACATCATTGCCGAATTTAAGAAGCTGGGGCTTTTATCAGACGCGGCGTTGGAAAAGCTCAAACCAAAACTGATCGCCGGGTCATTGTCTTCCTCGGATTGGAAACTTGCGTTCGAGATTGACCGTCCGAAAAAGGAGGATGTGAAATGAAGGCCAAGGTTAGTAAACTTTCGCTGTTTGGTTTTCGTGGTGCGACGCAGCCAGTTGAAATCAACTTCGACACTTCCAAGCCGGTCACTCTGGTTTTTGGTGAAAACGGAACTGGCAAATCCACCATCTCTGATGCGCTCGACTTCGTTTGCAACCGCCATTTTGGCTCGTTGGAAGACCGCAGCATGGCCGCGCAGCCAAAAAGTCACGTCACGTCGTTGGGACAAGATCCGAAAAAATTGAAAGTGATACTTGCCGCATCAGTCGGCAACTTTACCGGCACACTGTCCAAGGATGGCCCGGTGATTACACCCGCGTCCGGCTGTCCCGACGCACGAATTCTTCGCCGTAGCAACATCCTGAAATTGCTGGACGCGCAACCCAAGCAAAGGTTTGAGGAACTCAAAGCTTTTATCGCCGTGCCGGGCATTGAAAATTCAGAGAACGCGCTGCGCGTGGCGGAGAAAAATGTCAATGATAGCTACAATGAAGCGACTCGCGCTTATACCCAAGCGAATGACGAACTAGAAAAACTTTGGATTGCCGAAAACAAACCCGGCAAAAGCGCATTGGAATGGGCAGCGGCGGAATCCGCCAAAGATTTGAGCGTGCTTGAAAACGCCGTTACCTCCATTGGTCAAATTTCCACTGGTTTCCAAAATGCCGAAGCTTCGCTCGCCTCTCTTGATCGCGCGGTGGCTGAACTTGCAACGGCTCGCGCGGCACACACAACGGCGGAGGGCGAGCAGATGAAAATTGAAGCTAAACAATCGCAGCGGAACGTCGCGCTTCTTGGTCTGCTTCAAGATGCCAAAAAATATGTTGGGGGTCACAAAGACTCGGCGCTTTGCCCCGTTTGTGAGCAAGGCGTGAAGCCTGATGATTTGCTCACGCGATTGGACGCGCGCATCGGTGAGATGAACGAACTTTCTGCGTCGGCAACTGCCGTGACAACTGCCAAGCGCGGTGTCGAAGGCAAAGAATCCGTCGCTGCTCAAGCACGGAAAGAATTTTGCCAGCGTGCCAAAACCCTTGGAACATTGCTCAAAGCGAGTTCATTAAAAGAAGTCACTGATTTGCAAATTGAGTGGGCGAACTACGAGGACTTGCTCGCGCACGAGCAAGCTTCCGAGGCACTTGAAGCAAAAGCGCGCACGCTATGGACGGCGATGTTATCGTGCAAGCAACCTCTCGCAACGCGCAAGCTGGCCGACCAAAAGTCCATCAATCAGCGAAACGCCGTCAAGGGGCATCACGATACTCACACCGAGAAACTGAAAACTGCCGCTTCGTTCGCGGCACTGTCGCAGAAACTCAACAAGGCGCTGGGCATCGTCTCGCAGCAGCGAAAGGCTTATGTCGAAGGCGTGCTGCTTGCGATTTCCGGTGAAGTCGAAAACCTCTACACGAAGTTGCATCCCGGCGAAGGTATCGGAAAAATTCGCTTTTACTTGAAGCCGAACGCGATTGGATCGCTTGAATTTGACGCGCAATTTCAGACCGCACCGGAAATTCCACCGCAGGCTTATTACAGTGAATCACACCTCGATACACTCGGCATCTGCGTTTTTCTCGCGCTCGCCAAGCATTTCATGACTGACAACACCATTGTTGTTCTTGACGACGTGGTGACTTCGGTGGACGGGCCGCATCTTGATCGTTTCATGCGACTTTTGCACGACGAGGCGGCAAATTTTAATCAGGTGATTGTCACCACACATTACCGTCCTTGGAAAGACCGCTATCGAACCGCGCGCGGGCCAGCGGCGAAAACACAGGTGATTGAGCTGCGATTGTGGAGTTTGCAATGGGGCGTGCAATCGGACGAAGCGGTCACGGCCATAAAGGAGCTTCGCACTTGTCTTAACGCCCCGAAAATGGATCGCCAAGCTGTCGCCTCGAAAGCTGGCATCCAGCTTGAAAGCACACTCGATTTTTTGACGTTCCATTACGGTTGCAAGCTGCCCCGGCAGGACGATCCCAATTACACGCTTGGCGCGCTGGCGATGGGGATTGATTCCAAACTCGGCAAGCTGTTGAAAACAATTCGGCCCGGTGTCGCCGGACAGCCGAAGGTTGAAACCTTGCTCAAAGCACTGATTGACGAACTCACCAACAAGGCATGGATTCGCAACAAAGCCGGTTGCCACTTCAACAATCTCGGCAGCGAAATCACCGATACCGAAATCAAAGAGTTCGGAACAAAAGTCCTTGCGCTAGCAGACGCGCTCGTTTGCGCGGACTGCGAAGCGTTTCCCACCAGCAAACCGTCCGGCAGTTTTTGGCAATGCAGTTGCGGCAAGGTCGAGTTGCATCCGTTGATTCAGCCGAGTGCGCCAGTTGCGGGGCTGAATCAAGACGGATGACCGAGGTAATCAAAACTGACGACGAGACCTCGCCAACGGCAAAATTTTTCGTTACAACATAAACGTGTCGCGAATAGAAATATTTAAATAGATTTTTTTAAAAGTATTTTCCGATTTAATTATCGTGTCCAAAATCTTGAAACATCTGCGGGCGTTGGCCGATCCAACGCGATTGCGAATTGTTGCGTTGCTGGAACATGACGAACTATCCGTAACCGAAATTCAAGAAATCACACGGCTCGGTGGATCCCGCATTTCAACTCACCTCGGTTTGCTCGCTGATTGCGCACTTGTTAAGTCGCGCCGAGAAGGAAAAAGAACATTTTATAAATTAAACCTGATCTTTGATAACGTGATAGGCAAATCTCTTGAGCTCGCCATTCACGGTGCCAAAGAACTAGCTGAGTTCAATGGCGACCAGATTAATTTAAAGCGCGTCATCGCCCGCCGCAAAGAACAGGCGCAGGTTTTTTTTAATCAGGTCGCTGGGCGCTTTGACCGTATTTATGGTCCTGGACGTTCTTGGCAGGCGTTTGGACATTTGTTGCTGCGAATGCTACCGAGCATCAATGTCGCGGATTTGGGCGCAGGCGAGGGCTTGTTGAGCGAACTGCTCGCTCGCCGCTGTAGAAAAGTTATAGCTGTAGACAATTCCGAAAAAATCGTCGCTTTTGGCGTTGCGAAGGCGAAAAAATATGGACTTAAGAATTTGGAATTTCGGCATGGCGATTTGCAAAATCCACCCATCGAGGCGGGTAGCATGGATCTCGTGATTTTGAGCCAGGCGCTGCACCACGCAGAAAAACCCGCCATAGCGCTGTGCAGTGCATACAAGATTTTGAAATCCGGTGGACAGATTTTAATTCTGGATTTACTCAAGCACAACTTTGACAAAGCTCGCGAACTTTACGGTGACCACTGGCGCGGTTTTGCCGAAAGCGACTTGCACCGTTGGCTGGAGGAAGCCGGTTTCATAAAAATCGAAATTAACATCGTGGCGGCTGAGGAAGAACCTCCATTCTTCCAGACAATTCTGGCAAGTGGGGAAAAACATTGAATATTCAGGCGTTTGATAATGAATCAATATACAATGCCCAGAACGAACATGAATTGCGTGAGTAATTAATTTAGGCAACTAAACCGAAAATGAAAAAAAAGCTAAAACAAAAATCAAGCCGCCTTCGGGAAGGAGCGATTTTTGAAAAAGTATATTATGGCAAAACGGTTCGCCTTTTAGTCGTGAAACACCATGATGAATTACAATTCAAGGTTTGTGATCAAATATTTCCGACGCTCACGGCTGCTGCGAGACATGTCATTGGTGATGAAACTCGCCAAATAAGTGGACCTGTTTTTTGGGGCATTAAAGTTTAGTTCCACACTCGCGTTATGATTCGAAAATCGAAACTGGAATTAAATTGGATAGGGAAGGAAAACAGGCCTAGGCTGGAGCCGCGCATCTTGCTCCAAGACCCGGAGAAATCCTATCACGCCAAACACCGCGTCACGAACCATGATTTGTTCGATAACCGGCTAATCTTTGGCGACAATCTTCTCGCTCTAAAAGCACTCGAACAGGAGTTCGCTGGGAAGATCAAGTGCGTTTATATTGACCCGCCCTACAACACCGGTAACGCCTTCGAACATTACGATGATTCAGTTGAACATTCTCTTTGGTTAAGCTTGATGCGAGATAGACTTGAGCTGCTCCGCCGATTGTTGCGGCCGGATGGTTTCATTTGCTGTCATATTGATGATTCTGAAGGGCCATATTTGAAAGTCATGTTGGATGAAATATTTGGTAGGTCTAATTACCTAACAACATTTTATGTGCAGGTGCGTTATCCTGAGAAAACTCTCAAGCAAGATATGGCATTCCATAAGGAAATTGAACAAGTTCATATTTATCGCCGTGAATATGGTGCGCAGCCACACCAAAACGAGATCAAATCTTCATTTGATAAATTTCGATTCTCTATTATTGAAAAGGGCGCTGGAAAAAAAACAAACCTGGGCGGAAAAGAAGTGGTAATCTTTCAGCCCGACGAATATGAAATCAAGGAAGGAGAAGGTAATGCCGATGGTCTGAAAGAAATTTGGGCTTCAGGCACTATCCTTGATGGGAATTCGTCAGGCAGATTCTTTCGTGATTATCTCGCGGGACGCATAGAGAAGGACGGTCTTGGTGTGCTCTATAAGGTTGCCGCGATCGGAGACGACAAGTTCGGCTACCGATATTTTACCGGACCTAAGCGTGCTGGCGCAACAAAGGGTAAATATTTTCAGGGTGTTCCATCAAACCAACTTGCGAATCCCGATGAAATTAGATTTACTCCAATCGAAAACTTTTACGATTTTGCTGCGCAATTTGGAAATTGTCGAAATGAAGGTGGAGTGGAGTTTCGAAGTGGTAAGAAACCCGAATTGCTTTTAGAAACAATCTTAAAGCACTTTTCTAAAGAGGGGGAATGGATTTTGGATTCGTTTGCCGGCTCAGGCTCAACTGGTGCAGTTGCTCACAAAATGGGTCGACGCTGGATTATGGTTGAACTTAAGGAAACTTGTCACACTCACATCATTCCCCGGCTTCAAAGTGTCATCGCCGGCACAGATAATACCGGTATTACTGAAAAAGTTAATTGGGCGGGCGGCGGCGGTTTTCGCTATTACCATCTTGCACCGTCGCTTTTGAAAACGGACAAGTGGGGCAACCTCGTCATCAACAAGGAATTCAACGCCGATATGCTTTCACAAGCTGTCTGCAAATTGGAGGGTTACACCTACGCGCCGAGCGATTCACTTTATTGGCTGCACGGCCATTCATCGGAAAAAAGTTTCATCTATGTCACCACTCAGCATTTGACCCGCGAGCAGTTGACGCAGTTGAACGATGAAGTTGGTTCAGCTCGTTCGTTGCTGGTTTGTTGCGCCGCGTTTCGTGGTAAGCCGGAAAATTATCCGAGCTTGGAACTCAAAAAAATCCCCAAGGCCGTCCTTACAAAATGCGAATGGGGACACGACGATTACAGTTTGAAAATTGAAAACCTGCCCAAAGCGCCACCCAAGCCAGGACAGCAAGACTTGTTCAGCAAACCGGAGGTCAAGCAATGAATAAGCACGTCAACGCCATCTCAGGCCGTTTGAGTCTGCGCCCGCCGCAACGGGAATCGCTGGAAATTCTCGACCGCCTCACGGAGATCGTGACACTCAGCAAATCACCAGACGCCGCCGCCGCGCTCGCCATCATCAAATCCGAATACCCCAAGGTGACGGACTTTGAGCGGGAATTTCCATCCGTATGCTTTGCGCTGGCGACCGGCGTTGGCAAAACTCGGCTCATGGGCGCGTTTATTTCCTACCTGCATCTGGCGAAGGGCATCAATAATTTTTTTGTGCTCGCGCCGAATCTCACGATTTACAACAAGCTGATTGCCGATTTCACGCCCAACACGCCGAAGTATGTTTTCAAGGGCATCGCGGAATTCACCACGGAAGCACCCGAAATCATCACCGGCGACAACTACGACCAGCGCGCCGGTGGATTTGCAGAATTGATTCGCGTGCGGATTAACATTTTCAACATTTCCAAAATTAATTCAGAAGTGCGCGGCGGAGCAATGCCGCGCATCAAGCGACTTTCTGAATACATCGGCCAAAGTTATTTCGATTATCTCGCCGGACTGCCTGATTTGGTGATGTTGATGGACGAGTCGCACCGTTACCGGGCATCCGCCGGCATCCGCGCTATCAATGAATTGAAGCCGTTGCTTGGTTTGGAATTGACGGCGACGCCGTTTGTTGAAACGAGCAAGGGCGCGGTGCCGTTCAAGAACGTCGTTTATGATTATCCGCTGGCGCGGGCAATGGCGGACGGCTTTGTCAAAGAACCGGCGGTCGTTACACAGAAGAATTTTGACGCCCGCCAATTTACCCCGACGCAGTTGGAGCGGATAAAGTTGGAGGACGGAATTCATTTGCACGAAAGCACGAAGGTCGAACTGGAAACCTACGCGCGGCAAAACGATTGTCGGCAGGTGAAACCGTTCGTGCTGGTAATCGCCCGCGACACTACGCACGCGAAAGAATTGCTGGACTTGATTCAGTCGGAAAAGTTTTTCGAGGGGCGCTACAAAGACCGCGCCATTCAAGTGGATTCCAGTCAGACCGGCGCGCAGGAAGAAGTGATGATTGAAAAATTGCTCAAAGTTGAAGACCCCGCCGAGCCGACGGAAATTGTGATTCACGTCAATATGCTCAAAGAGGGCTGGGACGTGAACAATCTTTATACCATCGTCCCGTTGCGCGCCGCCAACGCCCGCATTTTGATTGAGCAGTCCATCGGTCGCGGCTTGCGCCTGCCCTATGGTGTTCGCACCGGCGTAACCGCCGTGGATCGCTTGAACATCGTGGCGCACGACAAGTTCCAGGAAATCGTGGACGAGGCGAACAAGCCGGATTCACCCGTGCGACTCACCCAGGTCATTCTTGACCCGGCAAAAGATTTGCAGCCGACCAAGACGGTCATTGCTCAGCCGACCATCGTGGCAAAATTGTCCGCCGCACCCGCGCCGGCAACGCCCGGCGAGAAACCGAGCAAAGCCGCCGAGCCGTTGTTCCAGACCGAGCAGGAGCGCAAAATTGCGGAGATCACCGTCAAAGTGATTCAGCAGCATGAGACGTTGCCGCAGGCAAATTATTTGCAGAAAGCTGAGATTCAAGCCGCCATCGTCAAGGAAGTCACCGCCTCTTACACGCCGCCCGCGCAGACGGAATTGACCGGCATCGTCGTCAAACCAGACATCGCGGCGGTGGTAGCCAAGGCCACCAAGCTCGTCATTGACCAGACGATTAACATTCCGCGCATTGTGGTTGTGCCGACCGGCGACGTGACGAGCGGTTTCAATTCGTTCGCTCTGGATTGCGCGGCAGTCCGCTTGCAGCCGGTGAGCCGCGAATTGTTGATTCAACATTTGCGGACATCTAAACAGGAATTTTTGCAAAATGTCGGCGGACAGTTGGTTGAAGCGCGACCTGAAGACTATCTTGTGCGCGCCCTGATTGATTTCGATGACATTTCCTATGATGACCATGCGGATTTGCTTTACGACCTCGCCGGCCAGTTAGTGAAACATTTGCGCAGTTACCTTTCGGAAGAAGACGCGGTTAACGTGTTGCAATATCATCAGCAACGACTCGCCGCTGAAATCCATTCGCAGATGCAGTTGCCGGGACATCGCTGGGAAAAGGCGACCGGCTACAAGGCAACGGTCAGCAAGGGCTTTTCCGCCTTGAAGGAAAATGCCTACACCGCATTTGCCGCCGATGAAATCAAACCGTTTCGCATGACCTTGTCCGACCCGACCAACATCAAACGCTATGTGTTCGGCGGATTCGGCAAGTGCCTTTACGATTTTCAAAAGTTCGACGTGGACACTGAACGACGCTTTGCGGTGATTCTTGAAGACGACGGCGAAGTTTTGAAGTGGTTCAAGCCTGCGCGGAACCAATTCCAAATCTATTACCACAAGGACGCCGCTTACGAACCGGATTTCGTCGTCGAAACCAAGCAGCAGCTTTTCCTTTGCGAACCGAAACGCGCCGACCAGATGGAGAATCCCGAAGTCGTCGCCAAAAAAGCCGCCGCTGTCGAGTGGTGCAAGTATGCCACCGAACATGCCCAGCAACACGGCGGGAAAAAATGGAATTATCTGCTTATTCCGCATGATGCCATCACCAGCAATATGACACTGGCGGGGTTGGCGTCGCGCTATTCCAGCTTTTAGCAATTTGTTATGACTTATTTAGACCATTTTAGAAAAGCTTCTGAGTTTAATTGGAACCTTGTTCAGCTTTCGCCCTTCGCTAATTTTACAACCGGAAATTGGACACCACGCAACACTTCAAACTGCGATAAAATCCGGGGGTATGCTTTGGGATTATTGGATAACGCCGATTTAGAAGATTTGGAATTCAAGTGTGCTCACATTACCATCGGACTGAAGCAAAAGATTCTTGAGCGGGGAATGTCGGATGGTTTTTCTGTGAAGAAATGGATTACTGTTGGCGATGTTCAGGATTCAAGCGGGAAGTCAGCTTTCCGTTTGACGGAGCAGAAAATTGACCAATGGGTTAAAGACAAATCTTCTGGTGGTAAAGGAGCCGAGGGCAGCGACCGGCTATTTCATGTTTGGTTGACCACTGAATACGGCGATATTTACGACCTTACTTATTTTGCTTCATATTCCAATCCGCCTAGAAAGATGCCGGTTATTGGCGACGCTGAAAAAATTGCTGAACCTCATGTTCATGGTCTTCATTACATTCCAATGGGATTTGGGCTTGAGTTCCTTGCTGCGATTGGAGCAATAAAACTTTCTGAATTTAAACAACAATACTCTAATTTCTCGTTCGCTTTTTCCTGATTTATGGCAACGAATTCCGATCGGAAATGTTTCGACGATTCCAGCACCGACCCGAGCGCCTTTCTCCGCATTGAATCGAAGCGCGGCGAGCTTTATTTGTTGCCCTACGGCTCGCTGATTTCTGCCCGCCTTGCGCCTGAAAGCGTAAGCGATAAGCAAGACCTGCTTGAGCTTAGCTTTGCATCCCATGACGTGATTGTGACTGGCTCTAAACTGGTAGAAATCGCCGACGCTTTGCAGAAAACCACCTGCAAATTTATCCGCGAATCAAATTCCGCCAGTGCAGATTTCGGCGACCGGCCCGGCATCAAAAGCATCGCGGTTAAAAAGGTGGGCGCTAAAGCTTGAGTGATTGCTTGTGCTCACGCTTGAGCACGCGCCCGGCAAACTCCCCGGCCTGCCGGATAAAACCAGCGGCCAGCGCGCGGGGATCATCCAAGCTCGATTCCATAAGTTTGCGGAGTAGCGTCAAGCGGCTGGGGGCGAAGGCCAGTTGCAACTTCGCTTCGCGGGAAAATTCCAAGGCGGATTGACGTTCTTCCGAACGTAAATTCATGTCCGCCACAAACTCCGCCTTGTCCGGCGTGTAAAACGTCACCGACTCGCGCCCGCGTGACGCGCTGACATATAAACCTTGCTTGCTCATCACGCCCGCGACAAATGCCTTGTCGCACGTCACGCCCTGCGCGCCGTGGCTCGTCATGGCGTAGCCATGCGTCAATTGCCGCGTGGCAATTGTGCGGCCATCGGCCAGTTTCAATTGGCCGTCCGCCGTCACGCTCTCCAGCGTGACCACCGAACCATTGGCGAGCTTCCGCCCGCTACCGTCCACGCACGGCGTTTGCAGCCGCAACTTGTCGCCGGGGCAAAGCTCGATTTCATTTTTCTTGAAAACTGAAAAGCTCCCGGCCTGCTTGCTCGTGACCGCGACCACGCGGCCATCGGCGCGGCGCACTTCCAATTTCCCTTGACGCAGCCGCACGGCGCGGACTTGTTCGCCTTTGGCGAACCCGGCCGCTGGCCGGTGAAACACCAGCACTTCGCCGCCGCGAAACTTTTTCAAATCCTTCCGCTCCGCCACCGTCCAATCCAGATTTTTTAACGCCGTGAACTTCACCCCTTTGGGTTGAAGTTCGCCGCCCTGCTTGAGCCGGTCGCGGACGATGGCCGTCAAGTCGTCAATCTCCGCCCACGTCGGAGCAATCATGATGCAATCCTTGCGCGTGGATTTTTTGCCGTGCCGCGTTTCAATCGTCTTGGTTTCCGCGCTGGCGGACAGGTAATCATCCACCATGCGCGCAAGGCGCGCATCCCGGTCAGTGACTTCCACCACCGCGCCGAGGGCGTCGAGTTGTTTCAGTCCCTTGGCCGTCCGGCCATCGGCCAGCGATTGCACCGCCGCCCGATACTTGTCCGGAACCTGACGGCGGATGGTTTTCAAGTCCACGACCCGCACCGGCGTTTCGCGCTCGACTATCCGCGCGGCGTCCCCGGCCTCGACGCTCAAATGCTGCCGGGAATCACCGCTGAAAATCAGCCGCGCATTTTGCCGCCGCGCCAGCGCGGTCAACTCATGGAGTTGCCGGAGCGAAAGCAAACTGTATTCATCCACCACCACGACCTTGTTGCGGCAGTCGGCTTGCAGCCGGGGCGATTGCAACAGGGCTTGGACGGTTTGCGTCCGCGCCAGAGCTTGACCGGCGCGGGACGCGCCGCCGTCCTTCTGCAAAACCTCGACGGCTTTCGTCGTCGGGGCGAAAACCAAGACATCATCCTTGCTGCCCTCGATGATGCTGGAAAG
>Ga0208507_1000635_pt1 | contig 21927 bp, 2 predicted proteins | sample CryBogCBH12Aug01_FD_184626 | JGI IMG/M metagenome (GOLD analysis project Ga0208507, IMG submission 184626) | Freshwater microbial communities from Crystal Bog, Wisconsin, USA - CBH12Aug09.1 (SPAdes) (version 2) | ecosystem: Environmental > Aquatic > Freshwater > Lake | place: Crystal Bog... | reverse complement strand
TCCGCTGGCGTATGATTTTACCTTGATCTTGACAGATTCACTGTCGAATTCCGTGCAGTGGAACTATCCCATAATTATTCAATAACGGTATGCCATTAAATCATCGTTTATTTTTTCGTGCTGGGCTTCAATTAAAAAGCCTGTTGGTTTGCGGCGGCTTAAGTTGGTTGGGCGCGCAGACCGTTCAGGCAACGGATTCGCTGTATCTCAATAATTCCGTGCTGAACTATACGGTTCCCGGAAATCCACCGCCCATCATTGATGCGACCACCTTTGACAACGAAAATATTTTTAACATCAGTTACACGACATTTTCGACCAAAACTACGCTGGCGTTTGAAACCAAGAACACGGTCAACTATCTCAATGGTCAAAACGGCCTGATGACGTTCAACAGTCCGTTAAACACCAATGGCTTCCTTTACAATCTTTACGGGATTGTGGCTGAATTTGACACTTGGAGTCCAGCCCTCAACAATACTTTCATGGCCGGATCGTTCACCAATCTAGGCACCATCCGGGTGGATTCGCTGTTGGACGGTAATAACATCTTTGATTTTGGCGGCTTTCAGTTTTACACCCTGACCGCCCTTGGTGAATGTATTGTTTCGGCGACTAACATCGTCAATCCCGGCAACATCAACATCGGTGCGCAAGGGTTGCTGCAAATGACCGGGCAGAATGTGGATTTGAGCCGCGGCGTGTTTAACATGGAAACCACGCTGAACAATAATCAGGGTGTGATTGGCTCCGTTTTGCTCAATGGCGTGAATTTTAACAGTTCCGGAGCCGTGGGCGTGGATACGAACGGCGACTGGAATCCGGGCATTGATTTGACCGCCACCACGGCCTTATCCTCATTTGTTCCCATCAGTCCCTACTACCTGAACCTGACCAATTCCACGGCCTATTTTGATGTCCGCACCAACGGGGCGGGGGTAATTATCAACCGGACGGTCTTTGTCGAGAACGACAGCCCGCAGGTGACTTACAATGTCTATATTGATCAACCGGACAAAGCCACCCTTGGCTTTGAAGCCGGCTCGGCCCATGTGGAGTGGGTTGGCACTTCGGTGGATCCGGCCAGTGGCAATGTTCAGACCAGCTATCTCTACCTGACAGACAATTATCGTTTTGGGGCTTCAACTAACAATCAAGTCATTGGCGGGGTTCCCGAAAACTTTTCATTTTTCACCTCGCCCACGCCGTTGCTGGTGAATCCTACCCCGGCGGGTTTTTTGAACAATGTGTTTAGCTTTCAGAACATCTCCAATCCATATGCCTACATGAACGGGCAGATTCTGGCCACGACGGTGTCCACCAATGTCAGTCCTGGCAACCCGCACGGCACGCTGACCAATTTGCCGGCCCGGTTCATCATCAACGCCAGTCAGGAACTGAACTTGGACAATGCCGTCATCGGCGGACAAAACTATCTATCGCTCAACGCCCCCAACCAGTTTGATGGCAGTAGCGGTGCCCAAATTGTTTCGCCCTTTTCAGACATCAATCTGGGGGTGACCAATGGTTCCATGAGCGTCAGCAATTTGCTGGTGGCGAATATGCCCAACTGGAGCGGAGCCATTCAGGCGTGGAGCACGGACTGGTTTGTCGTGGATGCCGTCAACGGCACCACCAATGAATATAAGGTTCTGATCGTTGGCAGCCAGTTGCAACCGACCAGCGTTCCGTATGTGCAGAACTTGAAGTTGCACGCCCCCTCCAACCTAGTCATTAGCGATGTGTTGAATGTCTATAATTCGATGGCCATTGATTCCGCGCAAATCACGCTGACGACCAACGAGGTCGGCAACGGCGCGACCTCGCTGGATGGTGAATTGAACTGGATTGGCACCGGCACGTTTGGGCCGACGCAACTGCCGAACCTACGCTGCCTGACGAACAACGGGGCCATCCGCGCGGCGAATCTGGCGCAGTTCATCGGCAATGCGAATCTCTACTCCAATAACGTCACGCCCGGCACCCCGGCGGTGGCGGCCACGGGAAAACTTTCTGAATGGATGGGCTCGAACATTAAAAAAGGCAGTAAAGTTACCCTAGGCACCAACCAGTATGTTTTTGTTACCCAGTTGACCAACACACTGCCCAATCAGGTTAAAATCTCCACCACCTTTAATGGTTCGATGAGCAACCTGATTGCCGCCATCAATCGTTCCGCTGGAGCCGGCACCACTTACAGCACCAATACCAAGGCGAATCCTTTGGCGTCGGCTGCGCCTCTGGTCACGACCGGCTCGCTGACCAATCGTGGTTTTGTCGTTACCGCGACCAGCGGCGGTTTGGTTGGAAACAGCATTGTGACTACGGAGATTTCACCTAATTTGACATGGAATGGTCACAGCACACTCTGGGGTGGCATTGATGCCACCGCTGCTATTACTAATACAACGGTTGCTTCCGTAGTCGCTCCTTACGAAGCCTTCATCAACAATGGCTTGCTGTCGGATCAAGGCACCATCCTTTACGCGAAAAATTTCTTGAGCAGCGGCGTTATTACCAACGGCGTGGGTAACTTCACGGCGAATTCCCTGACGGCTACGCTGACCAACGGCGCGATTTATGCCGGCGGGAATATTTCCATCACTACCGGCACCCTGTTGACCAGCAATCTGGCGCTGCAATGTTTGTCGCTGACGCTAAACCCGACTAACTTCATTGATACGGGCCTGACCAATGGCAACTTTTGGACGGTGGGCCAGATCAACGGCACGGGTGGTCAGGGCTTTGCCATGACGATCAAGCCGCCGGTGGGCGATATGCTGGGAACCACCATCACGAACATCTGCCCCGGCCCGAATAAGTCTATTGTCAATACTTGGCCGGGAACCAATGTTGGCGCTTCCATACTGGGTTACAGCAACAACATGGCCTTGGGCCATCTGCTGCTGACTTCGCCCGGCAACAACAGCAAGATTATTTTCAACGGGGCCACCGGCACCAACAACGCTCTTTATGTGGATTGCTTGGAACTGGGCGGGGCCTTGACCAACGGTCTTTACAACAGCTTTGAATTCACCAATTGGCTGACCATCAATACCAACCTCACCGTCTATTTTGCGCAGGCGCTGATCAACGGCGTGTCGGTGGCGGAAGCCATCAATAACGCCAGTATCTACAGCGGCAAAAACCGTGGCCGGCTGCTGTGGGTGCCGGAGTATGCCGGCTATTTCAGTTCCGCCACCAATGTTTCCGGCGGAGTAACCAACCTGGTCAACGCTGCGCTGGTGGCCAGCCCGGACATTGATTCCAACGGCAATGGCCTTGCCAACGCCTACGATACGACGCCATTCTTTGATGCCAGTCAGGTTAATCTGACCATCACCATGACCAACGTGCCGCCTATATCACCCATGCTTACTTGGAATACGGTGCCCAATGCGACCAACTGTGTCTATTACAGCACCAATTTCGGGGCCAGTTGGCTGCTTTACACCAATTTCATCTCGCCCACACCTTATCTGGCCTATCCTTCGGCGGCCAAGCCGGTGAGCGTGGTGGATACCGACGATGTGAGTGGCTCACGGGTTTACCGCGTGGCGGTGTATCCGTGGCTGACCTATCCGTATTGATGAACAGTGATAGCGGTAACTGGCTGCGTGACTAAGACCGCCAATAATTTAATAGCAAACGACGGATGATAATTTGATGGATGAACCGCCGGTGAAAAGTTCACCGGTAGCATCGGAGAAATGTTGTGAAAAAGATTCGAAACAAACTTGCAAGTCTGATGACGGTTCGCCTGCCGCGCACCGCCCGCTGGGTGAAACTGGTCGCCGTTCTAGCCGGTGGTCTGGCCGCCGGTTTGGCCGGGGCGCAGCCAGCCAATGACAATTTTGCCAGTGCCTGGCCGATTGTCGTCACCACTGACAGCACTAATGGCGACAATTTAAGCGCCACGCTGGAGCTTCCCTGTGAGACCAATGCGGTCAACACCACTTTGCCTGATGGCACGATCGAAACGCCCAGCGATCCCATCGGGGCATCGGTCTGGTTCACTTGGACGGCACCGGTCACCGGCACGGTCGCGTTTGACACGTTTGGCAGCGACTTTGACACGGTGTTGGCCGTCTGGACGAGTCCCAATCTGGCACCTACGATGTGTGACGGCAGTCTGACGAACATTGTTGCCAACGATGATGACCCGACCAACGCGCCCCAAAGTTCGGTGTCATTTTCTGCCGTGGCCGGGACAACTTATTACATAGAAGTCAGTGGTTATGACAGCGGCGGTGGTGGTGACACTGGTAATTACTTGCTCAACTGGAGTTTTTCCAGCATTCCCACAGTTACGTCCGGTTCTTTTAAGTTCACTTCCGCCAATTATATCGTGAGCGAACGGGACTCCAGCGCCCCCAACGCTGCGGACGGCAACACCGTTAATCAAAGTGTGCGCGGGGCGCGCCTCACCGTCACTCGTCCCAGCCCAGGTTATGGGCGGGTGTATGTGGATTACACGGTTACCGTCCCTCCGATTACGAACATTAACACCGTAGTTACCACCATAAATAACATCCGGACGAATAATATCTATTATGTATTTAATGGTTCCGGTTATACTACCTATACGGTCAACGGTGTCCCCGATACGAATGGAGCGCCATTTACTCCGGCCATTGCCATTAGCACCAATGTCATCATCGCGGCGTCCGGGTTGACGGCGGTGACCAATACGATTGCCTTTGATAATTTGCAGTTACATCAGGACATCCTTCTGCCGGTGACACAAGGGGTTGGCAACATATTAGGATTTCAGCAGTTGCCCAGTATGAGTTCCTTGGTCACGCTGTCTAATCCCCGGCTGGACTCACAAGAGCCGTCCACGCTGGCTCCGCCAACCTTGAGCCTGACTAACAGCTCGGTTGGGGTGACGGTGTTGAGCACGGCCTTTCCTAAAAATGGCACCAACGCCCCGTCCATCCTTAACTTGGAGCGCTCCACGTTCCGGGTCAACAAGGATGTGGCTGGTGGCAACGCGGTGATTAGCGTAATTCGCACGGGTGGCAATGGTGATCAGGCTGTATCTGTAAGTTATACGATTGATCCGACGCCGGGTGGGGGACTTACTCAATATAGTCCGGCCAATTCCTTCCCGCTTCAGGCTGGCTCGGATTATGCCACGCCCGACAGTGATTATACTCCGCAAAGCGGCACTTTGAATTGGGCGGCGTATGATGCCACAGAAAAAACCATCACCATTCCAATCCTGAACAATGGTCAGGTGGAATTCAACATGGATTTTCTGGTGAAGCTGTATTTTATTGCTGGTTCAACCCATACCTATGAGGTGGTTGGTCAGGTCAATCAAGCTAATGTCACGATTCTATTTGATCAAACCGACGGCGGGCAGCAGCCGGCGGGTGCGTTGGACCGCACTTGGAACAAAGATTTGGTTTACAACTCCGACCCGGTGCAAATGACCAATCCCGGCACGGCGGGTAAAGGCGGCATCGTCTATGCCGTGGCCGCGCAGCCGGATGGCAAGGCCATCATCGCCGGTAGTTTCAAAACCTATGATGGTAATGCCTACAACTGCATTGTGCGGGTGCTGGCCAATGGCTATCGGGATACCACCTTTCTAGTTGCGCCCAACAGTGGGGCCAGTGAATTAAATAGTTTCATTGCGGCGTTAGCCTTGCAGTCCGACAAAAAAATCATCATCGGCGGCAACTTCACCTCCTTCAACGGTTCCAACCGGCATTACATCGCCCGGCTGAACAGTGACGGCTCGGTGGACAGCACTTTCAATCCGGGGCTGGGTGCGGATGGCAAGGTTTGGTCGGTGGCACTGGCTCCGAGCGGTCAGATTATCATCGGCGGCGAATTCGCCAATTACAATGGCACCAGCGTGAACCATGTCGCGCGCTTGAACACCGATGGTTCGCTGGACACAACCTTTAATCCCGGCGTCGGCCCGGACGGGGCGGTCAACGCCGTGGCACTGGATGCGTCCGGTCGGGTCATCATCGGCGGGGCTTTTGAGAATGTGGACGGCGTCAGCAGCGGCGCAGTGGCGCGCTTGAATAGCGATGGCACGCTGGACACGACCTTCACGCCCGGTATCGGCACCTTTAACCCGGACGGCGGCGGCACGGACGCGATTAATGCCCTCGCGGTGCAGTCGGATGGCAAGATTCTGATTGGTGGGGGTTTCTCCTATTTTGATCTGGTCAGTTACTACGGTCTCGCCCGGCTCAACACCGATGGCACGGTGGATTTGAGCTTCTCCCCCGGCACCGGCACTTTGAATCCCATCACCGGCGATGCGGATGCGATTTACTCCATTCTGCTGCAGACGAACGGTGAGATTCTGGTCGGCGGCGACCTGACTACTTTCAACCAGACGCGCCGGGTTGGCTTGGCCCGTCTGTTCACGGACGGCTCGGTGGATACCAGCTTTATGGATTCGGCCTATAACGAGTTTGCCGGTGTGCCTAACCGTTATTTTAATCCCGATGCGGTGGCGACTAACTTCCCGACTAGCAACACGCGCAATGCCATTTACGCCTTGGCGCAGGAGGCCGGTGGCAATGTGATTATTGGTGGTAGTTTTACGCGGGTCGGCGGTGGTTATACTCGTGAGGACATCCATCCGCGCAGCAATGTGGCGCGCTTGGTGGGCGGAGTTACGCCGGGGCCAGGCAATCTGCAATTAGTTCCCGACACCACCGACGCCTATGGGAATAAGTATTATGAAATGAATAATGGTTCCACCCATTATATCACCCTAACTCGCACCAATGGCAATTTGGGAATCATCTCGGCCACCTTCTCCACCAACACCGCCGCCGCCGGTCCCGGCGTGGCCAGCGGGGCGGATTTTTCATTGGATCCGACTTATTCAGAACCGACTTGGACCACCGCTTGGACGTCGGCTTGGACCTATGAAACGGGTGTGTATGGGGAAAATAATGGAACGACGCCCGTGAATGTTCGGACGGCGGATGTCTATGTCACAGCCACCAACAGCGGCAACATCACTGGTGATTTGAGCGCGGATTTTGAGCTAGTAAATCCGGTGGGCAACTTTTCGCTGGGCGGTGAGTATATCGAGTTGGACGCCGCCTTGGGGCCGCAAGCATCGGTGCCATTGATTATTCATGACGTCAACAGCCAACCCGGTGTCATCGGTTTTAGTTCACCGACTTATTCGGTGATTGAAGATGGTAGCCTTGCTTCCATAACGCTTACGCGCACCAACGGCACCGATGGCGATGTGCAAATCGGCTATGCCACCAGTAATGGCACGGCGACCAATGGTTCGAAGTTTGATTATACCGGCACGACAAATTATACCTTTACCATTAAATCCGGTTGTGCTGTCACCAATTTCACGATCCAAACATCGCATTCATACACTTCGGTTCAGCCGGACAAGACGGTGAACCTGCGTTTGTTTGGGGCCACTGGTGGGGCGACGATTGGTTTGTCCAATGCGGTGCTTACCTTGATAAATAACAATGGGAATTATAGTCACTTGAGCTTCTCCCAGTCTAATTTCAGCACCAATGAAAACTCTGGCACACTCTATGTCACGATTCAACGCCGAGGCAGCAGCAGTGGCACGCTGGGCGTAACGGTTAAGACCGGCGACGGCACGGCCGTCAATGGGGTGAACTACATTGGTTATTCCAATACCCTGACTTGGACTAATAATGGTGCCGCTCCCAAGACGATTGCCATTCCAGTGTTGCACGACTATGTAGTTACGCCCGATCTTATTGCCAACATTTATCTGACCAACTCAACGGTCAACGGCACAAATAATACGCAACCGTTATCCGTTGGCGGCACCAATGCCACACTGACCATCGTCAATGTGGATTCAGCGGGCGCAGCCCAGTTTAGTTCAGCGGTTTATTCCGTGAAGAAATATGGTGGCTATGCCCTGATTCCGGTGGTGCGAATCGGCGGGAATGCTGGTTCCATCACCAACACCTATACGACCATTGACGGCACGGCGCTGGCCGGCACGGACTACGTTCTCACCACCGGCACGTTGATCTTTACCAATGGTCAAGTTAGCCAGTATTTCTCTGTGCCGATCATCAATAACACAGACACAAATCAGTTGCCGCGCAAGCTTACCTTGCAGTTGGCCGGGGCTAATCTCGGCAGTCCCAGCCTCGCAACGCTCAATATCATCAATACGGAAGACGTGACCGGTGAAACGCCGGGTTCGGCGGACACTACTTATAGCGCCTTTGCCGGTTTTAATAATAGCGTTAATGCCTTGGTGCTTCAGCCCAACAATCAACTGCTGGCCGGCGGTGACTTCACGATGGCCGACGGCGTGGTTCGCAACCGTATCGCCCGCCTGAATGCTGATGGCAGCTTGGATGCCGGTTTTTCGCTGCCTTCGTCCTCTAAAGGTGCCGATGGTTCGGTGCGGGCTTTGGCGTTGCAGGCGGATGGCCGAATTCTGGTGGGCGGATCATTCACTAATTTCAACAGCGTGCCGATGCAATCCATCGCCCGTTTGAATCATGACGGTTCATTGGACAGCCAGTTTCAACCCGGTTCTGGTGCCAACAATCCGGTTTATACCGTGGCACAAACTTTTGTGGGGGGTGTCGCCAAGGTGCTTATCGGTGGTGCGTTCACCTCGGTGAATGGCACGACTTTTAACGGCATTGCGCGTTTGAATTCGGATGGTTCGTCAGATACAACTTTCAACCCCGGTGGTTTGGGTGCAAATGGTGCGACCGTCTATGCCCTCGCCGTGCAAACGGACGGTAAGATTGTTATTGGTGGTGACTTTACCAAAGTGAACAACATACTGCTGAATCACATCGCCCGCTTGAATGTGGATGGTTCCGTGGATACAACCTTTACTCCCGGCACTGGTGCCAGCGGTTCGGTGCGGGCCATTACTTTGCAACTGGATGGTAAAATTCTCATCGGTGGCGGGTTCACCAATGTCAACGGCGTGGCGCTTAATCACATTGCTCGTTTGAATGTGGACGGCACGGTAGATTCGTCCTTTGTTCCCGGCGTAGGGGCAAATGACACCGTGCTAGCCTTGAGCCTCCAGAGCGATAATCGGATTGTGGTCGGCGGCTCGTTCACCACTTGCAGCGGGGTTACGCGCAGCCGCATTACGCGGTTGAACCCCGATGGTGGCGTGGATTCCACCATCAATTTTGGCACGGGGGCAAATGACTTCATCGCGGCGATTGCCATTCAGGAGGACACGATTACCGGCTATCCCACGAATGTGCCCGATGAAAAAATCCTTATCGGTGGCGGGTTCACCCAATACAACAGCCAGGCGCACGCGCACCTCGCCCGGATTTACGGCGGTTCGATGACCGGTTCTGGCGCGTTCCAATTTTCCTCGGCCAGCTATCAGGTGGATGAGCGCGGCACGAACGTGGTTATCACCGTGTTGCGCACCGGCGGCACCACCAACGCACCGTCCGGCGACGTGTTCGTGACGGCCACAGCTACTGATGGCTCGGCGGTCAACGGCATCAACTACAGCAACCTTTCGCCGTTCACGCTGGATTTCCCGCTGGGCGAAGTGCTCAAGACATTCACCATTCCGGTGAAGGATGACGGCGTGGTGACCACCAACCTGACGGTGAATTTGACCCTCTCCAACCCGACCACTCCGGCGGGGATCGGCAACCAACCGAACGCCGTATTGACCATCATCAATGACGACGCGGCGATGAGTTTTTCTTCGCCCACTTACACCGTGGCAAAGAATGTTGTCAGCGGCGTGGCCCCCATCAGCATTGTTCGCAATGGCGGCACCAGCGGGACGGCGACGGCCTACTTCAGCACGACACTCGGTGGCACGGCCACGACCGGCACGGATTACACGCCGGTGAGCACGCCCGTGGCTTTCGCGGCGGGAGTTTCCAACGTGGTGGTGAACATCCCAATTAATAACAACGGCCTTCCCGAAGGCAATCAGACGGTGACGATGCAGCTCACCAATGTCAGCGGGGCCACCCCGCTGGTGCCGACGAATGCAACTTTAACCATCATTGACACGGTGAATGCGCCGGGCCAGTTATCCTTTGCCACCAATAGTTATTCAGTCACTGAAGGTGGTGGGTTTGGTTATTCCACCGCCACGGTCACGGTGCAGCGGACTTATGGTTCATCTGGCGCGGTGTCGGTAAGCTATAACACGCAGGATGGCACGGCCTCGGCGGGGGTGAAATATATGCCGACCAATGGCGTGCTGACCTTTGCCGACGGCGAAGCCAGCAAGTCTTTCAACGTGCAGGTTGTCAACACGACCACGGCGGAGGGGCCGGAGTATTTCAACGTGGTGCTGACCAATGCCACGGGCGGCGCGTCCTTGACCACGCCGACGAATGCGACGGTGATGATTCTCAACACCAATACCGGCTTGGCCTTTGTGCAGGCGACGAATACCTTCACGGAGCCTTCCGGCATCATCCCTGGCAGCGTGGTGCTGAACGTCATCCGCTTCAATAACACCAACGGCACCACGACGGTCAATTACTCGACCGCCGATGGCACGGCGGTGACGGGAACCAATTATGTGGGCATTACCAATGGCCTTCTGACTTTCAATCCGGGTGAGGCGATTAAACCCATCACCATCACCACGCGCCATGATGCGCGCGTGACGGGCAACTTGTTCTTCACGGTCGGTCTGGCTAATCCGAGCGTCGGCGCGCAACTTACTTCGCCGAGTGTGACCACGGTGATTGATCAAGATGCGGATGCAGGTATCAGCTTTCTCCTGTCGGCGCAGAATGTTTATCGCAATGCGGGCAGTGCTGTCATTCAGGTGATTTGCTCCAACACGAATGTTGGGCCGGTGTCGGTAAATTACTCAACCAGCGGCGGCACGGCGGTGGCGGGGACGGATTACACCGCGACCAGCGGCACCCTGACCTTTACCAATGGGCAGTTCCTCAACTACTTTTTTGTGCCGCTGATTGTCAATAATCAGGTGCAGAGTAATAAGACGTTCAATGTGACCCTTTCCAGTCCCACGGCCCCGGGCCAACTGGTTTCGCCGAGCGTGGAAACGGTGACGATTGTCGGCACCAATACGCCTTATGGTTTGAGTTACACCACGCCGGTTACGGTAGATAGTTCTTGGGGCAGCACGAACATTGACAATTCTTCAGGCGGGGCAGAAATCGGTGATCCGATCATTGCCGGCTACACACCCACAGCCCCGGTCTGGGTGAAATGGACGGCGCCCGCCGACGGCGAGGTGGCGCTGGATACGATTGGCAGCACTGGCACCAATGGTTTGAAGCTGGATACCGTGCTGGCGGTCTTTACCGGTAATAGCTTGAGCACACTTAGTCAGGTGGCAGCCAATGACGACCTTTATCCGCTCTATCCGAGCACGCAATTCAACGAAACGGTTCAGAATATTTACAACACCAACGCGGTCGTCGTCACGAATGGCTATACTTTCAATGGCAATGGCATCGTTCCGAATGTAGTTACCAATAATTTTGGCCTTTATCAGCCAGTCTTTACGTCCTATTACCAGCCATATGCCGGGCCAAGCGGACTCCGCTTTAATGCCAAGGCGGGGACAACCTATTATTTTGCGGCGGACACGAAGGCGAGTTACTCCTATACTTTCATTCCTTATCCGCCGTATTATCTATTGACCTTGAGTGGCACCGGGCCGATTCACCTTAACTGGGCCTACCATTCCTCCGGCGTCTTCCGTTTTGCCTCGGAAAATGTGGATCAGACGGGGATTAAGGACACGAACGGCAACCCGATTTTGCTCTATCAATGCGCGGAAACTGAAGGGGCGAACTCGTTCCGAGGCGGTCTCCAGCACGGCGTCAAAGGGCCGGTGAACGCCAATGAATATCGCACAACGACCGATAACTATTATTCCTCCGATGTCAACGGGTTACTCGTGACCGTCACGCGCGTGGCGGGTTCCTCGGGTCGCGTGTTGGTGGATTATACCACCGTGGATGGCAGCACCAACCTCCTGAAGAATGGCGATGTTGCGGCCGTGGCAGGCATTGATTATACGCCGGTCAGCGGGACTTTGATTTTCAATGATTTTGAGATGAGCAAGACCATTGTCGTCCCGATTACCGATGACGGTGGGGTGCCGCAGCCGAACCGGGATTTCACGGTGGTCTTGTCCAATCCGCGGCGCGACCCGGCGGAAGCCACCATGGTATCGGCTCCACGTGTGGATTCGGTTTTTGGTCAGGTTTTGTGCCGTATACTGGATTGCGATATTGACCCCAGTGGACCGAGTATCTCGCAAGTGGTGCGGAGCAATACCGTTGTAATTTCAGGAACGACCAATACTATTTTCACCACCAATGTGGTGACGACGCTGATTGCCACCAACGGGGTGTTCAATTTCTCGAAGTCCAATTACCGGGTGCCGCGCGATATTGCCAATTATTGGAACGGTAATACGCCAGTGACGGTTTATGTGAATCGGATGGGCACGAACACCGCCTCGGTGACCTTGACGTATCGGTTTGACAATTATTTCCTAGACAAGAATGGGGCGGATTTCCGGGATATTTATTTCCCGCTGCAGCCGGGTTCCGACTACGCCGTGCCAACGCCCGCAAGCTCGGCTGGCGTGCTGGGAACCAACTCGGACTTCAACGGCGGCACCGGCACGATTACGTTCCCCGGCGGCACGGGCAATACGGCCTTCCAGTCGCAGCCCATTCATTTCACGGTCAATAACAACCACCTGACGGAGTTCAACAAGGACATCCATATCGGGCTTTACGAGTTGGACAGCAAGGGCAATCCGCAGCAGGACGGCATGGTGGCGGAAACCACCGTCACCATTCTATTTGATGATTTGGCCCCGCCGGCCGGCTCGGTGGACGAGTTATACAATCCGGATTTTGGCGTGGACTTGCTGGCGTGGACCAATACGTTTTCCTTTGGTTCGGCGGTGATTAATCCCGGCACCGATCCGTTGAGCGAAGTCTATACGCTGGCACTGACCACCAACAATCAGACGGTCATTGGGGGTTCCTTTGCCACCTACTCCGACGGTAACAACACCTATACCGTCAATGGCATCGCGCGCTTGAATTTTGATGGTTCCCTAGATACGACCTTCAACTCCGGCGTAGGCATCAATGTCCATGCTACGCCGGTTGGAGAATTTATCCGGTCGCTGGCCTTGACCCCCGCCAATCAAGTGGTCATCGGCGGTAACTTCACTTCCTATAATGGCACCCAGCGCAATGGGATTGCCCGGCTCAATGCCAATGGTTCGCTGGATAGTTCGTTCACCCCCGGCGCTGGCGCCAACGGCACGGTCTGGAGCGTCCTGGTGCAGGCGGATGGCAAGGTGGTTATCGGTGGCGATTTCACCACCTACAACAGCGTTGCGCGGAAGTATATCGCCCGCTTGAATACAGACGGATCGCTGGATACAACTTTTAATTCCAGCAATCTGCTCAGCGGCCCGGTCTATGCGCTGGCGGAGAATGGTTCGGTCATTGTGGTGGGCGGTAAATTCAATGTCACCGGCCAGCGTTATGCTAATCTGGCCCGGCTGAATCTGGATGGCTCGCTGGACACGACCTTTAATCCGGGTTCCGGAACGGATGCGTCGGTGATGTCTTTGGGCTGGCAGGCCAACGGCCAAATTGTCGTGGGGGGCACGTTCCAGACCATCAATGGCAATACCTGCGGCCATCTCACGCGGTTGAATTATGATGGTTCGCTGGACACCGGATTCTTCGCCGGCACCGGCGCGGACGGCACGGTCTATTCCATCACACTCCCGGCAGACGGCACGATTTATATCGGCGGTAACTTCACTACCTACAACGGCACGCATCGCTTGGGATTGGCGCGGTTATATGCCGACGGCACCTTGGATACGAGCTTCCTTGATACCGCCTACAACCAGTTTGCCGGTCTGTCGCGCCTCATGTTTGGCGATGCGCCGGGAACCGTCTATGCCTCGGCACTGCAGGCCGATGGCAACGTGATGATCGGTGGTTCCTTCCAGCAAGTCGGTGGCGGCCAGGCGGATATGCTGGTGCGCAATGATCTGGAACTGGAACGTGGTTTGTTGCCCAGCTTTGCCGATCCGAACTTGTGGGTTTCCGAAGGCGGCACCGCAATCGAGCCGAAGTCGCGCGATGGTGTCCGCAACCGCAGTAATGTGGCCCGCCTGATTGGTGGCGTAACTCCCGGCCCTGGCAATGTCGGCATGGTGGCGAGTAGTTATGCGGTTAATAAAACGCAGTTAAGCGAACCGATTACCTTGGTTCGCACCAATGGGTTTTTGGGCTACGCTTCCGCTAACTTCGCGGTAGTGCCGGGACTGGCCCAAAGCGGCGTGGATTACTCGTATAATTCAGTGGCCCCCTTGTATCCGATTGATTGGGAGTATTCCGGCCCCACGCGGATGCACAGCGACGGCTTGTTTGGAGCCAATGGCATCATGCAGGATAGTTATGGGGATTTGTGGAAATATGGCATTGCTGGCCCGGCGTCAGTGAACATCACCATCATCAATAACAGCCAGTCCGCCGGCAATTTGACGGCGGGACTTCAGATGGCGAATCCGGCGGGGGCTGATCAGTTCTACCTTGGCGGACAAAACATTCCGCTGGGCGTGGCCTTGGGCGAATCCTTTGCCCCGCTGACCGTGGTGGACAACGGCCATCAGGATGGCGTGTTTAGTTTCACGTCCGCCAGTTATACGGCGACCAATTCCTCCGCCACGGTGGGCGTTGTCCGCACCAACAGCACGATTGGCACGGTGACAGTGTATTATCAAACAATTACCAATGGCAGCACGGCGATTCTCGGCACCGATTATGTGGCCACCAATGGCTCGGTGGTTTTCAGTCCTGGCCAGAGTTCCAACTCGTTTGCCGTCTCCATCCTCCAAAACAGCTATATTTCCAGCACGGAAAAATCGGTGAATCTGCAGTTGTATAACATCCAGGATTCCAGCGGCGGTTATGCCTTCCTGGGCATGAGTAACGCGGTGCTGCGAATTATCAATCCCAACTATCAAGGTTATCTGAACCTTAGCACCAACTATTACACTGCGAACTTGAGTGCCAAGAGCATTAGCTTTGTGGTGAACCGCGTCGTCGGCAGCAAGGGCACGCTCACCGTCCAGTATGCCACCACGAATGGCACCGCCGTCAACGGAGTGGATTATATCGGCGCGACCAATACCCTTACTTGGGTCAGCGGCGACGTCTCTCCGCGTATCGTCACCATTCCGTTGGTGACCAACAGCCTAGTGGGCACGTCGGACAAGCAGTTTGGCGTCAATCTCTTTAACCCAACCTGGAATGGCACAAACTCGCCGTTGGTCTTGGGCGCGGTTACCAGTGCCGTCCTGAACATTGTTGATGATAACAGCAACGGCACGTTCCAATTCGCTGCGTCTAGCTATTTAGTTAATGAAAATGGCGGCTCTGCCACCATCACCGTGACGCGCACCGGCTCCGGTTTGGGGGCGGCGGCGGTCAATTATACCACGGCCAATGGTTCGGCGATGGCTGGCACCAACTACGTCGCGACCAACGGTGTGCTTAACTTCGCGCAAGGTCAGGTGACGCGTAGCTTCAACGTCTCCATTCTGAATGATGGCAAGACCAATCCGCCGCCGAGTGGATTCTACTTTACGGCGGCCTTGACCGGTGCGAGTGCGGGCGCGGTGCTGGGTTCGCCCACCAATGTCCCGGTCAGGATTTTGGATGCCCAATCGTATAACCAGCCGCCGGGTGTGCTGGATACAGCCTTTGATTCAAATACAGGCATGAATAATAATGTGCTGGCGCTGGCGCTCCAGTCCGACGGCCAGATTGTTGCGGGCGGTAACTTCACCCTCGTCAACAGTTCGAGCCGGAATCGCGTGGCGCGGTTGAACCTCGATGGTTCGCTTGACACCAGTTTCCTCAATGGTTTGGCGGGTGCCGATGGCGCGGTGAACGCTTTGGTAAGCCAGACGGATGACCGCGTTGTGATTGGTGGGGCCTTTGCTACGATTGATGGCACGCTCCGCAACCACATTGCCCGGTTGATGACGGATGGCTCGGTGGATACAACCTTTAACCCGGGGGCCGGTGCGGATAACTCGGTCTTTGCGCTGGCGGAAACATTCATCAATGGCAGCCGCGAAATCTATGTCGGCGGCGCGTTCAGCACCTTCAATGGAAATTCTTATCCCGGCTTGGTGCGTTTGTATAACTCTGGCACGGTGGACACTGCGTTCGCTCCCGGTTCGGGTGCTAATGGCACGGTCTATGCCGTGGCCGCTTATCCGACTAATTCGATTTACAACGCGGGTCAGGTGTTGGTGGGCGGGGCCTTCACGAACTTCAACAGCTCCATTGTGGGCAACCTCGTTCGCTTGAATAGCGATGGTTCCGTAGATACGAATTTCGCTGTGAATGTCGGGGCCAATGCGGCCGTGCGTGCCATCACCATTCAACCGGATGGCAGCGTGCTGATCGGTGGCGACTTCACCAACGTAAATAATGTGGCGGTGAACCATATTGCCCGGCTCAACCCCGATGGTTCGCTGGACCTGACCTTTATCACGAAGCTGGCTGGTGGCATCAATGGCACGGTAGCCGCGATTGCCTTGCAGTCGGACAACCGGATTGTGGTCGGTGGTCAGTTCACGCAGGCCAACGGAGTTACCCGCAATAATCTTACCCGGTTGCTGCCTACGGGCGCGGTGGATCCGACCATCAACTTCGGTGCGGGGGCCAATGGTGCCGTCAACGCTGTGGTGGTGCAACCAGCGGATGCCATGCTGGTTATCGGCGGTGCGTTCACCCAATACAACGGCCAGTCGCGCGAATACCTTGCTCGGATTTACGGCGGTTCAGTGATTGGCTCCGGGGCTTTTGAGTTCACCACGGCCAGCTACCAAATTGCGGAAAACGCCGGCTTTGCCATCATCACCGTGACCCGCACCGGTGGCACCAGCGGCACCAACACGGACGGCACGGGCGTCGTTAATGTCAATTTCACCACCACCAATGGCACGGCCGTGGCCGGGGTAAATTATTCAACCGTCAACACCACGATTGCCTTCCCGGCAGGCGAGGTGTTTGAAACAGTCTTTGTCCCGGTGGCGGATGATTTGGTCGTCACCCCGGACTTGACGGTGAAGCTGGCCCTTTCAAATCCCACCGTGCCGGCGGGCTTGGGCGATCAAGCCACCGCCGTGCTTACCATCATCAATGTTGACAGCGGCGTTAGCTTCTCGTCGGGCAACTATTCTGTAGCCAAGAACGCGGTGAACGGCGTCGCGACGATTGACATTATTCGCCAAGGCAGCACGAGCGGCTCCTGCACGGTGAACTTCGCCACCACCACCAACGGCACCGCCACGGCGGGCGTGGATTATTATCCCACCAACGCCCTCATCACCTTCAACGCAGGGGAGACGGACAAGACCATTCAGATTCCAATTATCAATAATGTGCTGCCGGAAGGCAACCGGACGGTAGGATTACAGTTGACCAATGTGGTTGGGGCGCTGATGAACAGCCCGTCGAATGCGGCGCTGACCATCATTGACACAGTCTATGCCCCCGGAGTGTTGAGTTTCTCCGCGACGAATTACATCGTGAACGAGGATCAAACCAACGCCCTGCTTACCGTGCTGCGAACCAATGGTTCGTCGGGGTCGGTTTCCGTGGACTATGTTACGGTGCCTGGATCGGCGGCCCCGGGCAGCAATTACCTGACGGCCAGCGGCACATTGACACTGGCTGACGGGCAGACCAGTGGAACTATTCTGGTGCCGTTGATTAATAATCCGCAGGTGTTCGTGCCGACCAGCCTGTCCGTTCTGTTGTCCAATCCGTCGGGCGGAGCGGCTTTGAGTGTGCCGACCAACGCGATGGTGACCATCTTGAGCGTCCACGCCGGCGTGGCCTTCCAATCGGCCACCAATTACGTCAGCGAGACGAATGCGATTGGCTTGGTCTTTGTCCAGCGGTTTGGCTTGAGCAACAGTGTGGCGCAGGTGAACTATGCCACCACCAACAATGGCACGGCGGTGGCCGGGGTTAATTATGGTTCAGTCAGCGGCACCTTGACCTTTGGTTTGGGTCAGATGATCAAGGCAATTTCGGTTCCGCTCTACAATAATAATAACACGACTAACTTGTCCTTCGGCCTGAACTTGTTTGGTGCGGCGGCGGGCACGACGCTGGTTCCGCCGAGCAGCGCGGTGGTGTTCATTCAGGGCGGGGCGGCTGGCTTGAGCTTTATCACTAATGCCGTGAGTGTGATGAAGAATAGCAACAATGTCGTCATCACGGTTATCTGCTCGAATCCGGGCATTGAACCGGTGGTGCTGAATACCAATACCATCCCGTTGTCGGTGAACTACTCCACGACGAACGGCACGGCGGTAGCGGGAACGGATTATACTCCGGTCAGCGGCACGTTGGTGTTCACCAATGGCAACGGCACCAATACCTTTATTGTGCCGATCCTCAACAACGGCATACTGGAAGGGAATCGCACCTTTAATGTGATGTTGTCGCAGCCGACCGCGCCCGGCGTGTTGCTGGCACCCACCAATGAAACGGTGACGATTATTGACATCAACACCGGACTGAAATTCTCCAGACCGACTTACTCGGTGCTGAAGACCGGACTGGCGGCGACCATCAATGTCCTCCGCACCGGTTACACCAACAGCGTGGTAGCCGTGAATTACCAGACGACCAACGGCACAGCCATCGCCGGTCAACAATATCTGTCGGCGAGCGGCACACTGGTGTTCACCAATGGCGTGACCAGCCAGACCTTCACCGTGCCCATTCTGGATAACACGACCATCCAGCAGGATCTGACGGTGTTGCTCCAGTTGCTCAACCCGACCAATGCGAGTCTGATTTATCCGAGCTTTAGCACGTTGACCATTCATGATACCAGCGGGAGCTTGGTGGTGCCGGCGGGTGCGGTGCTGGTCAATGAAGGCTTCTCGCCGCCGAACGGCATCATTGACCCGGCGGAAACCAACACGGTGATGTTTGGCTTACGGGCCAGTGCCGGGGTGGATGTGACGAATCTGGTCGCCACGCTCCTTGCCACCAATGGCGTCACCTTCACCAATGGTGCCGCCAGTGTATCGTCCACCTATGGGTATTTGACCGTGGGCGGTCACGCGGTCTTCCGGCCCTTCACCTTCATCGCCAATGGCACCAACGCCCAGAACATTGTGCCGACCTTTAACTTGATGAACGGCAGCAGCAATCTGGGCCCGGCCATCTTCACCTTCACGCTGGGATCGTGGAAGACCGTGGTTTCCAATACCGCGCCGATTACGATTAACGCGGTGGGCGCGGCGAATCCTTATCCGTCCTTTATCAATGTGGGCGGTCTGGCGGGCGTGGTGGTCAAGACGACGGTTACCCTGACCAATATGAGCCATTACTATCCGGGGCAAATGAGCGCCTTGGTGGTGGCCCCGAATCAATCCGACACGCTGATCATGTCGCACGCGGGTCAAGGGAATAACCTCAGCCATGTCACCCTGACCTTTGATGACGCGGCGACCAACAGCCTGCCCCATACTGGTCAGATTTACACTGGCACCAACAAGCCGACGCAATATCCGTCAAGCCCTGTTTTCCCGTGACCGGTATCAAACTAAATCAATCCTGAACCGTTTATATGAGGAATTTAATTCGCAAAAGTTTTTTAACGATTAGCTTGGGTCTGGCCTTGGCCGGCACGGTCGGCATGGCGGCAGATGCGGGCCGGTTGACTTTGCATGGTCAGCGCCCGGCGCGGTTGGCGCAATTACCCGTGAAGGGGCATCTGACCACGACTAATAATCTGTATCTTGCCATCGGCTTGCCGCTGCGCAATCAGGCCGCGCTAACCAATCTGCTCCGGCAGGTTTATGATCCGGCCAGCCCCAACTATCACAAATTTTTGACGCCGGCGGAGTTCACCACGCAGTTTGGTCCCACGGAGTCAGATTATCAGGCGGTGATTACTTTCGCGCGGCAGAACGGGCTGAAGTTGGTTGGCACGCATCCGAATCGGCTGGTGGTGGATGTCAGCGGTCAACCGGCGGAGGTTGAAAAAGCGTTCCAAGTCAGCTTGAATACTTATCGTCATCCCAGCGAAGCGCGTGATTTTTTTGCGCCGGATCGCGAGCCTTCGGTGCCGTCAAGCTTGAAGATTCAAGACATCAGTGGCTTGGATAGTTATCGTCGCCCGCATTCCCATTACAAAGCCATGCCGGCAATGGGTTCGGCCAATGTGGTGGCCAAGGCGACGGTGCCCAAGCAGCCGGGGTCATCAAAGTCCAGCCTTGGTTCCGGGCCATCTGGCACCTACCTCGGCAATGACTTTCGCAATGCCTATATCCCCGGATCGGCACTGAACGGTGCCGGTCAAAGCGTCGCCTTGGTGCAGTTCGATGGCTATTATGCCAGTGACATCATTGCCTACGAAACGCTGGCCGGTCGCACCAACATTCCGCTGCAAAATGTTTTGATTGATGGTTTCAGCGGTGCGCCCACTGGCTTTGGCGGCGAAGTCGAAGTGTCATTGGACATTGAGATGGCGCTTTCGATGGCTCCGGCCCTCGCCCAGATCATTGTTTATGAAGGCGATCCTTTCAACTTCCATCCTAACGATTTGCTGAACCGCATTGCCACGGATAATCTGGCGCATCAAATCAGTTGTTCTTGGACTTGGACGGGTGGCCCGACGGCCACGACGGATAATATTTTTCAGCAGATGGCTTTGCAAGGTCAGACGTTTTTCAACGCTTCCGGCGATGGCGATGCTTATCCGGCTGGGACGGTGGACAGTCCCTTTGGCTTTGGCTACCCGTCGGATAGTGCCTATGTCACCTCCGTGGGCGGAACCACTTTGAAAATGACCCCGGGTGCCACGGCCAAAGTTTCGGAAACGGTATGGAATTGGGGAATTGAATATGGGGCCGATGGCATTGGCAGCAGCGGCGGTATCAGCACCTATTACTCGATTCCGTATTGGCAGACGAATGTCAGCATGACGGCCTGTCAGGGTTCGACTGCTTTCCGCAATTTCCCGGATGTCGCCATGACGGCGGATAATGTTTTGGTCATTGCCGATGGCGGGGTTCAGTATCAGGTGGGCGGCACGAGTTGCGCGTCTCCGTTGTGGGCGGGTTTCACGGCGCTGATTAACCAGCAGGGAACTAACTCCGGCCATGCCGCCATCGGTTTCTTGAATCCGGCACTCTATCACCTCGCCAGCAGTTCAAGTTACGCCAACTGTTTCAACGACATTACCACCGGCAATAACACCTGGAGCGGCAGTCCGACGCTGTTTTATGCCGTGACCAATTACGACTTGTGCACCGGCTTGGGAACGCCCAATGGCACCAACTTAATCAATGCCCTGATTTCCGGCCCCGTCTATGCGGTGCATTATTCGCCGCCGCCGGCACCTTTCGGCACCACGCTGTCGGCGATGAATAATGGCAACCCCAACGGCCTTTGGACATTATTTGTGATGGACGATCCCGTGACCTCGCTCGGCGGCGTTATTTCTAACGGCTGGTATCTGACCCTGACGCTGGCCTACCCTCTCGGCTATGTGGCGGATCTCGGCCTGACCATGAGCGTCACTCCGACCAATAATATTTATCCCGGCTCCAATGTGGTTTATACGCTCACCGTGACCAATTACGGTTATTCGTCCGCCACTAACGTCATCGTGACGGACACGCTGCCTTCGGGGACGACTTTGGTTTCCAGCAATGCCACGTTGGGTTCCGTGTATCGCGATGGCCTTCAGATTTCATGGGCGGTGGGCAACCTGACGAATACTGCCGGGGCCAAACTGACCTTGACCGTGCAGACTCCGACGGTGAGCGGGGACATCCTCAACTATGCCATTGTTCAGGCCGATACACCTGATCCCAATCCCGATGACGAT
>Ga0208507_1000629_pt1 | contig 22019 bp, 20 predicted proteins | sample CryBogCBH12Aug01_FD_184626 | JGI IMG/M metagenome (GOLD analysis project Ga0208507, IMG submission 184626) | Freshwater microbial communities from Crystal Bog, Wisconsin, USA - CBH12Aug09.1 (SPAdes) (version 2) | ecosystem: Environmental > Aquatic > Freshwater > Lake | place: Crystal Bog... | reverse complement strand
AGTCTTCGCGGGTACAAGCCCTAGAAAACCCATTTGGTCCCAAAGTATTGGGGATGTGATTGGTAAAGGTGTAAACCATGTGGTCGGTACCGGACGTAAAGCATGTGTCCGGTACGTACCTTGATTTCATTGGTGGGCCCACCAGGACTTGAACCTGGGACCAAAGGATTATGAGAGCAGAAGCCCAAGGTAGACCATTATAAACAGGGGGTCTGCGGGTGGTCAGTGTCGGTGTGTAAGCAAATGTGTAAGCAAATTCGTGGATTTAAGAGAAGCAGTCTCTCACTCTTTGGTTTCGAAAACCAAAGAATTTTGGAGCAACCATCTAACACTTCGTTGCTCCAAACCGCTTTAGGAGTGATTAAGTGTTACTTAAAGAGTAACGCTTAATTTGCTGATAGCACCTAAGGATCGAATTTAGACTTTAGCGGACGCTGTCCTCCGCCAGCACAATTCGTACGTGCGACCTACGCCTTAGAAGCTGGAAAAACGAGGTTAAAAGACAGCAAAAACAATGGTTTTAAGGTGTTGAAATCAGGTGTGGCATCGACACTGAGAACCTTAGGGATGTATGGAATGCCGTGGATCCGACTTGGCATCTGCAGGCGTCTGGATGGTTAGGCGTCTAATTTGTCGGGTAAACCGACAAAAATATTACTGAGAATTGCCAACATCAATTAGAAAAAATTTCTAGCCGCTTTTTGTCTGGCTCAATGCGTACGCGATCACCATTTTTTAAAATGCTGAGTAAGTCTTCAGACCATCCTTCGGTTATTGTTAAACCTGCAAGAACGGCACCCTGAACCATGACTGGATTCAATTTCCCAAATATAAGCGCCTTGGGTGAAATATTTTTATACAGTAAGTCGAAAAAAGCCCATCCACCAGCAACCCCACCTTTCACGGTAGGTATCACTAGAATCTTATTGCGAACAGATTCGCCTTCAACGCTATGACCTATTCTTGAAATAATTCCTGTAATACGGTCTAAGTCATATCTAGGGCTAAAGCCCTCTCGCATGACTAGAACCTGCCCTTCAATTGAAGGCCCGTGAGCTCTCTTAACTGAAATTAATTTACTCATTTCAATACCCCGGTACATGCAATATCTACACAATCAGCAGTTCGGCGCAGAACAGTATTGAATCTATGGGCGGTAATTGTATTTACTATTTTTCCAGAATTAGAGATTAAGTTTGTCCAGTCATTCTCTTTACGAATCTCACTCAATCTTTGAAGGATATAAAAGCAAACTCCTTGAAGTATTTTAACCCCCGCCGATTCTAAATCAGCGATATAACCTAGCCTCAAAGCATCACTATAAATAGCATGATTTGTAGTAATTACTGCCGTCATACGCTTATGAACTTTTCTTCTTTTAAATAAGTTAGCCAAATTTTGAACCTCAAAAAGTGAGAGCTGAGGTCCTGAAAATACGACAACATTATTAGCGCCTTCTTTATATTTATAACCGGAGTAAATAGCATCAATGTCGGAATTTTTAACTGTCATGACCTCGTTGGGCACTTCACCTTTAAAAGCTTCAGCTAGTGTTCGCGCCTCAGGCGTTATGCCGACCATATGAAACATTGCAAGAGAACCATAACTTGCAAGTGATGCCCCAAGATGTTTCAAAGAATCGGAAAAGGGTATTTCCTTAATTCCCTGAAAAACCGGCACAGCAAAATAATCCTGATGCGGATGACCCACTATTTTTCCTAGAGCACCCCAGTCTGCAAAGTCATTTAATTCTGCATCCACATTAACTAAAAATGTTCCCTTTCTGCATCCATCTAAATGAAATCCATATGCTGGAGTTCTCCCAGTTATGGCAGCAGCAAAACTTGCTTTACCACCCTCATAGTTCGTACGAGCGCCCAAAACAGAGTTAGCATAAATAACCGTTCCTGTATCACCCCATGCCACATGCTCTCCTAGCTTCGGTTGATAAACTGTTTGATAGTTAATACAGGTATCAGTTGGTACAATATTCATATCCTTTAGATACCCGATGATTTTTCTTTCTTTTTGCACTTCAACTTCATCAGCTCGCAAGTTATCAAAGTCGCCAAAATGCATACATCTTGCGTTACTAGAAGTTGGCACCCTGCACTTAACCTCGCTATTTGACATTTTTTCTAAAATCCCCAAACCCCCATCACCCATAACTTCGATATCACCCATAACATGAGCGTTAGTAATAGGCACAAATTCTTTTGCGCCAAAGAAGCTTCCAACTTCAATTTGAAACTCAATGGATTCTTTGACTACGACGCCATGATCCCCTCTCAACATAGCGATCTCTAAGTCATTTAATATCATTGGTCCAACTCTATTAGTTTTAATTATTTCCATTATGAATATATGTAGTCGCCCATCAAGCTAGACTCATTTAACAATTTCCTATTTTTTGGGTTTCTGATTGAGTAAACAATGAAAAATCTTTGAGGTTGAAAAGATAGATTGGTAAAGTGAATAGTTTTGTAAGTAAATGAGAAATTTTTGGGCTAATAATGGGCAAAGATCGTAATTGATTAGTCAAATAAAAAGTAAAAACTAAACTTTAAAATCAAAATTAGGGTCTCGCTTCTCCTTTAATGAGGCTAAGCCTTCTTTTACCTCTGGCCCATTGAAACTTAACAATTCTAATGTTGCAGAATTATCAAAGATTGGTCCAGCCATACGAAACCAATTATTTAAAGCATATTTAGACCAGCGAATAGGTCGTTGAGCTCCCTTGGCTAATCTTGCAGCCACCTCTTCTGCCTTGGCTTGCAATTCTTCATCCGGTACGCACATCGAAACTAAACCAATACGTTCGGCCTCCTCGCCCATCACCGGCTCGCAGGTTAACAAATAGTACTTTGCTTTAGCCATTCCACAAAGTAAAGGCCAAATCATTGCAGCATGGTCACCCGCAGCCAAACCTAGTCGAGTATGCCCATCGATCAATCTAGCAGATTTTGCAGCGATTGAAATATCGGCCATTAGTGCCGTAGCTAATCCCGCTCCAACTGCTGGCCCCTGTATAGCAGATACAATCGGTTTAGAGCAATTGATCATGTTGTAGCAAAGATCTCGAAATTCTCGTAAAGCTTCTGCCTGCATTTCATAGTCATTGATAATTTTTTCGACCATACCGAAATCACCGCCTGCACAGAACCCTTTCCCTGCCCCACAAATAATGGCAACATTAGTCTCCTTATCCTTATCAACATCAAGCCAAACTCTAGAGAGCTCTCCATGAGCCTCCCAAGGCAGCGAATTTAATTTTTCAGGCCGATTAATAGTAATTCTGAGGACCCTATCAGAAGGTCTATCAAATTTTAAGTATTGATAGTTTTCATATAATTTCATTTAGCTCTCCATCCTTATAAAATAATTACACCGTAGCTTGTGTTGAAGATGTTATCTCTTTAATTGAAGATTTAGGTAAAAGCATGACCGAATCAACTATTTTTTTAATCGCTTGCTGACTGATTAGCCCACTGCAATTATCTGAAAATTTATCTAATAAAATTTCCTGGGAAATCGGATTATCAGGATGCCCAATATTAATATCTAAGCGCTCACTGATGACACTTCCATCCTTTAACGTTACCAACAAATGCCCCGGAAATGTTTTTGGAAACATCGTTGTTGACGGATTAGCACTTTCATAACTCACTAAATCTGAAATAGCTGCAATATCAATTCGATTAAGATTTTTTAAGACAAAAGTATTGTGATTAATTTTTTTATCTAACAACTTTGCAGCAAGTAAAAATGGTAGGCTAAATTTAGCTCCGTACGTAGTCACTGGACGTAATTTCTCAGCAAATGGCTCGCAGATTAAGGCTTGCTCAATTTCTGGAACATAACACTTTATGGCAGAAATTGCTTCAACCTGAACACCTTTTTCAAGTAAGTTACCTATGCAATCAATAAAGGCATGCGCAAAGTGACAGCAAGGGTAGGGCTTAATAGAAATTCGTGTTGTTTCCCATGTTTCAAATAATGAGTTTGTTGCCATCGACAAATCACATTCATCAAAGATGCCATAGGTTTTAAAAATACCATCACGCCCTTCAAATACGGAATGCGGTCCTGTCATGCCGTTTTTCGCAAATCGGGTTGATAAAATACCCGAGAAAGCGCTCCATCCTGCGTGCATACTTTTAGATGATGAGCTATTAGATAAGTATTCATTGATACCACAAGTTTGACTTCCCGCTAAACCAAGTGCATTAATAATTTCATTTTCACTTAAATGAAGTAACTTTGAGGCTGCGGCAACTGCACCAAAAATCCCAGCAATAGAGGTTGTGTGAAAGCCTCTCTTATGAAAAGTGCCCTTAGAGGCCAAACCAATCCGGGCAGCAACCTCCCAAGCGCCAATAAATGCTGTTAAAAGTTCTTCTCCAGATGAATTGAGCTCCTCACCCAAAGCAAGTATAACTGGCGTAATGATGGTGCTGCCATGAACAATGGAATCGGTATGAGTATCATCAAAATCAAGGCAATGAGCAGCGATCCCATTGGCTAAAGCAGCATATTCAGTTGAAAGTTTTACCTTGGAACCCAAAACTGGTGTGAATTGTGCGTTCTTATTTACCTCAAGCAATCCTTTTAAAGAGTTGACTGCATTCTCATGTGTTCTCCCTCGAATTGCAACACCAATCGTATCTAAAATATGGTGCTTAGCGCTGAAGATAACTTCATCCGGGACCTGCTGATAATTTAATTGAACTAAAAATTCAGCGTATTGTTCTGCGATTGTTTTCAAGGTATACAAATATTGAATTATTTTCGAAAATTTGTAGGGCGCTTTTCTTTAAACGCAGCAATTCCTTCATCTCTTTCGTTACTTGCTAAGGCTAAAGCAAATAATTTATTTTCATAATCGATTCCTGACTGCAAATCTAAGTCAAGACTCTTAAGAACTGCATCTCGTGCAAGCATCAAAGAAATGGGCCCTTTACTTTGCCATTTTTTACACAATGATTGCGCTACGTCCATCAACTCTACTGGGGCACAAACTTTGTTTATTAGGCCGATTCGCAGAGCCTCATCTGCTGAAATAGGTTCACCTATCGTAATTAATTCCATCGCCCTACCCAGGCCAACAAAACGAATTAATCTTTGGGTACCGCCGCTGCCAGGTATGACGCCTAAATTAATTTCAGGAAGTCCTAGGATTGCGTTATTAGAGGCAATTCGTAAAGTGCATGCTAAAGCTAGCTCTAGACCAGCGCCCAAACAATATCCATTAATAGCAGCAATAGTAGGAATCCGCATAGTTTCAATCAGGCGAGGTAACTCACGTCGTAGTTGCGCTTCAATTGAAAGCTCTTTAGCAGGTGTTCTCGTAGCCACCTCATTGATATCAGCACCTGCTGAAAAAGATTTATCCCCATCCCCGATAATAATGATGGCATCAGCCTCATCAAGTGACTCTATTTTTTGCAAGCACGCCATTAATTCTTTTCGCAACACAATACTCATTGCATTTCTTTTTGGGGGATCAGTCAATGTAAGAATCGCAATTCGATCCTTAACTGAGCAAGCCAATAAAGAATTTGATGTATTAGACATTCTGGACTCCACTTAAATCGGCTTTAACGGTTTTACCACCTGCATTTTTTGGTAAAAACTCTCGAAACTCAACATACCTCGGTTTTTTAAATGCTGCAATACGCTTTTCACAAAAAGTCTGTATTTCACCTATTTCAATATTCACATGGCCGCGAGTTACTAAATAAGCCTTAACGGCTTGACCCCATTTGGGATCATCCACCCCCACTACTGCAGCATCGAGAATATTAGGATGGGTCATTAGAACTTGCTCAACTTCTGCAGGATAAATATTGATGCCCCCACTAATAATGACATCATTTAGTCTGCCTGCAAGATGTAAATATCTTTCTTCATCTAAAAAACCATAATCTCCAGTGCGATACCAGCGATCTGTGAAAGCCTCCAAGGTCTCCTTTGGTCGATTCAGATACTCAGTCATAACAGAAGGATTAATACACCAAACCTCGCCCACCTCTCCAGTAGGGCATTCCGCGCCGTGAATGTTCATTATTTTTAGTCTGACGCCACGAAATGCCTGACCAACCGATTCTGGCTTTCTTAATTGATCTTCAGGGCGGAGAACAGACATGCTATTGGATTCAGTAGATCCATAATAATCAAATAATTGCTTGCTAATTTTGTCAAGCACTCGCATTTTTGTATTTATTGAAAGCGGCGACCCACATGTCACAACTCGCTTTAGGTTTGTAGAAGTTAAATCCTGATGCTGCTTCTCCAATTCCTCCACTAGCATTGTGAGAATTGTGGGAACCGTCAAAGAGGATGTGATCCCTTCAGCGTTAACGATCTTTATAAACTCATCTGCATCAAAATGAGGCATGATCCGAACAGTTGCACCAACATAAAGATGCATTAATGTAAATGTTAAGCCCGCTGAATGTACTTGAGGCATAGTGCCCAAATAGATATCTTGACTATTTAAACCATATTGAATCGCTGCATTCAGAACCCAAAGCATTCTCGCTTTATGTGTTGCTAAAGCACCTTTTGGCTTTCCCGTTGTGCCAGAGGTAAACATCAAACTGAAGAATTGATTCTCATTGCAAACTTGTATTTTTATTTTTTCTGTAGAAAGCAGTTTTTCCAGAGAAATATTTCCATTAGCATCCTGACCATCAATTTCAATAACGATCGTTTTTTTATCCGCCCAGGCACTCAGAACTTCTTTTACATTTCTTGCTTGCTCGACATTGGTAAAAATAATTTTTGGCTTTGACTGCTGCAGTATTTCAGAAATTTCAACACTTTTGTAACGAGGATTAATTGGTGAAAAAATCGCCCCTGCACGCGCAACACTTAATACGACTAAAACATAATCTATGCAGTTCGGTAGATATGCGCATACGATATCGCCTGACTTAACTCCTAAAGTAATTAATGCGGAAGCTAAGATATCTACCTGAGCATTCAACTCTCCATAAGTGATTGACTTTTTCCCATCGTAAAGCGCTATTTTTTTTGGTTCAAGTTGCGCATAATAATTTGGTACATTACCAACCACTAAATCAGCATTAGAAAAGTTCAATTCAGGCGTTTGCATCAATCAAAATCGCCCTTGCTAATTAAGCCTTTTAATTTTTGCATGCCCTCTTGCAGAGGAATATCTACTGGACATACGGTAGAGCAGTTCCCAAGCCCGTGACAGCGTAATATGCCTGAATCAGTAGCAATTCCACGTAGTCGTTTTTTTCCTAGCGAGTCGCGCTCATCTAAAGCTAACATCAAGACTCTATTCATAGCCGAGGGACCTAAATACCCTTCTTTAGTAGCTGACCACTCGCATGCTGAAAAACAAGCTCCGCAAGTAATGCAGCCATTTTGGTCTTGAATTGATTTTCGAACTTTTTCCCTAGGCGGCATAATTCTGAGTGTTGTTCTATCCGGGTCATTAGAAACTAAAGCAGCGTGTGAGTTGATTAAAGTTTTAAAAAAGGGATCCATATCACACATGATATCTCTCAATACTGGCAATGCGCGCATTGGCTCGACACGAACAACATCAGAGTGTAATGAGCCAATTGTTGTTTGACACGCTAAGCCCTCTTTACCATTAACTACAACAGCGCACGACCCACACATACCCGCACGGCATGAATAGCGAAAACCCAAGGATGGATCGATATTGTGTCGAACATAAAGCAAAGCATCTAATACTCGACTATTTTTACTGGGGACAGGGACCCTAAATGAAACATGATCATCACTATCAGTTCTAGATACTTCTAATGTAATTTCAAAGGACTCTACGTTTGACATGTGGTTTCCGCTAAATGAAGGCGCGCAATGCAACTAAGCCATATAGAATGGTCGAGGCGATGGCCAATAGAATTGTGTAAGTTACAAAACAAGCAAGGCGTGAAGAATTAATATAGTCGAGCAAAATACTACGAAATCCAAGATATCCGTGAACGGATACTGAGATTAGTAAAACTACATCAATACCTAAGATGAATCCGCTTTTGATCCGATCAGATACCTCCAGGAAAGTAATAGCATCTGAATTAAAAACTATAAACTGGAGAATCAAATGAATGGCAACTAAAACCATTACAAAAATTGCTGAGCTGCGCTGCAGCCTCCACAATTTAAGACCCAATGAATTACCACTTAAATAAGTTTGTTTCATTGGCTGCCCTGCCTATTTTTGAACCAACCGCGCTCACTTGCAATGATATGGAGCCCATTTAATCCATGGCCCAAAACACAAATAACTACGATGGCCTCTACCAAATGGAATGCGTTGGATTTAAAAGCGTTCACCACCGAATCAAATACTTCTTGGCCAAATAGTAAGGCGGTAGAAATCGAAAGCACGTGCAGTAAGAAGTAAATTAACAGAATTAATCCACTCACCCGATGAAATAAGAATTTCCAATTTTTAGCTGAATAAATTCTCAACATTTCAAACCTCTGATGTCATCTTGGAGTCACCTGCTAATTTAGAAATTCCTTTGGGAATAACAGTTTCACCACGAAGTTGCTCTGGATTTCTCCTGGTGAATTTAACGGGTCTTTTTTCAGAATGAATTGCTCCATCACCATCTTTTTTAAGGTAAATGTTATAAAGATTTTCTTGGTCTATTTCTGGAAAATCTTCGCGATAGTGACTACCTCTACTTTCAGTACGCAATGCAGCAGATTTTGATATTAATTTTGCGACTGCAATCAAATTTTCTAAATTCATTCGTTCATGCAAGGCACTGTTACCAGCTCTTTTTTCTGGAATTGGAATTCCTTTCAATTTTTCCTCATAGTCATCCAAACTTGCTTGCGCTATTTCAAGAGAATCTTTGCTACGAATAATTCCAATTTGATCCCAGGCCATTACTCCCAATTCCTTACGCAAGTGAAAAGGATTTAAGCTACCATTTAAAGGAGTTAATTTATTGAATATTTCCTCTAAATTGCCGAAACTCTGATTGCTTGGCACCGATTTGCTTTCTAAATCATTGACCATCGCCTCACCAGCAACACCACCAAACACAATCGACTCGGCAACCCCATTACCACCTAAGCGGTTAGCCCCATGAACCCCTCCAGCATCCTCTCCGGCAGCATATAAGCCTGGAATCGAAGTTCGACATAGGGGGTCAATGCGTATTCCACCCATCTGAAAGTGCGCTGTCGGAGTTACTTGTATGGGATCTTTTGCCATGTCATATCCAACAGATAAACACCTCTTGTACATGCCAGGAGATGATTTGAGTAAGAATTCTTTTCCTAGATGCCTTACATCCAAAAAGACTCCACCCTGAGGAGTGCCTCTACCAGCTCGTATTTCCATATAGCTTGATCTAGAGACGCGATCTCTTGTGGAACGCTCCATCTTGGCGGGATCATAATTTTCCATAAAACGTTTACCATCTATATTTAAAAGGTGTCCGCCGGCCCCCCTTAGACCTTCTTCCAATACCGTACCGGTCATCACAGAATCTCCAGCAATTAATCCTGTTGGATGAAACTGCATCATTTCCATATCGATCATTTCGACACCAGCCCTAAAACCCATCGCTAAGCCATCGCCACTTTTTTCTAGAGATGCTGGAGTGAACTTATATAGTGGGGCAGCTCCTCCTGTTGCGAGCAATATCGCTCTAGCTTTCATCTGGATTAATTCACCCGAATTAAAATCCATAAGAACGGCCCCAATAACCCGTTCCTGATTGGCATCAAACAATAAATCAATGCCGCGTACTTCACTCAGTTTTTTGATATCTCGAACTAATACTTGTTCAAGCAATCTATTCATTAGCTCAATGCCAGTGAGATCTCCACTATGAACAGTTCGATTAAATGATTGGCCTGCAAGTGCGCGCTGATGGATACTGCCATCAGCGTTTCTATCAAAATAGCATCCAAACTTATTCTCTAATTCAATAATCCGGTTTGGAGCCTCCGTCACCAGGGTCCATGCAAGCTCTTGATCATTAATTAATCCACCGCCTCGCAAGGTGTCGTCATAATGCTTATCAAACGAGTCTTCTGAATTAAGAACAACGTTATATCCACCCTGCACCATTCGAGTACAACCACTTTTGCCAATCAAGCCTTTGCTCGCTAATACAATTTTTAAGTTAGGGTTGGCATCATGGGCTTTAATTGCCGCATAAAGGGCAGCACCCCCTCCCCCTAAAATCAAAATGTCACAACTCTCTTCATGCATGAGAGATTTCCTTTTTAATTAATGTAGTTGTATAGCCTAGTAGATTTGAAATTTTATTTGCCGCATCTACCACAAGAGGAATGAACCGATCAATGAGGTCTGCATTCATGCGAAATTCTGGAATGGCAACGCCACATGAAGCAATTACCTTGCCGGTGTGATCTCGGATTGGTGCAGCGATACCGCCCATTTCAGGATGATTCTCAGCCAAGGTCACTGCAAAGCCATTCATCCTAACTTCATCGAGTAATTTTTTTATCTTGGTAGGACTGGTAATCGTTTTATTCGTAAATGTTTCAAGCTTTTCTGATAAAACTTTTTGGGCAACTGATTCATTAAAAGCAATAATGCTTCTTCCCGTTGCAGTGCACCAGGAAGGATTGATTTGGCCAAGCCTGGTCTGCACACTAATAGATTTAGGACTTTCTACCTTGGAAATGTATACAACGCTACCCGAGGGATCTAGTACAGATAAATGAACAGTCTCACCAGTTTCTGAGCCCAGTTTACTGAGGATCGGCCTCCCTTTATCAGCAATATCTAAAGTCTGAACTGCTACCGATCCAATGCGCCATGCTTTTAAAGTCAAAAAATAATGCCCTGCTTCATCCTGCCCTACAAAACCGGTATTTACAAGGGTTGAGACCATTCGATGAACCGTCCCTTTTGGTCTACCGGTAGCAGCAATGATTGACCCCAAAGAAGAAGGTACCCCTAATTGACTAATTGCCTCTAGAACCTCTAGGGTGCCAGCGGCTGAAGCTATCACTTGATTTCGCGTAAGATTATTTTTGTACTGCATTGCAGAATTTATTTATTTAGTTAAAAAGACTCTAAAACCTTATTAAATACTTGTCAATATGTTTTTTTTATTTCAAAATGGTTAATACTTAATTTAAATGTTCTGCTATGCGGAACTACTTATTACTCAAGGCTTTCTATCTATGACAGTGTTTTCTGAGGACCAACCAGAGCCAGCCCATTTTGACGAAGTCATTGATGTTGCAATTGTGGGATATGGCTTTGCGGGTGGCATGACTGCAATTGCATCGGCCAAGGCTGGACGACAAGCGATTATTTTTGAAAAGATGAGCATCCCAGGTGGCTTGTCGATTTGCTCGGGGGGCGGTTTTAGGATTGCGACTAATCAAGAAAAGGCCTATGAGTATCTAAAAGCAACTAATGCGCAAACAATTAATGACAGTCTATTAAGTCACTTTGCGGGGGAAATGGTTAAGCTTCCTTCACTACTAAAAGAATTAGGTGAGGTTAACAATGCAAGTCTAAGCACACTAGATCGACCAGCAAATTACCCTCTACCTGGTTATGAAGCTTTTCAATTTATGGAATACGATTCCGTACCTGGATTTGATCAAAGAAAAGAGTTTCCGAGAGCAAAATCTCTCAAATCAGGCGCCAATGCTTTTAAGGTCATCAATGATAATGTCAAAAATCTTGGTGTTGAAGTACGTTATTCCAGCGCCGTTCAAAGATTAATTACGGATAAGAATGGGGTCATCACTGGATTATTAGTTAAAGCCAATAATCAAATCCGAAGAATCGGTACGCGTTGTGGAGTAGTTCTAGCTTGCGGAGGATTTGAGGCAGGCATTGAAATGCAGCGTCAATATTGGCAACTCCACCCTGTTTTACCTGCTGCCACTCTTGGCAACACTGGAGATGGAATCAAAATGGCTCAAGCCTTAGGCGCAGATATTGGGCATATGTGGCATTTCCATGGCAGCTATGGATTTCGTCATACAGACCCCAAGTACCCCTTTGGCATCAGGAGTAAAAAATTGCCAGACTGGACAAGAGGCGTGACGTCAACAGATGTTCGCATGTCTTGGATTCTGATCAATCAAGATGGCAAGCGCTTCATGAATGAATATGAGCCTTATGGACACGATACAGGTCATCGCTATATGGATCAATATGAGGCCAGTAAAAATCGATTCCCAAACTTACCCGCGTTTATGTTATTTGATGATGAAGGCCGAAAACTATATCCAGTTGCAAAAGCTTTTATCAATGATCCCGATATTGATGTATACGAATGGAGCTCTGATAATCTCAAAGAAGTTGATTTAGGTATCTTAAAAAAAGCAAATTCACTTGAAGAGTTGGCAACTTTAACTAATATGCCAATCGATACGCTTAACAATACGATTCAAGAATGGAACTCTCTATGTAGCTCAAATGAAATCGATGAATTTGGTAGGCCCTCTCAAACCAGAATACCCATCCACTCTGCCCCTTACTATTTCGGTGAAGTCTGGCCAGTGGTATCTAATACCCAGGGCGCCCTCATTCACAATACAAAACAAGAAGTATTAAATACATTTGATGAAGTTATTCCAAGGCTCTATGTTGCTGGGGAAATAGGCTCAATATGGGGATTTTTATATCTATCGGGTGGTAATTTGGCTGAATGCATTATTAGCGGCCAAATTGCAGGAAATGAAGTTTCTAAATTAGAAGCATTGCAACTGCGTTAAATTAATAAAAAAATAATTAGAAGGGAATGACATGAAAAAAGTTATTTTGTCTGGTTTAGCGATACTCATTTCTTGGAATATCACACCCAGTTTTGCACAGTCCACTTACCCCAATAAGCCGATCAAAATCATTGTGCCTTATGGCTCAGGTGGAAGCACTGATGTTATAACGAGGATGATTGCCCAAAAGTTGACAGAAAAAATAGGGGCCTCGATAGTAGTAGAAAATAAACCAGGCGCTAATGCAATGATCGGAACTGAGTTTGTAGCAAACTCACCAAATGATGGATATACCCTCTTGGCCGCTAGTAGTGGTAATGCTGCAAATCCTGCACTAATAGGCACTAAAGCCCAAATTTTTCCTAGGGACTTTGCTCCCATAGTTGGATTGGCCTCCACTCCAAATGCTATCTCAGTCAATCCACAAACCCCTTACAAGTCACTTCAAGATATTGTGACGGTATCGAAAAGCAATCCCGACTCATTAAGTTATGCGCACGCTGGGATTGGCTCACTACAACATATTGCTGGTGAGCAATTTAAATTTACAGCTAACATCAAAATGGTTGATGTTCCCTATAAAGGTGGTGGCCCTGCTGCTGCTGATGTTTTGGGAGGGCAAGTACCGGTTTTAGTCTCTGGACTTACTGCATCAATTGGCTTTATTAATGCTGGGCGCCTTCGCCCATTAGCGGTGACTAGTGAAAAACGCTCCCCAAATCTGCCAAGCGTTCCCACAGTTTCTGAAAGTGGTTTCCCAGGATTTAATAGCGTCTTTTGGGTAGCGCTATATGCACCTGCAGGCACTCCTGCCGCAATCATTCAGTCAATCAATTCAGACGTCAATGAAATATTAAAGCGTCCTGAGGTAGTTCAGCAACTATTTATTCAAGCTGCCGAGCCTTTTGGTGGCACTTCGCAATCACTAGATACCTACGTTAAAAATGATATCCAAAATTTTGCAAAGATAGTGAAATCTGCAAACATCAAGGCTGACTAAATCCAAGAAGAATGAATAAGGACATTAAAAATGCCAAAAAAAGTGGATCAGTTTCACGTCGTGAGAGCGGACATCCAAGGTAGACCCTTATAAAAAGATGGTCTGCGGGTGGTCAGTGTCGGTGTGTAAGCAAATTCATGGGTTTAAAAGAAGTACTGGCTCACTCTTTAGTTTTCGAAACCACAGGATTTTTGGAGCAACCATCTAACACTTCGTTGCTCCAAAGTACTTTTGGATGAGTAAGCGTTACTTAAAGTAATGTTTAAGGCGTTCGAATGTCGCCCAACCCGCCATATTGAATCAGTTTTTCGGGGCTTTTTTATTTGCTGCTTAAGCCGCTACTGATAGACCCTCAACCTGATGCTTTTTGATGAAAGATTTGATTAAGCCAGATTGTTTTGCATCTTGGACAAATCTAGATAAAAACTCAATTGCCTGAAGATTTTCTTTGGCTGTTGCAACACCTTGCTGAACAGCCATGAATTGCCCATCCAATACCTTAGATCCGGGTAATCTTTTGGATTCTTTCATTAAACCTGTCTTAAGTCCCGCAAGCGCATGAAGCTTTTGATTAAAAAATAATTCTACACTTGCATCTAAGGTATCTGCATGCGCTAATGATGCATTCTTAATATTACGAACAAGCCATAGATCATAGGCGCTCTTCTCAAATGATGCGATACGAACCCCTGGAGCATCAACATCATTAATCGTTTTCAGTGGCGAGTTTGGCGGAACCAAATAAGTGGCCTCAATCTCAACATAAGCCGGTGCAAAAGTAATCTTTTTTGCGCGATCAGGATCAGACCCAACTAGGCCAATCCCACAGATGCCGTTTGCTATCGCCTCCACTAACTCACCTTGTGTATCGAAAGGCATCAATTGAATTTTCACATTCACTGAGCTGGCAATCGCGTGGGCTAAATCAGGTGAAACACCTTCTGGATTGCCTTGACTATCTTTACCAGTAACTAGTAAAAAATTACCAAGATAAATGCCGGCCGTTAAGACGCCATTTGGGGCAAGTTGTTTAATGACTTCGCTGTTCATATGCTCTATAAATTAAATAATTCGCTCACTGAATTTCTTCATTGCCGCTTCAGATAGGGTCAAGCCTAATCCAGGCTGCTCTTTTAATTTCATCATGCCATTTTTAATAACTGGCGGCTCTTCAAATAACTCTGCCTGCAATGGATCACGCTCTGGATCAGTAAAGGCTTCAACGATGCAGCCTGCTGGACTACCCGCAACGATGTGCGCATGTATGAAGCAATCATGATGAGGTGCAACTTGAACATGATTTAACTCGCATAGACCGGCCATTTTTCGGCCTTCAGTAAAGCCGCCAAACATCGTGCAATCAAATTGCAGTATCTGAATTGCTTGCTCTTCAATCATGGCTCGGCAACCATAGCTAGTAACTTCACTCTCTCCACCAGACAGTGGAATACGTGTTTTATTCGAGAGGAGTTTCAGAGTCCTACGATCATCCTCCCATCTCACCGGCTCCTCCAGCCATCTTGGATTTAGAGGCTCTAATAATTGAGCCCCTTTAATTGCGGTCTCTAAATCCCAAGCGCGGTTTACGTCAATCATGAGGTCTTTTTTATCGCCAATAACTTCTCGAATTAGCGCCATACGCTCAATATCTATTTCCAGCGGTAAGCCACCAACCTTTGCCTTAAAACCAGTATGTCCTTGGTCAACTAATTTCTGCACCTCATCGCGTAGCTCAGCATTATCTTTTCCATCGCGGTAATAACCACAAGTGACATAGGCAGGCACCTCACTTCGAAAGCCCCCAAAAATTCTATACAAGGGCAAATTAGCAGTTTTACCAACAATATCCCAAAGTGCGATATCAATAGCTGAGGAGATTCTAATTACCGCCTCTCTTGACCAGCCCTTTTCACTTGCAATTCTGCTTGTAGTGAGTGCAAATAATTTCTTATAAACACGCTCCGGAGCTAAAGCATCTTCACCAATAATTAAATCTCCAATGCCAGACTTAAATGCTTTGACAGCAAAATCAATTGGCGTATAGCTTGTAGCTAATCCAAAGCCATCAATGCCCTCATCTGTGTAAATGCGTACCAGGATTTCATTGGCAGTAGGAACAATAAAGTGACTAACCCAATGCGGTCTACCTGATTGAGGAGCTTTGAGAGTAAATACTTCAAGACGTGTAATTTTCATGATCAAATTTTTAATTAAAGTGAAGCATTATTCATCGATAGAAGCACCAGATTCAGCGATAATTTTTTTCCAACGCATAGATTCCACGGCAATCATTTTGGTAAATTCTGCAGGTGATGCAGTTGGAGCTATATCCAACCCTTTTTCAGCCATATTGTCACGAAAATCTTTACTATTTAGCGCTTTTTGAATGTCGCTATGTAACTTAGCAACAATGTCTTTGGGGGTTCCAGCTGGAGCTAAAATACCAACCCACATATCAGGATTGAATCCCGGTACTGTATCGGCAATTGGCGGAATTTCTGGAGCTAACGGAGATCTTATTACCGAAGTAATTCCAAGAGCACGCAATCTGCCATCTTTAATCAAAGGCAATGCTAAAGGTAGACTTGAAAAATTCATGGGGACTTGGCCTGATACCGTATCCATTGCTGAAGCAGCTGCCCCTTTGTAGGGAACATGAACAATATTAGTTTTAGTAAGGTACTTAAACAAATCAAATAGTAAATGGTTTGGTGTACCATTTCCAGCTGACCCATAGAAGAGCTCGCCAGGTCTGGCCTGAGCGTAAGTAATCAACTCTTTAACAGTTTTTGGTGGGAATAATGGATTGGTAACAAGGACATATGGAGCTCTTACTATAGGCGCTACTGGTTCAAAATCTTTTTGCGCATCAAAACCAGTGTTTTTATACAAATAGGGATTAATAACAATCGTGTTCCCCAAAGCAAGCAAAAGTGTGTAGCCGTCTTTGGGTGCCTTAGCTACATATTGAGCTGCAATATTGCCCCCAGCTCCAGGGCGGTTTTCAACAATAAAAGGAATCTTGAGCATCTCGGTTAACTTTTGTGCAATTGCTCTGCCAGTAATATCATTGGCGCCACCTGGGGCTTGAGTCAGAATAAAGGTAACTTGCTTATTGGGATAAGAGGCAGCAGACTGCGCATAGGCATGAGAAATCAATAGCGCTAACCCAAGCATGGATGACAGCAAATATTTCATAATCAATCGCAACATATTGCCTCCTAATAAATAATTATTTTTAAATACTATCTTACTCAATTCAAGGCTTTTAAGGCTGTTTGCACAATACTATTGGCATCTACTCCAAAGTATTCCCGTAGCGCAGCCCTGGTATCGCTCCTGCCAAAACCATCTGTTCCTAGAGTTAGGTACTTTCTGCCCTTCGGAATGTAAGCCCGAATACTTTCAGGTACAGCATGAACATAATCAGTAGCGGCAATGATGGGGCCCTTACTTTGAAAAAGCGTGTCAGTAATAAATGGTGTAGCTATATCCACATTCATCCTACCATCTCTTGCCAACTCACTCCAGCTAGTCACGCTAAAGATTTCTACCGAAATCCCCCGCTCAGATAGAATATCGGCAGCCTTTATAACCTCGGTCATGATTGCACCAGAACCCATCAGAGTTACCTGTGATTCTGGCTTTGCGCCTTTAGCAGGGAGAAATTTAAATTGATAACAACCACGAATCACACCTGCTTCTGCATTTGTAGGTAAGTCATGTTGGGCATAGTTTTCATTCATCAAGGTGATGTAGTAGAAAACGTCTTTTTGGTCAACGAGCATCTCTCGCATACCTTGATCGACAATAATTGCTAACTCGCCAGCAAAAGCAGGGTCATAAGCTTTGCAATTCGGAATCGTTGCTGCCACTAGATGACTGCTGCCATCTTGGTGTTGCAAACCCTCGCCACCTAAAGTGGTTCTGCCGGAGGTAGCGCCCAATAAAAATCCTCTGGCACGTTGATCGGCCGCAGCCCAAATAGCATCACCAATTCTCTGAAATCCAAACATTGAGTAATAGATATAAAAAGGTAGTATTGCAATTCCGTGCACGCTATAGCTTGTTGCTGCAGCAGTCCAGCTGGCAATCGCTCCTGCCTCACTGATACCCTCTTCCAGAATTTGCCCATCTAATGCTTCACGGTAGCTCAGTACAGAACCAATATCTTCCGGTTCATAGCGCTGTCCCACGCTAGAATAAATGCCAACCTGTTTAAATAAATTGGCCATGCCAAAGGTGCGCGCTTCATCTGCAACAATCGGCACCACCCGAGGACCAAGCTCTTTGTCTTTTAGCAAGTTTCCAAGCATGCGTACAAAAGCCATTGTCGTTGACATCTCTTTGTCTTCAGCCTTAATTGCAAAGGCTGCATATGAATTGATATCTGGGACATTTAATTTGTCGCATTCAGAATAGCGCTTAGGCAACTGCCCGCCAAGTTTATTACGTTGCTCTTTTAGATATTTCAGCTCTTCACTATTTTCATCGGGCCTAAAGAAGGTCAAGCTTGTAGCCTGTTCATCGGTCAATGGCAAGTTAAAACGATTTCGATATTCGATTAAAGCTTCATCATCCAGTTTTTTCTGACTATGTGTGGTCATTTTTCCTTGACCAGCCTTGCCCATCCCATAACCTTTCTTGGTATGAGCCAAGATCACTGTAGGCTGACCTACATGGTTAGCTGCGGCTTTATAGGCCGCATGAATTTTGACTAAGTCATGACCGCCCCTTTTGAGTCGATCGATTTGTTCATCCGTCATGCCTTGCGCAAGACGTGTTAATTCTTCATTTTGGCCAAAGAAATTTTTACGATTAAAGCTGCCATCTTTTGCGGCAAATGTTTGCATTTGTCCGTCAACAGTTTCAGCAAATGCTTTGACTAGTACTCCAGTGGTATCTCTTGCAAACAAGCCATCCCAGTCGCTACCCCAAACCAATTTGATAACGTTCCAACCAGCACCCCTAAATAACTTTTCAAGCTCATCAATAATTCTGCCGTTACCGCGCACTGGGCCATCTAAGCGTTGCAAGTTGCAGTTAACTACCCAAACCAAATTATCCAGCTTTTCTCTTGATGCCAATGTCAGAGCACTCATGCTCTCTGGCTCATCCATCTCGCCATCACCAAATACGCCCCACACTTTTCTATTGGAGCAATCTAATAATTTGCGATCACTGAGGTAGCGCATAAAACGTGCATGGTAAATCGAACTAATTGGGCCAATTCCCATTGAGCCTGTAGGGAACTGCCAAAAATCTGGCATCAACCAAGGATGTGGATAGCTTGATAAGCCTTTTGCCCCCGATTCAAGGGCGGTAATCTCGCGTCTGTAGTGCGCAAGATCATCTTCAGTCAGCCTTCCCTCTAAATAAGCACGTGCATATACCCCCGGCGCACTATGCGGCTGGAAGAAAACCAAGTCTCCACGTTCTTTGGCGCCTCCACCTTCAGTTCTTGCGCGGAAAAAATGATTAAACCCAACCTCAAACAAATCTGCTGCGCTAGCGTAGCTAGCAATGTGACCGCCCAACTCACCATAGGCCTCATTTGCCTTTGCCACCATCGCAAGTGCATTCCACCGCATCAGCGAAGCTAGCTTTTCTTCAATTGCAAGATCCCCAGGGAAAGGAGGTTGTTTATCCACAGGTATTGAATTTACATAGGGTGTGACTAAGTCGGGCACCCAATTAATTTGATTTTTATTAGCAAGCTTTACCAAGTTATCCAAAATAAACTTGGCACGCGCACTATCGCCAGAGATAAGTAAATCCATAAATGCCTCATTCCACTCAGCAGTTTCTACTGGATCGGTATCGATGTGCTCTAGATTTAAATACTTTTTAATGTCGGGCGCATTCATAAAAATTCCTCTGTAACTTTTGATGTTCTAAATTCATAGCATCACCTTACGAAAATCACCTAATAACTGAGTGAGATAGGTGGTGAAGTGTATAGCTAAAGCGCCATCAATGACGCGATGATCAGCAGTCATGGACAATGGGCAAATCAAACGTGGAACAAATTGCGAACCATCCCAGACAGGCTTAATTGCAGACTTGTTCACCGCCAAGATAGCCACTTCAGGCGCATTCACAATCGGGGCGCAGTAGGTTCCACCAATACCACCCAATGAAGAGATCGTGAAGGAAGCGCCCTGCATCTGATCTGGCTTCAATTTTCCCTCTCGCGCTAGCAAGGCCAACCCGGCAGTCTCCTCAGCAATCTCACGAATCCCCTTCTGATCAACGTTACGAATCACTGGCACAACTAGACCACCAGGGGTATCGACCGCAAAGCCGATATGGAAATACTTTTTCAAAATGAGATTTTCGCCATCGAGCGAGGAGTTAAAGCTTGGGTACTTCTTGAGCGCAGCCATGGCACCCTTGATTAAGAATGCCAAAAAAGTAATTTTCACTGCGTCTTTTTTGTTCTCTTGATTTATCAATGCACGAAATTCTTCAAGATCAGTAATATCGGCATCATCGTGATAAGTTACCGCCGGAATCATTACCCAGTTACGCGCTAAATTAGCAGCCGAAACTTTCTGAATTCGACTGCGAGCTTGGCGTTCTATTTCCCCAAACTTTGTGAAGTCGATCTTGGGCCAAGGCAAAAGATCAAAACCTGCAATGCCTTGTTTCACCTGTGCAACTGAACCTTCTCTTGCCAACATTGAGCGCTTGATAAATTGCCGAATATCTTCTTTGGTAATTCGACCTCTTTGGCCGCTACCGCAAACCTGCTGAATCCCAACGCCAAGCTCACGAGCATATTTTCTTGAGGAGGGGCCGGCCCAAAATTGAGATCCAGTGCCCGCTTGATCCCTTTCTAGCAAATGCTCAACTTCAGGAAATGCAATCTCAATACCCACAATTCCTCCGGCCATTAACGAGTGTTTTTATGACTTTAGTTTGTTCGATTACAGACAAAATAGGATGCTAATTAATAGATAAAAATCGTTATTTTCAGCATAATATGCTGAGATATATGATTTTTAAGGAATTTTATGAAGTTAGATCAGATAGATATCAGAATATTGAACGAACTGCAAAATGACAGTTCCCATAGCAATGTGGAACTAGCGAAACGGGTTCACTTATCCCCATCGCCATGTCTCATGCGTGTCAAAGCACTTAAAGACAAGGGTGTGATCAGAAACTATGTTGCACTAGCCGATCCTAAGGTTTTGGGTCTAGGCTTAAACGTCTTTATCTCTATCAGCCTTAAAGAGCAATCCAAAGAAGCGCTGGCAGAATTTGAAAAACGCATTTCGGAACATGATGAGGTCATGGAGTGCTACCTGATGACCGGAGATAGTGATTACCTAATCCGCGTTGCGGTTGCTGACATGGGTGCACTGGAAAAATTTATCCTAGAACAACTAACGCCAATTGCTGGAATTGAAAAAATTCGTTCTAGCTTTGCCTTAAAGCAAGTACGCTATAAAACTGCCCTGCCATTGCCAAAGTGAATTTTTGTTATTTTCTGGCTTAGTACTTATTCAGCATTACTAGGGTCCACAGTAAAACCGTCACAAACATGGAGTATTTAGCAAGCGTTAAAGCTAGAAAGGCTTTAACTGACATACCAGGATTAAAAAGTAGACTAATTCTATACTAGCAGTCTTTATATCTAATGATATGGCCATAGAAACTGTGCGGTTTCGCCTACACACTCTTTAAATCTCACAAGCGTTACTTAAAGTAACGCTCAACTGACCAAACCTCACCACTCCCTTCAATACCCGACTTTTTATTAGTTTTAGGTCCTGTTTAGGTTCTCAGGTTATGAGAGCAGACATCCAAAGAAAACCATTAGGATTTCAAGAGGTTACGTCGCCTGTTTATCGGTGTGTGAGTATATGTGTGACTAGATTAACAAGATCGCAAGATGTAATACCTCGGTCTTTGGTTTTCAAAACCACAGGAATTTTGGAGCAACCATCTAACACCTCGTTGCTCCAAAGTACTTTTTGGTCACTGAGCGTTACTTTAAGTAACGCTTGTATAGCAAGGGGCTGCTAACGACCCATAAGCGACAGTGGCATCAACTTACTGCCGAGTGCTTTAAGCCTTCTGCCCTACGCCTAAAACCAAATCAAAGCTAATGGTTGAGCCCTGTCGTTCGCCGCTCTAGATGTAGCTTATAGGTAAGCCAATACACGCATCCAGCAGATACTACAAAACTCAGAGCCAAAATAAAAGTAAAGGCGCCAGAAATATGGGACCAAATGATTAACTGAATCAGCATCAATAAAGCACTAAACACCAC
>Ga0208507_1000627_pt1 | contig 22041 bp, 14 predicted proteins | sample CryBogCBH12Aug01_FD_184626 | JGI IMG/M metagenome (GOLD analysis project Ga0208507, IMG submission 184626) | Freshwater microbial communities from Crystal Bog, Wisconsin, USA - CBH12Aug09.1 (SPAdes) (version 2) | ecosystem: Environmental > Aquatic > Freshwater > Lake | place: Crystal Bog... | reverse complement strand
TTTGGTGGGTTACGGGCTGGCTTTCCTGCTGTCTTACCTGATGCCCATCGCCGCCACCTTTAAGGTGTTGCTGGCTTTGGGTTATTACGGCTTTATCTATGCCTGTGTGCTGTTGCGCAAGCAATTTGGCAGTGACCGCCGGTTGGACTGGCTGTTTATACCGGGCTATTTTGGTTTTGCTTATATCTTCGGTTTCTTCACCTTTCTTTTGGCGGCTCCGCTGGGCTTATTGTTCATAGCATTAGCCTACCGTTATGCCCACCAGCCCAATATCCGCATGGGCATTGCCTTGGCTTTGGCCAGTTTTGGCTTGTTTTTTTCGCATGGGCTTATTTTCATTTTTGCCAACATCATCGGCGTTGTTTTTATTTTCTTAAAACACAGGCAATTCGGTAAAATTATAAAATTAATATACCCTTACATTATCGCAGCAACCTTATTGGTTTGTTACATTCTCATCCGCATCACATTTGAGGTGGATAGTATAGGCGATGCCGCCAATAAAATTTACTGGGGATTCAACAAGGGGCGTTTGACTTTTCCTTTTATGCCTCTCACGCGCTATGTCCAAGACGACAAAATAATGCTCCCGATCGGCTTAGGCTTTTTAATCGCCCCTTTCTTGCTAAAGTCGCGCTTAAACATAAAAAATATCTATGCTTTTGTACCGTTGGCGCTTTTAGTGGTGATCTGGTTCGTCATCCCTAGCATTGCCCTAACGTCAAGCTCCCTTTATCAGCGTTTTGCCATATTTCTGCTGCCTTGCTATGGGTTCATATTCTGCAACCCGCAATTGGATACGAGCGCATTAACAGGCAGCAAAAGCATACCTGCCTTGTTGGCCAATTGCTTGCTACCGTTATTGTGCTGTGTGTTTCTGGGCATACAAACGGAACGCTTAATTAAATTCGCCCATGAAAGCATGGCTTTTGATGAATTGCTGGCCGTCACCGAACCCCACCAGCGGGCGCTATCGCTGGTATTTGAAAAAGCCAGCCCTGCTGCGGCAAGCCTTGATGCCTACCTGCACTATCCACTGTGGTACCAAGCGGAAAAGCACGGGCTGGTTGATTTTAACTTTGCCATCTTCTTGCCCCAAGTGGTGCGCTTCAAGCCCAGTACCACGCCCGCCGTTCTGCCGGGATTAGAATTGCATCCAGAAGAATTTAACTGGGAGAAACATCAGGGCTATCTTTACCGCTACTTTTTCGTGCGCAGCAACAAACCTCTGCCCAACGCTTTTTTTGACAACCAGCAGTGTAAAGTCAATCTGATTAAGTCCGCTGATAGTTGGCAACTTTACGAATCCAGTGATTGTGTGTTGCGGAAATAAATCCCTAAATCCCAGCCTATCCTTTAATTTTACAGCTACAAGGTCAATAATGTCTTCGCAACCCTCCAGCTTTTGGACAAAAGATTTTTTTCTTAACTACCCTGACGACTTAGGCAGGTTCGTTTTTTATATCGTCGTGTTATACGGCGGACTAATGCTGTGGTTTGCACCGCATTTGCCAATGATTGACCTGCCCCAACATGCCGCCCAAGTTGCACTGTTCCGTGACATTTTGGAGGGCCAGTCAAAATGGAGCGAACTATTTTATATCAACTACTTCACCCCTTATCTGGTGGGTTACGGACTGGTTTTCTTGCTGTCTTACCTGATGCCCATCGCCGCCACCTTTAAGGTGTTGCTGGCTTTGGGTTATTACGGCTTTGTCTATGCCTGCGTATTGTTGCGCAAGCAATTTGACAGTGACAGCCGACTGGACTGGCTGTTTATACCAGGTTACTTTGGCTTTTCTTATGTATATGGTTTCTTTACTTTTCTTTTGGCTGCACCGCTGGGCTTATTATTCATAGCATTGGCCTACCGTTACGCCCACAAGCCCAATGTCGGCTTGGGCCTAGCGTTGGCTATTGCCAGTTTTGGGCTGTTTTTCTCACATGGGCTTATTTTCATATTTGCCAACACCATCGGTGTTATGTTTATTGTCTTAAAATACAGGCAATTCAATAAAATTATACGAACCCTCTCCCCCTATATCATAGCCGCTACCTTATTTGTTTGTTATGCACTCATCCGCATAAAATTTGAAGTTGATAACACAGAAGACCCTGCCAGTAAGATTGAATGGAGGTATAGTATTTATCGTTTAGGTTTTCCTTTTATGTCTTTTACTAGGGAAATTTTGCTTGATAAAAAAATGCTCCCTATTGGCATAGGTTTTTTTATCGCTCCAATATTACTAAAATCGAGTTTGACCAAACATAATATTTATGCTTTTGCTCCTATCTCGGTTTTAATATTAATCTGGTTATTCGTGCCGCATGTTCTCCTAACCACAAGTTTTCTATACCACCGTTTCGCAATATTCATACTGCCCTTTTATGGATTTATGTTTTGCAATCCGCATAACTTATGTGCAATAAAAAACAGCAGACAGCAAAAGGTACGCACTTTATTCGCCAATAGCTTGTTGCCATTACTATGCTGCGTATTTTTAGGCATACAAACCGAACGCTTAATTAAGTTCGCCCACGAAAACACCGATTTTGATGAATTGCTGGCCGTCACCGAACCTAATCAGCGGGCTGCCTCCCTTATATTCGAAAAAGCTAGCCCTGCCGCTGTTAATATTTATGCCTATATGCATTATCCACTCTGGTACCAGGCGGAAAAACACGGACTGGTGGACTCTAACTTTGCCTTATTGTTACCCCAAGTGGTGCGTTTCAAATCTAAGTCTATGACCCCAACCCGAATGGATTTCGACTGGAGCCCTGAAAAATTTAACTGGGTAAAGCACCAAGGCCACCTCTACCGCTACTTTTTCGTGCGCAATAGCAAACCCTTACCAAGCTCCTTTTTTGACAACCAGCAGTGTAAAGTCAATTTGATTAAGTCCGCTGGTATATGGCAACTTTACGAATCCAGTGATTGCGTAATAGGGAAATAAAATGCGATACACGCCTGGTCAGATGTAGCCACTGCAATGCCAATAAGTACTTATCCATACATTAACAGGCATTTCAATGCCTCTGCTAGAGCATTTATCCCAACAAAACACTTAAAAAACATTATATTAGGATTTTTACAAATACCTGTTTAATTTTGGATAAGCACTTACTACGGCAAACAACGTGCACTGTTTTAGTGGCTGAACCCACTAAACAACCAATCAAATTAGCTAATGGATCAAAATTTTGATAACTCCCCGACCGGAAACACCTTGGTTGCTCAAGTGGCACTGGTGGCTTATCGTATTGTCAGTGATCGCCGCTATAGGTTATGGCATTTGGCAGTTCAATAATAAGCCAGAAAATGCAGCCAAGGCCGCCCTCCCCAAAGACAGCCACGAGCAACGCCCCGTAGCGGTGGCAATTGCTACTGCAAGCCAAGGTGATTTGCCCATTTTTTTGAATGGCTTGGGTACAGTGACACCGTTGCGCACGGTCACTGTACATTCGCGGGTGGATGGTGAGCTGATACGGGTGGCTTTTAAAGAAAGCCAACTGGTCCAACAAGGCGATTTGCTGGTGGAAATCGACCCACGGGCTTTTCAAGTGCAATTGCATCAGGCCGAAGGGCAGTTATTGCATGATGAAGCCTTGTTAAAAAATGCTGAAATTGATTTGACCCGTTACCAAACCTTGCTTAGGCAAGATTCCATTGCCGCCCAACAAACCGTGACACAAGAGGCACTGGTCAAGCAGTACCGTGGCACGGTGGAGGTTGACAAAGCGCAAGTGGAAAACGCCAAATTGCAGCTTAGCTATACCAAAATCACTGCGCCCGTTACGGGGCGGCTGGGGCTGCGTCTGGTTGACCAAGGCAACCTAGTCCACGCCACTGATAGCAATGGTTTGGTGGTGATCACCCAGCTGCAACCCATCACGGTGGTGTTTACCTTGCCGGAAGATGTAGTGCCAGCAGTCCTGCGGCGTTGGCATTCGGGCGCCAGCTTGCCGATTGAAGCCTATGACCGCACCGGTAGCCAGAAACTGGCCGAAGGCAAGCTGTTGGCTCTTGATAATGTGATTGACCCGACCACCGGCACATTCAAACTGAAAGCCCAATTTAGCAATGATGACGGGCTATTGTTCGCCAACCAGTTTGTCAACATCAAAATGCATTTGGACAGCCTGCATAATGCCACGTTAGTGCCAACAGCAGCCATTCAGCAAGGGGCCATCGGTAGTTTTGTCTATGTCGTTAAAGATGACCAAACCGTTACAGTGCAACCTGTCAAGGTCGGCCCCACCAACGCTGACACCACGGCAGTGCTGGACGGGTTAAAACCTGGCCACACGGTGGTGGTTGATGGTATCGACAAGCTACGCGAAGGCAGCAAAGTTAAAGTGTTAGGGCAAAGTGATGGCTCTCCTGCTGCTGGGGCAGGCCCTCGCCCCCACAACAAGCAGCCCTGATCATGGTAGCTGAGGTTAAAACCCAACAGGGCTTCAATCCATCCCGTCTGTTCATCTTGCGCCCAGTAGCCACGTCGTTGCTGATGGTCGCCTTGCTGTTGGTAGGCATCATTGCTTACCGGCTGCTGCCTATATCCGCTTTGCCACAAGTCGATTATCCAACGCTACAGGTGGTGACACTCTACCCAGGGGCTAGCCCTGAGGTGATAACTTCGGTGATCACCTCGCCGCTGGAAAGGCAGTTTGGGCAAATGCCCGGGCTACGGCAGATGTCCTCCAGCAGTTCCGGCGGTGCTTCGGTGATCACCTTACAGTTTAATCTGGAACTGGCACTGGATATTGCCGAGCAAACCGTACAGGCCGCCATTAATGCAGCGGGCAATTTTCTGCCGACTGATCTGCCCATGCCGCCCATTTACAATAAGGTGAACCCCGCTGATGCCCCCATCCTGACCTTGGCGGTCAGTTCGGCGACGCTGTCTTTACCGCAACTGGAAGATATTATCGACACCCGTCTGGCGCAAAAAATTGCCCAACTGCCTGGCGTGGGTTTGGTCAATATTAGCGGCGGTCAACGTCCGGCAGTACGTATCCAAGCCAACCAAAAAGCCTTGGCGGCTTATGGCCTTAGTTTGGAAGATTTGCGCTTGGCGGTGGTAGCGGCCAATGTCAACCAACCGAAAGGTTCTTTTGATGGCAAGGCGCGTTCAGCCATCATCGACAATAATGACCAATTACGCAGTGCGGCGGAATATCACGATCTTGTGGTCGCTTACCGCAATGGCGCACCGGTGTTGCTGTCAGCGGTTGCCAACGTGGTGGATGCCAGCGAAAATGCCCGCTTGGCGGCTTGGGCGAACAATACCGCCGCTGTTATCGTCAATATCCAGCGCCAGCCCGGCGCCAATGTGATTGAGGTGACTGACCGCATCAAAGCCTTGTTGCCCAAGATACAAGCCTCGCTGCCGGGTGCGGTTGATGTGCTGCCACTAACCGACCGCACCGTGACCATTCGGGCTTCGGTGCAAGATGTGCAAATGGAGCTGCTGCTGGCGGTGGCGCTGGTGGTAATGGTGATATTTTTGTTTTTGCGTAACTTACCCGCCACCGCCATTCCTGCCATTGCTGTGCCGCTGTCGCTGATTGGCACTTTTGCCGTTATGTATCTGGCGGGGTTTAGCATCAACAACCTGACCTTGATGGCCTTGACCATTGCCACTGGTTTTGTGGTGGATGATGCCATTGTGGTGATTGAGAACATTTCCCGCTATATTGAACAAGGCGACAACCCGCTAAAAGCCGCGCTGAAGGGATCTGAACAAATTGGTTTCACCATCATTTCACTGACTTTTTCGCTGGTGGCGGTGTTAATCCCTTTATTGTTCATGCAGGATGTGGTGGGCATGCTGTTCCGCGAGCTTGCCATTACCTTGGCGGTGGCTATCCTTATATCAGCGGTCATTTCACTGACCCTGACCCCGATGATGTGTGCAAAAATGCTGCGCCCTGCCCATTCAGCACACGCGGCTGAAGACGCCAGCGAAAATGGCAGCGGTCTGTTTGTGCGGGTGCTGGCAGGCTATGCCCGTAGTTTGGATTGGGTATTGCAGCACCAGAATCTGACCTTAGTGGTTGCTTTTGCCACGCTGTTGTTGACGGTGGTGTTGTACTTGTTCATCCCCAAAGGTTTTTTTCCTGTACAAGACACGGGGTTGATCCAAGGGGTTTCCGAAGCACCGGCGAGCATTTCATTTGTGGCAATGGCTGAACGGCAAACCGAACTGGCCAAAGCCATTTTGGACGATCCGGCGGTGGATAGCCTGTCTTCATTTATTGGTGTCGATGGCACCAACCCGACCTTAAACAGTGGTCGTTTTTTAATCAATTTGAAGCCCTTTAATCAGCGCAATGATGATGTGCAAGCGGTGATTGCCCGCCTGCACCGCAACTTGACCAATGTGCCCGGCATTGCCCTTTATCTGCAACCGGTGCAAGATTTGACCTTAGAAAACCAAATTAGCCGCACCCAATATCAATTTACACTGCAAGCTGTTGATCTGGTCGAGCTTAGCCAATGGACACAACGCCTGGTCGGGCAAATGCGCCAGCTGCCGCAACTCAGCGATGTGGCAAGCGACCTGCAAGATCAGGGGTTACAAGCGTATATCACCATTGACCGTAGCACCGCCAGCCGCTTGGGTGTCAGCACTGCCGCCATTGACAGTGTTTTGTACGATGCTTATGGACAACGTTTGGTGTCAACCATTTTTACACAATCCAACCAATATCGGGTGGTGCTGGAGGTGTTGCATAATGATCAAAATGATATTTCCAAAATCAATGAATTACGCATCCCCTCCACTACCGGAAAACTGGTGCCGTTATCTGCCATAGCCAGTGTTTCTGAACGTTCTACCCGCTTGGCAATTAGCCATCTTGACCAGTTTCCCGCCGCGACAGTATCTTTTAATCTGGCGGTAGGCGTATCGCTGGGCGACGCGATAGCCGCCATAGAGGCCAGCAAACAAGCGATTAGCCTACCCCTGAGCATCCAAACGGCTTATCAGGGTTCGGCCTTGGCCTTCAATGCCTCGTTAAGCAATACCCTGCTACTTATTCTTGCTGCTATTGTAACGGTTTACATTGTGTTGGGCGTGCTTTATGAAAGCTATATCCATCCCTTAACGATACTGTCCACTTTGCCGTCCGCTGGGGTCGGGGCGTTGTTGGCATTGCTGTTGACCGGTCATGATTTGGGTATTATTGGCATTATTGGCATTATTTTGCTGATTGGCATTGTCAAGAAAAACGCCATCATGATGATTGATTTTGCGTTGGAGGCCGAGCGCCAACAAGGGCTACCGCCACGTGAAGCGATTTACCAAGCCTGTCTGTTGCGTTTGCGGCCTATTTTAATGACCACCCTGTCGGCTCTGCTAGGTGCTTTGCCGTTGATGGTCGGGGGCGGGGTCGGTTCGGAATTGCGGCATCCACTAGGCATCACTATGGTCGGCGGTTTGATTTTCAGCCAACTGCTGACCCTCTACACCACGCCGGTCATTTATCTGGCATTGGATAGACTGGCCCGGCGTTTCAGTGGCAATAACGCGGGCGAACACCGCGCATGAACCTGTCGGCCTTGTTTATCCATCGTCCGGTTGCCACCACCCTGTTGACCTTGGGTTTGGCACTGGCGGGTTGGGTGGCTTTCTTACAATTGCCCGTGGCACCGATACCACAGGTGGATTCCCCCACTATTGCCGTGTCCGCTGCACTGCCTGGGGCCAGCCCTGAAACCATGGCTTCCAGTGTCGCCACTCCACTGGAACGCACGCTAGGACGGATTGCCGGTATCACCGAAATGACTTCCGCCAGCACCTTGGGTTCAACCACTATCACGCTACAATTTGATCTGGACCGCGACATAGACGGCGCCGCACGGGATGTGCAAGCCGCCATTAATGCCGCCAGCAGCTTGTTGCCCACCAATTTGCCCAGCCGCCCCAAATATCGCAAGCTCAATCCCTCTGACTCGCCTATCCTGATTTTGGCGCTCACCTCCGAAATCATTAGCCGGGGGCAAATGTATGATTTGGCTTCGACTATCTTGGCGCAGAAAATATCGCAAATTGACGGTATCGGCCAAGTGACGGTGGGCGGCAGCTCCTTACCGGCGGTCAGGGTCGAATTAAATCCGGCTTTGCTGGCCAAATATGGCATTAGCCTTGATGATGTACGCGCCGCCATTGTCCAAACCAATGTCAACCGTCCGAAAGGCGCATTGGAAAGCCCGACACTGCATTGGCAAGTGCAAGCCAACGACCAAGCCACCCTAGCCGCTGATTACAATCCCCTGATTATCGCTTACCGTAATGGTGCACCAGTGCGGATTGCCGATTTGGGCACGGCGGTCGATTCCGTGGAAGATTTGCATAATGCCGGGGTTAAAAACGGCAAGCCGTCGGTGCTGCTGATACTTTTTAAACAACCCGGCGCCAACATTATCGAAACGGTCGATCGGGTCAAGGCCCTGTTGCCCAACTTGCGGGCTATCCTACCCAGCGCCATTGATTTGTCGGTGGCGCTGGACAGGTCTTTGACTATCCGTGCATCGGTCAACGAAGTGGAGCATAGCTTATTGATTGCCATTGCTTTGGTGATTTTGGTGGTGTTGCTGTTTTTACGGAAATTCCATTCGGCACTGATTCCGGTCATTGCCGTGCCGGTGTCGCTGATTGGTGCTTGTGCATTGATGTATTTGTGCGATTACAGCTTGGACAATTTGTCGCTCATGGCACTGACCATTGCCACCGGATTCGTCGTGGATGATGCTATTGTGGTGTTGGAAAACATCAGTCGCCATGTTGAAAAAGGCACCCCGCCCTTTGAGGCGGCACTACTGGGTTCGCATGAAGTAGGCTTTACCGTGGTGTCCATGAGCCTGTCGCTGATTGCCGTTTTCATCCCTATTTTATTGATGGGCGGCTTGGTGGGCCGCTTGTTCAGGGAATTTGCCGTAACCTTGTCGGCGGCTGTTTTGGTGTCTTTAGTCATATCACTTACCGTAACCCCTATGCTATGTGCACGCTGGTTAGCATCCAAACCCGCACCACCAGGCTATCTATCACGCAAAATAGAACAGTTTTTTGTCCGTCTGCATAATGGCTACCGGATCAGCTTACATTGGGCTTTGCGCCATGCACCGCTAATGATGGTGCTGCTGTTTGCCTGCATTGGCCTGAATGTGTATTTATACAGCATTGTGCCTAAGGGTTTTTTCCCAATCCAAGATAACGGCAGGCTAATGGGTTCGTTACAGGCGGATCAGAGCATTTCCTTCTTGGCAATGCAAAAAAAACTACAGGGTTTTGCCGATATTTTACAGACCGACCCTGACATAACCACCGTAGTGGGTTTTGCCGGTGGCGGACAAAACAGCAATGCCGGACGGATGTTTGCGGTGCTTAAGCCACCCGACCAACGCGATTCGTCGATAGACGACATTATGCAACGCTTGCGGCAACGCTTGGGTAAAGTGGCCGGAGCCACCCTGCTGATGCAGCCCACCCAAGATTTACGCATTGGTGGCAGGCTGTCACCCTCCCTGTATGAATTTACCTTACAGGCAGATAAACTGGCTGACTTGCGCGAGTGGACCCCCAAAATTGTAGCGGCGTTGCAGCGTAAACCCGGATTGCTTGATGTCAACACCGACCAACAAGACCGCGGCATGCAAGTGTCGTTGACCGTCGACAGGGAAAAAGCCGCCCGTTTTGGTGTAAGCCAAGGCACTATAGACACTGCCTTATACAATGCTTTTGGGCAACGCCAAGTATCGGTCATTTACAACCCGCTCAACCAATACCATGTCATTATGGAATTGGCGCCGGAATATTGGCAAGACCCGGAAATTTTAAAACAAATTTATGTCAGTGCCACTGGCAATAGCGCCAGTCAAATCCCCTTGTCGGCACTGGCCAGCTTTAAGCCAACCAATGCCCCGTTAACGGTCAACCATCAGGGGCAATTTGCCGCCGCCACCGTTGCTTTTAACCTAAAGCCAGGTGTGTCGTTATCGGATGCCACTGCGATCATCCAACAGACGCTACAAGAAATAGGCACGCCTTCTTCTGTACGGGGTGGTTTTCAAGGGGCCGCCAAAGCTTTCCAGCAATCATTGAACAATCAGCCTTGGTTGATCTTGGCGGCATTAGTGACCATTTATATTGTTTTGGGTGTGCTATACGAAAGCTACATCCACCCGTTAACCATCTTGTCAACCTTACCCTCCGCCGGTATGGGTGCTATTTTGGCACTACTGGTGTGCGGCATAGAATTTAGTATTATTGCCTTGATTGGGGTAATTTTGCTGATTGGCATCGTGAAAAAAAATGCCATTATGATGATAGATTTTGCCCTGCAGGCTGAACGCGAGCAGGGCATGGGCAGCGAAGAGGCTATTTTTGCCGCTTGCCTGTTACGGTTTCGCCCCATCCTGATGACCACCTTGGCAGCCCTGCTGGGCGCTTTGCCTTTGGCATTGGCGAGTGGTTACGGTGCAGAATTGCGCCAACCGTTAGGCATTTCTATTGTAGGTGGCTTGCTTGTCAGCCAGTTGCTGACCTTATACACCACGCCCGTGGTCTATTTGTACTTAGACCGCTTAAGCCTATATAGCCGCAACTTGTTCAACAAGGACAAAGCGGCGCGGCGGGTGTGACCAACAAACGGATACAATCGCCCTGTGCTTGGTAAAATTGGGCGCTAATCCATAAAGTCCCCACCGCCGCCAATTCGCCATTAACATAGAGCAACGGCATCAGCGGCCTTTGCCAAGGCGGGATAGCCGCTTCTTGATAAAGTTTTTTTAGGCAATGGCTACCAGTACGCTTAGGCAGTGTGATTTTTTCTCCGCCACGTCGGAATTGTACTGCGATTTCGGCATGTTGCCAAACTGACCGCAAAATGCCCGATACTGCTGGCACGCCCTGTAAATAGCTGCCGTCCGGCAAAAGTAACGGAGCTTGCTTATCAGCCCAGGTTATTGCTGGCTGTGGCTGGTCTGATGGCTGCAATGGCCCCGCTTGAATAGGCAGGCAATAGAGTTTGTCCCGATAACGGCGCAAACAATGCCCTTGCCCTAACAATTGCGGATTGCCGCTGGCTTGTGCGTGGATGACTTCGGCAAAAATCCGTCCCATAAAAGCTTGCGAGGGCATTTTTAAATGCAAATGACCATACCAATGCCTAATCACCAAACGCTGTGCTTGCTCGGGTAACGCCAACAGCTGCGGGATGGACAATGCTTGTCGGGCTTCATCAAATACCGCCGCAAACTGCTGTCCGGCAATCACCGACAGCAATTGCCGCGCTTCTTGGCAATGGCCTGCCGAACGGGCAACGGTTTTATCCAGCGCGGGCCAGCGCTGTTTAAGCAATGGCACAATGCTATTACGCAAAAAATTGCGGTCGTAGGTATTGCTAAGATTGCTGGGGTCTTCCACCCATTGCAATTGATGGACATGGGCATAATCCAGCACCGCTTGCTGGCTGGCATCCAGCAACGGCCGTAACAGCCAGCCAGCACCAAAGCCAATATGATCGGGCATCCCAGACAAACCTTGTAGGCCACTGCCACGAAACAATTGCAACAACACTGTTTCCAATTGGTCTTCCCGATGCTGGGCAAACATCAGCACATCGCCTGTACCCATCAGCGCACGAAAAGCCGCATAACGGGCATTCCGTGCCGCCTCTTCGGGGCTTTGTCCAAGCTCGGCGCGGGCATTGACCGGAATGGCCATAAAGGCCACGCCTAATGCTTCGGCAGTACGCTGGCAATGCACCGCCCAATCATCAGCCACCACTTGCAGCCCATGATGGATATACACTGCGGTGACCCGTGGGCGCAGTTCCGGCAAGGCCGCACAAAGGTGCAACAACACATGTGAATCCACGCCCCCGCTATAACCAATAACAATACGCCTGACAGGCGCAAACGGTTGGAGTGCTTCAACAATGCATTGCGGCTTGATGTCCATCGGGTTATGGGGAGTTATGGGGGATTACCGCCAAGCGGCCTAACAAAGTGTCGATACGGAAAAAATGCGTTAAGTAGTTAACCAAAATTAAAACAGCCGCCAACGCTACTTTTGCTTTAAATCTTCCGTAAATGCTTTGCGTGTCATCAAAGAATCCCCCCATAGCAGCAAATTTTCGTTTCAACAGAGAATCCCTTTACCAACATCCTCCACTAAACCACCACCATATTATCCCGATGGATTAATTCCGCATCGTCAGCATAGCCTAGGATTTTTTCAAACTCCACGCTGCTTTTTCCGGCGATCAGTTGGCTTTCGTTGAAACCGTAGTTGATCAGGCCACGGGCTATTTCTACGCCCTGCTCATCCAAACACAGCACCAATTCACCGCGCCCAAATGCGCCAGACACGCTTTTTACGCCGACTGCCAATAGGCTTTTGCCTTCGTTTTTAAGCACTTTCACCGCCCCAGCATCTAGCACCAACTGGCCTTTGACTTGCAGTTGCCCTGCCAGCCAGCGTTTTCTGGCGGCAATAGGCTCTATGTCCGGCAAGAAATAAGTACCTAGTTCCGCACCGGCCAGCACTTGGTTGATGATGTCTTGCACTGCTCCGGCGGCAACCACTGTGGCGGCCCCTGAGCGCGAAGCCAGCCGTGCGGCACGGACTTTAGTAGACATGCCGCCCTTGCCCAAGCCGCTGCGGCTATCGCCGGCCATTTTCGCCAAACTAGGGTCATTAACGCTGATTTCGTTGATTAAAGTGGCATCGGGGAACAACCCTGGGTCGCCCGTGTACAAGCCCTGCTGATCGGTCAGGATAAGCAACAATTCCGCTTCTATCAGGTTGGCGACTAACGCACCGAGGGTGTCGTTATCGCCGAAGCGGATTTCTTCGGTGGCTACCGTGTCGTTTTCGTTGATCACCGGCACAATGCCAAAATCCAATAAGGTCAATAAAGTGCTGCGGGCATTCAGGTAGCGTTGGCGGTCAGACAGGTCGTCATGGGTCAGCAACACTTGTGCGGCATGTAAGCCATGTTGCTGGAAACTGTCATCATAAAAACGCACCAGCCCCATTTGCCCAACGGCGGCGGCGGCTTGCAGTTCGTGCAAGGTCTGCGGGCGGGTTTTTAAGCCTAACCGGCACATGCCTTCCGCCACTGAGCCGGAGGACACCAACACCACATCAATGCCGCTGTGCCGCAAAGCGGCCATTTGTCGGACCCAAGCGGCTATAGCCTGCTTATCAAGCCCTTGTCCGCCCTGGGTCAGTAACGAGCTGCCAATCTTGACGATGACCCGTTTAACTTTACTAAAATCACGCCTGCTCATGCGCTATCCGCCGTTGCTCTTCCAAAAACTCCATAATAGCAAACATCAGCGCTTGCGTGCCGTTGCCATTAATGGCGGCAGTCTTAAACACCGGCCCGGTCCAACCCAACTCGTCAATAATGGCTTGGCAGTGGTCTTCGACTTCGTCCGGCGGTAGCCGATCTATTTTGTTCAGTACCAGCCAGCGGGGTTTATGAGCCAGCTCATCACTCCATTTCTCTATTTCATGGCTGATTTTTTGCGCGGCCTGCACCGGCGTGTCCATGCTTTCGTAGGGGGCGACATCCAGCAAATGCAACAGCAAGCCGGTACGCGACAAATGTTTGAGGAACTGCATACCCAAACCGGCCCCTTCGGCAGCCCCTTCAATCACACCGGGCACGTCAGCAATGACAAAACTGCGGAATTCGTCTATCCTGACTACGCCCAAATTGGGATATAGGGTGGTAAACGGGTAATCCGCCACTTTTGGCGTGGCAGATGATACCGCACGGATAAGACTGGACTTGCCTGCATTGGGCATACCCAGTAACCCGACATCGGCAATCAGGGTCAACTCCAGCATCAACAACCGGTGTTCGCCGGGCGTGCCTTTACTGGCCTTTTGCGGCGCCCGGTTAATACTGCTTTTAAAGCGGGTGTTGCCTAAGCCATGAAAGCCACCTTGGGCGACCAGCAAAGTTTCGCCGACGGTAAGCAAATCGCCGATAATTTCGCCAGTACCGGCATCATAAACACGAGTGCCGAGCGGCACAGGTACAATAGCATCCTCGCCTTTTTTACCGGTGCAATTGCGCCCCATGCCATTTTGCCCGCGTTCGGCACGGTACACCGTTTGGTAACGGAAATCAGCCAAGGTGTTGACATTTTCCACGGCCACTAAGTAAACACTGCCACCGTCACCCGCGTCCCCCCCATCAGGGCCACCCATCGGAATGTATTTTTCACGCCGAAAGCCTACCGCACCATTGCCGCCATCACCGGCCTCAACGCGGACTTCCGCTTCATCAACAAATTTCATAGCTGCTTACACCCTACAAAAAACCGGATTGTAAAAACAAAAAAAGCCCCGCCATGCAAACAGCGGAGCTTTTTGGAGAATCGTAAATTTTCGCGCCTTTACGCCATTAACTGGCACAACTAATTGGCACTATCAGAGCAACGGACAGGCGTGTTAAGGATGTTCAGCCATTACAAAAGCACACATCCAAAGCGTCAGTCCTCATTCATTAATACCTTAAGCGGCAACAATGCTGATAAATTTACGGCCTTTAGGGCCTTTAACATGGAACAGCACCTGACCTTCTGCTGTTGCAAACAAGGTATGGTCTTTACCCATACCAACATTGTCACCTGCATGAAATTGGGTGCCACGTTGACGGACAATAATGCTGCCAGCGGTGATAGTTTGTCCACCGTAGGCTTTTACACCCAAGCGTTGTGCATTAGAATCGCGACCGTTGCGGGTACTACCGCCTGCTTTCTTATGAGCCATTGTATCCTCTTTAAATTAGACAGAAATACCAGTGATCTGGACTTCTGTGTAGTATTGGCGATGCCCCATTTGTTTCATGTGGTGTTTACGCCGTCTGAATTTAATGATTTTGATTTTGTCGTGGCGGCCTTGCGACAAAACAGTAGCTGTCACTTTACCACCTTCGACCAGTGGTGCACCGATTTTGATATCATCGTCAGTTTGAACCATCAACACTTTGTCAAACTCAACGCTGTCGCCGATGCCCAGCTCCAGTTTTTCTATTTTTAAATAAGTACCTTCTTGAACGCGGTACTGTTTACCACCTGTTTGAATTACCGCATACATCGGCGAAGCTCCATCAAGCAAAATCTGTTGTTAGTAAACAGAGCATTGTATTTTTATTAGGATATTTAGTCAAATACAATTTCATTACGGGACTGCAACCCCACTTGGCACACACCGGTCGGTGCGCTGCCAGCAGAACCGGCACCATCGGCTCAGCCACCGTCAACTTTCAATTTTTTGCGGCGATAATTGTGGCCATAAAAAATTTCGGTGACTTCTTTGCGGAGTTTCTTTTCAATGTCCGCTTTTTGGCTATCGTTCAAATTGCTTTCTTTTTCGAACAGATAGTTTTCCAGTTCGGTTTCCTTCAGCATCATTTTGGTGTGAAAAATGTTTTCTTGGTAAACATTCACATCAATCATTTGATAGCTTTCTTTAGTGTCCCGAGCGATATAGTCTTGTATCGACGTGATGTTATGGTCGATATAATGTTTTTTGCCGGAAATGTCACGGGTGAAGCCACGCACCTTGTAATCCATGGTCACCACGTCCGATTCAAAACTATGGATCAGGTAATTCAATGCCTTAAGCGGGGAAATACGACCGCAGGTGGACACGTCAATATCGGCGCGAAAGGTGCTGATGCCATTGTCAGGATGGCTTTCAGGGTAGGTGTGCACGGTGATATGGCTTTTGTCCAGATGCGCCAGCACGGTGTCAGGCAACGGGCCGGGCGATTGGCTGTTCATACTGGACGGCGGAGCGACATCACCTTCAGAAATCAGCATGGTGACGCTGGCCCCTTGCGGGTCATAGTCCTGAAGGGCAATGTTCAGAATCTGTGCGCCTATAATTTCCGCCACATCCTTTAATATCTGGGTCAAGCGGTCAGCATTGTAGGCTTCGTCAATGTATTCAATATAGGCTTGCTGCTGCTCAGCAGGCGCGTAGCAAATATCGTAAATATTGAAGCTCAGCGATTTGGTTAAATTATTAAAACCGTGTAGTTGCAATTTGTTCAAGACCTCAAACCTCGATTACTTCATAGTCATGGGTAATATCGACCGACTTACCCAGCATAATAGTAGCAGAACAATATTTTTCTGCCGACAATTCCACCGCCCTTTTAACCGCCGGCTCTTTCAGGCCATGACCACTGACGATAAAATGCAAATGGATTTTGCTAAAAACACTAGGAATGGCATCAACCCGTTGCGCACTCAGCTCAACCTTACAAGTGACAATATCATTCCTGCCTTTTTGCAGGATTTGCACCACATCAAAACAGGAACATCCACCCACGCCCAACAGAATCATTTCCATCGGGCGGACACCCATATTGCGGCCGCCGTGGTCAGGAGGGCCGTCCATTACGACCGTATGACCACTATCCGACTCGCCGACAAACATCATGTCGCCAATCCATTTGACTGTTGCTTGCATTGATAGCCCTCCAGTTAAAAAAAGACGAATAGCTTAACATATAAATGAAAAACAACTGCATTTTCAGCCTTGCCAAAATACCGCCGCCACAGCAACATCCAACCAGCCAAAGCCTAAGTAAACGCCCGTATCAGGCCAGTCACGGCAACAATACGCCAGCCATTTGACCGCCATTAAAGCATTGTGCCTGACCGTCACTAAAACTGATGCATTGCTTGCCGTCATTTGTATATACTATGTGCAACGCTATTTTACCCTGATCATTCTATTAGCTACTGTTTCCCGGGATTACGGCATCCTGCCAAACCCCCATACTGATCACATTCTCTCTTAAAATCATGGTGTTTGAATACCCCCTCACGCCCGCCCCAACAGGATCACTCATGACTAACAGCTTAACTTCAGAAATTACCGGACAAAATGACATTGATCCTTCAGAAACGGAAGAATGGATTGAGTCGTTGCAAGCCGTTTTGGAACGGGATGGCAGTGAACGCGCCCATTTTTTGATTGAACGGCTGGTCGCCGTCACTCGTCAAGCCGGGTTCGACATGCCCTTCAGCGCCAACACCGCTTACCTGAACACCATTCCGGTGAGCAAACAGGCGCAATTCCCGGGCGATGCCACCATCGAACAAAAAATCCGTTCTTATGTGCGCTGGAATGCCATGATGATGGTGCTAAGGGCCAACAAACACACCAATGTGGGCGGGCATATTGCCAGCTTCGCCTCTGCCGCAACCCTCTATGATGTCGGTTACAACCATTTCTGGCGTGCCGCATCGGAAGATCATGATGGTGATTTGATCTTCACCCAAGGCCATTTGACCCCGGGCGATTATGCGCGGGCGTTCTTGTTAGGCCGTTTAAGCCTGGAACAAATGGACAATTTCCGCCAAGAAGTCAATGGCAATGGCCTGTCTTCTTACCCACACCCGTGGCTGATGCAAGATTTTTGGCAATTCCCCACCGTATCAATGGGGCTGGGGCCAATCATGGCCATTTACCAAGCCCGCTTTATGCGCTACCTGCAAGACCGTGGTTTTGCCGACACCACCAGCCGCAAGGTCTGGAGCTTTTTGGGCGATGGTGAAACCGATGAGCCTGAATCATTAGGTGCCATTGGCTTGGCTGGCAGGGAAAAATTGGATAACCTGATTTTTGTGGTCAATTGCAATTTACAACGCCTGGACGGCCCGGTGCGCGGTAACGGCAAAATCATCCAAGAGCTGGAAAGCGAATTCCGTGGTGCCGGTTGGAACGTGATTAAGCTGATTTGGGGACAAGGTTGGGACAGGCTGCTGGCCCGTGATGCCCATGGTTTGTTGGCGGCACGGATGATGGCGTGTGTCGATGGCGATTTCCAAACCTTTAAGGCTAAAGATGGCGCTTATGTGCGCGAACATTTCTTCAACTCCCCAGAATTGAAAGCCATGGTTGCCGACTGGTCCGACCGTGACATTTGGGAACTCAACCGTGGTGGTCATGACCCCGCCAAAGTGTTCGCCGCCTTCCACGCAGCCGTTAACCACCAAGGCCAACCTACCGTTATCCTTGCCAAAACCATCAAAGGTTACGGCATGGGCGAGTCTGGGCAGGCACAGAACATCACCCACCAACAAAAGAAAATGAGCGATGTCTCATTGAGCCGTTTCCGTGACCGCTACGACCTGCCCGTGTCCGACGAGCAACTGCATGACCTGCCCTATCTGACCTTCCCCGAAGGTTCTAAGGAGCTGGCCTATATGCAAGCCCGCCGCAGCGCACTGGGCGGGCACTTGCCAGCCAGACGGGCAAAATCTTATGCACTCGATGTACCCACCTTAATCGACTTTAAACCGTTGTTGGAAGCCAGTGGCGAAGGCAGGGAAATATCCACCACCATGGCTTTCGTCCGCTTGCTCAATATCTTAGTGAAGGACAAAAACATCGGGCGGCGCATTGTGCCGATTGTGCCGGATGAATCGCGTACCTTTGGCATGGAAGGCATGTTCCGGCAATTGGGCATTTGGTCGCAAGTCGGCCAGCTGTATACTCCCCAAGATGCCGACCAATTGATGTTTTACAAAGAAGACAAGCACGGGCAGGTATTGCAGGAAGGTATCAACGAGGCGGGCGGGCTGTGTGACTGGATTGCCGCCGGCACCTCCTATTCAACCCACAATGTGCCGATGATACCGTTCTTTATCTATTACTCCATGTTTGGTTTCCAACGCGTGGGCGATTTGATTTGGGCGGCTGCTGACCAACGCACCCGTGGCTTTTTGATGGGCGGCACAGCAGGCCGCACCACCCTGAACGGTGAAGGCTTGCAACATGAAGATGGTCATAGCCATATCATGTCCGCCACCGTACCCAACTGTGTCTCTTACGACCCAACCTATGCTTATGAGTTGGCGGTGATTATCCAAGATGGCCTGCGACGGATGTATGTCGAACAGGAAGATATTTTTTACTATATCACCGTGATGAATGAAAACTACCCGCATCCCGCCATGCCTAAAGGGGCTGAGCTGGACATACTGAAAGGCATGTACTGTTTCCGCCAAGCTGAAGCGAGCCGCGCCCCTCGTGTGCAATTGCTGGGTTCCGGGGTTATTTTCAGGGAAGTGGAATTTGCCGCCGACTTGCTTAAAAACGATTGGGGCGTGGAAGCCGATTTGTGGAGCTGCACCAGCTTTACCGAGCTGGCCCGTGACGGTCAACATTGCGAACGCTGGAATCGGCTACACCCGACCGATACCGCCAAAAAACCGCATGTCAGCCACTGCCTTGCCAATGCGGAGGGGCCTATTATCGCCGCAACCGACTATACCCGTGCCTTTGCCGAGCAAATACGTCCGTTCCTGTCCGCACCGTATACCGTATTGGGTACCGATGGCTTTGGACGTTCCGATACCCGCGAAAATTTACGCAAGTTCTTTGAGGTGGACCGTTTCCAAATAACCATCGCGGCATTGAAGAGCTTGGCAGATTTAGGGCAATTCGAAACCGGCAAAGTGGCTATTGCCATCGCCAAATACGGCATCAACCCCGACGCTACCGCCCCTTGGTTAATCTAACGGAAAAATGGACAATGACTACATTAATCGAAATTAAAGTTCCTGACGTTGGCAATGTTGCCGAAATTGATGTTGTAGAAGTGTTCATCCAAGCGGGTGATTCGGTTGAACTGGAACAAACTATTGCCGCCTTGGAAACAGATAAGGCCAGTATGGAGCTGCCTTCCAGTGTGGCGGGGACTATTGCCCAAGTCTTTATCAAACCCGGTGACAAGGTTTCCGAAGGCACACTGGTTGCCACCATAACACCCAGCACAACCGCTGCTGCCAGCATCCCGTCGGCCCCGGCAGCACCCGTGCCGACGGCTCCAGCCGCAGTTATTCCAGCGGCTACGGTTGCCGAGGCGATAGCAGAACCCGCCAAACCAGCCTCGCCACAACCCCTGCCCGCAGCCGTAGCAACTACGGCTGCAACGGCGAAAGAAAAAGCCCATGCCTCGCCATCAGTAAGGCTGTTTGCAAGGGAGTTGGGCGTTGATATCCACGCCATCAGCACCGGCACGGGGCGTAAAAACCGCATCCTTAAAGAAGATGTCAAAAACTTTGTCAAAAAAGTCATGACCGAAGGCACGGCATCCTCCGGTACAGTGGGCATTCCACCAATACCGGCGGTGGATTTCTCGCAATTTGGTGCAACAGAGACCTTAAAGCTTAGCAAGATCAAACGCCTGACCGGACAAAACTTAAGCCGTGTCTGGCTTAACCTGCCCTTGGTGACCTATCACGAAGAAGCGGACATCACTGAAATGGAAGCGTTCCGCAATGCCTTGAATGCTGAAAAGGGCAAAGATGAAATAAAGCTCACCGCCTTATTATTTATCTTAAAGGCCATGGTTGCCGCTATGAAGCAATTTCCCAGCTTCAATGCCTCGCTATCCAGTGACGGCGAAAACCTGATCCTGAAAAAATATTTTAACGTAGGTATTGCCGTTGACACACCAAATGGCTTGGTCGTGCCAGTGCTGCGTGATGTGGATAAAAAATCCATCAGCGACTTATCATTGGAATTGGCAGAAAAAAGTGCCAAAGCACGGCAAGGCAAACTGATGCCCGCCGATATGCAAGGCGGCTGCATCACCATCTCCAGTTTGGGCGGGATTGGCGGCACAGCATTCACACCGATTGTCAATGCCCCCGAAGTGGCCATACTGGGCATTACCCGTGCCAAAATGCAACCGGTTTGGAATGGTAAAGAATTTATACCGCGCTTAATGTTGCCACTGGATTTGACTTACGACCATCGCGTTATTGATGGTGCCGAAGGCGCCCGTTTTATGGCAACCCTAAAAGCCTATTTGGCTGATATACGCCGTCTGTTACTTTAATTTACATAAGGATTTTCAAATGAATCAAGCAGCATTGCACGCAGATGTTTTGGTTTTAGGTGGCGGCCCGGGCGGCTATAGCGCGGCTTTCCGCGCAGCTGATTTGGGCAAACAAGTGGTGTTGGTCGAGCGCGAGCCGGTATTGGGTGGCGTTTGCCTCAACGTCGGCTGCATTCCCTCCAAAGCCTTGCTGCATACCGCCCTGGTCATCCACGAAGCCGCCGAAATGGCAGAACACGGCATCAGCTTCAGCAAGCCCGAGCTGGATTTGGACAAAATCCGCAGTTGGAAAGAAAGCGTCACCAAAACCTTAAATGATGGCTTATCAGGTTTGGCAAAACAGCGTAAAGTCACCATTGTCCACGGAGTCGGCGAATTTGCTTCCGCCAACAGCCTAAGCGTGCAAAATGCCCAAGGCATCAGCCACATCAGCTTTGACCAAGCCATTATCGCCGCAGGCTCACAACCTACCCAAATTCCGGTTTTTCCGCATGACGACCCACGTTTGTGGGACTCGACCGATGCCCTTAACCTGACTGAAATCCCCAAAAAACTGCTGGTGGTGGGCGGCGGTATCATTGGTTTGGAAATGGCCACGGTCTATCATGCGTTTGGTTCAGAAATCAGCGTGGTGGAGCTGATGGAGCAAATTATCCCAGGGTGTGACAAAGACTTGGTCACGCCGCTGCTGCGCCGCATTAAAAAGCAATACCAAAACATTTGGCTGGAAACCCGCGTGACCGCCATTGAAGCATTGCCCGAAGGCTTAAAAGTGAGCTTTGAAGGCAAAGACGCCCCCGAATCTGAGCTATTTGATGCCGTTTTAGTGGCAGTGGGCCGCCGCCCCAACAGCAAAAAAATCGCCGCCGAAAAAGCCGGGATACTGATTGACGAACAGGGATTCATCACCGTTGACAAACAACAGCGCACCAACATCCCGCATATTTTCGCGATTGGCGATATTGTCGGCAATCCTATGTTGGCCCACAAAGCGGTGCATGAAGGCAAAGTGGCGGCAGAAGTCATCGCCGGACACAAAGCTAGCTTTGACGCCTTGACTATACCCTCGGTAGCTTACACTGACCCTGAAATTGCCTGGATGGGACTGACCGAAAACCAAGCCAAGCAGCAAGGCGTGGCTTATGA